>ERZ1066121.350-NODE-350-length-43347-cov-109.685739_pt1 | contig 43347 bp, 52 predicted proteins | sample MGYA00382768_ERZ1066121 | MGnify/ENA primary metagenome ERZ1066121 (study PRJEB33369, sample SAMEA5778351) | biofilm metagenome | biome: Industrial cooling water; feature: Water cooling tower basin; material: Biofilm | place: United Arab Emirates | collected...
CAGCCGCAGGGCCAAGGCGGCTTCGGTCAACAGCCGCAGCAACAGCCCGCGCAGGGCGGCGCATGGGGCGGCCAGCCGCAGGGCCAGCAGCAGCCCGCGCAGCAGCAACCGGCCCAAGGCGGCGCGGCATGGGGCCAGCAGCCCCAACAGCAGCCGCAGCAGCCGCAGGGCAACGGCGCAGCTTGGGGCGGCCAGCAGCCGCAGCAGAACGCGGCCCCGCAGGGCGGACAGCCGGGCGGCTGGCAGCAGCAACCGCAGGGCGGCGCACCGGCTGGCGGTGCCGCACCTTGGGGCGCACGCTAAGACGAACTAGCGTAGCGGCGTAACATCGCCGGGGCTTTTACCGGCCCCGGCGTTCTTTTATGGGGAAAAGCGTAAGTATGTCGAAAATCAAAGACGCATTGCCCGTACCTGAACAATGCGATACCTGTTGTTCATTCAACATCGAACTAACAACAAACGACCGGATTTACGGTCGCCGTTACGGCGATTGGCCGCATATTTATTTTTGCAACGACTGTCGCGCCGCTGTCGGCTGTCACCCCGGCACGTTTATTCCGCTTGGTCGTATGGCCGACCGTGCTACGCGACAGCTTCGAACAAAAGCGCATGACGAATTCGACCGTCTTTGGCAAACTGGCTTAATGTCACGGTCGAAGGCGTACAATTGGCTTGCGGCGCAACTTGGCATAGACGCTTCCGAATGCCATATCAGTTGGTTATCGAAGGATCAACTTAAAGACGTTGCGACGCTTTCCGCCGACTATCTAACGAACAATTACGCCGCACTTGTCCGGCGAAAGGTGAAGAACGATGCCAAGCAAGAAAAGCGAACCGAACGCGCAATTAACGCTGAACGACGCGCAAGCGACGAAGCCCGACGCCGGAAAACAAAACGTCGCACTTGACGCGCCCGGCGTAGCGAAGGCGCTTTCTAAGCGCATCCTTGAAGACATAGACGAATATTGCGTTCGTACTTATGACGGCGGCCACCGCTGGCACCTTGGCGCGTCGTTGATAGGCGACGGCTGCAAGCGCAAGCTTTGGTATCTGTTCCGCTGGACGTTCCGCGAACAGACGGACGGACGCAAGCAACGGCTGTTTAATCGTGGGCATCGTGAAGAAGCCCGCTTTATTGAATGGCTGGAAGGCATCGGGGCCGAAGTTTGGTACGAAAACCGCGACGGCCTTATGTATCACGCCGAAAGCGATTCGTATTGGATTGCGAAGCCCGGCGAAGAAGGCGACGGCCTTTCGTCACCAATTACGAAGGAACATCCGTACTATACGCAACACGTCGCACGCGCGAAGGCGGACGGCTTGGAATTCCCACAATACCGCGTGTCGGCGGTGAATGGGCATTTCGGCGGATCGCTTGACGGTATCGCAAAGCTTCCGGCGCGCTACGGAATCGACGAACCTGTATTGCTGGAATTCAAGACGAACGGAACCGGCGCAGGCTTTAACAAGCTTGGCGAAGCCGGTATGCCTGTTGCGAAGCCGCAGCATTTTTGCCAAACTTCAACGTATGGAAGCGACGCGGCATACGGATTCCGTTACGTACTGTACTTCAACATTAACAAGAACGACGATTCGTTACACGTCGAACTTGTGAAGTTGGATCATCGGTTAGGCCAGCAAATGCGGGAAAAGGCCGAACAAATCATTCTGTCGCAGGAACCGCCGCCGCGTCTTTCCGATAATCCGACGTTCAAGGATTGCACGTATTGCGCGGCGAAGGACATTTGCCACAAAGGCGCGATTCCTGAAAAGAATTGTCGTAGCTGCAAGGCGGCCCGTCCGGTCGAAAATGGCGAATGGTTTTGCGACGTACATAACGGCGTAATCCCCCGCGACTTCGTACCGCAGGCTTGCCCGTCTTACGTACCTATCACGGCGACAACGCAAAATGTCTAGTATCTACGTACCGCGCTGGTATCAGGACGAAGCCGAATATTCAATCTTCGACTATTTCCAGCGCGGAAACGTCGGAAATCCGGTCGTCGCTATGCCGACCGGAACCGGCAAATCTGTTGTAATTGCGAACTTCATTCGTCGCATTTTCGGACTTTGGCCGAATCAGCGAATAATGATGTTGACGCACGTTAAAGAGTTGATCGAACAAAACGCCGAAAAGTTAATGTCGGTCTGGCCGACTGCGCCCCTTGGCATCTATTCCGCAGGCTTGAACAGCCGCGAAATGATTATGCCTATCGTATTCGGCGGCGTTCAATCCGTAGCCCCGGCGATTAAAAAGGCGCTTGAACAGAACGACGGACGCCCGCCGCATCTTCGCCATTTCGGATGGCGTGACTTGCTGTTGATTGACGAATGCCATTTGCTTTCGGACAAAGAAGATTCGTTCTATCAGTACATTATCGCCGAATTGCGCGCGATTAACCCGCATCTTAAAGTTATCGGATTCACCGCAACGCCCTATCGTATGAAAATGGGCATGATTACCGATAACGGAATATTCACCGATATTTGTTACGACATTACCGGCGTTGAATCGTTTAATCGTTTGATTGCCGAAGGTTACTTGTCGCCGCTTATTGCGCGCCCAACGAAAACCGAAATTGACATTTCAGGCGTTGGCGTAATCGGCGGCGAATTCAATTCGAAGCAACTTGAAAAAGCCGCAGACGATGACGACGTAGTATTTAACGCCGTCCGCGAAATGATGGAAATGGCGTATAACCGTTCGACTTGGCTTGTCTTCGCAACTGGCATTGACAATACGGAACACGTCGCAAACGTAATTCAGTCCTACGGGCTGGAAGTGTTGCCCGTGCATTCGAAGTTGAAAGACAAGGTTAATACCGAACGTTTGCGCGCATTCAAAGCGGGCGAACTTCGCGGTATCGTATCCGGCCAGAAACTTACAACGGGCTTCGACCATCCGGCAATCGACTTCATCGGCGATTTGAACCCGACGTTATCGCCGGGCAAACACGTACAGAAGTACGGACGCGGAACGCGCCCAAGTCCCGAAACCGGCAAGATGAATTGTCTTGTCGGCGACTTCGCGGCGAACATTCGTCGGCTTGGCCCGATCAACGACCCGCGTATTCCGAATCGCCCCGGCAAAGGTGGCGGCGACGCGCCGGTTCGTATTTGCGAAGTTTGCGGCGTATACAATCATGCCGCCGCGCGCCAGTGCATTAACTGCGGTGCCGAATTCAGCTTCGAAACGAAGTTGTTTGCAACGCCGGGCGTCGCCGAACCGTTGCGCAGCGATGCCCCGATAGTCGAATATTTCGACGTACAAAAGGTGATATACAACCTTCACGAAAAACGCGACGCACAAGGCAACTTGACAAAGCCGCCAATGATTAAAGTATCGTACTTTTGCGGCTTCCAAATGTTTAACGAATTTGTGATGCTTGAACACCCCGGACTTGCGGCGAAACGTTCGCGGGATTGGTGGCGACAGCGGCACCGCGAAGAACCGCCGCCGACGACGTATCAAGCTTTGCAACGTGTATCCGAACTTCGAACGCCCGCAAGGCTTCGCGTTTGGGTGAACAAGAAGTATCCCGAAGTTCTTTCCGCTGAATGGTGAAACTATGACAACGCAAATTGAAAACGACGTTCCGATTCCTGCAACGCCGGAAAAGCCGAAGCGCAAAAGCCGCGCCCGCAAGCAAGCCGAAGGTACGACAGCGAAGAAGACGGCGAACCCCGCCGCTTCGCTTATCGCAGCATTGAAGTTTATTTCGGTTGCGCAAAAGAAGGCCGGGCCGGTAAATATCCAGTTCGGCCACATTGCCCACAATTGGGCGGCGGCCTTCGATGGCGTCTTGACCGTGGCCGCGCCGATTGAAGAAGACTTGACCGCGTGCCCGCATACGTTGCAGTTTATCGACGCACTGTCGAAGGCTGGCGACGAATTGTCGATTACGCAACTTACAGCGAACACGCTTGCCGTATCGTCTGGCGTATTCCGGGCGCTTGTGCCGTGCGTAGCGTTCGACGAAGTGCCCATCATGCCGCCCGATCCGCAATGCGCCGTGATCGACGACCGGGTTAAAGCGGCCTTGGCTGCGGTCGCAGGGCTGGCAACGGACGGCGCGCCGAATGCGACCTATGCCGCCGTCCTGCTGCAAGCTGGAAGCGCCGTAGCGACGAACGGGGCGGCCCTGCTGGAAGCGTGGCACGGCATCGACCTTCCGCCCGGCCTTATGCTTCCGAAGGCCGCAGCGTCGGCCATTGCGAAGGCATCGAAGGCACTTACCGGGTTCGGCTATTCGCAGTCGTCGGCGACGTTCTATTTCGAAGACGGTTCGTTTATCAAGTCGCAGCTTTACGGCGAACGTTACCCGAATTACGCTTCGGTTCTGGACGTTCCGAATCTGAACCTTTGGCCTATCCCCGAAGACTTTTACCGGGGCGTTCGTGCTATCGAATCGTTCAGCCCGAACGGCCATGTCTTCTTCGAAGATGGCGCGGTATTGTCGCGTATGCACAAAGAAGAAGCTTCGACGTATCGTATCGAAGGCTTGCCGGAACGAATGGGGTTCAGTGCAAAGCTTTTGCTTTCCGTCGAACACGCATTCAAGAAAGCGCATTTCGACGCCGAAACGAACAAAGTAATTTTCTACGGCGACAACGTGCGCGGCGCAGTTATGGGGCTTGATCTTGGAACCGAAGCGTCGTATACTGAACAGTCGGAAGATACGTACATTAACCGAACTTCGGATGATCCGTATTCGGACGATATACCGTTCTAAGGGGCTGTCATATGTTGAACGAACAAGGCTTCATCGTTGCCAAGAAAAGCCGCGTCGTCGATAAGTTAGCCGCAAGCATTCGTCATGCTTTGCGGCCTGTCGAATTCATGTCGGACGAAGAACTAATGGCGCTTCCCGCTGGAAGCGTCTTCGTCTTTGACGTTGAAACGTATATCAACTTTTGGTATGTCGCGTTTAAGTCGCTTGATACCGGAAAGTTCGTCGCGTTTGAACGTTCGCCCGACCATGACTTTAACCCGACGAAGCTTCTTTGGATGCTTTGGCGATTCTGTATTGTGGGCTTCAACAGCGCATCGTATGACTTGCCCATGATCGAACTTGCGGCGCGCGGTGCATCGTGCGCCAAGCTTAAAGAAGCTTCGGACTTCATCATTAAAAGCGGCCCGGCCTACGGTACGAAGAAGGTTACGCCGTTCGACTTCGAAAAGAAATACGGCGTACAAATTGGCCGCTACAACCATATCGACTTGTTCAACGTTTGCCCGGTGAACGGCGGCGTTACTGCGCGCCCGGCGTCGTTGAAGCTGTACGCCGGTCGGCTGCATTGCGAACGTATGCAGGACTTGCCATTTCCTGAAACGCACGTATTGACGCGCGAAGATGCCGCAATCGTTCGCCCGTACTGCTGCAACGACCTTGCGAATACCGAACTTCTGTTCAACGAACTTGCGCCCGAATTGAAGTTGCGGGCCGAAATGTCGGAAGAATACGGCGTAGAACTTCGGTCGAAATCTGATGCGCAGGTAGCCGAAGCGGTAATCAATAAAGAACTTGAAAAGGTGTTGGGTTACTATCCGAAGAAGCCCACACTAACAGACGATGGCCCGTTGTATTACAACGTACCGGACTTCGTTTGTTTCCAGACGCCGCAGTTACAGCAAATGCTAGAAGTCGTGCGCGGCGCGGCGTTCTATCTGGACGGCTTGGGTTCGCCCATCATGCCGACCGAAATTGAAAAGCTGAAAGTAACTATCGGCAAATCGACGTACAAACTTGGAATGGGCGGCCTTCATTCGACAGAAAAGAAGACCGCGCACGTCGCAACCGAAGACATTATTCTAGCGGATAACGACGTAGAATCGTTCTATCCGCGCACAATTCTTAATCAAAAGCTGTTCCCGCCGCACTTGGGCGAAGCTTTCTTGACGGTTTATAACAAGATCGTCGAAACGCGAATTCACGCTAAGGCGATGGCGGCGAAGTGCAAGAAAGAAGGCGACCGCAAAGGCGCGAAGAAATGGAAGGTAATTGCCGACAGCTTGAAGATTACGATTAACGGAAGCTTCGGCAAGCTTGGTAACAAATATTCAACGCTGTATGCGCCGCAACTTATGTTGCAAGTTACGATTACCGGACAGCTTGTATTGCTTATGCTTATCGAAGCAATCGAAGGAATCGGCGTCGAAGTCATTTCCGGCAATACGGACGGCTTCATTTCGAAATATCACAAGTCGCGGCATGAAGAAGTACGCAACTTGATTGCAGCATGGGAAGCGCATACGGGATACAAGACCGAAGAAACGCGATACAAGGCCGTATATTCCCGCGACGTGAATAGCTATGTCGCAATCAAGGACGACGGCGGCGACGCCGAAGCGCGCTTCTTGGATGAAAAATTAGGCGCTAAGACGAAGGGCGCTTATTGCGAACGCGGTTCCGCGCTTAATTCGATTCTGTCGAAGAACCCCGAAGCTTTGGTATGTTCCGACGCTGTTATTCGGTTCCTTGTCGAAGGAACGCCGGTAGAAAAGACGATTAAGGAATGCCGCGACTTCCGGCGCTTCGTATGCGTGAAGAATGTTCACGGCGGCGGCGAAAAGAACGGGCGTTTCTTGGGCAAGGTCGTTCGCTGGTATTACCCGAAGAACGAAGCCGGGCATATCGCTTACGTTGCCAGCGGAAACAAAGTCGGGAAAACGGACGGCGCGCGTCCTGTAATGGACTTGCCGACCGAATTTCCCGACGATATAAATTACGATTGGTACATTAACGAAGCGGTCGAAATGCTGTACGACTGCGGACGTTTGAAGAAAGCCAAGAACGGCGAACTTGCGTTCTTTTAAGATAGCGTCATGGTCAAGCGTTCGCTGTTCGTACTGAACAGCCCGCTTGCCGTGATTTGCGTATCTACGATAACTTCCAACGTACCGACAAGGCCGGTTACGTTAAGCGCCGTCGAAGTGCCGGAAACCATGACCGTAGTATATCCGCCACCGCCAACGCGCCACCGCACGCGCGTTTGCGTCCCGGTTTCTAGCCCGGCGTCTGGATCGTTGAAGACGGACAGGGCTTGCGCTTCGCGGCTGCGGCGTGCCCATGCCGCCGTGATCGACGTTGCGCCCGTGGCCGGGGCAGGGGTACGGCTACCGTCAAGGGTAAGGTTCTGCGGCTGGTATGGCAGGCGTGCGCGGCCATTCTGCGCGGCGGATACGGTCGGGGCAGACGACAGCGGCAACTTGTCCGAAGTCGTCGTATCCAACAGCTTAACGTACCCGGTCGCACTGTTGTTGACAAGCTGCGGAATCAAACCGTCGATACCGCCAACGAACCAAACGCGGTCGCCCGCCGCATGGCTTGCCGGTACGGTGTCCAGAACGCCGCGATACAGATTCGGGAAAGTAACGGAACCGTCGCCGTTGTCAACGAAGCCGACATAAACGAACAGTTCGTTATTGACCATAAGCAACGCGGAACCGTCGCGCGCTTGCGAAAGCGTCGTATATTGCTGCAAGTTCGCAATGTCTGCCGACGATACGCCTTGCACCTTGAATACGCCCGTCGTGTCCTGTCGCGTGTCTGCCGCAACCGTGTTCGCATATGCAGCCGACAGCGTGCCGCCGCCGTTGTACGGGGCCGCTTCAATGGCTAGTGTGGGATCGGTAGCGAAGTTGTCGCCGCTGAACATGGCATCGAACGAAATAGAAGCGGACGACGGCCCCTTAGCCAAGATATACAACCGGCCTTGACTGTCGAACGTCGAAAGGGCTTCGTTCGGTGCCAGTCGCGCCAAGAAGTGCGGCGGCGTAAAGAAGTTACGCACCGTCACGGCATTTGCGCTTGTGTTAATCGGCGTCCAGTTCGAAGAATCAGGCGGCGCAAACGTAGGTGTCGCCGTAGCGAATCGGTCTTGAACGCAAGAAATCTTCACTTCCCCCGACGTAAGTTCGCCAAGGTCGATTTTCGAAACTCGCATGACCATTTTTTGCAGGTTGAACGGCCCCCAATTCAGAACGAACACGTCGCCCGGACGAAGCGTCGAAGCCTTGCGATTGCAAGTAATGTCGCACTTATACAGCGGAACGCTAATCAACGAAAGTTGACGCGCTGCAAGCTTGTTTGCAACTTCGGCAGTCGTACAGCCCGGCGAAGAAATTTCGGTAGATTTGACGCGCTGTTGATAGTTGATATTTGCGAAGTCTTGGGCAATGGCTACGCTGTCGTCGTAATCGCCCGCGCGATCCTTGAACGTAACGCGGCATTGATTAAACGTACTGTCCCAAGTCGTTTTCGAAAAGTTCTTCAAATCCTTAATAATGGATTCGTCAAGAACCGGCAAAGTGTTAATGTCGTAATCTTGGCGAATCAACTTCGCAACAATCTTTGAAGTTGCCGGGTCTTGATACAGCAAGCCGTCGCATTGCCGCATGATTTCTTCTAACAGGTCTTTACCCGTAATGGCCGATTGCGCAGCCATAGACATGCCCATTTGTTCGTTATACAGCGTTTGCGCGCACGCAACGAACGAAGGCAAGTCCAGAACCGAAGGCAAGTTGCCAAAGCGCCCGAACTTTTGCGTAATGGCGTCATACGCAATTTCCATCGGGTTCAAATCAAGACCGTTCGGCATAATCGAATACGTCGCGTGAAGACCGGAAGTCATACGCGAAATTTCGAAGCTGAACATTTCAAGATTAGTCGTCGTGCCGATATAAAACGACTTGAACAAGGCACGCGCAAAACCATTGTACGCCGGAACATTCGGATCAAGAACCGAAGCCAAATACGAATCGCGCGGCGGATCGTAACGACCGTCGTAGAACGTAAACGTACCTTGCAGGCCGCCGCGTTGATCTTCGCCGCCAAACAAGTTCGGTTGATTGATTACGATATTCGTAATGCCCGAAGCGGTGCCAGTCCAAACAAGATACGTACCGGCCCAAAACTTACGAAGTACGACGCCCGGCCCAAGGCACAAACAGCAGTCGATACCGACGTAGTTTTTATATCCGGTAATAACCTTCTTCGAACTGAACAAACCCGAAGAAACTTTCTTCTTGATCGGAACCGGGCGGAAGTCACCGAACCAAAACGTAATCGGCGACTTCTGGCGAACAGTTCCCCACACTAAGGGCATTGGATCGCCGTATTTCGACCGTGGAACTTGGAAGTCGCCAAGCTTCGCCGCCCGCGCGTTTTCGACGTTCGGTTTCGGCATAAACGCGACCATAAGCAACGCGATTACCGCGATAACGATTGCGACCCACATATTAGCTAATTCCGTTCGTAAATGGGTTATTCGATTCGCCCGGAACAAACGGGCAACCGCCGAAGTTTATTTGGTTGTTGAACTTCGGACAACCGTTCGCGCTTGTGAAGCTATGATCGCAGCCCGCCGTAACTTGAATCGACGTGCCGACAGAAATACGCGAAAATCCATAGTTGACCGTTAGAATTGCGCCAGCTTGCGCAATAATCATTCGGCGTTCGTTGCGCGCCGGAATTGCGATTTCACCGCCGACAAACCATCCGTTCGGAAACGAACCAATCGACGGAATGCTGATTTGCAAGCCGTCCGAACTTATCGCAGATACGACAGTATCCAGCGAATTAGATACGCGACTTACCTTGCAACGTTCGTCGAACAGAACGTTATTGCACGGCGGCTGTACGTACACGTTCGGAATATTACCTTGCAAGATATTTCCGAACTTGCTTGGCGTGCGCAACGTTGCTTCTTCGCCGCTAATGATGATCGAAGCGACCGGCCCTTTCCAATACGGAACATACGTCGCGGCGTCGCGCTGGAAACGATAAATCGTCAAATCCAGCGCGGGCGGCGTAGTTTGAAAACCGTAGTCTTTTACGATTTGTTCGGTAATCGGAACGATAATCGTAAGGTCGATATTGTCTTCTTCGTGCGTACCGGCTTTTAACGTACTGCGCTTCAAACCCGAAACAGGATTGTACGTCGCACTGTTGAAAACGTGCGGTATACTGTCCGTAGTCATGTAATAACTACGGTAAGTTCCGACCCATTCGTAAAGTTCGTATGGCGCGCCGTCTTGCTGGCTTATTTCTTTGTCGTCGTAATCGGACATTTAAGGTTCCGCCGTAATCAACGAAAGTTGAAGTAAACTTTCTAATCCGTAATGCTTCCATGTTACCTTGTCTTCGGCCATTCGCATAGGCAACAGGAACGAAATTCGCTTAATGTCCGTCCAGCCTGCGCCAGCCGGAAGGCCGGGGTTAAACAAGATAATCGAACCGACGCCGCTTACGCTTGCGCCAATTACGTTAGCGCGATGAATACCGGAAGCCGTTTCAACTTCAATATAACGATGCGTGACAATCGGAAACAGCTTTTCGGCGTATTCGGTGCCTTCGATTGTAAACGTCGAAGTTTCTTCGGCAGGCTGGACGGTAACGCGCATGTCGGTTCGGTATGTGGGCACCCAAACTTTACGCGCCGCGCCGCGCATGTACGCAAACAACGTTTTCCAATAATCCATTTCTTCGGGACGTTGAATGCGGTTCACTTTGTACGAACGTGCGCCGCCGATACGGCTATAGTCCCAACGCGAAATAATATCCGGCAATCCGGTTTGATTGTCGATTGACTGTTGGCCGGTAGATACGTTGTCGTCTACCATTTCATCGGCAAGCGGTCGCTTTTCGAAGACCGGAACGCCAAGATACGTCGGAAGCGTGACGGTCGATCCGGGGCGCACAAGCTGCGCACGCTGGCGAAGCATCTTACAAACCAACGTCGTTTCGGCAACTTCGTTAACAGCATAGCGCGACAGTCCCGAACCGTCGTTCAGCAACGCGGGCGAACCCGGCATGATAAGCGAACCCTTCGGAATGTCGAACGTCAAAGCCGAAGTTACGGTAGCGCCTGTTACAGTCAATACGTCGATTTCGACAAGCGCGGCGGTTAGCGGCGTTTGAATCAAGACGTATTCACCTGCGCGAATGTCGGTCTTCGATACGTCGAAATACAGATTAAAGCCGCCCGTTACGCTGGCCGTAAGCGTGCGCGTTGCGTATTGAAATTCGGGAATCCAAAGCCGACCGACTGCGGCCATAAGATCGCTATAAAATTTCCGAATCTTCGTTGAATTGTCGAAAATGACTTTCAAGTTTTCTTCGACGCGCGGCATTTCACCGCGCAGCGCGATACGCTGTTCGGTGCCGTCAACGGCTACGATGTTATCGGTAAGCCATTGCCATTCTTCCGTTACCGGCGTTTCGGGGATAATGTCGAACTTAACGGCGCGCGTGCCGGTCACAAGTACCGGAAGTGGATTCGTTACGTTGGCAAAATCGAATTGAATTTGAAGGTCGATATTCGCAGGGCCGGAAGTACCTACTTCAATTTCGTAAGTCTGTTCGACAAGCGGCGGATACGTGTAAGGGTTTGGCCCGTTGACGCTAACGCCGACAGGATTGTTTACCAAAATATCTTGAAGAATCGCCGACGTAAACGGATATGCGTTCCATACGTCAACTTCGCGCACCTGCGTACTTGCGACAGTTTGAAGGTCTATTTCTTGCGGCGTTACGTGAATGCGGAAGTAATAATCTTCGAAGAAGCTATGTTGACGCGCGCCCACAATAGGCCATGCGGTGCGGGCCGCCATTCGATAACGCTGATACGGCCCCCATTGGCCGAACTGGCGCGTCGGATACCCGGTCGGGTCGTAGTCCGCCGGGGTTATTTCGTTCAATTCGTCCGATATATCGTTCGGGTTAACTTCGCCGAAAATCGGACGTTGCATTTCCGGTGCGGCAAGTCGTCCAGCCATCTAATTACGTCCCGGTGTATTTGATTGCAAAGCCGAACGTACCGCTATGCGTTGGGCGCGGCGTTGACGTTGAAGTGTTTTGCCCGTTTCGGTTGTTAATGTCCTTTCGATACCAAGGATAAATCTTCCATTGGTCGGGGCCATACGTCACAAGATCGCCGGGCGTCAAGTTGTCAATTCGGCAAAGCCGGGCGTTCTGCAAATCGACTACGGTAGTAAATCCGCCAGAACTGCGATTTTTAATAGCTTTGACCGGAAGCAATACCGTTGCTTGATTGGAAGCGTTCGGCAAAGAAGTAAGTAACGAAGCTACAGCTTCCGCCGCGTTAATATACGTACCGTTCTGTTCCAAAGAATACCAAGCTTCGCCGTCAAGCGTAGTTCGATAATATGAAGAAACATTCGGCCCCGACCAATTGCCGCCGCAAAAAAGACCGCAGTTCATTGCACCGTTAAATGGATACGGTCGAACGCTTTGTTTGCTAACGGACAAATTCAGTCCGCCAGCGCCGACCGTATTTGTCCAACTTGCAGTTAGCCAAGCGCCAAGGCCTACGCCCGGCATTGCGGATTTACCGAACGCCATATGTTGATAATAATCCGAATTGTAGTTAATGAAACAATACAATTCATCCGGCCCGGTAAACGAATGAATTTCGTAATTAACGGGAAAAACGATAGTTCCGTTACTTGTCGGGCTTGCCATGTTGACAGTTCCCGAAGGGTTCGTAAGCGTTGAACCGCTTTGCGCGGTGCCGCCAGCCAAACCCAACGCCGACGCCGACGCCGTAAGTTTGAAGAAACAACCGTTCTTCGAAATAATGTCGTTCGACAGCGTGTAGCCCGCTGCGACGGCTGCGTTATAGATTGCTGTTTTCAAATCCGCAAAGCTTGCGGCGCTTCCGGTTACGTAGGCCATTACGACATTTCCAAAGTGATATAATCGCGCCAAGAAGTAAAGCGCACGTTCTGACAAACTACGAACGCACGCCCGCCGACTGCCCGGATTGCGTCAACCGCTTGAAGTACGGTCATTCCGGTTTGATCTACGGTTGAACTTCCGCCCATTTGAACAACGTTTTCGGGGCCGTTGTTGAACCCGGAACAGAAAGTAACGCCGTCCAGTTCGCCCCATACGTTAGAAGGATTAACGGACGTGTCCAACTGTTGAAGAATGATCGGTTCAAGCTGGTAATATACGTCGGCAGGAACAAGCGTATTCGAACCCTGCGGGCCTGCAAGCGCATTCGAAGTGCTATTCGCATTCGAAAACGGATAACAGTACGTAGTATTCCAGTTGCCCGCAGCATCGCGCAACCACATACGACAAGAAGTCGAATAGCCTTGACCGGGATACGGGAAGACATACGACGTATTGTCGAAGCGCGTTGCGGACGGGCCGTCAAACATCGAAGCAATGACCAACGGCGACGGATATTCGCCCGGACGTGCATACGGAAACAGCTTGCCCGCATAGCAATGCACGTAAACCGGCGTACCGACTTTCAGGCAAAACGCGATGCGTTGCGCATTTGCCGTGATGAAATACGTAATTGCGTTATTGTGGGCAGGGCAACCGCTGTACTTGCCGCCCGGTTGCGTTTCGAAGGTATTTCCGGCAACGTATCCGACAAACGTTGCGCAATTCAGATTGTAGTAATCCGCGCCGACGCTTTGATAGGTCTTCCATCCGATGAAAATTTCTTCGGTGCCGGACAGACCTACGCCCTTCAAAATCAATTCGCGGTCGGTGCCGGTATTGACATACCGAAGCGTCGTCCATCCGTTCGCTTCGGCAAGCGTTTTCAACACGCCAAGCAATTGATAATGGCAGTCGTCGCCGCCACCTTTTGCAAGGGTTCCGATTGCGTATCCCATTATTTAACCCCTACGATTCGGGCGACGGTGCCGCCGTTTTCTTCGATAGTTTCGATAACAAATGCTTTGCCTTCGCTGGACTTCATCGCAGCCAAGGCGGCTTCTTTCGATTGTACCACGACGGCAGTTACCGGCGTAGTTACATTTACTTCCGGTGCCGCAGCCGCGCCAGCTTGGCCGGTGCCTACATTATCCCCGTTGCGCTGGACGCTGGCCGCGCCGCTTTGCAGGGCTTGCAGGTTGTCAACGCCAATGCGGTTCGTCGAAGCTGCGTTCATTACGAATTCTTGACCGTGAACCGAACCGGCTACGGCATTCGTCGGAATGTCGCCGGTATAACCGCCCGACATAAAGCCGGTATTCTGCGACCGGATTTGTTGAACGTTCGCCAAGCCTGCGGCAATCGCAGCCGCAGCCGCAGCCGCACCCAACGCCGGGCCGACGTAAGGAATCGACGCAAGCGACGAATACGCGCCGGTCGCAGCTTGATACGTGTTAATCATCGCTTGCGCGATAGCTGCGGCCTTGCCAACGGCGGCCATCTTGCTATTTTCGGACTTCTGCAATTGCGCCATTTGTCCGAAGAAACCCGACGCGATGTTAAGCGTTTGGTTCTGTTGGTCTTGCCAAATACGTTGGCGCAGCGTTGCGGCGGTTTGTTCGCTAATCAAATCCTGTTGCCGCAATTGGTCGATACGTGAATACATATCTTCGTATTTCTGCGCTTGGCCTTCGAAATACGTATCGGTATTCGTGAAGTCAAGATCGCTATTCGCGTTCATTACGGCGTTAGCCGCGTCGCCTTGCGTGAAGCCGCTTTGCGGATTGTTTTTAAGCGCGTTAATCGCCTTCAATTGGTCGATATACTGTTGGCGCTTCGTAACGCTTGCGTCCATTAGTGCGGCTTCTTGCTGCGCAAGCGCGTTCGCCTGCTGCAACAGCGTAAGCCGTTCGCGCAGTTGCGTAAGTTCTTCGGCATTAAGCGTAATGCCCTTCGTCAACAGGTCATTTTGCACTTGCATAACCTGCTGTTCGATTTCGCGTTGCTTCGGCAACAACTGCAAAAGCTGCAACTGTTGGTCAAGGTCGCGGTTATACGCGCGCATCGGGTCTTGCGCGTTCTTGAATTCTTCGGTCGCCTTCGTTACTGCGCGCGAATACTGTTCTTGCGAAATCGCGCCAAGATCAAGAAGCTTTTTCGAAGCTTCAAGCGTGGCGGTGTAATCGCGTTGCGGGCCGACAGCTTCGTTATAAATCGCGTCGAACTTCTGTTGCACGATTTGCGCTTGCTGGACGGCCTGAATCTTAGCCATGATCGAAGCGCGTTCGTCTTCGGTAAGCTTGATTTTACGTTGAATCAACGATTCTTCGATTTGATCCATTTTCGCTTGCGCTTCGCGTTGCGGTTGAAGCGTAAACATGCGGTTCAATTCGTTATCAAGCTGCGTATTGATCTTTTCCAACGCCAAGCCGCGACGTTCTGCGGCCTTCGCCGCCTTGTCGTCGGTAGCTGCGCTAAGTTGGTTCGCACCTGCGCCGCGAAGCGAAGCGTTTTCGCTTGCGCGACGATTCGCGCCGATTTGTTGCGCGCGCGTCATAAGACCTTCGACGACCTTTTGCATTGCGCCGCCTTGGGATTTGAAGCCGTCTTCTAGCGATTCAGCCCAAAGCTTGCCCCAAGATTCGAATTCAGTTTGTCCGGCTTGGCCCATGCGTTCGAAGTTGACAAGTTCGTATGCCGACTTGCCGACCATCGCGCGAAGCTTATTCGCCGATTCAATCGCCAGATTCGTAACCCGTTCAATCCATCCGACGATATAGTTATAGCCGTTTGCGATTCCGTTTTGAACGGTAATCACGACTTCGGCCATAGCACGACCGGCGAACGTCGCAAGGCCGGTAATGAATCCGGCGATTGCGTCAAGAACTTTCGCGGTGTTTTCCAGCGCGGCGGCCCATCCGGTGCGTTCGGTCTGGAAGAACGACGTATAGTCTTCCGTCCAGCCTGAAACAGCATCGCCAACGAACGACGAAATTTCGCCAAGCGCCCCGGACGCGCCTTCGGTCATGTCTGCCCACAATTGGCCGACAATCAAGGTCACGTCGCTAATAACCTGCCCGATACCTTCGAAGGTCGCGCGGAAGAAATCACCCAACGTTGTAACGTCGTCGATTCCCAAGTTAATTTCGTCACGGAACAGCGTAAGGTACGCAATGACGGTTGCCAGTGCGACGGCGATAAGGCCAATCGGGTTCGACGCAAGCGCGACAGTGAACGCCTTTACGGCAGTCGTTGCGGAAACGATAGCCGCGACAATCTGCGGCCCAAATGCAAGAAGCATCGCCGTTCCAAGCGCCGTAACTACGACGGCAACGGTCTTCATGTTGTCGGCAAGCCAAAGAATCGCCTTCGACAGCGCAGCCGTAACGCCGGTCGCCTTGTTCAATTCGCCGAAGAATTCAATTGCGCTATTCTTCAAGACGGTAAGGCTTTGGCCGATTGTGGGCGTCGTTTTTGCGAACGTGTCATCGACCGACTTCTGTATAAGCTGGAATGCGTTAAACAGAACTTCGGACGTGATTTTGCCTTCGGTCGAAAGTTGCTTAACGCGGTTGATAGGCACGTTAAGCGCCTTCGCTACTGCGTCAAGAACCATCGGCATATTTTCGGATACGGCGCGGAATTCGTCGCCTTGCAGCTTACCGGCGTTGAAGCCCTGCGAAAGCTGCAACAAAGCCGACGACGCTTCTTGCGCAGTTGCGCCGGAAACGATAAGGGCTTTGTTAATGGTTTCGGTCAAACGCAACGAATCTTCTTGCGATTTGCCCATGAACTTCAACGCGCGATCAAAGCGCGTAAACGCCGTCGCGGTTTCTTCTACACCTGCGCGCGTGCGGTTCGCCAAGTCGAACAATTCTTTCGTAAGCGTTACGACTTGCGATTGCGATTCGGTGACGTTCTGCAACTTGTTTTGCAGCGTCGTATATGCGTCCGCCGATGCGAGAATAGCGCCAGCCGACAGCGTTACGCCTGCGATACCTGCGGCGGCTTTGACGTATCCGGCGATTTGCTGGCCTGCGGTCTGCGACGCCTGCCCGGCCCGCTGCTGCGCTTGGGCCAGCCGCAGGGCTGCAAGGGCTGCCCGGTCGTTGGCCGCCGCCGCGTTGGCCGTCTGGACGGCTGTACGCTGCTGTTCGGTGGCAAGACGCTGCGCAGCCCCCGCGCCCTGCGTTTGGGCCGTGCTGGCGCGCGTGGTGGCCGCTGCAAGGTTCTGCGCGGCGGTCTGGCCCTGTACCTGCGCCGTAGCCGCGCGCGTCTGCGCTGCGGCGGCGTTGGCCGTTGCTGCGGTCGTCTGTTGCTGCGCCGTGGCAAGCCGCTGCGATGCGGTCGCGCTGTTGGTTTGCGCTGCGGCCAAGTTCGCTTGTGCGGCCTGCGCCTGCGCTGCTGCGGCGGCGGTCTGCTGCTGCGCTGTCGCCAAACGTTGCGCTTCGGTAGCGGCCTTCGACTGCGCGGCGGAAAGTTGGTTAATCGCGGCGTTCGCCTTGGCTTCGGCTGCGATGGCACGTTGCAACGCCGCTTCAACGTTCGCCATTGCGACTTGCGTTTTCTGCGTTTCGGTGGCAAGCTTCTGCTGTAGAATGGCGGTACGTGCAAGTTCGCTTTGAAGACGCGAAAGACCGGACGAAGCCGAAATCGACTTCAACGACGATTGCAACGCCTTTACGGCGCTGTCGGCGGTGCGGGCATCCGAAGCGATGCCTTTAAGCTTGGTCGAAATGGACGAATCGACTTTATCCTGTACTTTAATTTCGATGTTTTCGGCCATTTCGTCTTAATCCTTAATCTTGAACTTCGCAAGCATCTTGCGGCCAATCAATACCGCACGTTCGACGAATCCCGCAGGCGCTTGCGCTGAATATCCGTCGTTAAGCCGCTTGATATACGGAAGGTTGTTCGTAATGAAAATCGCTTGACCGGGCTTCTTATTTGCAAGTACGCTTTTTGCCGCGTTGATCGTTTCGGCTGCGCTTGCCCGTTGCGACGAACCTTGAAGGCCGGGGTAATGCGGTGCAATCGTCCCGGTTGCTGGCGAATCAAGCGTAACGCGCCAGTTCGACAAAGCTTGCGAAGTATCTACGGGCGTCTTATACGCCAAGTCGCCCACAATAGCCATTGCGGTATCGACGGCTGTTTTAGAAGCCGCTTCGTCGATTGCCTTAGCCTTGCGTTCCAGACTAACGGCCAGACTTAGAAGGTCGTTTGCCATTGCCTTTATTCGCCTTATGCTTCGCTTCAAGTTTCTTCAAATGTTCCGAATCCAGTTTACGAACGAAATAAAACAAGTCTTCCCGCTGTTCTTCGTCGAATTCGAATGCCGACGCATACGCCGCAATACTTGTCCAAGGAATCGGCGTCAATCCCATTGCGTGCGTTCGTTCGCTATCCAAATCGAAGAAGGCTTGCAAATACAACTGCAAGCCCGGTTCAAGTTCTGGCGCGTTGGCGATGCGGTCGGGTAACGGCTGGCCCGCCCGCATCGCCTGTTTTGCTATGGTCTGTTCGTGCGGGCCTAGTTCGAACAGATACGCTAGAACTTCAATTAGTTTCCCGATTCAGTTTCCAACACCGAATCGCGGAAGTTGGCCGACAACTTGGCTTCTTCTTGCAGACGTTCGTAAACGTCGGGCAGTTCGGACAGAAGCGAAATTGCCGCGTCCTTCGAATAGGCGATGGCTTCGCCCTTTTCGTCCTGAACGTTCTTCCAGCCGCGCAGGATGGTATCGACGAAAACGCCCATGAAAAGCTGTTCGGCGACTTCGTTTTTCATGGTGCCCAATTCGACCTGTCGGCGATACGGGCGGGTCGCGGCTTCCAGCGACTTGGAATACGCTTTGTTCGACTTGCCCATGCGCGAAATGATGAACGTGGGAACGGTGCCGTCGTCGTTCTGCGCTTCGGGAAATTCGATTTCGACGCCTTCGGTTTCCTTCGCCGAATTCGTTTTGAATTGCTTAAACAGTCCAGACATTTGATTTACTCCGATGGATGAAAGAAGGGCCGGAAAAGTCCGGCCCTTCAAGTGTACCCGACTTAATCGGGCATGGCTACCGTTGGCAGGTACGAAAACACTTCGTACAGCATCGTATAACCGTTCGCGTTTTCCGCGCCTGCGGGTTCAAGCGGAACGGTAATAGGCGCGTCCTTTTCGACGTTCAGCCGACCGCCGCCCAAACCAAGCAACGGAATGTCGAAGATGAAACCGGCGTTCTTCGCCGCGCTGATAACCGACAAACCAACGTCGGCATTCGCACGAACCGCCTTCACCGCTGCGACGGTCGTAAAGTAAGCGGTAATCGAACCGCCGACTTCGAAGTTACCCGCCGTCGTGTCGAACGCGCCCAAGATGCCGACGGCCTTGTTCGGCGAAACGTTGTTGTTAATCGAAACGTTCGCTTCGGACACGTAACCGAACAGGGCGGCGGGATTCGACGAAGCGTCGTCGTGAACCGCCATCTTGATACGGTAAATATCCGACGAAGTGTTGTACGCATCTTCGCCCGGTGCCGCAACGCGCGTACCGGCCTTCTGTTCGTCGCCGGGGTCGCCGCTGCGGTGCGTGTTGTCGCACGCGATGAACGTAAGATCGGCGTTCAACTTATCGGCCTGCGGAATGTTCAACGTAAATTCGTTGGCTACCGCGCCTTCCAAGTATTCGCATTGAACGCCGTTTTCGCCGTTGCCCAACGTGCGTTCGATGTTGTACGAACGACGCTTGATAAGGGCCGGGTCTTTTTCGTTCTTGATAACGACGCCGACGAACAGACGAATCGACTTGCCGGTTCCGGTTTCAGTTGCAGCCGCGAAGGTCGTATCGTCGAAAACAAGCGCCTTCGCCGAAACCGACTTAATGCGAGCGTAGCCCACATTATTTGCAAAGCGGTTCGACGCCGCGTCGCCGCCGATGAACACCCAACGACCGGGGAACAGTTCGGGCATGGTCGTAAAGTCGCCAGCGGTGACGACCAACGAAGCGACGCCGGAAGTAACGGCGATGTTCGCATCGGCTGCGGCCAGTTGACGCCCGACGACTTCCAGTTTCACGCCAGCGGGCGGCGCGGCTTCGTCGATAAGGGTTTCGTTAACAACGACGGTCGTTGCGGTGGACGAAGCTACGGTTTTAAGGCCGTTGTTCGCAGCGTTGGCGAAGCCGGTTGCGTTGACAAGCATATTCGCAGCGAACGCCGCGCCACCGCTTGCAACGGTATAGGTCTTCGTCGAAGCGGCGACGCCCGAAATTGCGATAGCTGCGGCGTTCATCGGCGCAGTAGACGGCAGTTCGCGCGCGTCTGCGAAGAAGAACCCTTGCAGAATGCGGGTAAGGTTCGACTTCGTAAAGTCCGAATTGAAGCCGCCCGATGCGTCAAGATCGGTAATCGTGCCCTTCTTGTTCTGGCGCGACGGGTCGATAGGCGCACGGGCAACGGTGGACAGTTCGCCGCCGAAGTCCGAATAGCTGTTCGGTTCCAGTCCGTACCAAGTGACGGACGCCGGAAGTTGCTTCAAGCATTCTTCTTCGGCATACGCCAGCCCGGTAATGTTCGAGTCGATTTTGTTGATAGCGCAATCGGCCATTTTCGTAACTCCTTCAACCTAATTCGTCGTATTCAAATTCGGTAACGACGTTAAACCGTTCGTACAGTTCTTCGGGGTCAAGTTCGTTTATGCGAACATTTCGAAACCAAATCTTCCCCGGCGTAGTCTTTCCGCGAAAAGCATTGCGGGCAATCTTCGCCAGCGTTTGACCAAGTGCGAAAGCTTGCGTATTCGATTTCGGGCAAAACACTTGCACGAAAACAAGCCCCGACGCCGTATAACGTTTTTGTCCCGGTTTTCCTTCGCAAGTTGAAAGCGTTGTTTGTTCTTCGAAAACGGTTTGTTTCGACACGCGAACCCAAAACTTCGAACCGTCCGGCAAATCGCGGTACTGTACGCCCTGCCAACGAATTTCGGGAACATAGCCGACGACCGCGCCCGCGTTAGCGTTCCACGCCGTAAGAAACAGCGTATTGATTTCGTCGCGGGCTTGGTCAAATTCAATCATGCCTGAAAAACTACCGTGTAAAGTACCTTTTGCCCATTCGGCGAAAGAACGTCGATATTTGCGATTCGAAGTTCTACGCCATCCCGAATAACTACGTCTTTCAAGTTCGGATTAAACGGCACGTTTCCCATAAGCCCCATTACTGAACCTTTCGGAACTTCGGTGCCTTTGATAAACGTAAATGTTTCCATCGTTTGCCGATCAACCGGCAAGAAGCAAATAGTTACGTCCTTGTCTTCGGGCGTTGCCGGGCCGGGGTTCCACGGCTGCGACGGATCGGGCGCGGCTGCGTCGTCAATAACGCGCCATTTCACCTTTTCGCCGTTCTTTGCGATCAATCGCAACGCCGTTTGAATCGCGCGGTCAAAGCGTGCCATACGTCAAACCCGAATTGTCCGAAGTGCAAACTTGTTCGAAGCGCATTCGCCAAACAGCGGCGCAAGAAGCGCGTTCGCTGCGGTAAACGTGGGCATGATGCCAACGGCTACCGGGTCGGCGTATTCCGTTTCGATTGGGCCGACCTTTTCGCGTGTTACGTAATCCTGCGGCGAAATGTTCGGTTGCAGGTCGAAGCCTGCGTTAATCGCCATCGCCAATTGAACTTGTGCGGCGATAAGCGATTTCGGAATAACGTTCGACGGGACTTCATCGCAGTTCAGGAATACGCCGGTACGGGGCCACGCAAGCGCCTGCGTCGGCGACGTGCGTTTGCCTTGATACCGGCATTCCTGCGCTTCTAGGTAGTCCGTCGCACGAATCAACATCGCGGCTACTTCGTCGTCGTCCAACGGAAGTTCGGTGCCGCGATTGGCCGCGTATACGCGCGCATCCGCGACGCTTACGTAACTGTTCGCGTTGGCTACGCCGCTTCCGTCTTCGACTACGATAGTAATTGCCATGATGCCGAATCCTTACGAAGCCGAAAGCGTGACCGTTACGGCCTTGGTCGTCGGATTGACGACGATGTTTGCGACGGTGCCGCTTCCGGTAACGCCGGTAATCTTCTGGCCGTTCGTTACGACCGCCTGCGTATTCGGCAGGTTTTGAACCGGGATTGCGTCCGGGTCAAGAACGGTTTTTGCGTTGTAGATCGTCGGCACGGTGCCCGCTACGAAGTCGCACGGTGCAAGACGGTTCGTTTCGCCGTACTTGGTATTTGCTGCGCCGTTCATAACGGTAACTTCGTAAGGCTTGTCGGCGGCTGCGTTCAGCTTCGCAATTGCGGCCAGTTCGCCAGAAGTCGGGGTAGTGCCTGCGGTGAAGAAAATAACCTTTTTCGCGGCCATGTTCGTTTGTCCTTTCGTTGCGCCTATAAAAACGGCCTGCCCACACTAGGCGAACAGGCCGCGCCCTACGCTGCGCCCGGCCTTACTGCGCCGGGTTCGGGTTCCACGACGGCGCGCCGCCGCCTTGCTGGCCCGCTGCGGGCTGCTGGCCGCCAGTTGCGGGGGCCGGGGTCTGCGGCTGCTGCGGCGCTTGCTGGCCGGTCTTGCCGCCCTTGGCCTTCGGTGCCGGGCTGTCGCCGACCTTCGAAGTAAGTTCTTTCAGTTCGGCGGCCTTCTTCTTGATAGCTTCGGCGGCGTCGGGGAACTTTTCGGCGTAGATCGGCGGAACTGCGCCCGCCACGCCGTCGCAGATTTCCAGCGAATGCGCTTCGGACGGTACGGCGCGTGCGTTGCGGAACGAAACGCTTGCGTTCAGTTCGGCGGCTGCGGCGAAATCTTCGGGGGTCGGGGCCGGGCCATCGACGAAGTACAGAATTTTTGCAGGCTTCATTGCATTATCTCCGATGTTCATTCGTATTACTCCGAATGATTGAAAGGATTAAACGAACGGGGCCGAAGCCCCGCCCGTTCGTTGGTTAGTGAACTTCGACGATCACGCCCGCCAAATCCTTTTCGGACGTGGCGTAACGATCCCAATTCGTCGAAGTGAACAGGGCCGCGTCGGTCGGCGACTTGCCGCCGTTGCCCTTGTCCCATGCGAAGCCGCGAACACCGACGTTGTACGACCATTCGGCTTGGTAAACCCGAATCAGGTTTTCGTCGCCGGTCTTGCCTTCTTCCATCGCGTCGAAGTCGTTGTTCTGGCCGATCATCACCGCACCCGGCACAAGGCCAAGAATGTGATAGACGTTCGGCGTACCCGCCGCAAACAGGTTCGGACTGTCGGTCATCACCAGCAGCTTGCCGAACGGATCACGAATCACGTTGACGGTGCCGTAGGTGAACAGGCGTTCGGAGTTGTTCAGGTTGTTGCCGTACAGCTTGTGCATGGGCGTGCTGTGCATGATCCATGCCGCAATCTGCGACGACTGGTCGCCGAACTTCGCTTGGCCGTTGTTGAGGTTGTTCCAAGTCGGGCCGTCGTCCGGCGCGGTGTTGCCGGTGGCGTCGTACTTGACCGCCGCAACCTGCGTAAGTGCGGCGTAGGTCGCGCCAAGGCCGGTATTCAGCATGTCGGCCATCGTATCGACGGCAAGCTGTTGGCCCATCGCAGCGCCCGCGACTTCCGGGTTCTGCTGAATCCAACGGAATTGGCCGGGGTCAAGGCGAATCGGCGGCGTACCTGCCGCAACCTTTACCGAAGTATCGACAAGGTGTTTCATCACCTTTTCGGCAACAGCGCCGGTGCCGTAGGCGTTACGACGACGGACAAGGCCGCCCGCAACCTTGGCGAAAAACGCCACGTCGCTAAAGTCGCCTTGGTGCGCCGCACCTTGAAGGATGATCGCGCCGCCCGTTGCAGCGTTGAACAGGTCGATTTGCTGCCGCAGGACTTCGGAGAACGAAGAATAGGCGTATTCGGAGTAAACCGCGAGGTCGGAAAGTGCCATGATAAAGCGTCCTTATTCAGTAGTAGCCTTCGCTTCTTTCAGATGCGCCGCAAGTTCTTGCGGATTCATCTTCGAAAGGTCGGCGGGTTTGTCGGATTGACCGGGATTCTTCGGGGCACCGCCGCCGTTTTGCGAAGGCTTACCGGCACCGCCGGACGCCTTACTACCGGTGATGATAGCAGAAAAATCCTTGTTTGCAACAAATTCCGCCGACAGTTCGTCGATGGTCATTGCCGAAGGCTTGCCGTCCTTGTCAAGAATACGGGTCTTCGGTTCGTCGCCTTCGAAGTCCGCTTGCAGACGCGCCCGAATGTGGGGAAGGATAATCGCGGGTGCGTTGCTGATTTTGGTTGCGATGGAAAGCGCGACGTTATCGACAAGCGATTTCGTCGTATGGGTCGTAAGCTTTCCGATCTTGCCTTCGTATTCGTTCTTTTGATCGTCAAGCTTCTTTTGCCACGACTTTTCAAGCGTAGCAATGTCGCCCTTTTTGCGGGCGTCGTCGCCTTCCAGTTCGGCCAAACGGTCTTCGGCTTCTTTGGCCCGCTTTTCAGCATCGCGGCGCAACTGCGCTTCACGGTCTTTCGCGCGGCGAAGCGGGCCGGTGTCTTCGTCGCCGTCAACGTCCAGACGGAAACCGTCGCCGTCTTCGACATATTCGAATTTCAGCGCGTCGGTAAGCTTCGAATGTTCTTCTTTGGTAATACGCTTTTTCAGTGCCATTTCGTAGGACTCCTACAGGTTATGCCGATACACCGTATCAGCGGGAAAGAATCTGTTTAATCTTGCGTCGGAATTCGTCAAGCGTTAGCGGTTCGTCGGCTTCGTACTTCGGAATATCAGAAGCTTTCAATTTGCCATCGCGTAAAGCTTCGCCGCCTTCGGTGCCTAATATGTCGTCTTGCACTTCCAGCGGTTGACGCGCAAGCCAAGTATAAAACGTTTCGTCGATTAGGTCACTAGCCGTATTCGCCGGGGCAGTATGCGACCGGCAACGAATGTGCGCAGGCGGCAACGGCCCGGCCCCAAACCGATAACGCTTCCGATTGCGGCTTCGGCAAACTTCGGTCGTGTTGCCATCCATAACCGAAAACCAAACGTACCAACTAAAAACCGCAGACGCTACGCCAGCCGCTACGATTGCCGCAGTATGCGCAAAGGCAGTATGAATAACCGACGCGGCTTGGTTGTTGATTCGCGCAAGCTGCGACGGCGTGCCTTGGCGTGCGCCTTCTTCGCCGATGATTTCGCGCAAGGTTTCGTCAACAGTCCAGCGGTTCGCCCATGCCTTGCGAATGATGCTTTCGATTGACGCTTGCGCCGACGTTGTAAACGTCTTGATAAACGGCAGAAGATAAAGCCCGTTCGCCGGAAGCGGCGAATTCGTAACTTGCGACCAAATACGTTCGTCGCCGCCAGTAATGGCCGCGATGCCGAACAACGGATTTGCGCCGCTGTCGTTGGCTTCAATTAAGAACTGTATTGCGTCTTCGTCCGAAATGATTTCGTCCGACGAACCGCCGTCAAGTTCGATATACCCCGTAACCCATGCGCGGCGGTTTACTTCCAAGTCCGCAGCCATGAACGCTTTAAGCTGTTCGATAAGCTGCGACGTGTACGCGCTGTAAATCTTCGATTGCGATTCGCGCAGTTCTGCGACAAGCTTATTTAGTTGCGCCTTCGAAAGACCGTCAAGGGTCTTATAACGAACACGACCAAGAAGCTTTTTCAGAACTTCGCTAATGTCACGCAATACGAAGTTGAATTGGCGGGACTGCTGAACTTTGACGCCTTCGACATATACGGCAAGCCGCGTTGAAATGTCGTATAGGCGCTTGTTATCCGATAGCGCCATGATTACGCACCCCCGTTGCCCACATTATCAGCCGGGGGCGTGTTGCCGTCGCCCGGTACGTTGTCCGGCATGGCAAGGGCCATCGCTTCGGCGGTATCCTTGGCAATGTCGGCCTTTGCCTTCGCGTCGTCTTCGGTTGCAATGCCAGCCTTCCGAAGCCCTGTACGCATTTCGGTAAAGGTAATCGCGCCCTTCTGCCATTCTTCGATAATCTGGCGGCGTTCGTCCGGCGTCATGCGGGCAATGTCGAAATCTGTATTCAGTTCGAACTTAACGCCAGCGTCGCCCGCGCCGATCCAGCGCGCCGCCCATTTCAACGCCCATTCGAACGCGGCGCTAACGTTCTTCGTTGCGCTGGACAGCGTAGAACCTTCCGACGCCGCTTCCAATTCGGCTTCGGTTGCGGTGCGTTGTACTTCTTTCTGTTCGACAAGCTTTGCGCCAAGTGCGACCATTTGGCGTTCTTTCGTATCCATTGCTTCTTTAAGCATGGTGTTAGGTTCGGCCTGCAATAGCTTTGCGTCGGCCCCGGTCGGAAGCGGAATGCCGCCGCGCGAACCGAAGTTGACCGTTCCTTTCAAAACGTTGTTAACCCATTCTTCCGTTAGGCCGGTAAGTACGGGCGTCGGCTGGCCTACGACGTAGCACGATTCTTCGTAATCCGCGCTGTTGCGATAGTGCGCCAAGTTCAGCGACGCAAGGTCGTAGAAGTTCGGGTTATCCGGGTTAACGTCGTTGTTTTCGGAACCCATGAACATAAACGGGATTTCGTCAAGGCGATTCCCGTTCGCATCGGTCGGCTTGAATACTTCGTGAAGTTGGTAATTGCCGCGCGGAATCTTCGTACCGTCCGCCTTGGTCGGGTTCGGTTCGCGCCAAATTTCATGGACGTAATAACCTTCTTCGTCCAGACGCAAAACGCGGAATTGACCGCTGTTCTTCATTTCGAAGCCGTCATCTTGAACGCACCACGTTTCGAAGATAACGACCAACGACAAAACTTCTTCCGCGCCGCGATCAATTGTCCGCCAATTGATAATTTCGGTCGGCGCATAGACGTACAGCGTCGGGCGAATCTTGCCCGCTTCCAGTTCGGCAACCGAAGCGCCGCCCTGTCCTTCGGTCGTCGGATAATCGACCAAGATTCCGGCGCGCGAATACGCCAAGTTCAACGATACGGCCTTCTTCGAAAGCTGCGTAAGGTTAATGCCCGATCCGGTCGCGTTTGCGACAAGCGGGTTCAGCAGGGCGGGAACCTTTACGACCGGATCGCGCATAAACACTTGTCCGATAAGACCGAACAAGGTTCGACGGGCTACGTTGTAAAACACGGCCCGCGCGATATACGCATCATAACGCGCCTTGTTTTCCTTCGATTGGTCGGAAGCGTTCGGCATCGGAAGATATTTCGTCCGCGCTTCTTTAACCGTTGGTTCGCCTGCGATTGCGTCCCGAATAAGGTAGTACATGGGAAGCAACTTCGACAGTTCAGGACGCACAAAAGATACGTTCGGCATGATTTCGATTCCTTTAAGTTGGCATTGATACTTTGACTTTCGTAGCCGCTTTGTTCGCGCCTTTCAACATGCGATAACGTGTCATGTCGTAAACGTGATCTTCGGCGCTTGTGTCTACGTCGTCGATTTTCTTTTCGTCGCGGGGCAATGTGGGCAAAATATCAATGCTTGCAACGCAATTCGACATGAAGTATACCCCCGGCCCTTCGCGTTTAACAGACGCTTCTAGCCGGTCGCGGAAAAGCTGTAGGCCGATAACACGCGAACCCGACGACTTGTCCGATTCCATCCAGCGAACGCCCTTCTTCGACATAAGCTTTTCGGTCGTGTCTAGTTCAACGTCGATAACTTGTCGAATGCGATTATCCGCAGGGCCGGGCCACGGCTGCGACGAAATCCAGCCGTTCGCCATCATCGAAACTTCGCGGTCGATAATGCCTTGCGCTACGTCCGACGCCGATATTTTAAGACCGACGTTCGGCAAGAATTCGCCCTTTTCGTCCTTCTTGCATCCGTACCATTCGAATATCTGAATCAACGAACCCGGTTGCGGACAGAACACAAATTCGGTTCCATCGGAAAGAACGATAGTCGCTTCGGTGCCGTCCGCTTCCGCCCACCAGCCCACACTAAACGGGTGCGAACTGCCGTCGTCGTATGTGCGGTCGATGCGCCAGCTTGGCGGCACGACAAAGCGCGGTACGACGTGTATATGCGATTGCCAAAGGTCGTCGATTGCACCGCCTGCGGTAACGTCCCAATCGCCATACAACCAAGCTTTGCGAAGGTTCGGTTCTTTAATGCTTTCCAGTTCGGCAATATACGACGCCGGAAGATACGGGTTTTCCTTGTATGAACCGAAGATCGCAATTTGCGTGATTACGTGCGTTTCTTCTTGTTCGGTCTTCGGGTTATAAATCTGGATACTACGACGAACGACAGTGCCGCGCGGCGCAATCGTAATAAACCGCTTCTTCACCCAATTATGACCGGGGCCGCTTGGGTTCGTCGTGCTGAATACTTCGCACTTGATTTCGGGCAGCGGCAGACCGTTAGGCGTCAAATAACGCCCGGTCTTCGGGTCTTTCGGCGTGTCTTTGATCGGATCGAACGTAACGCGGTTGACCGACATAAATTTGTCGTACAGGTCGCCGCTAGGATGCTTCGTTAGTTCGTTCCATCCGATATACGGGTATTCGTGGCCGTGGAAGCCTTCATAATCGGCGACCTTTTTTACGTGGCGAAACAACAGTTCTTCGCCAGTCGGCCAAACCCATTTGTATTGCGACGGCGATTCTAAGAACTTCGCCCCATCTTTAAGCTTGCCATTATCGCCGAACCATTTTTTAGATTCGGCGACAAGTCCGGCCAAATGGTCGAATTCAAGATCGAAGATAACGCCGCGCCAGAACTTACCGTAACCTTTGCCGACGTTACGGTAATAGCGCATTAACTGCGTTAGGGTTTTGCCGGGGCCGCGTGCGCCTTCGTACAGGGTATGCGCAGCGTGCGAACAAAGCGCAATCGTCTGCGAACCGGGAAGCGGCTTAAATACGACTTCGATTGGCGGCGCTTTCTGTAGAATCAGCGGCGGCGCTTCGGGCGCTTTAATGGCGAGTGCGGGCATTTTCTAACAATTCCCGCTGTTGACGTGCGGCGGCGTTTTCCCATTCGCTTTCGCTTTGGAAAACGGGAACTTCGACGACACGTTGCGTAATATTATTTACGTTTACGTTCGTTTGCGGCTTTTCGATGAACCCGCGAACGTCCGCATAAAGCTTCGCAAGCTTCGCGTATTCTTCGGGGGTCGGCGGAATGGTCACGCCGTTTGCAAGGGTCGTGCCCTGCATACGTTGCCAAATGTCGCGGGCAAGTTCGGCCTTCGACGGAAGGAACGACGAACCGTCATCTTCGCCTATTAGCCGTTCTTGTTCGGCCTTTACTTCGGCGTCAATCGGCCAATGATTCGCCACCCATAGGGCGCGATTCGTGTTGTCGGGGAACAGTTGAAGCGCAGCCTTGAAGGGGTCGCGTTCCTTCAAAAGCAAGGCCGCATATGCGGCCTTTTCTTCGGATTCGTTACGTTGGTCGGTCATGGCGTCGGCCTGTCATTCGCATTTGCCTTCACTATACCGCAAGGCCGACGTTCTGTTAAGGCGAATCGACCTTGGGCGGTTTCTGCGGCCCGCAGTTCTTTACGACGGCTTGATTATGGTTCAGGATTTGGCGCGCCGTGCCGGGCGTTATGTCGTCCGACTTCGAAACCCAAATCGCCCGCACCCAATCGCAAGCCGTGTCGATTACTACGGGCTTCGTTTGTACGGTTTCGGCGATGGATTGCGGCGGCTTAGTCGCGCGACCATTCGTCGCGCAGCCGCTTAGAAACGCCGTCGTCGTCAAGAACAGCGTTATCGGAAGCAACTTCGTTCGCATTTTGCACCGCCTTTACTTTGGTTTCGGATGCTTCGCGCGCTTCGTTGACTTGCCGAACTGCTATGGCTTCGCGGTCGTTCGCGCGTTCGTTGGCGCTATCTTCTGCCGCTGCGGCTTTGCCTTTGGCCTTGCCCACACTAAGGGCCGCGAAGATAGCGACAAGAACGGCCCCGGCTGCTGCGATCCAAGCGCCGAAGCGCGACCAAATGGCGGAAAGTACGGTAAGCATGTTCGGCCCCTTACTTGATACGGCTTTGCCATCCGTTTTGGAAACGTTCTTGCGTCTTGTCGCGTTCGCTGATTTCGATATAGAACACGCGGCGCAACGATTGCACCATGTCCAGCAGGTAGCGCAGCCCTTCGGCGGCGCGACGATTGCGAAACGCGGTCAATGCGGCAAGCGACATTGCGCCGAACACGCCATCGGCGGAAATGTCCGGGTAGTCTGCGGCTTGCGTGTTAAGTGCGTTCAACGAACGTTGCAACGCTTGAACAGGACGCGACGGGCCGGACGTTACGCCCCAATCGAACATTTCGAAGGCCAGCGGCGGCGATACGTTGGCGATGCGGTCGAAACCGGGTGCCAGCCAATAACGCTTCGCGTAGATTTCTACGGCCTGTTCGTAAGTCGCGTCGGCGACGCTGGCGGGCCATGACGGTTCGCGGAAGGCGGCCCAAGTTGCTTGGGTTACGCCGTACTTCGTAAGGCCGCCCCGGTCGGTCGGGTCGTTCGTGACCTTCGCGCCGCCTTCGGCCTTAATCGTTTCGTCAATTTTCGCCTTGACGGTCGGCGGTAGGTTCGTTGTCATTTCGCAAGCCCTTTTGTTTGACAATGCGGGCAAGAACGCCGGAAACGATCAACGCAACCGGAATCCATTTCGCATATTCGGCGGGGATATACGCTTTCAGTTCAACCGGAATCATGTTCCAGACGTGAACCATTGCGTCGGGGAATGCGAAGAACGCCGACAGAAGCGCCGAACCGATAAGCGATAGTCGCACGCTCCAAAACTTCAAGAACAAGCGCCATTCTGCGATAAGTTCGACCTTCTTAATCATTTCGGCATCCATCGTTGAGATTTGCGCAGTTCTTCAACATCGCGTTTCACGTCGCTAATGTCCGAAGCGTTGCGCTGAATTTGTGCGTCTTGTGTATCGTTCTTGCCTTGCTGTTGAATCAGCGTTTGCATTAACGACGAAATACGTTCGTCCCGATTGTCGGTCTTCGCTTCCAACTTCGAAAGCGACGAACCTACGGCGTCCAGTTTGACGAATACGCCGCCCATTGAAAATACGATGGCGGTTGCGCATCCGATAAGCCACGGAAGCGGCAACTTTGCATCTATGATCTTCTGCGGACGTTCGTTCATATCCTGCCCCGCTTCGTTGTCCAATGGCACTACGTAGCCCCTTAATACGCGCAAGGGGCGAACTGCGCCCCGAATTGTCCCGATAGTACCCGAAAAAATGGCCGTAGGCCAGCAGAAAGGCAAAAAGAAGCCCCGGACAGTGCCGGGGCTTCGTGTTGGCCGTAGCGCGGCCCGTAGGCCGCACGCCGGGGCGCTTAGGCGGTACGCCAGACGCGCGCGCCGCCTTCGACGCTGCGAACAACGAACTTGCGGGTTTCGCGGGTGACGGGCACCTGTTCGCCCTTCTTGTTCGTCTTGAACTGGCCTTCGACGACTTCGGCGTAACGCGCGGTCGCGCTGGAAACGGTGGAAGCCAGCGACTTGGCGGCGTTCGGCTTGTCTTCGGTGTTCGGGACGAAGAACGATTGGCCGACGTTCAGGGCGTCGAAGGGGTACACGTTGCCGCCACGACCGCGACCGGAAGCGGTCGGCATGGCGATGCCGTCTTCGATGGCGAAGGACGACGGGGCAGCAGCGGCGACGGTGGCCGGGGCGGTGTTGGTTGCGGTGTTCATGGATTCGATACCTTTCTGCGTGGCGCGGGTGAGAGTTTCGCCGGATTCGTTCGGCCCGGCGGGGTTCAGTTCGACCATGCCAGCTTCGACAAGCGGGCCGTGAACTTCGGGGGTAGTATACAGCCCGTTTGCACCGGCTGCAACGATTTCAGCAAGACCGATCACAGCAGCGGCGGAAGCGGCAGCGGTAGCGGTGGACTTCTTGGACTTGGCCATTTTTGAAACTCCTTCGAAGGAAAGTTAACGTCGCGTTATTGCGACAGGGGTAATTTTACGCTGTTCGTTCGACGTGTCAAGCGATCAACGCAAAATATTTTCAAGTTCTGCGATACGTTCGGGGCTGCATTCAGTTTTGCCCCATTCCTTGAAGTCCGGCCATACGCCGTTCTTCACGTTCTCACAATATGAAAGCTGTTCGCGCACTTCGTCGCGGTAGTCCATCGAACCAACGACGCCGAAAGCGGCAACAATGGCGGCAATCGCCAACAGGACTTTAACATTACGCTTCATTGTGGGCACCTTGGTTCGTTGTTTCGATGTTTGACAGTCTACGACTACTTCGACGGCTTGTCAAGCGAATTCGCAACTTCTTCGATGCCTTTTTGTGCGACAAGCTGCGCCATTAACATGCCGTTTTGCATTTCGACGAACGACCGTTGCAGCTTATCAAGTTCCGGCGTCTGCGGCAAGCCTTCGGCGATTTCGATAAGACCTTGAATAGCTTGGTACTGCTGCGACAGCGTTTGATACAACGTCGGCGCGGCAAGAAACAAGTTCTTCAACTGCGGATCAACGGTAATGCGCGGCCCGAATGCGACGAAATGGCCGGACAAGTCCAGCGGTGCGGCCTTAGCTGCGCCGATTACGTTATGCGTTACGGGGTCTTCGAAGAACAACAGTCCTTCGATTTGCGAATGGTCAAGCGTCATATTCGTTAATCCATGCTGAACAGACATTCGACGCCCGCAGCGATGAAGATTTCTTCGGCTTCATCGGCAGACGCGCGCCAGTCTGGGGAAATGTGCCCACAATAGGCGACAACGCGCCGAATGCCTGCGTCAACGATGCGACGGGCGCAGACGGCGCACGGGAACAGCGGCGACACGTACAGCGTGTAACCGGCCAAGGCTTCGCCGTCGTGCGCCTGCGCAATGGCGTTCGCTTCGGCGTGAATTACGACGGCGTGTTGTTCTTCGCGCGTCATGCGCAAGAAGGCTTCATCATCGAAGCCGCGCGGCGGGCCGTTGTAGCCAAGCGACGCGATAGACCTATCAGGCCGGACGATGGCCGCGCCTATGCGCTTGCGCGGCCCCTTCGACCATGACGCGACTTGTTCCGCCAGTTCGATAAACCGGCGATCCCATTTCGACAGTTCGTCCGGGTGCGTGTAAATGACGTGCCCGCGCTTCATTCCTGCAACCGCCATTCGCGTTCGGCGTTCAGCTTTGCGCCGCGATGGTTCGACGGCTTACGGGCGTCAAACGCCTGCAAGCGCGCCGCAGCGGCCAAGCCAGCTTCAAGCGCCGCACGACGCCGCGATTCTTCGCGCTGGCGTTCGATGGCGTGCATTACGGGGCGGATAAGCCCGAAGTGAATAGCGACAGCAACGACAGTGCAAGCGATAAGAATAAGTGCGTACATGGCGGCGATTCCTTTTTGGTTGCCAGTTGGTACGACAAAGAATACGACAGCTTCGAAAGCCTGTCAATCCTTTTTGCCGATAAAGTTTCGTTCAATGCGAATCGGCGGTTCAGGTTCGGGCGGGTTCGTCTTAGCCGGGTTAATGCTGTCCGCCCATATCGGCCATTGCGACAGCGGGCGACGAATGATCTTCGGGCCGCTTTCCATGTTGGCGATATATTCGGTTACGAATTCGCAATCGGTGTCGTAGGTTTCTTCGGTGACTTTCGATTGCATACGCAACCATGCGGCCAGCATTAGGCCGATGGTTACGCCGCTGGAAAGCGTGACGAAGTGCCAAAACAGTTCGGCAAGGGTAGGCATTGCGGTTACTCCTTCAATAATAGTCGTCGGGTTCGTAGTCCGGGCCGTCGTAGTCCGGTTCGGTTTCGCTGTAGCCGTATTCGCCCGGCCCGGCTTCGTACAACTTGTCGGCGATCTTGTCAAGACCTTTCGGCAAGTCCTTGTAATCGACTTCTTCGCCGTCGATATAATACGTCGGTTCGCCCGCTTCGCTTTCGTCGGGGTAGCAGTTTTCGGGCAGACCGGAATAGTTGCCCGGCGTGAACGATACGCCGTATTCGCACGACAGAATGCGACCGTCGTTCATTTCGAATTCAGTTGTTACGGTGTATGCGCCCATTTCGTGCCCCTTGTTCGTTGACTATGGGCATAGTCTACGACGGTTTCGAAGCTACGTCAAGCGGTCGCGCAAGCTTTTTTCACTAGCGCGATGATGCCTTTTTCGTCCTTGCGTTTGCCGACACATACGTTCTTCGGCGTCGATTCGCGGTACAGCAAGAAGTATTCAGGTTTCGTTACGATGAAGCAACGGTTTTCGCGTGCCTTCTTCTTGGCTTCGTCAAGTGTCATTTTCATTACTCCTTATCAAGTGCGGTTCATACGGCGGAAGCTTCGACGCCCGGTATAGCTTGTCGCCTTCGACGTAGTACCGTTCGCCGTAGCAGTCGGAAAGGTGTTCAGCTATACGCGACAACGGCCAGCCCACAATTAGCAGGCCAGCCGTTTTAAGCTTCGCGCGGGTTAGTTCGCATTTCAGGCAATCCATTAGCGGAAGCCTTCGATAACTTCGTTCGGGTCGCCGCCCGCCGCTTCGTAGCCTTGGCAGTAGCGGAACGCCTGTACCGCGTCCATTGTGCCGCCGCAGTTCGTGCAAGTGAACTTCGCACCGAACTTATACGGCGGGTCGCCGATGTTGAAATGATGTTTCGGGCACGCTTCCAACTTCGCCCGATTGGCCTTGATTTCTTCGAAGATGCGCGGCCCGTCTTCTTTCACGAAGTCGCGGAACTTTTCGGTTATCGGTTTGTCGTTCATTTCGAACCCCATTCGATATAGCTACGAAGGTAGCAAACGGCCTGTTCCCAATCATAACAGACGGCCCACCCATAGCCGACGCGCTGCGCGTACTGCCCGAAGGCTATTTGTTCGTCCGATGCGCCGCCCTTCGCCGTTTCCGACTTCGGACGAAGCGAAGGCTTCTTCATTTCGATATAAAGGCCGCACCATTTTACGACCATTTGTTGCGAATCGGTCGGGCTTTGTTCGTAGACCGGCCAAGGCAAGAACGTATCAGCAATGCCCTGTCGTGCGCCTTCGGCCTTCATCTGGCCGCCGCGTATCTTGCGCGACTGTTCGTCGTCGCCACGGCTACCGCCGTTCGGGATCGCGTGGAACCATTCAAGCGCCGGGACGGCTGGCGGTGCGTTCGGATCGCGCTTCGGTAGCTTGCCGGTCTTGCACCATTCGTCGGCTACGTCGAAGCCGTGAAGATACGCGACAGCTACGTATGCGAACAATGCGACCTGTTGCGAATGTTCGGATTCCTTCGCAAGTTTGTTCGGTGTCATTTTATGCCCCTTGCGTCACGACAGCGCCCGCAGGAATCGACACGTTCGCCGCTGCGCGGGTCGGTCACTTCGACAACGCGGGCGAAGTCTTCGCCACAAAAGAAGCATTCGCCGGGATAGCCTTTCGGAATCGCGGCGGCAATGCGGCAAGTGTTAGCGATGGTCAACGCTAGTTCGTCGTCCATGCGGTCGGCTGTTGCGTCTATTTCGTCGGCCATGTTGGTTTCGTTCCCCTACGAAGAAGCCCCGACTATACACTAGCCGGGGCTTTCGGTCAATGCTTAGTTTCGTTCTTCGACGCTTCGGCCTTCTTTTCGGCCATGTAGCGTTCTACGGCATCTTCGGGGCTTTCGCCGTCGCGCAATTCGACGTGCGCAACTTCAACACGCGCACCGCCAAGGATGGCCGCAAGGATCGCGGCAAGGCCGCCGAAGCCGTCTTCGCGCTGATTCAGCAGGTCGGCGGCGGACTGCATACGGTCGCGCTGTTCATCGTTGAACGCGCCGGGGTTCGCTTCGGCGACTTCTTGCGCCACGGTCAAAGCGGTATCCAGACCGCGCGCCAGTTCTTCAACCTTCGCCATAACTTCGGGCGACGGGTTCATGCGCTTAATGTCACAAACGATGCACATTTCGTTAACTCCTTTCAATTGCCGGGAAGCGCCCGGTTCGCATGGTCATACTACGATGAAACTTCGAAGCTGTCAACCTTTACGGTAACGAAGTTGCTTCGTCATTTCGCGCAAACGCGACAGGCTTACGCCGCCGCTGTTTTCGATGCGAATAAACTTCGTCGCTACGTCGTAAGTATACGACAGCGGACGCACGCCGTAAACAGCTTTGTATGCGTCCGCATATTCGTTAAATGCGGTCTTCACCGCTGGCGGTTCGCTTCCAGCCTTGCGACGCGCCTTCGGCATCTTATGCCCGTTCTGGATTTCGTACATTGGTCGCCCCTTCGGTTGTTGCCCACATTGGCCCGGCTTACTTGATCCGCGCGACTTCGACGCAACGGTAATCGTCGTGCGTAATGATCTTGAATTTACGTTGAAGCTTCTTGCCGTTCAGGCTGGCCGAACTGCGGACGCTTTGCAACGTGCCCGGCCCCATGTCGTCGAACGGAATTGCGAAGGATTCGCCGACGCGCAGCGACTTAAACGGATACTTCGCGTTCGCTTCGCTTACGTCGCGTTCGCCTTGCTTCACTTCTTCGGCGACGCAATGCGATAACGCCTTCGGTGATGCGTCGATTACGTCGTACTTCTTAGCTTCGGTCATGGTTCGCACTCCAATTTATAAACAGCCCTAGCGTACCCGGCCTTTTATCAATTGTCAAGCTTTTTATTGAAAGTCACCCGTTATACGGATTGAAGGGGCTGTATAGCTTCTAAGTCCTTGAAATTAAAGAAAATATAAAAAATATAATAAGTATAATACCTAAAATATAGCTATTTATTGAAAGTGACTATTTATCAATAGGGCGGGGGGATTCGGTGCCGGGGCGTTATACCGTTATACTTGTTATAAATGCCCTGAAAGCTAGGCGTATCAAGGCTTTGCGTGTTATACGGCACCGTTAAACGGATCGTCGTCTATTATACGCGAAGGTCTGTCGAACGCTTCGGCGCAACCATAGGCGGCGCTTCGTCTATGCTAATCACGTCGAAGCTATCGAAGAAACGAACGACGGGCGCAATCATTAGCGAAAGCCAAAACGCGCAGAAGATGCCGCGAAGAATGAAGCGCCATGCCTTCGAACGTTCACCGTTCTTTGCGCAGTAGTAAGCGGCTTCGAATGCAGTAGCGGCCAGACGCCAAAACGCCAGCGCCAACGATGCGCAAAGCGCGACAATAAATGCGGTCATTTCGATAACTCCTTCGTTAGAATGCGAACAAATGAACTTCGCGGCCAAGTTCTGCGGACAGCCATTCGCCGACGATCATGCACGCCGCCCGGCGCGGATTGACAGGCGCAAGGGCGCGCGTCCGGGGTTTCTTGCCTGCGGCTACCCTGTCGGCGTTCAGGGCGTCCCGTGCGGCCTTGGCGGCGTCGCGCTTGGCCTGCGCGCGTTCCTGCGCCTTGGCCTTCAACCGCGCCCAAGACTTCGGCCCTAGATGCTTGCCGGTTGCGGTGTATACGGCCCAACGGAACCAATATACGTCGTAATCCTGCAATTCGCCTTCATTCGGCGGTACGCACCATTTCACCCATTGGAATACGCCATGTTGAAACATGACGCGGCCAAGGTACAGCGTTACGTCGGTTCCTTCTTGCGGGGCATGGATATAAACGCGGTGCCAGCCTTGGCCCTTGCGTTCGTGTTGTCCGGTCAAGCCGATGGCGGCTAGAACTTCGTTCACGTTGTCTATGCGGATTTCCATAGCTGGCACCTTTCGTTAATGTGGGCAGGCTGCGCGGCCCCTAGCGCGTTGCCAAGGGCCGCAGGCCGGGCGGGCTTACTTCACCTTCACCAATACGCGAAGGTGCAAGCATTGAATGTTGTAGCCGCCTGCGTAGATCGTTTCGACGCGAACCGTCTTGCGACCTGCGTTGGTTTCGACTACGAAGACACCGTTAAAGCCGTCGTTAGTGCGGTGGAATTCTTCGCTAACGACTTCGGTAACGCCTGCCTTTTCCAGCTTCTTAGCGATGCTGGCGTTACGCTTGGCGGCAATCGCGGCGCAATTCTTGGTTACGAATTCTTCGATAATCGCGGCGCTGTTGCCGTTGAAAACGTTGTACCAAGTCTTGCCGCCTGCGATGGCGTGAAGCTTGCCGTACAGCGCCCAAGCATTGCCGCGCAGTTCCTTGTATTCGTCGGAAGCCTTGAAGTCGCGGATTGCTTGGGCGCGGCCTTTGGCCCATTCCTTCGACTGTTCCAAAACTTTAGCGTCCATGTCGGCGAAAACTTCGTTCAGCTTGGCGATGATGGCGGCGGTTGCGTTCATGTTCGTATGTCCGTTGTTGGTTGCGATGGGTTCATTATACGTAACTACGAATCTTCGTCAACAACTTTTCGACCGTTCGTCGGGAAATACGTTCAACTTTCGTTCAGGCATGAAAAAGCCGCCCGAAGGCGGCCAGTTCTGCCCACACTATCCCGGCCCCGCTACAGGCCGAAGACGCCCGGATGCGCGATCATGTACGCGACGGCGGACGTTCCGTAGTCCTTCGACAGCGTAGCCCGCGACACTTCTTGCAGGTCGCCCCGTTCGCATAGCGTCTTCAATGCGCGCTTAATTGCGCCAGACGCGCCGATGCGATCTTTACGGAATACCGACACGGCGGCAAGCCGACGCTGTACGTAGCTATACGGAACAATGCGGTTCGAATGCAAGTTGCTTGCGCCTTCGCCTGCATACTTCGCAACTTCCGGCCAAGGCGATACGACGAAATCTTTAACCGTCGCAATTACCTTAGCAAGCTGTTTCGTTTCGTCGTTGTCTACGCCAATTTCGCCAGCGTCGAAGCGTGCAAGCAAGTTGCGCACGTCTGCAACGATTACGCCGGTCGCCCATGACAGAACGTCCGAAGTAATAACCGGGTCATATGGGTTATTGCCGACCGCTACGATACCGGCCAGCTTTAACGCCTTCATATGGGCGCGCGACCAAAGTTGGCGCTTAACGTCGCGGTCGCTACTGTTTACGTTGTTGCGGCAATGTTCTTCGAACTTGTCGGAAGCTTGTTCGACGCCTTCGGCAAATTGAACATGGATCGCTTTATGTTGGCTGTTCAACATAAGCGAATGCGCACAAAGCGTCGAAAGACGGTCGATAAGTTCGAACGACGGTTGCACGCGCGCCCCGGCTTTGTTCAACGGCGGCACTTGACCATGATATTCAATCATCGTAAAACGCGGCAAAAGACCTTCGGTAATCAAACCTTCGTGCAAGCCTTCGTAAAACTTTTCGGGCGTTGATTCGCCAAGCAACGAAAACGACGGCGCAAGAACTGCGGTAGTGTTCTTGTCCTTGTCCGAATAGATGGACGGACGAAGAACCTTGCCTTCGCCGGATTTGTTGTAAGCGTCCAGCATGAAACGGCGCAGTCCCAAAAGATGCGGCGGCGCGTTCAAGCTTGCCATTTGTTGAAGATAGATACCGAATTCGCCGACCAACGATACGAAAGACGTTGGCCCCTTCGACATATACTTAATGATCGCCTGCGCCGATGCGATTTCGCCGGGGCCGATGAAGTCACTTGCAGCCGGTACGGTGCGGATAACTTGCGCCATTAGCTTATCAATGCCGGACGCGATGGCTTCTTTACCCGTTCCGGTCGGTGCCAACAGCAATACGTACTGATTAAGGCCGGTGCCGCTGATATTGTACGCACGGCCTACGATGCCAGCGACAAGGCCAAGCGCGCCAGCCAACGCGATTTCGGGAACCGGGCGGGGCGCTTGTGCGTAGATATATTGGGCGATTTCGCCGACAAGTCCGGGCGGCACTGAATACACCTTCGACGTTTCGGGAATGGATGGCGCGACGATTGGCGCTTGCGGAACGTTGGTATTCAACGATGCGGCTTCGGCACGGTCGCGGGCTTCTTTTGCGGCTATTGCTTCGTCAAGTTTGTTTTTCAGTCCGTCAATATCGACGGGCGGCAACATGCGGTCAAAGCATTTGTTCAGCATGTACGACACGTAATCGTCACGCTTCGCCTTGTCACGCTGGCCCAAGCCGGACAGTCGAAACATACGGGCAATTTGCGCCCGGTTCTGCGTATAGAACGCGATAATATCGACCAATGCGAAGTCGGCTTCGGACTGCGAAGCGTACATGCCTTCCCATTTGCCCGCGAACAGTTCGGCGAACTTATCCCCGTTGGCTGCGGCGACGGCACGGTTATAAACCTGTTCGTCGGTTTCCTTGGCTTCGGCGACGCCTGCGTAATGCGCAACGGCGACAGAACCTTGCCCCATTTGGCCCCAAAGAATGTTCAACAGTTCGTTTTGTTCTTTGATTGGCGCATTGCGGTAAACGTCGCCCGTCATGGTCATGTAACGAAGCGACGAATACACTTCAATAAACGACCGACGCCGGCCAGCGGGAACCGCGCCTTTTACGATGATATGCAGCCCCGAACCGGACGGCGAACGTTCGGCGTAGCTGTCGAATTCGTTGTAGATTTTGATTTGACGATCAAGCGCCGTTTGATCGCCTTTCGTGTCGTCAAGGTCGATAAACGAATACGGGTCGGCGTCGGTCAACACGAACCCGATTCCGTTATACCAGCCGGAATTAAGCGCGTGCAAACATTCGTCAAATGTTCCCCAAGTGTTCGAATCGGTAACGCTGGCTAGTGCGCCGGTACGGGCAGAATACGGAACCTTAGTAGGTTTCTTCGAATCCGTGTCTTCGTACCGCCACATAACCCATTGCGGATATGTCCGCATTTCGATAGGTATGTTTTGATACATTCTTAATTCGCCTTCTTCGCGCACTTCTTCAAAAAAGCGTTAAGGGTTTCAATCGTGACGACGCCGGGGTTCGGTATGTCGCCGCGCGCAAAGGAATTAACCCAAGACTTCGAAACGCCGATGGCTTCCGCAATGGTGCCAACGTCTATCGACGCCGGGCGGTTCAACAACAGTTCGCGGGTTTCATCCCGCAGTTTGGTAACTTCGGCCATGTTTTCACCATGTCGGCGGTTCAATGTGGGCAAGATGAACGACACTATACCCGACAAAATTCTAGCAGGCAAGACAAAATTTTGTTGACAGGCAACATGCCCGGCGCTACAGTGTCGGAACGCTGCGGCGCGGTGCCCGGCGACTTTGAAAGGTGCAAGCAATGAACGAACCCGAAAAGACCTTCGACTATATCGAAGAAGCGCACGTAACCGCGTCGGGTAGCTATCACGGCGACCGCGTGTCGCTTGGCTACTTCCGCGAAACCATCGCCGAAGCTGTCGCCGCACTGGTGAAGCTGGACGCGATCAAGAAGACGCTTTTCTATGGCCGCGACTGCGGCGTTCCCGCCCCCGGCGACAACACCGGCACGCTTGCCAAGCTGCCCGATTGGATCGCCACCGATGGCACCGACGAAGCCAACGCGCGCGCCGTCAATATCGTTCATGCGATCATCGGCAAAGCGACCGAAGCGGGCGAACTGCTGGAAGCCCTGTCGGCGACCGCCGAAGGTGCCGTATTCGACGACGTGAACGCGCTTGAAGAAGTCGGCGACGGCTTTTGGTACGATGCGCTGTTGCTTCGCGCTATCGGTTCGAACTTCGGCGAAGCGCAGGCCGTGAACATCGCCAAGCTTCGTAAGCGGTTCCCGCAGAAGTTCACCGAACACGACGCGAACAATCGGGACTTGTTCGAAGAACGAAAAATTCTTGAACAAAAGGCTTGACAACCGAAACGGGCCGTCGTACATTACGCACATACCGGCGCAACGTGCGGCGGCCCAACGAAGAAAGGTGCAAAGATGACCCCGAATATCATTCAGGTAACGAACCCGGAAACGGGCGAAATCAAGAACTACAGCGAAGTCGAATATATCGCCGAACGCGACCGTCTGTTGGTCGATTGGCAAGCGAAGAAGGCCGCGCTTGAAGTCGCCAAAGAAGCCGAATTGGAAGCCCGCAAGCTGGCCGTGATGTTCATGCACGACCCGGCGAAGTCCGGCACGACCGAAAATGTCGAACTTGGCGGCGGCTACAAAGCGACGATGAAGGTTCCGGTTCGCTACGGCTTCATCCAGAACGCCGAAGGCAAGACCGACAAGGCGCGCATTGAAAAGGCGTTGTCGAAGATCGAAAAGACCGGACAGGCTGGCGAATTGATCGCCGAACGTTTGGTTAAGTGGACGCCGGAACTTTCGCTTACCGAATACAAGCAACTGCCCGACAACTTCCGCAAGATCATCGACGACGTTATCGTTACGTCGGAAGGTACGCCGACCCTTGAAATCAAGGAACCGAAGGCGAAGAAGTAACGCACTTGCCGCCTTGCCCACAATCAAGGCGGCATTCTTGACGGCATCGAAAGTCCGGGCCGCGCATCGCGTCGCATAGTGCCATAACGGACAGTCGGGAAAGCGAAAGCGTCGGCGTCGTCAATAATGCCGCTTTAATCGGAGTAAACAAAATGCAAATGTCGCAGCTTAAACCGGCGTCGCAACTGGCCCGACGCTATGGCGTAAAGTCCGTCGTATTCGGTTCGCCCGGTTCGGGCAAGACGCCGCTTATCAACACCGCGCCGCGCCCCGTGCTGTTGGTCACTGAACCCGGCATGTTGTCTATGCGCGGTTCGAACGTGCCCGCATGGGAAGCGTATTCCCCGCCGCTGATTACCGAATTCTTCGAATGGTTTATGAAGTCGCGCGAAGCCGCGAACTTCGATACCTTGGGCATTGACAGCATTTCGAACATTGCCGAAATCATCTTGGCCGAAGAACTGTCGAAGGTTAAACACGGCATGAAGGCATACGGCAATATGTCCGAACGCACGATGAAGATTTGCAACGACTTGTATTACATGCCGCAAAAGCATATCGTAATGATTGCGAAACAAGGCGTCATGGAAAACGGACGGCAAACCATCTTGCAGGGCGGCGAAGTCGTATACGAACCGATCATGCAAAAGCGACCGTTCTTCCCCGGCAAAGACCTTAACGTAAAGGTTCCGCACCTGTTCGACAACGTGTTGCACTTGGGCGAAGCCATCGTACCGGGCCAGCCGAAGCCGGTTCGGGCGTTGCGGACGAAGGAAATTCCCGAAGTGTTCGCGCGTGATCGTTTGGGCAACTTGGGCGAACTTGAACCGCCCGATTTGTCGGCGCTTTTCACGAAAGCGATGCAATAAGCTTTTGCGCCGTCGCCAAGCGGTAAGGCACCGGATTTTGATTCCGGCATTCGTAGGTTCGAATCCTACCGGCGCAGCCAAAAACGGTAACTTTGCCACCGTAACCAACGGCGAAGACTTTTCGAAAAGGTAAATACCATGCAACTGATTCAACCTTTCAACGCGCAGCAATACGACCCGACCCAAGGCGTCGGAAGCCTGCCCATCGGCAAGCATCCGGTTATCGTCGAAACTTCCGAAGTGAAGGCGAACAAGGCGAACGACGGCGGTTATCTGCAACTGAACTTGCGGATTATCGACGGCCCGCAGGCTGGCACGACCGGCGCGTATCGCCTGAACCTGTACCATACGAACCAACAGACGGTCGAAATCGCGCACCGCCAGTTGTCCGCAGTCTGCCACGTTATCGGCGTGTTCCAAATCAACGATTCGTCGCAGCTTCACGGAATCCCGTTCCTTATCGAAGTCGGGCCGCAGAAGAACGACCCGCAGTACACCGAAGTTAAAAAGGTGTTCGACATGAACGGCAACGAACCGGGCAAGGCCGGACAGGGCGCAGCCCCGGCGCAGCCGCAGCAGGCCGCCGCAGGCTTCGGACAGCAGCCGCAGGGCCAAGGCGGCTTCGGTCAACAGCCGCAGCAACAGCCCGCGCAGG
>ERZ1066121.351-NODE-351-length-43329-cov-23.511277_pt1 | contig 43329 bp, 28 predicted proteins | sample MGYA00382768_ERZ1066121 | MGnify/ENA primary metagenome ERZ1066121 (study PRJEB33369, sample SAMEA5778351) | biofilm metagenome | biome: Industrial cooling water; feature: Water cooling tower basin; material: Biofilm | place: United Arab Emirates | collected...
GCGCGCAGCAGACTTCCCGCTACCAGCGCGGGCAGAAGGTCGATGCCATCGACTACCTGCGGCTGGACTCCGGTGCCTGGCGCGTGGCCGGTCTGAAGCAGGGCGAAGTCGTGAAGCAGCTCGAAGTGCCTGCCTCGCTCCTGCCGTCGGTGCTGGGCGCAAGCGTGGCGGCGCGCGTGCGGGCAGGGGAGGGCGTACCCTCGCCGCGCGGAAGCGCCAGGGGGGCGCCGATGCGCCGCCTTGCCGATCTGTCGCTGGACCTGGGCGATGCCGGCATGGGCGGCTATTACGACGGCATCCTGCCGGCGGTGGTCAACCGCTGGGCACGTCCGCTGGGTGCAGAGGCCACGACCGCGACGATCCGCCCGCGCTTCCGGGCGCAAGCGCTTGACGTGCATGCCATCGACATCACCCCGGCCATGCGCGCGGCCGTGGCGGAGGGCCTGCCGCTGTTCAGCCGGCGCGCGCCGGACGACTTCCTGGCCGACGTGGACGCGGTGGTGCGCCAGGACGAGGACTCTGGCCGGCTCGACCGCGTGCGGCAGTGGTTGCGCGACAGCACCCCGGCCAGACTCAAGGATGCCAGCCGCAGCGTCTGGCTGGGCGCGCTCGCCACCAATCACCTGACCGAGCTGGGCAGCGACTACGACCCGGCCATCGCCGGCTTCTCCCGCCAGCTCGATGCCATGTCGGCCGACCGCAATGCACTGCTGGAGGAAGGTGCCGACCTCGCCGAAAGCGTCCGCCGCTGGGCCGGCAGGCACCAGGCCGAGGCCAAGCGATTGTTCGACCTCATGCACCGCGCCACGCTCGAAGGCGTCGATCCCGCCGAGGCGTACAAGGGGCTGCAGTTTCGCTATGGCGGGCGTCTGCACGACGCCACCCGCAAGAACATCCGCGAGGCGCTCAAGGCCCTGCGCGAGCAGATGCTGGGGCGCGGCGGCGACAACAAGATCGACATGATGGAGGAGGTCCGGCGCCTGCGCGGCATGCCGGCGCGCGAGGACGCGCGCAAGCGCATATACCCGACCCTGCGCGAGGCGTGGCAGGCGCTGACACCCGAGGCGCAGGGGTACTACCGCCAGATGCGCGACCTTTACCACGACCGTTCGGTGATGGTCGAAGACGCGCTCGCGCAGCGTATCGAAGCCAGCGAGGCGCCGGACGGTCTCAAGCGCAAGCTGGTGTTCTCCATCCGCCAGCAGTTCGAGACCCACCGCCTGCAGGGCGTCTACTTCCCCCTGCAGCGCTACGGCGAATACTTCATCGCGGCCGAGCGCGACGGCGAGCCTGTGTTCCTGATGCTCGACAGCCCCGCCGCGCTGGAGCGCCGGGAAGCGGCGTTCAAGGCGCGCGGGTTCACGGTCAAGGCGCGCGGCCGGCTGCGCGGCGCGCAGGCCAAGGATGCGCCCAGCGGCTCGTTCGTCGCCGATGTCATCGAGCAGCTGCGCAAGGCGGGCGTCTCGGAGAAGACTCAGGATGCGATCTACCAGACCTACCTGCAGGCGCTGCCCGAGCTGTCGATGCGCAAGCACGCCATCCACCGGCAGGGGGTTGCGGGCTTCGACCCCGACGCGCTGCGCGCCTTCGCGCACCACATGGCGCACGGCGCGCACCAGCTCGCGCGGCTGCGCCACGGGCATGTGCTGGAACGCACCCTGGCGGATCTGCGCACCGCGCAGGACCTGCGCAGGCGGCTGCCCGATACCGACACCCGCGCCGTGCTGGCGATGGACGCCATCCTGGGCGAGCTGGACCAGCGTCACCAATGGGTCCTGAACCCGCAGGACAGCGCCATGACCAACCGCCTGTCGTCGATCGGCTTCGTGTACTTCCTCGGCGCCACGCCGGCCGCGGCCTTGGTCAACCTCACCCAGACCGCCGTGCTCACCTTCCCGCAGCTGGCGGCCCAGTTCGGGCCGGGCAAGGCCATGCGCCACCTGCTGCGCGCCATGAACGACTCGGCGCGCACCGCCGGGCACGCACAGAAGGTGCTCAGGCGGAAGGACGAGATCGAGGCCCACGCCGCGCTGCAGAAGGCCGGCGTGCTGGACAAGACCCAGACCCACGCGTTGATGGGGCTGGCCGAGGGCGGGCTCGCCACCTACAGCCCCAAACTGGCGCGGGCGATGGAGCTGATCGGCTGGCTTTTCCACACCGCAGAAGTGCTGAACCGCGAGGCGTCGGGCATGGCCGCCTATCGCCTCGCACGCGATGCCGGCCAGTCTTTCGATGCCGCCGTGCGCTTCGCGGCCGACACCATCACCGCCACCCACTTCAACTACAGCAACGCCAACCGCGCACGGTTCCTGCAGTCCGGGCCGGCGAAGGTGGTGCTGATGTTCAAGCAGTACGGCCTCAACATGCTCTGGCACCTGGGACGCATGGGCTGGAAGGCGACGAAGGCGGACAGCCCCGAAGCGCGGCGGCTGGCGCGGCGCAACCTCGCGGGCGTGCTGGTGATGAGCGGGTTCTTCTCCGGTGCGATGGGCCTGCCCATGGCCTCGCTGACCATCGGCGTGATCGATGCCATCGCCCATGCCTTCGGCGACGAGGACGACCCGTGGGACACTGAAGCGGAAATCCGCAAGTTCCTGGCGCAGTTCCTGGGCGAGGCGGGCGCGGAGATCGCCATGAACGGGGCCGCCAACACCCTCACCGGCGCCGACATCGCCAGCCGCGTCGAGATGTCGCAGCTGCTCTGGCGCGACGCCGACCGCGAGCTGGACGGGCGCGACGCCTACTACGCCATGATGGACAACGTGGCCGGGCCGATGTTCGGCATCGCCAAGAATTTTTTCGTGGGCACGCAGCTGGTGGCCGAAGGCCAGGTCTACCGGGGCGTGGAGACCATGCTGCCCAAAGCGCTCAAGGACGCGATGAAGGCGGTGCGGTATCACCGCGACGGGGTGACCTCCACGCGCGGCGATCTGGTGACCGAGACCGACCCGCAGGACGAGCTGCTGCAGGCCATCGGCTTCACGCCGGCCGAAGTCGCGCGTCAGTACGCCGTCAACCGCGCGCTCAAGGACCGCGAGCGGCACATCCTCGACCGGCGCAAGGCGCTGCTGGCGGCCTATGCCATGGCCCTACGCATGGACGATGAGGACACGGCCCTGGAGGTGCGGCGGAAAATCCTCGCCTTCAACAAGGCGTATCCCGAAAAGCCCATCACCGGGCAGACCATCCGCCGCTCGTTGCGCGCCCGGCAGGCGTACAGCGACCGCGCGGAGCGGGGCGTGGCCTACGACCCGGCGCTGCGTCGGCGGATCGCGGAGGAGGAGGGCGTTGGTGACGACAGTCTGTAATCGAAATCGCTAAATATTTGCTTCGATTTGTGTACAAATGGCGAACTCTTTCATCGCTTAGGCTGGAAAGACCGCCTTCTCCGCGCAGTCCGTTCCACGGGTGGTGCGCGTGCCGGCGGTCGCCAATCTTGCACTTCGCACACATGGAGACGGAAATGAAAGTGACTGGCAAACGCACAACGAAGCGGTGGAATACCTTCTTTTTGGCGAGCTTTCTGCTAGGTCTGCCCACGGTAAGCTGGGCGTGCTGTCCGTCGGATGGACAGACCTCGCCGAAAGCCGCAACAGGACTAGGGGACGCCAACCCGCCAAGCGCCGACCTCGCTGTTGATCCACTCTGGGAGGTCTACGAGTTTGAGCGTGACGGCATCCGTTACGTGCAGATCAATGATGCGGGTGGCAGCGTTCGTGCTGCAGTGGGGCGAATCGCAAATACTTTCTGGGTCATGCCAATTGGAACCGATGCTGACCGCGTTGCGGTTCCTGGCAAGACGATGCCGTCTGGTGTTCCAAAGGTCATCTATCGCGGAAGAGACATAGAGGTCGTGCTCTATGAGGATGGCACGCGTTCCCGATGGCTGATTCGTACGTCGCCCGGCTACTGACGCTTAGTTTTCAGGAGTATAGAAGGAGGAGGGCCCCGCTTTGCGGCCCTCCTCATCTTCTTGGATGGTGGCGGCCTCGGACATCAGGAATCTGATCTTGGCCGGACTGCGCAGCCTCATTGCGCCATCGAATGCAATCACACGCGCTTCCAGTTCCCCGAGCGCATCTCGCGCAACTTGGCTAGGTGCCCCATGCTCGAGGACCGGCTTGCAGGTAACGAGTACGGTGGCACCTGCTCTCTTGTTGCGACGCCAGCTGCGCACTCGAACGTCGTACTCGCTGGGGGATTGATCTTGCATCGATTCCATCGCACAAATGATCGCGCGGTATACGGAAAGCCTGAGTGGCAAGCTGAGGAATCTTTGCTCCCCGCGCAGGACTTGATAGACGCGGGATCGTTGCTGCCACGCGTCGAGGAAAGCGGGTCCAATCAGAGCGGCGTATAGGCCGTGCGTCTCAATCTCCAAGGGATAGAGATAGTCGCGCTGCATGTCGAGGGACCTTGCCGCCTTCATGCCGGCAATGTGCGCCTCCATTGCTCGTTCGTACTGCTCTTCTTCTTTGAGAGTTTTCACGACATCGTGGCGATAGTCGTCAAGATGTACGCGAGCCGCACCGATCAGGAGTGCGTTTTCTCGTAGCCGTAGATCGCTTGACTGAAACAGTGCTCTAAGCAATCCGCGCGAGCTTTTGCTCCCCTCATCTTGTTGCAAGCGCAGAGATTGAAGTGCTTGCAGCTCGGAAGCCAGTGCGGCGGCTGATTTCTCGAACAAATTGGAAATGTAAGCTCCGACGACAAGCATTCCGCCAGAGATGGTCGCCAAGGCGACTTGAGCGGTGAGGATGATGCCGTCGAACTCACCTGTGACATTAGTCCTTGGCAGCGTGAAGGCGATGGCCACATTGACGAAGATGATGCCGATGGCAGCGCCGTGCCAACCGTGAACCACGGTCAGGTAGAATACGGGTACGATCATGAAGATCAGCGGCATCAACTGTATTGCAGATTGCTCTGCCGGGCCGATCGTCGCGGCCATGTACAAGATGACCATCAGCAATAGAGCAACGACGACGCTGTTCGATCCGCTCGCTGCCTTCTTTTGCCATTGCTCTCGGGTGACCCAAAGCAAGTAGGGCAGTAGCACCATCATGATGCCGTAGTAATTTCCGACTGTGAAACTCAGGAAATTGATGGCTGTTATTGTCTGTCGAGGCCCCAAGAGCACATAGTTGATCCCCATGGCGCAGAGGCATCCCCAAGTGGCGATCGAGACCGCGGCCTGTGGGAAAATATGGATGAGACCGCCGAGACGATCTGCCTTCTTCTTGAAGTAGTAAGGCACAGCCGAAAACATCGCGATGTACAGAATCGGGCTCAGGTACGCCCACTGGTAGCTGTACTGCTCTGCCTTGGGCGCCCGCAAGTACAACAAAGCAGCCGCCTCTCCGACAAAGATCGCCGGCCAGTACCGCATAGGCAGCAACAGTAGGCATGCGGTGCGAAGCCCCGCAGGTAGATACCACTGGTCGAAAGAGATGCGCCAAAGCAGAAGGAACGTAGCGCAATAGGCACCGCCAAGCGCAATGAGTCGTGCCCAATGCCTCCAAGATTGATCTCCCATACCTGCTCCTTGCATTCCCTGTGCTGCAGCTCAACCTGCCCGTGGCTCGCAACCTTCTTCTGATCGTTGCCTGGGTCGCCCAGTGACAGCGGGGCTCGCCGATAAACTCAGAGCCAAGCGACCACCAGTCCACGAATCTCCAACTTCGATAGATCCGCCTGCGGGACCAGGATGCGGTCTCTCTCGTCATCGTACCCGCAAAGCTCCCAGTTGTCGCCGCGGGCCAGGATTCGGCGAATATGAGGGCGATCGAAGAGGGTGAAGGCATGCAGAGCGCCGTCCACTACCCGGCCCTGACTTGCGACCCGGACATCGACCAGTACCATCTCGTCGCGCTGAATCTGCGGGGCCATCGCGTCAGTCGGTTGGAGCGTCCAGCGTACCTCTTCGATCGGTGTCAGCCCGATCTTCTGTCGGATGAGGAACTCTGGCATCAAGAGAAAAGAGGGGCCGTCGCCGTAGTCGAACCCCGGCAATCGGTCGAGTGCGATGTGGTCCTTCGGGACTGTGCCTGCCGATACGCCATCACGCTCGATGCAGCCCGACCTCAGCAATCGGTCGTAGGCCTCGCTGATCCTCTCCGGCGGCACGTTCAAGACCTCGCCGACCTTCGGTGCGCGTTCTACCGGGACAGGCCGTTTGCCGCTACGCCACTGGGAGACATAGGCGTCGATGACGCCCACCTTCTTTGCCAGGACGGAAGTGCGGACGGCGGAAGACTCCATCGCTTCTTTGAGGTTGCGGGCGTACTTGTCCATGGACAGATGGTACGTGCAACCGCGGCGGATGAAAAGCCGCACATAAGCCGGTTGACAAAAAAATTAAGCGATGCTTAATTACTGCTCCCCGGCCGATATCAGGCCATTGCACAAGGAGTAGGGACGTGCAGACCGTCGAATGCGGCCCCAAGGACGTGATCTGGGTGGGCCGAGATATCCGAATCTTCGTCACCAGTCGCCTGGACGACCTCACGCTGCTGTTGGTCACAGCGCCGAACGCCGCTGCGTTGGGTGGCCTTGCCCATCCGGCGCGCAGCGCTCCCGCCGACCGGAGACGCACATCGCACATCCTCTCGCTGTGCTCGGGCGGGCGCTTCGAGATCGGCGGGGTATCGGTGCGTCTGGAGGACTATCGGCTGCCCGACCTCGGGGCCACTCCGCTACGCGACCGCCTGCTGCATATCGACGCACCCCCGGGGTGGGCGGTCACCCGCGATTCCGGCGCCCACCGCGGCGCGCGTGCCGCAGCGCGCAAGCGCGCGCAGGGTTGAGGCCGCCATGCTGGTACTCACCCGCAAGCTCGGCCAGGCCCTCCACATCGGCGACCACGTCCGCATCTGCCTGCGCGACAAGACCCGTTTCCACGCCGTGGTGTGCGTGCTGGCGCCGCTGGAGCTGCCGGTGGAGTGGGACGACCGCCCGCTGCGCCCCGCGCGGCTGCCGCAGGGCGGTGGGATGACGCTTATCCCGCTGCTGAGCGGGGAGCGCTTCCGCGTCGGCGATGCCGCGGTGCGGGTCTGGTTCGACACCGGCCCGGGCGCCCGCCGCTACCGCGAGCGCGCCGTGCGCTTCGGCGTGGGCGCACCGCTCGACGTGGCCGTGCACCGCGAGGAGGTGCTGGCCCGCATCCGCGCGTCTCTGTCTGCCGAGGCTTCAGGGCATGGCGGCCCCGCCCAGGTCGACGACCGCTGGCGCGTCTGGGAGTCGGCCGCATGAGCCTGGCCGTGCCTTTTTTCACCTTCCTGTCTCTCCGCCGGCTTTCGCCGCTGAGCGTGCTTCCCCCCGGTGCAGCCCCGGCGGCGGAAGCCGGCACCTCGACCAATGAGACCCGTATGCCCGACCTGCCCCTGTCGCCCGGCGAGTCGCTCGCCATCGGCGCGCACATCCGTCTGCACCTCACCAGCCACTGGCAGCAGCGCTGGCACCTGTTCGTCGAAGCCACCTGGGAGCAATGTCTGGAGGTGGCGCATGGCTACCGCGCCAGCGCGCCCTGCGACTTCGGCTGGAATGCGCACGTGCTGGTGCTGGCCGATGGCGATTTCGCCGACATCGGCCCGGTGCGCCTGTGCCTGCGTGATGCGAGGCCTGCGGCGGAGCCCGCCCACGCACTGCGCGCCGCCTGGGTGTGCATCGACGCGCCGCCGGGCATGGGCATCCGACGCTTGCCCCGCCCATCCGTATTAGCGCGACGCCGCAAGGCGACGGGGGCCGCATGCTGGTCCTGACGCGCCGTATCGGCGAGGCCCTGTGGGTCGGCGATGCCGCGCTCACCCTGCGCGACCGCCGCGGCGACCTGGTGCTGGTCTCGCTGCTGGTGCCGCCGGGCACACCGGTCGAGATCGACGGCGCGCCGGCCGAACCCGCCGGCGCGCTGCGCCCACTGCGCTGGCACCTGCACTGGCTGCTCTGCGGCGAGTGCCTGCGGGTGGGTGAGGCGCGGGTGCGCATGGGCGCAGCGGAGAAGCCGAAGGCGTCGCGCCGCGGTGGGCAGCGACAGCTGCGCATCGCGATCGATGCGCCCCCGGCCGTGCGCATCGGGCGTGCGGAACGAGGCGATCTGCCGCAGCCCGTACAGGCTGCGATGGCACGCGGTCGCGCCGCACGCCAGGAGGCCGCTTGATTGCGAAGACCAGACATTGCGCGTCGTACCGCGCCGCAACCGTACCCGGAAGACCGCATCGTCGCGTTATGCCGGGCGCTGCTGGGGCTGCTGATGTACGGCTTCTGCTGAAGACGCCATGAGACGCCTCGGCATCTCAAGAGACGCGACCCCGATTGGGCAACATCGAAGGCCGACGCAGGCCACGAACGACAACACGAACAGAGGAACCTGGGCGATGAGGACGTTACCTTTCAAGCGCACGATATCGGCCATACAGGGCAAGGCGGCGCTGGGCCTGTTGGCCTGGGCCGCACTGCTGTCCGGCGTGGCCCTGCTGCCGCAGTCGGCGCCGCAGGCGCAGACATCGCCGGCGCCACCACAGTTCTGTTATCCGGCAGGCAGCCAGCAATGCTACGACGCGCAGAGCAAAGCAGAGGCGGCGCTGCGGGCGCAGCCTTTGCCTGGTGGACGTGTGGTGGCTTGGCGCCGCACCGATGGCGTGCAGATCGCGTCGGTCTATGGCCGCCGACAGTTCATCTACGCGATTCCCAGAGAAAGCGCCGAGCAACTGTACGCGCCGAGTTACTGGCGCATCCGCTCCGACAGCCTGGCGTCCATCGCGCCCGGTTGCACGCCATCCCCCGATCCGAACATGCCCGGCACCTGCGCAGACGAAGGCGAGACGGTGGCCAAGATGATGGAGGCCTACCGCAATGCGCGTCCGAATTGCGCGTACACGCCGCCTGTGGTGGTGAGTGAGCGTCCTGGCGGATACAGGACCGTCACCTATTCGGCGACCAATCCGCCGTATCACGGCCTGGTCAACTACGACAAGCGGATCTATCGCACCACCCGGAGCTGCCCCGCAGGCGTGGCGCAGCTGGAATTCCATATCGGCAAGCAGGCCAGCTTCACCTGCCACGCCGGCTCGCAGGGGCTGCAGGACAGTAGCGCCTACGGCGACGGCAAAAACGACATCGAGCTGCCTGCGTTGTGCCAGAACGACACCAAGCGCGCCATCGACGGGCCGATGCTGCAGGTGGCCAGCTGCCCGGCCAACGGCAATCCGTGCTATCCGGCCACCGGTGACAAAGCGCGGTTCGAGACCGATTTCGAGTTCGCCGGTCGCAGCTTCACGCGCATCTATCACTCGCTGAACCAGCTCAGCGCCGGGCAGGGCATGGCGCCGGGCTGGACGCACAGCCTCGCAATCCGTCTCGAAGGCGCTACATCCAGTTCGCCCACCTTGGTCAGCGCACAGGGGTATTACGAGACCTTCGTCGCCATCGGCAGCGACCGCTACCGTGCGGAGAATTCGCAGGATCGCGTGCTGGAGCGTGTCACCGGCGCCTTCCCGGTGTTCTGGCGCCTGCGCGACGGGTCCGGCGAGGTGCAGGAATTCGACAGCCTCGGTCGAGTAATCGCCTGGCGGCGTCCGGACGAGCCGTTGCGCGATCTCACGTTCGCCTACATCAATCTCCAGAGCAGCTCTCAGGGCGCGCTGGCGGCGGCCGGTTGGCTAGGCTCGGTGACCGACGCGCAGGGGCGCCAGTTGCGCTTCGAGTACGGCCAGAACGGACTGCTCTCGCGCATCGTCCAGCCCGACGGCAGTGCGGTCAGCTATGGCTATGACGCCTTCGACAATCTGGTCTCGGCCGACTACGGCGCAGGCCGGATCAAGCGCTATCACTACGCCGAGGCGGGTCTGATCGGCGACGCCAGCCAGCGCCATCACCTCACCGGCATCACCGCCGAGAGCGGGCTGCGCTATGCGAGCTTCCGCTACGACGCGCAGGGCCGCGCCATCGAGAGCCGCGTGCTGGGCACGCCGAACGAGGTCACGACCGTCGCCTACGACAGCGATACCCGATCGACGGTGACGACGGCCGACAACCTGCAGCGTGTCTACACCCTCCAACCCGGTCTTTACCGACGCATCACCGGCGCAAGCGAAGCAGGGAGCGACACAGCGCAGCAGTACGACGCCAGCGGCCGCGTGGTGCAGCGCACCGACAAGCGCGGCGTGATTACCCAGTACGAATACACCGCCGGTTATCGCAGTGCCGTCATCGAAGCGGTCGGCACCCCGCAGCAGCGGCGCGAGGAGACCGACCGCGACCCAGCGACCCAACGCGTGCTGGAGATGCGCACGAAGGACGCCTCCGGCGCGTTGGTCGCACGCAGTCGCTATGCGTACAACGCACGCGGTCAGCTCACCTCTACGACCGCCTATGACCCTGCAAACGGCGTTACCCGAACCGCGACGCTCTCCTACTGCGAATCTACCGAGGTGACCGCCGGCAGTTGTCCGTTCGTCGGTCTGGTCAAGGCCATCGACGGCCCGCGCACCGATGTGAGCGATGTCGCGACCTTCGCCTATCGGCAGGCCGATCACCCCGACTGCGCGACCGCGCCCTCCGCCTGCGCTTGGCGCAAGGGCGATCTCTGGAAGACCACCAACGCCGCCGGCCACGTCACCGAAGTGCTGGCCTACGATGGCGCAGGCCGTGTTACATCCATGCGCGACCAGAACGGCATCATCACCACCCTGCAGTACGACCCGCGCGGCTGGCTCACCCGGCGCACCGTGCTCGGCGACTCGGCCATCCTCTTCGGCGATGCGGTCACCCGGATCGACTACACTGCCGATGGTCTGATCCGCAAATTGACCCGGCCCGACGGTAGCTTCGCCCTGTTCGGTTACGACGCCGGACAGCGCATGACCACGGTGGCCGACAGCGACGGCAACGCCGTCGTCTACACCCTCAACGCCGCGGGCGAGCGCATCGCCGAGCGGACCTACGACGCCACCGGCGGCCTGACCCGGGAGCTGTCGCGGGCTTTCGACAGCTTGGGCCGGCTGGTCCGGATCGTCGACGCGAACAATGCCGCAACCGTGTTCGCCTACGACCAGGAAGGCAATCTCACCGGCAGCACCGACCCCTTGCTCCGCGCGTCCGGGTCGGCCTACGACGCGCTGGGTCGGATGACCGCCAGTCTCGGCAACGCCAATGCGCCGGTCGGCGCCGGCGATCGCGCGCAGATCCTCTATGTCTACGATGCGCTCGATCGGCTCACCCGCGTCACCGATCCCAAAGGCCTGCACACCGACTACGCCTATAACGGCTTCGGCGAGCGCACGCGGCTCAGCAGTCCGGATACTGGCGTCAGCACCTACGGCTACGATGCCGCCGGCAATCAGGTCACCACCACCGACGCGCGCGGCGTCACCAAGAACGTCTCCTATGACGCGCTCGACCGCCCCACCGCCGTCGCCTACCCGAGCGACGGCACCCAGAACGTCGGCTTCGCCTACGACACCGCCAGCGGCGACTGCGCCGCGGGTGAGACCTACCTCACCGGCCGCCTGGCGCATGACCGACGCCAGCGGCAGCACCAGTTGGTGCTACGACCGCTACGGCCAGCTCACCCAGAAGCTGCAGCGCACCGACAACCGCGCCTATGCACTGCGCTACCTGTGGGCGCCGTCGTCGAACGGGCCGGGTGGTCCGCTGATCGTCCACCAGCCCGGCCGCGGCAAGTTCTTCGGCTGGCGCTATCCGGACGGGGCCCAGGTGCGGGTGAGTCAGGACGTCGAAGGGCGTGTGTCCCAGCTCAGCGTGGTCACCGCCGATGGGCGTACGCAGCTGTTGCTGGCGCATGCGCGCTACCACCCCTTCGGTGCGCCTGCGGGCTGGGAGTGGGGCAATGGGCTGGTCCACCGGCGCACGGTGGACAGGAACTACAACCCCGGCATCATCCAGACCGGCACCCAATCCGGTACCCAATTCACCGCCAATCCGACCAGCCTGAGCCTGGGCTATCAGTTCGATGCGGTGGGCAATCTGATCGCCCTGCGCGACGGCCATCAGAGCGAGCCGGCGTTGCGCACCTACGGCTACGACGGGCTGGACCGTCTGACTGCAGTGCGCAACGGCGGCAACGGCCAGTCGCTGCAGACCTATGCCTACGACGCCACAGGCAATCGCGTATCGAAAACAGATGGTGCGGCCGTCACCAGCTATGGCTACGCAAACGGCAGCCACCGTCTCGATGCGGTCGGTGGCCAGCCGCGCGGCTACGACGCGGCGGGCAATACGGTCTACATCGGCAACGGCGGCGCAAGTGGCGGTGCCGGCGGCGGAGACGACGAGTACGTGCCGCCCGATCCAGGCCATCCCGGCCCCGGCGAACCGATGCCGGGCGAACCCGCAGTGGTGGGCATGTCCGTCGGAGGCAGCTTCGCCGGCACTGCGACCGCTAATGCGACCGCCGCCCCGGCCCTGCGCGAGTTCGTCTACAACGCCGCCAACCGACTGTCCGAAGTGCGGAACGACGGCGTCAGCGCCATGCGCTACCGCTACAACGGCATCGGCGAGCAGGTGTTGAAGTTCGACGGCAGCCAGCGCATTGTCACCGTCTACGACGAGGCTGGCCGCTGGATCGGCGACTACGACAGCGCCACAGGCGACCCGATTCAGCAGGCGATCTGGCTGCACGACCTGCCGGTGGGTCTGTTGGTGGGCAGCGGATCGAGCCAGACTCTGTACTACATCGAACCGGATATGCTGGGCACGCCGCGGGTGGTGCTGGACCCCGCGAACAGTCAGGCGGTGTGGCATTGGGACCTGACGGGCGAGGCATTCGGCGACAGTGCGCCGAATCAGGACCCGGATGGCGATGGGCAGTCGCTGGTGTTGAATATGCGTTTCCCCGGACAGCGATATGATGTGGCGTCGGGGGCAAACTACAACTACTTCAGAGACTACAATTCTGAGTCGGGTCGCTACCTGCAGAGTGATCCTATTGGTCTGGCTGGAGGAATCGCGAGCTATTCATATTCGCACGCTGCGCCGCTGGTCATGATGGACAATATGGGCTTGCAAGCATTGCCGCTGCCCGGGGTGTTACCGCCGCCAGTTATTCCATCCAGCCCTGGCGTTGGTCCAGTCGATTATCGAAAAAAACTGGTTGATGACCTGGTCAATGCTTGGGATAGATTGGATCAAGAGCGACGGCTTAGAGAAAAGACATACCAAACCTACACCAGATACAACCCAGCTACTCGTCAATGCTATAGTGGACGTACTTCAGGGTACGGCACGCCAGAGGAGAATGTTCATCGGAGGGGTATGGAGCAAGCTCACTTAACGGCTGAAGGGTTCTTGCCCCCAATTCTTGACAAGTCATCTTTGAGTCGTGCGTCGATTCGTGGCAGAGAGCAGCAGCTGATCGAAATCAATGGTGGTGCTCAGTCAGAGGGCGGGCGGTCTAGAAATTTGATTAATGGAATATCCCCTTGGAATCCTTTAAGGGATTTCTACTTGAATTCAGCAACAGCTGAATTCGGTATCCCTGCTCGATCTTATTCAAAAGGGCCATGTCAATGCATTTAGAAAAAATTAGTGAAGAAGAATATCAGCGGAGAAAAATCTTCTTCGTTGAGTATGTGCGCAATGTCCTTGCGCGCGAAAGTCCTGGCGCTCTATCTGCAATTTCGGCTCTAGAAGAGTTTGAGAAAAAATCGAAATCAGCAGCGAAAAAATCTCTTGAGATAGGTATTCGAGAGTGCCTGTTGGATGCCGAAACTTATTCAAGAGAGGCAATTGAAGGCGTTGACAAGCTGCTGCGTGAAAAGGGTGGGGCTACGATCAGCGAGCTGTTGACTCTAAGGTCGAAGAAATTTAAGAAAATTCTTCAGTCCGGTGTTATCAAGGACTGCGAAGAATACCGGTACATTAAAGAGCTGATCGACTCTGATTCAGTGTTAACATCTCAAGATGTGCGGGCAAAGTTGATTGGTATGCTTAATGAATTTGAATCGAATGCCGTATAAATTGGCGTGAGTTTCGGGCTGATCCACCGCACGAGATTTGCCGTTGACACGCGAGCTGCCGGAGCTGACTGCGGTGCCGATCAGGGCGCCGCGAGGCGGTATACCACCGCTTTGCGGCGCAGCGTCAGGGGGAGTGCGTCGAGTTGAGCCGTGCCGACTCTGACGGCCTGGCGCGATCGCCTACGCGAGGTATTCCGCCGGCACGCGATGCGCCGGAGCTTGCCGCCGAGGTGCGGATCGCGAGCCCGACTCAGGCTCCAGGCTCCGTGCCGCAGCCGACAGGATGAGCCGGGATGCGAGCTGGAGCCCGTCGCACGCGGTGGTGAGCTACCGGTCATGACTGCGGCCGAGCCAAGCCCGATCCCGGACTCCCTCATCAAGCCGCGACGGCCGAGGACCGCGACGACCAACGTCAGCAGGCGCCGGAGCAGGACCGCACGCCCGCTGCATTCGAGCAGGCGCGATTCGAGCGGGCGTGCGCGGCGGCACCCACCATCGTCGAACCCCCCCCATGCTGGGCACGGCGTGTACCAGCATACCCACCACGCCCTATCCCAAATTGAAGTGGCGCCAGGCATGGGCAGATTGACCGATCATGAGCGGCGAATGCTGGGTGCGTCGGCGGTCACGATGTCGCTCTCAGCGCAGGGCTGGAACTTCACCGGCTACGATCATGTGGTGCCCAGCAGCAAGATCGATCTTCAGACGGGGAGGCCCGAGGCGATTTTCATGGTTCAGGGCGCACTTGACAGCCCGAGTCGCGAGCGGATCGTGGTCAATGTAGAGCAGGCGCTCTCGCAGTCGATCGAACAGTCGTCGGCTATCTCGCAGACAGTTCTGCATGCTCAGGAGCAGGCCTTGGAACAGGCGCAGTAGCTCGCCGAACAGCAGGAGATAGATGGGCCGAAGGGGCTGACCATGCGTATGGGAGTGCGTACCCCGGTGATGGGGCCGGGGCCGCAGAGCGACGGGGGGTGGAGATGGGGGCGGCGGGGGATGACCGCAGCGCATATCCAATGCAGCTTCAGATCTCCAGTTGCAATTCACACTCTATCGATAGTGCTCTAGAGGTGATTCGCCTTCGGTGTCCGCCAGCCTGCCAAGCGTATCCAGCAGCCTAATCAATGGCTATGCTTTCGCGTAGACGTATGCCCTCCCGAGTTTGGCTGACAATCAAACGGGCACCGAACGGGCACCAAGTTCTCAAGAATGCTAGGGGTGCCGACCATTTAAGTGCATATGATATTGATTTATATAAGAAAAGCCCGGGTGGCGAAATGGTAGACGCAGGGGACTTAAAATCCCCCGATCGCAAGGTCGTGCGGGTTCGAGTCCCGCCCCGGGCACCAAGGTGTTGCTGACTTGGGTTCACCATCCGCAGCGCGTGGCGACGCGCTAGTGATGCGTCGCACTTCAGATTCGTCCCTGCGCGGTTCGAGTCCCGCCCCGGGCAGCAAAACATTCCAGTCCTCTATTCACCATCAGCAGCGCACGGCGGGGCGTTGGTCGTTGATCGAATCACGGCAAAGCGTGTTCGGCATATGCTGGCATTGCCATGATCGAAAATCCCGAACTCGACACGTATTGGGTGAGCTTCCCGGTCGAACCGGATGCGCCCGTTGGCATCGGCGTGACCGCGCGGTCGCTTGCCGATGCCTGCACGCTGGCTGCACGCTGCAGCGTGGGCATCTGGCTGACCAGGGCACAGGATGTTCGCGTACGGCGCGGCGTGCGCATCGCCGACCTGGACCCGGATCATGTGGTTCCGAACTGCGGCCCGATGCAGCTGCGTGGCGTGTGGTTCCCGGCCGAGAACATCGGCTTCGCAGGCGAGGACGCGGTGGAATACGTGCGCCTGCGCGACGGCCGGGACTGACCCCGCACGGGCGCTGCCGCGGAATCGGCAAGCTGCCGTCGTACAGCCCGGGCCCCTCGCGCGCGTAGACACGCGCGTGAGGCCTTGCGCCCACGGTCTGCCTTGCGCGGCTATGCTTCCGCAGTCATCGCACACGGACCACCCGCATGTCGCGTTATCTGACCTATCTCGCCGCCCTGTTCCTCACCCTGGTCTTCGCCGCGCTCGCCTGGCGCTACGGCGCGGTCTGGGCGTGGCCGCTGGCGGCCGCGGTGGCGTTCGCCGCGCTCGGCACCTGGGACCTGATCCAGACCCGCAGCACGCTGCGCCGCAATTACCCGATCCTGGCGCACTTCCGCTACGGCTTGGAGTCGATCGGCCCGGAGATGCGCCAGTATTTCATCGAGTCCGACACCGCCGAGGTGCCGTATTCGCGCCAGCAGCGGGCGCTGATCTACCAGCGCGCGAAATCGGTCAACGACACCCGGCCGTTCGGCAGCCTGCAGGACGTGTACGGCAGCGATTACGAATGGATCAACCACTCCATGGTGCCGGCCGAGGGCGACGGCCATGACTTCCGCATCAGGATCGGCGCCGACGCCGCGCAACCCTACGACGCCAGCGTGTTCAACATCTCGGCGATGAGCTTCGGCTCGCTCTCGCCCAATGCGATCCGCGCGCTCAACCGCGGCGCGAAGCTGGGCGGGTTCTATCACGACACAGGCGAAGGCTCGATCTCCAGTTATCACCGCGAGCACGGCGGCGATCTGGTGTGGGAGATCGGTTCGGGCTATTTCGGCTGTCGCGATGCCCAGGGCGGGTTCAGCGAGGAAAAATTCGCCGAGAACGCGCGCGACCCGCAGGTGAAGATGATCGAGCTGAAGCTGTCGCAGGGCGCCAAGCCCGGCCACGGCGGGATGCTGCCGGCGGCCAAGGTCACCGGCGAGATCGCGCGTGCGCGCGGCGTGCCGGAAGGCGAGGACTGCATCTCTCCGGCGCGACATTCCGCCTTCTCCACGCCGCGCGAGCTGCTGCAGTTCATCGCGCGCCTGCGCGAGCTGTCCGGCGGCAAGCCGACCGGCTTCAAGCTGGCCATCGGCCATCCCTGGGAGTGGTTCGCGATCGCCAAGGCCATGCACGAGACCGGCGTGCTGCCGGATTTCATCGTGGTCGACGGCGCCGAAGGCGGCACCGGCGCGGCGCCGGCGGAATTCATCGACCATGTCGGCGTGCCGATGCACGAGGCGCTGATGCTGGTGCACAACACCCTGGTGGGGCTGGACCTGCGCGACCGCATCCGCATCGGCGCAGCGGGGCGCATCGTGAGCGCCTTCGACATCGCGCGTACGCTGGCGATGGGCGCGGACTGGTGCAACGCCGCGCGTGGTTTCATGTTCGCGCTCGGCTGCATCCAGGCGCAGAGTTGCCACACCGGGCGCTGCCCGACCGGCATCGCCACCCAGGACGCCTCGCGCTGGCGGCATCTGGACACCGGCGACAAGGCCGACCGCGTGCGCAATTTCCACAGACACACACTCAAGGCGCTGCAGGAACTGCTGTGCGCGGCAGGACTGCGCCACCCGTCCGAACTCGGTCCCGAACACATCCTGCGCAGGGTCACGCCGAACGAAGTGCGCTCGCTGGCCGCGCTCTATCGCTTTCTGGAGCCCGGCGAACTGCTGCGCGACACCAGCGGTCATGCGGTGTTCCGCGACTACTGGCAGCACGCGCGCAGCGACAGCTTCGCGCCGCCGGAGCGGCTGGCGAGCCTGCGCGGCATCAAGTCGCACTGAGCGCGGATCCTTCACTGCGTGTCGTGGGCATCGCACCGCAAGGCGGTTCGGGACGCATCGCGTCCCTTGCCGCACCGCGCTTCGCATCTGCGCTCCTGCGCGATGCATGTCGCACGTGTGCTCGGCGTCACCCGGGAGCAAGCGTTCATGCGCGTCTTGACCGGGTGCGGTGTGGATGTGGAGTGCATCGCCGATGAACACGCGCTTTCGACGGCGATGGCCTACCTCGAATCGCTCCGCCCCCGGCATCCTTCCGGCGCGAGGTCGCCGCGGGGCGGCAGCGCCGCCCCCGGACACCTCGCCTGAGCTTGCTCAGCCCTTGTTCGCCGCGATCCAGCGGTCGATCTTGGCCTCCAGCACGTCCAGCGGCACCGCGCCGTCCTTCAGCACCTCGTCGTGGAAGGCCTTGACCTCGAACTTCTCGCCGAGTTCGCGTTCGGCGCGGGCGCGCAGTTCGGTGATCTTGAGCTGGCCGATCTTGTAGGCCAGCGCCTGGCCGGGGATGGCCATGTAGCGTTCGGCCTCGGCGACGGCGTCGGTCTCGCTCACCGCCGAGTTCTCCTGCATGTAGGCGATCACCTGTTCGCGGGTCCAGCCCTTGCTGTGGAAGCCGGTGTCCACCACCAGACGGATCGCGCGCCACAGCTCGTTCTGCAGCATGCCGAAGTACATGTAGGGGTCGTCCAACAGGCCCAATTCGCGGCCGATGGTTTCCGCATACAGACCCCAACCCTCGACATAGGCGGTTTCGCCGCCGAAGCGGCGGAACTTCGGCAGATCCTTCAATTCCTGCTGCAGCGCGATCTGGAAATGGTGGCCGGGTTTGGCCTCGTGCAGAAACAGATCCTCGCTGTCCCAGGTCTTGCGGCTGGGCAGGTCGTGGGTGTTGACGTAGAAGATGCCCGGACGCGTGCCGTCCTCGCTCGGCCCCTGGTATTCGCCGCCGGCCGCGGACGCGGCGCGGAAGGCCTCGGTGGGCCGGATCTCGAAGCCGGCCTTCGGCATCAGGTTGAAACTGCGCGCCAGGCCCGGAGCGAGTTTGGTCTCGATACTGCGGTAATGCGCCAGCAGCGCCTCCTCGGATGCGAATTCGAAGCGCTTGTCGGTGTTGAGGTACTTGAAGAAGTCCTGCAGCGTGCCCTGGAAGCCGACCTCGGCCATCACCTTGCGCATCTCGCCGTGGATGCGCGCCACCTCGTCCAGGCCGATCTGGTGGATCTGCGCCGGGCTCAGGCGGGTGGTGGTGTTCTGGAAGGCATTCCAGGCGTACCAGGCTTGGCCATCGGGCAGATCCTGCATGCCGGCCGTGTCGCGGCAGGCGGGCAGGTATTCGTCGGCGATGAAGCTGCGCAGGCGGCGATAGGCCGGCATCAGCTCCTGCTCGATCATGGTCTTGTATTCGGCGGTGAGCCGGGCCTTGTCGGCCTCGGAGAACTCGGCCGGCATGCCCGCGATCGGGCCCCAGAACAGGGTCTTCTCCGCCGTGTCCGCGGTCAGCGCGTCCAGCTGCGGCAGCACCTTGACCATCAGCGCCTTCGGCTGCACCACGCCTGCTTTCATGCCTTCGCGCATGTTGGCGATGGCCTGGTCGAACAGCGCCGGGACCTCATGGGCACGCTGCTGCCATGCCTGGTAGTCGGCGACCGTCTTGAACGGCTGTGCGCTGCGCCCCGAGCCCATCTGCGCCACGAAACCGGCGATGTTGGTGAACTGGTTGATCGGCATCAGGTGTGCCGGGTACCGGTCGCCTTCGATGGCGTCGCTCACCGTCTTCAGGAAGATCTCGTAGTTCAGCAGGTCCTGCCCGCTTAAGCCATCGGCGCCGATCGCGCGCACGCTGCGCTGCCAGCGGCGGTTGAAGTCGAGATTGCGCTGACGGTACTCGGCCGCGAGGAAGTTGGGCAGGCGGCCGTTGTACCGCGGGTCGCCGATGAAGGTGGCCTGGATCGGGTTCAGTTCCAGCCACTCCTCCCAGTACTGCACATACAGGGCATCCAGACGCTGCGCCTTTGCGGAGGGTCGGGCGGCAGCGAGCACCGGCGAGAGCGGGGCGGCGGAGGGCGTGCCGGCGGCGGCAACCCCGGCGTCGGCGGGCATGCCGGCGAGACAGGTGGAGGCGATGGCGAGGGTCGAGACGGCAGCGACCAGCGCGGCCGCCAGGGGGCGTCGACGACGTGTGGACAGACGGGACATGGCGGTGCTCCGCGGCGGGGTGGGGGACGAACGCGGGCGGGAGCATGCGCTCCGGCGGTGCGGGGCGCATCGGCCTAAGGTCACTGGTCGGCATCTGCCTGCAACCTGCAGGGGTTGTTGTCGCCACGGCGACACTGCGTGGTGTCGCCCACGTTGTCACCCCGGCCATGCAGCTGTTATCGTGCATAACTGAACTGGCCGGTATAGATAACCGCCCTTCACCCTCCGGAGAACGGCATGCGTGCAGCAGTGAGTGGCAGACAGTGGAAAGCGGGGGCCGCATTGGCCCTGTTGGCGGGAGCCTTGGCCGGCTGCGGCGGTGGCGGCCCCGAGTTCCAGATGCCGCCGGCCGAGGTCAGCGTGGCCCAGGTGGTCGCCAGGCAGGTCGAGAGTTCGGACGAATTCAGCGGCCGGCTGGTGGCGTCGGAAACCGTCGAGATCCGCCCGCGCGTGGGCGGCTATCTGCGCGACATCGCCTTCGAGGAAGGCGGCGAGGTGCGCCGCGGACAGCCGCTGTTCGTGATCGACACCCGGCCCTATCAGGCCGCCCAGTCCGCCGCCCGCGCCGAGCTCGCGCGCGCCCGCGCCGCGGCCGAGCAGGCGCGCAGCGAGCGCGCCCGCGCCGAGCGGCTGATCGCCGCGCGCGCGATCTCGCGCGAGGAGTACGAGCAGCGCACCAGCGGCGCGCGCAGCGCCGACGCCGCGGTCGAAGCCGCGCAGGCGGCGCTGGAAGCGACGAGCCTGGACCTGGAATTCGCCCGGGTCGAAAGCCCGATCTCCGGCCGGATCGGCGCCTCGCAGCTGCGCGTGGGCAATCTGGTCGAACCCGGCACCCTGCTGACCACGGTGGTGGCGCAGGACCCGATGTTCGTGTACTTCGCCGCCGACGAGCGCACCTACCTGAAATACCGCGCAGCCGCCGGCAGCGGGCAGGGCGGCAAGGTGCGCGTGGCGATCGGCGACGACGACGCCAACCAGCGCGAAGGCCGGCTGGACTTCGTCGACAACGCCATCGACCCGGCCACCGGCACCATCCGCGCCCGCGCGGTGCTCGACAACGCCGATGGCGCGCTCATCCCCGGGCTGTTCGCGCGCGTCCATCTGATCGGCGGCAGCCGCGACGCGCTGCTGATCCACGACCAGGCGGTGATGACCGATCAGGACCGCAAATACGTGTACGTGGTCGGGCCCAAGAGCGAGGCCGTGCGCAAGGACGTGAAGCTCGGCGGCAGCAGTGGCGGCCTGCGCATCGTGCTCGAAGGCCTGTCCGCCGAGGACCGCGTGGTGGTCAACGGCGTGCGCAAGATCTTCGCCCCCGGCATGGGGCTGAAACCCAGCGAGGTGCCGATGAGCGAGCCCAACCGCATGCCCGAAGCGCCTGCGCCGGCGGCTGCGCCCGTCGACGGCAAGGCACCCGCGCAAGGCGAGGCGAAGCCCGCCGACGCCGCCGCCAAGGCCGGGTGAGCGCACCGCCATGGCCCATGCCGACCTCTCCCGCATCTTCGTCGACCGCCCGATCCTCGCGGCGGTCCTGTCCATCGCGATCTTCATCGCCGGCCTGATCGCGATCCCCAACCTGCCGGTCACCGAATATCCCGAGGTGGCGCCGCCCACGGTGCAGGTCACCGCGTTCTACCCCGGCGCCAACCCGCAGACCATCGCCGACACCGTCGCCGCGCCGCTCGAAGAGGCGATCAACGGCGTCGAGAACATGATCTACATGAAGTCGGCGTCGGCATCGGACGGCCAGGTGTCGCTGACCATCACCTTCAAGCTCGGCACCGACATCGACAACGCCGCGGTGCAGGTGCAGAACCGGGTGTCGCAGGCGCTGCCGCGTCTGCCCGAGGCGGTGCGCGCACTGGGCGTCACCACCGCCAAGTCCTCGCCCAACATCACGATGGTGGTGCATGTCTACTCGCCGAAAGGCCAGTATGACGGCCTGTATCTGTCCAACTTCGCGACGCTCAATGTCCGCGACGATCTCGCGCGCCTGCCCGGCGTGGGCAATGCCCAGGTGTTCGGCGCCGGCAACTACGCGATGCGGGTGTGGATCGACCCCGACCGCGCCGCGCAGCGCGGGCTGACCGCGCTGGATGTGGTCGGCGCGATCCGCGAGCAGAACATCCAGGTCTCGGCCGGCGCCATCGGCGCCTCGCCGCAGCCGGCCGGCAAGTCGGTGCAGTTGCTGGTGAACGCGCGCGGGAGGCTCGAGACGCCCGAGGAATTCGGCGACATCGTGCTCAGCGCCAGCGCCGACGGCGCGCCGGTCCGGCTCAAGGACGTGGCCCGGGTGGAGCTCGGCGCCAGCACCTACGCCCTGAATTCTCTGCTGAACAACACGGAAGCGGCGGCGATCGTGATTTTCGAGGCGCCGGGCGCCAACTCCATCGCGCTCTCCGATGCGGTGCGCGCGCGCATGGCCGAACTGGAGGCGACCTTCCCGGACGGCGTGGAATGGACCGTCGCCTACGACCCGACCGTGTTCGTGCGCTCCTCCATCGACTCGGTGGTGTCCACGCTGCTCGAAGCGGTGCTGCTGGTGGTGCTGGTGGTGGTGGTGTTCCTGCAGACCTGGCGCGCGTCGATCATTCCGCTGCTCGCGGTGCCGGTGTCGATCGTCGGCACCTTCGCGGTGCTGCTGCTGCTCGGCTATTCGATCAACGTGCTCACCCTGTTCGGCCTGGTGCTGGCGATCGGCATCGTGGTCGACGACGCCATCGTGGTGGTCGAGAACGTCGAACGCCATATCGAGGAGGGCATGCACCCGCGCGATGCCGCGCACAAGGCGATGGAGGAAGTCTCCGGGCCGATCGTCGCGATTTCGCTGGTGCTGGCCGCGGTGTTCGTGCCGATCGCCTTCATCGACGGCGTGACCGGCCAGTTCTACCGCCAGTTCGCGGTCACCATCGCCGCCTCGGTGCTGATCTCGGCCTTCAACTCGCTCACCCTGAGCCCGGCGCTGGCGGCGGTGTTGCTCAAGCCGCACGGTGCGAAGAAGGACCTGCTGGCGCGCGGCATCGACCGCGTGTTCGGCCGCTTTTTCGCCTGGTTCAACGCCAGATTCAGGCGCAGCAGCGAGCGTTATTCCGGGCGCATCGGCACCACCATTTCGCGCGGCCCGCTGCTGCTGGTGGTGTACTCGCTGCTGCTGGTGCTCACCGGCCTGACCTTCACCCAGCTGCCGGGTGGCTTCATCCCGACCCAGGACAAGCAATATCTGTTCGCGGGCGTGCAGCTGCCCGAGGGCGCGACCCTGGAGCGCACCGAAGCGGCGATGAAGACCATGGGCGAGATCGCGCTGGAGACGCCCGGCGTCGCCAACGTGGTGCAGTTCCCGGGCCTCAATGCCATCCACTTCGTCAGCACGCCGAACGTGGGCGTGATGTTCATCGGCCTGGACCCGCCCGATGAGTTGCCCAAGCCCGCCGCGGCCGTCGCTGGCGAACTGAACATGAAGTTCGGTGGCGGCGTGCGCGACGGCCTCGCGTTCGCGTTCATGCCCCCGCCGGTGTTCGGCTATGGCAATGCCGCAGGCGTGGAAGCCTACGTGCAGGACCGCGCCCGTATCGGTTATGGCGAACTCAACACCCAGACCCAGGGACTGACCGGCGCCATCGGCCAGGTGGAAGGTTTCGGTCCGGGCTCGGCCTATACCTCGTTCCAGGCCAATGTGCCGCAGCTCGACGCCGTGGTCGACCGCGACCAGGTCAAGGCCAGCGGACTGGCGCTGACCGATGTCTACAACACGCTGCAGGTGTATCTGGGCTCGGCGTATGTCAACGACTTCAACCTGTTCGGCCGGACCTACCCGGTCTATGCCCAGGCCGACGCGCAGTTCCGCGACGAGGTCGACGACATCGCGCGCATGCGCGTGCGCAGCGCGAGCGGCGAGATGCTGGCGCTCGGCAGCGTGGTCGAGGTCAAGCCCGGCTACGGCCCCGACCCGGTGGTGCGCTACAACGGCTTCCCCGCGGCCGACGTGCAGGCCGCGCCGCAGAGCGCCGCGATCAGCGGCGCGGACGCGGTGCGCATCGCGCGCGAGACCGCCAGCCAGGTGCTGCCGCGCGGCATGACCCTCGAATTCACCGGCCTGACCTATCAGCAGGTGAACCAGGGCATCGCGCAGTTTCTGGTGCTGCCGCTGTGCGTGCTGCTGGTCTATCTGGTGCTGGCGGCACTGTACGAGAGCTGGTCGCTGCCGCTGGCGGTGATCCTGATCGTGCCGATGTGTCTGCTGTCTGCCTTCGCCGGCATCTGGGTGCTGAATTTCGTCCGCGGCATGTGGTTCTTCGCGCAGATGTCGAGCGGTGCGATCAATCCGATGACCGCGGCGCCACCGACCATCATCGACATGAACGTGTTCACCCAGATCGGGCTGGTGGTGCTGATGGGCCTGGCCTGCAAGAACGCGATCCTGATCGTGGAGTTCGCGCGCGATCTGGAGCGCGAGGGGCGCGGGATCGTGGACGCCGCGATCGAGGCCTGCCGCCTGCGCCTGCGTCCGATCCTGATGACCAGCTTCGCGTTCATCGCCGGCGTGCTGCCGCTGGTGTTCGCCGGCGGCGCGGGCGCCGAGGTGCGCCACGTGATGGGCGTGACCGTGTTCTTCGGCATGCTCGGCGTGACCTTCTTCGGGTTGTTCTTCACCCCCGTGTTCTACGTCACCCTGCGCAAGCTGGTCGAACGTCGGGCCCAGCGCGCCACGACGGAGGAGGGTACGCATGTCTGAGTCGATGCCGATGTCCACACCGCGTCCGCGCAGGCATGCCCGTCAGCGCGCCGCCGTCATCCGCGCGCTGCCGCTCGCCGCGCTCGCACTGGCCTTGTCCGGCTGCGTGCTCGGCCCCGAGTACGCGCGTCCGGACTCGCTGGCGCCCGAGCGCTACGCCAATGCGGAATCCACCGCGGTTGCGCCGGCTGCGGACGATGCGTCCGCCGCTGCGGGCGAGGCGGCGCCGGCCTTCGATGTCGCGTCGCCCGACCCGCAGACATTGGCGCGGTTCTGGCGCGAGTTCCAGGACCCGGTGCTCGAGGGCCTGATCGACCGCGCGCTTGCGGCCAATCGCGACCTGCGCGTGGCCGAAGCGCGCCTGGCCGAGGCCCGCGCCGCGCGACGCGAGGCGTTCACCGTGCTGTTCCCGACGGTGACCGCCGGCGGCAGCCGCCAGCGCAGCAGTCTGGCCCCGGCCGAGGCGCCGGGCGCCCCGCCGGAGGCACGCGAGAGCGACTACTACGAGGCCGGTTTCGACGCCAACTGGGAAATCAGCCTGTTCGGCCGCAACGTGCGCGGCGTGGCCGCGCAGCGCGCCTTCGCCGAGGCCGCGCAGGCCCAGGTCTGGGGCGCGCAGGTGGCGGTGACCGCCGAACTGGCGCGGCAGTATTTCGAGCTGCGCGGGCTGCAGCGCCGGCTGCAGATCGCGATGCGCAATGCCGAGACCCAGCGCGAGAGCCTGGGCATCGTGCAGGCGCGGCTGGACAGCGGCAGCGGCAACGATTTCGACCGCGCGCTGGCCGAAGCGCAATACCAGACCACGCTGGCCAGCATCCCGCAGCTGGAGACCGCGATCGCACGCGCCATCTACCGCATCGGCACGCTCACCGGCGAGCCGCCGACCGCGCACGCCGCGCTGCTGGACACCGCCTGGGAAGCGCCGCCGCTGCCGGAAGTGCGGTTGATCGGCAGCCCCGAAGAGATGCTGCGCCGACGCCCGGACGTGATCGCCGCCGAGCGCAACCTGGCCGGGCGCACGCATCTGATCGGCTACCGCATGGCCGACCTGTTCCCGAAGATCACCTTCAGCGGACGGATCGGCTATGCGGCCGAGGCGCTGGGCGACCTCGGCCAGAGCGACACGCGCAGCTGGCGCTTCGGCCCGAGCATCAGCTGGGCGGCCTTCGACATCCCGCGCGTGCTGCAGCAGGTGCGTGCCGAAGAAGCACGCACCGACGGCGCGCTGGCCGAATACGAACAGGCCGTGCTGCTGGCGCTGGAGGACGCCGAAGGCGCGCTCAACGGCTACGGCCGCAACGCCGCCGAACGCGACCACCGCGAGCGCGCCGCGCGCGCGGCGGCCGACGCGGTGAAGCTGGCGCGGCTGCGTTTCGACGCCGGCTATTCCGACTTCCAGGCGGTGCTGGAGGCCGAACGCAGCCTGCTGCAGACCGAGGACGCGCTGGCGCTCTCGCAGGTGCAGGCGGCCACCGCGCTGATCGGCGTGTACAAGGCGCTGGGCGGCGGTTGGGTGTCGCGCGCGGACGACGACATCGTGCACGGCATCGCCGCGCCGCAGGCAGCGGCGGAGGAGACCGGCGCGGACGGAGGTTGAGGAGGTTCAATCGACCGCGCGGCCATCGGTCATGGCTGAACGCGCGCCGCTTGCGCGCGTCATGAATTCGTTTGAACCCCGGCCCGCCGTCGCGGCGGGGATGCGATGATGCGGGCTCGCTCGCCGGGGATGCCCGGCGCGGCGCCTCCACTCCGCTACTGCGCACGCCGATGACCCATCCCGCCTTCGATACGCTCGCCGCGCACGCCGAACGTCTGCGCGCCCACCCGCTGTCCCGGCGCATCGCCGACGACCCGCAGCGCGCACAGGCGCTGGCGCTGCGCGTGGGCCCGCTGTACGCCAACTTCGCCCGTCAGCACTACGACCACGCCGCGCTCGATGCGCTGTTCGCGCTGGCCGATGCCGCCGACCTCGAAGGCGCGCTGCGCCGGCTGTTCTCGGGCGACACCGTCAACACCACCGAAGGCCGCGCCGCGCTGCATACCGCGCTGCGCGGGCCGGCGCACACCGGCGAAGTCGCACGTTCGGCCGCCGACCAGGCCAACGCTGCGCGGGTGCGCATGACCGAGCTGATCGCCGGCCTGGAAGCCAGCGCGGTGACCGACATCGTCAGCGTGGGGATCGGCGGCTCCGACCTCGGCCCGCGGCTCGCGGTCGATGCCCTGCACGCCGGGCAGGACGCACGTTTCCGCGTGCATTTTCTGTCGAACGTCGACGGCAACGCCGCGCAGCGCACGCTGGCCGGGCTCGACCCGTCGCGCACCGCGGCGGTGTTGATCTCCAAGACCTTCGGCACCCAGGAAACCCTGCTCAACGGGCGCATCGTGCGCGACTGGCTGGGCGCGCATGCCGATGCCGACGGCGGCCGGCTGTACGCGGTCAGCGCGAATGTCGAACGCGCCGCGGCCTTCGGCGTGGACCCCGCGCGCATCCTGCCGATGTGGGACTGGGTGGGCGGGCGCTATTCGCTGTGGTCGGCGGTGGGCTTCCCGATCGCGCTCGCCATCGGCGATGCCGGCTTCGCGCGCCTGCTCGCGGGCGCGCACGCGCTCGATCGTCACGCGCACGAGGCGCCGCTGCGCCAGAACCTCGCGGTCTGGCACGCGCTCACCGCGGTCTGGAACCGCAACGCGATGGGCGCCGCCGCGCAGGCGGTGCTGCCCTACGACGAACGTCTGCGCCTGCTGCCGAATTACCTGCAGCAGCTGGTGATGGAGAGCCTCGGCAAGTCCGCGCGCGTCGACGGCGCGCCGCTGCGTCTGGACACCGTGCCGGTGTGGTGGGGCGGCGCCGGCACCGACACTCAGCACAGTTTCTTCCAGGCCCTGCATCAGGGCACCCAGGTGGTGCCGGCGGATTTCATCGGCACGATCCGCGCCGATCATCCGCACGACGAGAACCACGCCGCGTTGCTCGCCAACCTGCTGGCGCAGACCGAGGCGCTGGCCAACGGGCAGACCAGCGACGACCCGCATCGCGCGTATGCCGGCGGACGGCCGAGCACGCTGCTGCTGCTGGATGCGCTCACCCCGGAATCCCTCGGCGCGCTGATCGCGCTCTACGAGCACAGCGTGTATCTGCAGGCGGTGCTGTGGGGCATCAACGCCTTCGACCAGTTCGGCGTGGAGCTGGGCAAACAGGTCGCCAACACGCTGCTGCCCGCGCTGCGTGGAGAGGTCGAGGCGGACGATCCTGTGACGCGGGCGCTGCTGGCGGAGATCCGCGCGCGGCAGGGCTGAGCACGGACGCGTCCGCCAGTTTCGTATCAGCGACCGCAGGCGGTTGAATGACCGCCTGCGGGTCCTGTGTTCCGCCCGGTTCGAAACAAGACATCAGTCGCCGTGTCCTGGAAACATCGCGAGTTCATCTGGCGCGAGCTCATCTGAGCGAATTCATTTGAAGCGAGTTCATTTGAAGCGAGTTCATTTGGAATAGTCGCATCCGACATTTCGGAACGGCCTTCCAGCGGCCGCTGCAGCCAGCGCGGACTCAACCCGCAGCCCCCTTTGACAAAGGGGGCGACGGTCACGGAGTGGCCGTGGGGGATTTGCGCGGCGTGTTGTTGCTGCGCGAAAAGCACATCCCCCCGCCGCGCTTCGCGCGTCGGCCCCCTTCGATGAAGGGGGCGAATATGCGACCTCCTTTGAACCGTCGCATCCGACATTTCGGAACGGTCTTCCAGCGACCGCTCCAGTCAGCGCGGAGCCAACCCGCAGCCCCCTTTGACAAAGGGGGCGACGGCCACGCAGTGGCCGTGGGGGATTTGCGCGGCGCGGCGTCGCTCGGCGAACAGCACATCCCCCCGCCGCGCGTCGCGTGTCGGCCCCCTTCGATGAAGGGGGCGAATTTGCGACCTCCTTTCGACAGTCTGCTAGCCCTCGGCCGGCTTGAACGCCAGCCACGAGGCCAGCGCCAGCAGCAGGGCGGCCAGAAACATGCCCATCACCGTGCGCTGCGACTCCTCCACGCCGGGGAACGCGGCATCGAAGGCGGTCATGCGCTGCAGCATCGTCCATCCGACGAAGGCCAGCGGCGGAATCGCGGCGCGCAGAACGTCGGCTGCAGTCATCTGCGCGGAGAGTCGCCGGTACCAGGGCAAGCCAGCCAGCGGCGTGCCCGCGGCCGGTGGCTTGAATGCGCCGTTCACCCGCGGCACCAGATACAGCAGCAGGCTCATGCCGATCAGGCCCCAGAAGGCCGCGGCCAGTGTGCCGATGTCGCTGATCGACGTGGTGTTGGCCGTGGCGTCGATCGTGGTGGTGGCGGTGAGCACCAGCGCGTGCAGGGTCAAGACTTCGGCAGGAATCAGCGCCACCAGCGCTTCGACGTAGTTGTTGACCTTGTCCTGGCCATTCTCGGCTTCGCGCTCCAGCGACTGCAGGCGAAGCATTCCCGCGCTTCCGGCGTCACCCGACAGGGCCTTGGTCGTCACCTCCGCGCGGGCGGCCGCCGCGCGCTGTCTGCGGTTTTCCAGCATCGCGTACACGAACGTGCTCATCGCCCCCTCCTGGTCCTTCGTTCGGTCAGGCCGGCCCCCGCCGGCATGTGTCCCCACGCTGCGCCCGCACGTGCGTGATGTCAATCGCCTGGCGGTCTCTGTACGGACGCAGCGTGGCGTCAGGCGAGCACTGCAGCCATGCGCTCAGGCCGGGTGCCTGCCCAGCGCCCACTGCACATGCTCGCGCACCACCGCCGCGGCATCCGCGGCAGCGTCTGCGTCCAGCGAGGCGAATGCCGTCGCATCGATCTCCCGGCGCGATTCCAGCGCCGCCTGTGTTTCCGCCGTCGTCGGCGCATTGCCCAGCGCGATCGCAATATTGCGCAGCCAGCGCGCGTAGCCGCTGCGGCGGATCGCGCTGCCTTCGGTGCGCTGCAGGAACTCCGCTTCGCTCCAGGCGAACAGCTCGGCCAGCGAGGCTTCGTCCAGTCGGTTGCGGGCGCGGAAGTCGGGTTCGTCGCTGCGCTTGGCGAATTTGTTCCAAGGGCAGACCAGCTGGCAGTCGTCGCAGCCGAAGATGCGGTTGCCGATCAGCGGGCGCAGGGTTTCGTCGATCGCGCCTTCGTGCTCGATGGTGAGATAGGAAATGCAGCGCCGTGCATCGAGACGGTGCGGGGCGACGATCGCCTGTGTGGGGCAGATGTCGATGCAGCGCACACACGTGCCGCAGTGTGCGCTGGCCGGCGGGTCGGCGGGCAGCGGCAGGTCGACGTAGATTTCGCCGAGGAAAAACCAGGAGCCGCCGTCCTTGTCGATCAGGCAGGTGTGCTTGCCGATCCAGCCCAGGCCTGCGTTGCGCGCCAGCGCGCGCTCCAGCACCGGCGCCGAATCCACGAACACGCGGTAGCCGAACGGCCCGATGGTCTCGGCGATGCGCTCGGCCAGGCGCTGCAGGCGGTTGCGCATCAGCTTGTGGTAGTCGCGGCCCAGCGCGTAGCGCGCCACGTAGGCGCGGCGGCCGTCGGCGAGCGTGGCCCAGGCGGCCTCATCGTCGTCGCGGCCGTAGTCCAGACCGACACTGATCGCGCGCACGGTGCCCGGCACCAGTTCCGCCGGCCGGCTGCGCTTGTCGCCGTGCCGCGCCATCCAGTCCATGGTCCCGTACAGGCCCTGCGCCAGCCAGTCGCGCAGATGCGCTTCGTCCTCGCCCAGCGCGATGTCGGCGATGCCGCAGCGCTGGAAGCCGGCCTCCGCCGCCAGCGCCCTGATCCGCAGCGCGAGCGCGTGCAGATCGGGCGGAGCGGGGCGGGCATCGGGTGCGTGCATGCGCCAAGTATAGAATTCGCGCATGCCGCTCACTCTGCCCGAGACTCTGCCCGCGCTGTACCGCAGCGCCGCGATCCGCCGGATCGAAGCCGCCGCGGTCGCCGCCGGCATCGACGAGGCCACGCTGATGGCGCGCGCCGGCCAGGCCGCGTGGCGTTTCCTGCTGGAACATTGGCCGCAGGCGCAGCGGATCGGTGTGGTCTGCGGCCCGGGCAACAACGGCGGCGACGGCTACGTGCTGGCCGAACTCGCGCGCGCCTCCGGGCGTCGCGTGCGCGTTCTGCACTTGGGCGATGCCGCGCAGGCGGGCGACGTGCGCGCGGGCGCGGCGCGCGAGGCGGCGTTGGCGTATCTGGGCAACGGCGGCGTGGTGGAACGCTTCGAGGTCGCGACCGGCCTGGGTGATGCGGACGTCTGGGTCGACGCGCTGTTCGGCATCGGACTGAGCCGCGCGCCGGACGCTGCGGCCGCGGCGCTGATCGATGCGCTCAACGCCCAGGCCGCGCCGGTGCTCGCGATCGACGTGCCGTCCGGGCTCGATGCCGACACCGGCCACACGCCCGGCATTGCGGTGCGCGCTGCGGCCACCATCAGCTTCATCGCCGGCAAGACCGGGCTGTACACCGGCCGTGCGCGCGCGCATGTCGGCCACCTGCGCGTGGCCGACATCGGTGTGCCCCCGGCCTGTTTCGACGGCATCGACATCAATGCGAGGCGCCTTGCGGCGGAATACCTGCCCGGCCTGCTGCCGCGCCGCGCGCGCACCGCGCACAAGGGCGACTGCGGGCGGGTGCTGTGCGTCGGCGGCGATCACGGCATGGGCGGCGCGGTGGCGCTGTGTGCCGAGGCCGCGCATCGGGTCGGCGCCGGGCTGGTGTCGGTGGCCACGCGCGCCGAACACGTGCCGGTGCTGCTCACCCGTCGCCCGGAATCGATGCCGCGCGCGGTCGACGACGCGGCGACGCTGGCGCCGCTGCTGGCCGCGGCCGATGTGGTCGCGGCCGGCCCCGGGCTGGGGCAGGCGGCCTGGGGCACGGCGCTGCACGATGCGGTGGTCGATCACGCCGTCTACGCGGACGCGCCGCAGCCCGTGGTGTTCGATGCCGACGCCCTCAACATGCTGGCCCGACGCGATGCGCGCGCACTGCCGGGCTGCGTGCTCACCCCGCATCCCGGCGAGGCGGCGCGGCTGTTGTCGTGCACGGCGGCCGAAGTCGAGCGCGACCGCATGAAGGCCGTGCGCCAGCTCGCCGCGCGCTACGCCTGTGCGGTGCTGCTCAAGGGCGCCGGCACGCTGGTCGCAGCGCCCGGTTGCACGCCCGTGCTGATCGACGCCGGCAACCCCGGCATGGCCTGCGGCGGCATGGGCGACACGCTCACCGGCACCATCGCCGGGCTGCTGGCGCAGTGGCCGGAATCCAGCTTCGCGGCGGCGGCGATCGGCGCGCTGCTGCATGCCGTTGCGGCTGATCATGCGGCGGAGGCGGGCGGCGAACGCGGGCTGTTGGCCTCCGACCTGTTCCCGCAGCTGCGCGCGCTGGCCAATGCGGAGGCGCGATGAGCGCGGCGCAGGAGGACAGGGCCGGACGTGAGGTGACGCTCGCGCTGCGTCTGCCCGATCCCGCCGCCACCGATGCCCTCGGCGCGGCGCTGGCGCGCACCCAGCCGGCCGCGGCGGTGGTGCACCTGCGCGGCGACCTCGGCGCCGGCAAGTCCAGCCTGGCCCGCGCCTGGCTGCGCGCGCTGGGCGTGCAGGGCACCATCCGCAGCCCCACCTACACCCTGGTCGAGCGTTACCCACTCGCTGCCCGCCCCGACGCCGGGCAGGGCGGCGCTTCGCCGGCCGAGGCCCTGCATCTGGACCTGTACCGCATCGGCGACCCGGGAGAGCTGGAATTCCTCGGCCTGGACGATGTCGACCGAGCCCTCTGGCTGGTGGAATGGCCCGAGCGCGGCGCGCAGGCGCTGCCGTCAGTCGATCTGGATATCGGCCTGGCCTGGGATGGAGAAGGCCGTGCCGCCCGGCTCCAGGCGCGCACGCAGGCGGGCGAGGACTGGCTGCAGCGCCTTGCGGAGGCCGTCGCCAGGGTGCCCGAGTTGCAACCGCAAGCTGAACCGTAATCGCAGGAAGTGCCGGCAGGTGCCGGATTCATAAAGGAAAATGGCTTGAAAAAAGCCTGCGCCGGTGGTTCACTGGCGCCATGCGCGTGAAGGGGACCACTGTTCAGCAGATCATCCTGGGCCTGGCCCTGCTGCTGGCGCTCGTCTGGAATCTGGCCTATGCGGCCGGAATTTCAAAGGAAATCAAGGGGCTGCAGCTCTCCCAGAGCGCTGCCGGCACCCGCGTCGAGGTCCAGCTCAGCGCCTCGGTGGCGTATCGCACCCTCAGCCTCAGCGGCCCCGAGCGCTACGTCGTCGACCTGCCCGACACCGCGCTGGCGCGCGGCCTGGTGCTGCCGGCGGGTGCGGGTATGGTCCGCAGCGTGCGCAGCGGCCAGCCGGCCCCGGGCACCACCCGACTGGTGTTCGACCTCAACGCCGCCGCCACGCCGATCAAGCCGCGTCTCGAACCGCGCGAGGACGGCAGCCTGCGTCTGGTGCTCGAATGGCCGGCGACGGAGGGCGTCGCCTCGTCGCCTGCGCTGACCGCATCGGCTGCTGTGCAGCCTCCGGCATCGTCGATGCCGGCAGTATCCGCGCCGGCGATATCCGCGCCGGCAGCCTCCGCGCCCGCCGCCGCGGTGCCGTCCGCCGCGACGTCTTCGGGGGCCGTGCCGTCTTCCGTCGCTGCCCCCGCCGCGACCGTCGCATCCACCACCCCATCATCACCCGACCCGGCCGCCATCCTCCGCGGTGCGGTCGTCGGTGCGCCGGTCGCGCCGGCGCCGAATGCATCCACCTCGGCCGCGCCCTCCGCAACGACGAACGAGACTGCCGCCACGCCGGCGCCGGTCGCTGCTGTACCCGTCCCGACCAAGTCACCCGAACCGCCCAGGGCGCTGCGCACGACCGGCACGCGTCCGCTGATCGTCGCCATCGACGCCGGTCACGGCGGGCAGGACCCCGGCGCGATCGGGCCCAGCGGCAAGCGCGAGAAGGACGTCACCCTCGCCATCGCCCGCGAACTGGCGCGGCAGGTCAATGCCACGCCCGGGCTCAAGGCCGTGCTCACCCGCGACAGCGACATGTTCCTGCCGCTGACCCGGCGCAGCCAGATCGCGCGCCAGGCCAAGGCCGACATCTTCATCTCGATCCACGCCGACGCCGCCGAAAACCGCAATGCCCGCGGCTCGTCGGTGTATGTGCTGTCGCTGCGCGGCGCGTCCTCGCAGCGCGCACGCTGGCTGGCCGACAAGGAAAACGCGGCCGATCTGATCGGCGGCACGCGCATGGTGAAGAACGACAACACCCTGGCCTCGGTGCTGCTCGATCTGACCCAGAGTGGCCAGATGCGCGCCTCGGAAGACGCCGCCGACCACGTGCTGAGCGGGCTGAAGAAGGTGGGCTACAACCACAAGCCGCATCTGGAGCGCGCCAATTTCGCGGTGCTGCGCACCTCGGACATGCCGGCGATGCTGGTGGAGACCGCCTTCATCTCGAATGCCGAGGAAGAAAAGCGGCTGATCGACCCGCAGTTCCAGCGCACCCTGGCGCGTGCGGTGCTGGACGGCATCGACACCTACTTCACCCGCCAGCCGCCGCCGGGCACGCTGTATGCGGCCCGTGCGCAGGAGCGCGCCGAGCAGGAGGCCCGTCTGCTGGCCTCGGCCACCCCCACACCGGCATCGCCCATCGGCGGCGCGAGTGCGGCCACCGCAAAGGCGGGCGGAAGCCCGGATTGAGGCTGCGCCGGTTGAGGCCGCGCCGATTGAGGCTGCCCGGACAGAAGCGGCGTGGATCAAGGCTGCCCGCCGCAGACGCACTGCGTTTTCGAGCCTCCCTCTCATACAGAATCACGGCTGCCGGCCTGTCCGGCACCCATTCGTGCCCTGCGCCGCTGTCCCGCTCCGGGGCGATGTGGATAATGTCCGGCCATCCCCCGCATCGCAGCCGCCCGTGCCCATCCGCCAGTTGCCCGACACCCTGATCGATCAGATCGCCGCAGGCGAGGTGATCGAGCGTCCGGCGTCGGTGGTCAAGGAACTGGTCGAGAACGCGCTGGACGCGGGCGCGCAGCGGGTCGACATCGACCTGGAAGACGGCGGTGTGCGCCTGATCCGGATCCGCGACGATGGCGGCGGCATGCCCGCCGAGGAGCTGCCGCTGGCGGTGTCGCGGCACGCCACCAGCAAGATCACCTCGCTCGATGACCTGGAGTCCGTGGCCACGCTCGGCTTCCGCGGCGAGGCGCTGCCGTCGATCGCCTCGGTCAGCCGCTTCCGCCTGGTCACCCGCCGCGCCGAGGACGCGCACGCCGCCGCGCTGGACGTGGACGGCGGGCGCGTCGGCGAGGTCGCGCCGGCGGCGCATCCGGTCGGCACCACGGTCGAAGTGCGCGAGCTGTTCTACAACGTGCCGGCGCGGCGCAAGTTCCTGCGCGCCGAACGTACCGAACTCGGTCACATCGAGGAATGGCTGCGCCAGCTGGCGCTGGCCCGTCCCGAGGTCGAGCTGCGGGTGAGCCACAACGGCAAGCCGCTGCGCCGCTACAAGGCGGACGGTCAGAGCATCCTGTTCAGCGGCGACCGCCTGTCCGAAACCCTCGGCGAGGAATTCCTCAAGCACACTCTGCGCATCGAACACGAGACCGGTGGCCTGCGCGACACGGGCGAGTCCGCGGTCCCGCTGCGCCTGACCGGCTGGATCGCGCAGCCGGCGTACTCGCGCGCCAGCGCCGACCAGCAGTACCTGTTCGTCAACGGCCGTGCGGTGCGCGACCGCAGCGTCGCACATGCGGTGAAGCAGGCCTATGCCGACGTGCTGTTCCACGGCCGTCAGCCTGCTTACGTGCTGTTTCTCGATGTCGACCCGCGGCGTGTCGACGTGAACGTGCACCCGGCCAAGCACGAAGTGCGCTTCCGCGATTCGCGGCTGATCCACGACTTCGTCTACCGCACCCTGCAAGCCGCTTTGGCCGAGACCCGCGCGGGCATGCAGGCCGGCCTGCCGGGCGCCGCGCCCGGTGTCGATGAGGCCGTGGGCGGCGCGCAGCCCTCGGGCGCCGCACCCTGGGCCGGCGCGATGCGCCAGTCCGGCCTGGGACTGCGGGTGGAGGACAGCCGCGCCGCCTATGCCGCGTTGTACGGCGCGCCCGGCGAGGGTGGCGCGGGTGGTGCAGGGCAGGGCGTCGGCACGTTCGACACCCGCGCGTATCCGGCCCCGCCCTCCGCGCTGCGTCCGCAGCCCGCGCAGCCGCCGATGCCGGCGCACGTCGAAGGCGAAGTGCCGCCGCTGGGCTACGCCATCGCGCAGTTGCACGGCATCTACATCCTGAGCGAGACCGCCGACGGCCTGGTGGTGGTCGACATGCACGCCGCGCACGAGCGCATCGGCTACGAAAAGCTCAAGGCCGCGCACGACGGTGTGGGCCTGCGCCAGCAGCCGCTGCTGGTGCCGCAGACCGTGGCGGTGTCCGAGCGCGAGGCCGACATCGCCGAGCGCGAGGCCGACACCCTGCAGACCCTGGGCTTCGACGTGGGCCGCGCCGGCCCACAGAGCCTCATCCTGCGCGCGGTGCCGGCGCTGCTGGCGCACGGTGACGTCGAAGCCCTGCTGCGCGACGTGCTCGCCGACCTGCGCGAACACGGCGCGTCGCGCCGCGTGGCCGCGGCCCGCGACGAACTGCTGGCCACCATGGCCTGCCACGGCGCGGTGCGCGCCCACCGCAGGCTCACCATTCCCGAAATGAACGCCCTGCTGCGCGAGATGGAAGCGACCGAACGCTCCGGACAGTGCAACCATGGGCGCCCGACCTGGGCCGCGTTCGGCCTGGCCGATATCGACCGCTGGTTCCTGAGGGGGCGCTGATGCGAGTGACCGACGAAAGCAGGATGCATGACGATCTGACCCAGGCCGGTGTGGCTCACGCCGGTCCGACCCGTGTCCATCCGACCCGTGCCCATCCGACCCGCGGCATCGCGATGGCCGGCGAGCCATCTTCCGCGACCGGATCGCGGACACAGCGCGCAGCGCGCGGCCGTCTGCTCGCGCGGGGCATGCTCTCAAAGGGCATGCTTTCAAAGGGCATGCTCTCAAAGGGCATGCGCGGCGTCGCCCTCGCGCTCTGCGCCCTGGTGCTGGCCGGCTGCGGCGGCGAAGACGTGGTCGAAGCGCCCAAGGTCGACCCGGCCTATCAGGCCGAGATCGACACCTGGCGGCGGCTCCGCTACGAGGATCTCACCCGCGCCGATGGCTGGCTGAGCATCGTCGGCCTGCATTGGCTCACCCTCGATGCCCACTTCGTCGGCACCGAGCGCAGCGGCGTGGACACCGTGTTCGGGCCGCCACAGCTGGGCATGTTCAGCAAGGTCGGCGACCGCGTGTATTTCACGCCCGAAGCCGGCGTGGACGTGACCCACAACGGGCAGCCCTTCAGGGGCAGGATCGAGATGCTCGACGACCGCAGCCCGACGCCGAGCATCCTCGGCTACGACAACGGCCAGGGCGAGATCACCGTGATCTGGCGCGGCGGGCGCCATGCAGCACGGATCCGCCACAACCAGGCCGAAGGGCGGTTGAAGTTCGCCGGCATCGAGTACTGGCCGCTGGACGAAAGCTGGAAGATGCAGGCCACCTTCACGCCCAACCCGCCCGGCACCACCACCGAGGTGGTGACGGTGATGGGTACCACCGAAGTGGCGACCATCCCGGGCACCATCACTTTCGAGCGCGACGGCAAACCCTATCGCCTGGAGGTCTTTCCGCGCGGCGATGCCGGTTACACGGTGATGTTCGCCGACCAGACCAGCGGCCAGGGCAGTTACGGGCAGGGACGTTTCATCGATCTGCTCCAGCCCGACGCGCAGGGTAAACTCACCATCGACTTCAACCGCGCCTACAACCCGATGTGCGCGTATCACCGCTATGGCACCTGTCCCACGCCGCCCAAGAACAACCGGCTGGAGCTGGCGGTGAACGCGGGCGAAAAGCGCTACACCGCGCATCGCTGAACGGTGTGTGCCGCGTCCGGTTCGCCGCCCCGGCCTGAGCGGATGACCCGTCGATGAGCCCGCCTGGAGGCCCGAGCCGGCGCGCACTGCTCGCCGCCGCCGCGTTCGCGCTGGTCACTCTGCTGGCCGCGGTCGCGATGCTGTTCTGGCCGTGGCGCCAGGCATCGCCACCGGTGCCGCTGCTGTGGGAAGTGTCCGACGACGCGGATCGGTCGAACCGTCTCTACCTGCTCGGCTCCTTTCACCTGCTGCGTGCCAGCGATTACCCGCTGGCGCCGGAGGTCGACGCCGCCTATGCCGACGCCGAATCGCTGCTGTTCGAGCTGTCGCCGGCCGAGCTCGAATCGCCCGATTTCGGCCGGCGGATGCAGGCCGCCGCGCAGCGCGAGGATGGCCGCCGCCTCGACGAGGCGCTCGGGCCGGAGCTGGCCGCGCAGCTGTGGCAATGGCTGGAAGCGAACGGGCACGCGCTGGGCGAGGCCGCGAGCCAGGTGCAGGACTACGACGCCTGGTTTGTCGGCCTGCTGGTGTCGCTGACCGAACTCGGCCGGCACGGGCTGGACCCCGCGCTCGGGCTGGACCGGCATCTGGGCCGTCGCGCCAGCGCGGACGGCAAGCCCGCCTCCGGCCTGGAGACCGGCGCGCAGCAGATCGCCTTCCTCGACGCCATGCCGGCGATGGATCAGCGTCAACTGCTGGAGGAGGCGCTGGCCGAGGCCGGCGATCGTACGCGCATCGACCGCCTGCACGCCGACTGGCGTCGCGGCGATGCCGAGGCGCTGTGGACGACGATGGGCGCGGAGATGCGTCGCGAACATCCCGAGCTCTATCGACGGATGAACGCCGAGCGCAATCGCGCCTGGCTGCCGGCGCTGGAGCGCCGCTTGGCGCCCGCTGCGGGCGACGACGACACGCTCGTCGTGGTCGGCGCGCTGCACCTGCTCGGCGAGGACGGGCTGGTGGCGCTGCTGCGCGACAAGGGCTACCGCGTGCGCAGGCTGTGCGCGGCATGCGCGCCGCCGGCCGAGGCCGCACCCTGAGCGAAACGACGCGCGTGGCGGCCGCCTATCGGGTCTGCGCCGGCTCCAGCACGATGCAGTCCACCGGGCAGGCCGGGATGCAGAGTTCGCAGCCGGTGCACAGCGGCGGGATCACGGTATGCATGTGTTTGGAGCCGCCGATGATCGCGTCCACCGGGCAGGCCTGGATGCACTTGGTGCAGCCGATGCAGTCGGCTTCGACGATCAACGCCACCTGCGCGGGCGGCTGCATGCCGCGCGCGCGGTCGTACGGGCGCGCGGGTACGCCCAGCACGTGCGCGAGCGCGCGTGCGCCCGCGTCGCCGCCGGGCGGGCAGTGGTCGATGCCGGCCTCGCCGCGCGCCATGGCCTCGGCATACGGCCGGCAGCCCGGATAGCCGCATTGCCCGCACTGGGTCTGTGGCAGCAGGCGGTCCAGGCGCTCGACCAGCGCGTGATCGACGACGGCGGCGTGTGGAGCAGCGGCGTCTGAAGGAGCGGCGTCTGGAAGAGCGGCGTCTGAAGGAGCGTTCAAGCAGGCGGGTTCCGGGCGGCGTCGCAAAGCCGGGACGGGCTCAGTCCTTCGCGGCCGGCGCGTTGCAGTAGGCGTCGAAGGCCTCGGCGTTGTCGGCAAAGCCGGCAGTGTCGGCCAGCTCCCACGGCCGCACGCAGCTGCGCTCGCGCTCACACCAGGTGTAGCCGGCGGAAATCGGGCAGCCGTGCGCGTCCTTCTCGCCGCCGATCGGTCTGCGCGGCACGTCCTCCGCGTCCGGGGTGACCGGCGTCTTGCGCACGTCGGGCGGCACGCTGTAGCAGCCGGCGAGCAGGCCGGCCAGTGCGAACGCGAGGATCAGCGGCGTCGATACGGTACGAAGCATGCGGTGGTCTCCTGTGGCGGTGGCGAGGGTGTGGCCCGTGGAGCAAGGCTCAGCGCACCGGCATGCCCGGCTCGGCGCCGGCATCGGCGTCCAGCAGCGCAAGCGCGCCGCCGTCGAAGCCGGCGGAGAGGATCATGCCCTCGCTCACCCCGAAGCGCATCTTGCGCGGCGCGAGGTTGGCGATGAACACCACGCTGCGGCCCACCAGTTTCTCCGGCTCGCCGTAGCTGGCGCGGATACCGGAGAAGATCTGGCGCTTGCCCAGCATGCCGGCGTCCAGCTCGAAACGCAGCAGCTTGTCCGAACCCTCGACGAACTCGCACACCAGCACCTTGCCGATGCGCAGGTCGAGCTTGGCGAAGTCGTCGATGCCGATGGTCGGGGACGCCTTTTCGGTTTCACCCGCGGCCTTATCCGCCGAAGGAGCCGGCGTTGGTGCGGCATTCGTAGGAGCGGCTTTAGCCGCGACCGCATCCGGGCCGGCGTTGTTCGGGGCTGAAGCCCCTCCTACGGCAGGCGCGGCGGGCTGGAGGGTGTCCTTGGAAGCTTCGGTCATGGCGTCGATCTGTTTGGGGTCGAGTCGGGTGAACAGCGGGGTGTAGGCCTGGATGCGGTGCGCGAACAGCGGCCGGTCCAGATCGCTCCACTGCGCGAGCGGTGCATTCAGAAAGGCCTCGGCCTGTGCGCTCACGTTCGGCAGCACCGGCTTCAGGTAGGCCGCAAGCAGGCGGAACAGATTCAGCGCCGTGGTGCAGACCGCCTGCAGGCGTTCGTGCTGCCCCGGCGTGTCGAGCTGCTTCGCCAAGACCCAGGGCGCGCTGTCGGCGACGTAGGCATTGGCCTCGTCGCAGGCTTCCATGATGTTGCGCAGCGCGGCGGCCGCGTTGTTGGACGCGTAGGCCGCGACGATGGCCTCGCGTCGGGCGAGCGTGGAGGCATACAGATCGGCACCGCGGCCGACCTCGAAGGCCGCACCCAGCTGCCCATCGAAATGCTTGCCGATGAATCCCGCGCAGCGGCTGGCGATATTGACGAACTTGCCGACCAGGTCGCTGTTCACCCGCGCCACGAAGTCGGAAAGACTCAGGTCCAGATCGTCCACGCCGCCCGAGGTCTTGGTCGCGAAGTAATAGCGCAGCGCCTCCGGCGGCAGGCCGGCATCGACATAGGTTTTCGCCATCACGAAGGTGCCGCGCGATTTCGACATCTTCGCGCCGTCCACGGTCAGGTAGCCGTTGACGTGCAGCCGCGTCGGCGCGCGGAAGCCGCTGCCCTTGAGCACCGCCGGCCAGAACAGGCCGTGGAAGTTCACGATGTCCTTGCCGATGAAGTGGTGCATCTCGGTCTCGCCGTTCGCATTGCGTGCGGCATCGGTGTAGGCGTCGAAATCGAAACCCTTGGCCTCGCACAGCGCCTTGAAGCTGCTGAGGTAGCCGATCGGCGCATCCAGCCACACGTAGAAATACTTGCCGGGTTGGCCGGGGATCTCGAAGCCGAAGTAGGGCGCATCGCGCGAGATGTCCCAGGGGCGCAGGCCGCCCTCGGCGTCCAGCCATTCCTGCAGTTTGGCCTTCACGCCGGAGACGGCGACATCGCCCGACAGCCACTCGCGCAGGACGTCGGTGAACTGGCCCAGCTCGAAGAAGAAATGCTCCGACTCGCGCAGTTCCGGCGTCTCGCCGCTGAGCACCGAGCGCGGGTCCTTCAGCTCGGTCGGCGCGTAGGTGGCGCCGCAGACCTCGCAGTTGTCGCCGTACTGGTCGGCGCTGGCGCAGTTCGGGCAGATGCCCTTCACGTAGCGGTCGGGCAGGAACATGCCCTTGGCCGGGTCGTAGAACTGCTGCACCGAACGCCGGCCGATGTGGCCGTTGGCCTCCAGCCGCGCGTAGATCGCCTCGGTCAGCGCACGGTTGCCCGGTGCGTTGGTCGAGTCGAAATGATCGAACTCCACGCCGAAGGCCTTGAAGTCGCGCTCATGCGCGGCCTGCACGTCGGCGATGAACGCTTCCGGAGTGACGCCGGCCTTTTCCGCGGCCAGCATGATCGGTGTGCCGTGGGTGTCGTCGGCGCAGACGAAATGCACCGTGTCCCCGCACATCCGCCGCGCCCGCACCCAGATGTCGGCCTGGATATAGCCCACCAGATGGCCGAGATGGATCTGGCCGTTGGCGTAGGGCAGGGCGTTGGTGACGAGGATGTTGCGGGGGGACGAGCTGGGCATCGCGCGGGGCCGGAAGCGACGGAAAGACCGCGGATTATGGCACGCGTCGTCGCGTGTGCCGCCGCGCACCCGCAGCGGCTATTCGCGGTGCCAGACCTGGGTGCGGCCGAGCAGCGAAAAGCCCAGAAAGCCGCGGACTTCCAGCTTGCGTCCACTGTCGACCGGCGTCATCCGCACCGAGTATTCCTTGCCGTTTTCCGGGTCGAGGATGGTGCCGCCACCCCAGCGCCCGTCGCCTTCGCGGCGCAGGCCCCAGGCGATGGTCATGCCGAGGATCGGCTGGTTGCGGCGCTTGCCCTTGCACTGGTCGCACAGCGGGTTCGGGCCGTCGCTGGTGTCGATCAGCTGCACGATCTTCGCGCTCAGCGCGCCGTCCTTGCCTTCGGCGATGTCGATCACCGCCTTGGCCTGGCCGGTGGCGTCATCGATGCTGCGCCAGCGGCCGACCGGGCTCGGGTCGGAGGCGAGCGCGGGCCACGCCATCATGCAAAGCACCAGGGGCACTGCGAATGCGCGCAGCGACACACGTCGGAGGAGAGCTGAGGCAGACATGGTTGGACTCGTGGAGGTGGATGAGCGGGTCTTTCGCGCGGTGACGCCCCTGACCGCAGGCGCTGCGGTCGGAAATGAAGGCCACCGTTCGATACGAAGACGGCCCGATTCGATGAACCGGGCCGTCGGGTCCAGCAGGCTGGCGAGCAGCAGACTCAGTTGGCGCGAACCCACTCCGCCGTGCGGCAGATGAAGGCGACGCAGCCGGTCACTTCCAGCTTCTTGCCATCGGCGCTGAGCTTGACGCTCTTCACCTTGAATTCCCGATCTTCGGACGGCTTGTAGCCGTTGCCGCCGCCGTAGCCGCCCTTGATCGGCTTGAGATTCCACAGCGTGACGATGCCGACGGTGGGCTGATTCTTGTACTTGCCGCTGCAATCGGCGCAGGTGGCGGGCAGGCCGAGGTTCTCGACGATCTTCGCCGCATAGGTACCGTTCTTGGCCAGGTAGACCTCGGTGATGGTCATCGGCTTGCCGGTCTTGTCGTCGAGGGTTTTCCAGCGGCCCGCGATGTTGGCGTCCTGAGCGCCTGCGATGCCCGACACGGCGATCGTCGCGGCCGCGAGCAAAGTGGCGAGGATGGTCTTGTTGCGCATGTGCTTGTCCCCTCCCAGGGGTATGCATGGATGAAGCCCGGGCGAGGCAGGGCCAGGCCCCGGGGTGGCTCTTTATACCGCATCCGGACGGTGGCGCACGGTAGGCGCCGTACGCGGTTGCCGGCCCGGCTGGGACGCCCGGAGTGGGTCGGGCGTTCCCCGGCAGGCGGCGGGGGTTGGCGTGGATTCATGCCTGTGGGCCGGCAGACTGCCAGATACGCGAACGCCCGCGCGAGGCGGGCGTTGGGTGTTCGAGGCGAGGGAGGGATTGTCCGGCACATCCATGTGCCGGACCCTGCGGCTTCGCCGGAGGGCCAGCCTTCGGCTGTCCGCATCCGCTCCGGGCGGATGCGCTCGAACCAGAGGGCTCTCATCAAGTCCACCTTCTCCGCCAGACACGCAAACGCCCGCGCGAGGCGGGTGGTGGGGGTGTTCGAGGAGAGGGAGGGATGGACTCGGCACATCCCTGTGCCTCGGCCCGTCGGGCAGGCTTCGCCGTCCACATCGGCAATCCTGCCGATGTGTCGAACCGAGGGCTCTCATCAAGTCCACCTTCTCCGCCAGACACGCAAACGCCCGCGCGAGG
>ERZ1066121.352-NODE-352-length-43285-cov-12.353505_pt1 | contig 43285 bp, 34 predicted proteins | sample MGYA00382768_ERZ1066121 | MGnify/ENA primary metagenome ERZ1066121 (study PRJEB33369, sample SAMEA5778351) | biofilm metagenome | biome: Industrial cooling water; feature: Water cooling tower basin; material: Biofilm | place: United Arab Emirates | collected...
CTCTTCAAAAAGGGGAGAAATAAATAGATTTCTAGCTCCTCTTCAAAAAGGGGGGAAATAAATAGATTTTTAGCTTTTCTTGAAAAAGGAAGGAAATACTCAGATTTTTAGCCCCCCGGGGGGTTGGGGGGATCAAAATTAAATGGCGCCTGCTTGATTATTTCAAATTGGCGTAAAAAAAGTCTTTGATCTAAAAGCGCCAATCCTACTTGAATGTAAGTTGGCGCCTTATAATTATCGTATTGCTAAATAAATATTGATAAGCAAAAACTTGAACTCTATTGGTAGACACGGGCTTTGCGAGTTCCGGTAACAGCTCCCATTATTGATGCGAGTAAACCCAGCAAAGAACCTAAAACAAACCACCACAAACCACTACGTACATTCGCGGCAGCTTCACGGGTTTGTTGAGCGCTTACATTCGGTGTATTTGCAGGTAAATTCAAGTTACCTTGCTGCTGAACTTGGTTGATAACCTCACCTGCATTAGAAGCGGCAACACCAAAAGCACCAGATACTCCACTTGCTATTAACCAAGAACTCAGTGCTAAAGTAGTTGCCCACAAAATTGCACCGTTAAGAATAGCTGTACTGCGGCTCATTGGGCCACAAGCACGAGCAGTTACCCAACCACCTGTGAATAGAGAAATTAATAAACCAATAATTGACCCAATGCCTACATTCGAGGCAACACCGGGCGAAATTGTTCTGGGGGCGCCTGAATTTTCAACGCTACCTGCCCCAATCGCTGCAAATAAAGCACTCAAAACGAGTTGAGTAGCAAGAGCAACTACCAAACCTGAAATAATTGGACCCCATCGAACACGGTCATGATAATCGCCAACTCTATCTGCAACTACAGGGTTAGCAACATAATCACCTGTAGGCTGATTAACGTATGCCATTAGTGTATTTTACCTCTGAATTTCTGAATTAAATCTGACTGTAAAAAGCTATTCTTTGCAAATAAGCCTTAGCATTAAAATTATATTAAAATTTATAATTTGACTATCTCTCAACAGGAGTAATTAATATATCCTTTTGGCTTAATATTTCTTAATAGTTTGTAAAAATATAGTAGGACATTATCTCGTATCAGCAAAATATTCCTCTCCGCTTATCAAACGTACATTACAAAACCGTTGAATAGATTCAAAGTCTTTTGTATTGTCTGTTACTACCGTTACACCTGCTCGTTTTGCTGTTCGTGCAATTAAAACGTCATGAGTAATTCGATATTTCTGGTCAGCAGACATTTTTGGAGTCAAACCTCCTCTCTGCGACTTTAAACCTTTTTGGAGGGCATAAATAACTTTGCCTACAAGCCACCAGTCTTCTGATGTCGGCACTAGAAGCCGTCCCGATTTTTCATATTCTTTACGGGCAACTGTTAAACTTTTGATCTCCGCTTCATCTTGCGCTCCTGCAACAAGTTCTTGAAGTACGACTACAGACAAATAAAAGCTATCAGGTAGCTGAAGATTCTTACGGGAAATTAAAATGTTTGTGTCAAATGTCACCTTTGGCATTAGTTGTACTGCTGTTGCGTTGTGACATTAAATTCAAAGCTTTCATCAAAGCCTGATTTGCTTTTTTGACAGCTGCAAGTTTTTCTTTTCGATTCAGTATTTTTTTTGTTGCGGTTTTAGAGCTTTTTTTAGTTTTAGTTTTTGACTCTGCCAAAGTTTCAGGCTGAATAGGTCTGTTAGCCATGTTTTGTTCTGGTTGTGTACATCCTCTATTATATGCTTAAAGATGGCACCTTACCCAAACTATATTGAAGATGTGTAAAATACTACAAGCCTGATAATAATTGGAGTCATAGTAAAAATATAGTAGGACAGGCGAGACACCTATCCTACGGTTATTTATTGCCAGACGTAAATTAGGATAAATAATATAATCCAAATTACATCGACAAAGTGCCAAAAAAGTGAGGTCGCGTATACTCCATAGTGACCGTTATCAAAGTTACCTGGAATAAATGAGCGCGCGAGAATTATTGTTTGTAATATAATACCTGTCAGAACGTGTAAACCGTGGAAACCTGTTAGTAGGTAAAATAGACCACCGAATACGCCTGTGGTAAAACCAAATTCTAAACCACCCCATTCTACTGCTTGACCATATAAAAAGTAGCTACCCATGAGCATTGTTAATAGTAGAAATATACGGTATCCCCAGAGGTTATGACGTAGTAATGCGCGTTCTGCAAAGTAGATAACAAAGCTGCTTGATACTAGGATAACTGTGTTGATTGTTGGTTCTTTTATTTCTAGACCTGATACACCAGTAGGTAGCCAGGTTGGTGTGGAGAGTTTGGTGACGATGTATGCTGCGAAGAAGCTTAGAAAGATTACACTTTCTGAAAGTAGAAATACTACGAAGCCGTATTGTTTATTTCCTTCTTCGTCGTGTTCATGGGCATGTGGCGCCTGTATATGGGTTTTTATTGAGGTTTCCATGATTGGTTGATGAGGGTTGGTTGGGGGGAGGGCGGGTTTAGGGGCGGGTTTTGATGATTTTTCGTTTTTGGTGAGGTTTTTGGGTTAACCCGCCCTGGAGAGCGCTATTCTTGGTGTGCGGCGCCTGCTACTAAGGGTTCGTTCATGCCGTAACCGTAGGGTGGTGATACTACTACGGGTATTTCTTCAAAGTTTTCAACGGGTGGTGGGGAGGATACTAACCACTCTAGACCAATTGCACGCCAAGGATTATCTGGCGCCTCGTCTCCGTTTATCCAGGAACTAATCATGTTTAAGATAAACGGTAATGTTGACATACCGAGTATGAAACCGCCGATACTAGCGATAACGTTCCAAAATGTGTATTCGGGGTCGTATGATGCGACTCGGCGTAACATTCCGTGTAAACCTAGGGGATGCATTGGGAAGAAGTTGAGGTTGGTACCAATGAAGGCTAACCAGAAGTGTAGTTTACCTAAGCCTTCGTAGTACATACGTCCGGTCATTTTAGGGAACCAGTGGTAGATGGCTGCAAATAAGCCCATCGTGACGGTTCCGTAGAGAACATAATGAAAGTGACCGACGACGAAATAAGTGTTATTGACATGGATGTCGATGGGAACTGAGGAGAGCATAATTCCCACAACACCAGCAAACACGAACATTATTAAGCCACCCAAGGCAAATAACATTGGTGTGTTGAGTCGAATTTTACCACCCCAAATTGTCGCTAACCAAGCAAAGACTTTAATCCCAGTTGGTACCGATACGAACATTGTCGATACCATGAATACCATTCGCATCCAATTTGGTGTGCCACTGGCGTACATGTGGTGAATCCAGACTAAGGCACTAACTGCCGCTATCATCAGTGAGGAAATGGCAACTACTTTGTATCCAAATAACGGCTTGCGCGAGTAAACTGGAAAAATTTCCGAGAAAATACCAAAAATTGGCAGTATTATTACGTAAACTGCTGGATGCGAATAGAACCAGAACAGGTGTTGAAAGAGTATTGGATTCCCACCTTTATCTGGATTGAAAAATGCTGTACCAACGCTTAAATCAAACAGTAGCATTATGGCGCCTGCTGTTAATGCTGGTAATCCAAATAACTGAATAATTTGCGCGCTAAAAACTGCCCAAACGAACAGTGGCATTCGGAAGAACGTCATTCCCGGCGCCCTCATTTTGACGATGGTTGTAACAAAATTTACACCACCCATAATAGAAGATACGCCGGAAACTGCCACTGCAAGCAGCCAAATAAATTCACCGTTGATTAAATTACCAGTGGGGTTTTGGGTACTAACTGGGGGATAAGACCACCAACCAGCTTGTGCAGGTCCACCTGGTACAAAGAAGCTCACCATTAATAATAAACCCGCAACGGGTACCATCCAGAAAGCTGCTGCGTTAAGGCGAGGAAATGCCATATCGCGGGCGCCTATCATTAAGGGTACGAGATAATTTGCAAATCCTACAAGTGATGGCTTTACAAGTCCATTTTTTATGGTAAACTGCTCTGACATTGAGTTTTGGGGCAAGTCGATGCGAGTTGGTTATGTGAGAGTGTCAACAGGCGAGCAAGAAGATGCATTGGAGCAACAAACATATAGGATAAACAAAGCTGGCGCCGTGTTAATTTTCAGTGATATTGAATCAGGCAGAAGCGACAATAGAAAGGAATTTAATAAGATGTTAACGATGTGCCGTGAGGGTCAAATAAAGGAAGTTATTGTAACTCGTGTTGACAGACTTGCAAGGTCAGTAATAACAATAAGTAAAACAATAGCTTTGTTCGAGGAATTACAGGTAAAGCTTATTATCCTTGATGCACCAGTTGATGATTCGTCGTCACCCTTCGGTTGGTTCTCATTAAATCAAATGGCAGGTTTGGCAGAATTTGAATCCAGATTACTGCAAAATAGAGTAAAGCATGGACTTGCATATTTCCGCGAACAAAATAAAGCATGTCCACAACCACCGTTCGGCTATGTGAGAATTGATGAGAAATACGAACCAGATATGACTTTACATAAATCTGGTAAAACTAACTGGGCTATCGCGGCAGAAATCGTTGAATACTTCTTAGAGAATAAAGCATCGTTACGAAACACTGTCCAATATTTGAGCAAGAAATATAATATTAAGTTTTCACCACCAGGACTACGTGGTTGGTTCAGAAATCCTGTATTAAGAGGTCACACTCGCTACGGTGTTAGAAAAAGCCGCATAGATTCTTCAAAGTGGGATATCCGAGAAGATACTCACACAGCTTTAATGTCAAAGGAAGTTTATGAACAGATTGAAGCGCAGTTATCAGATAATAAGAATCTTTGGGGGAAAAATTTTGAAGGTGGTAATAATAGAAACAGCATTAGTCGCTATTTATTGTCAGGGCAAATAATCTGTGGTTCTTGCGGATACAAGTGCTATGTTCACGACCGAAAAAAAACTAATGGAATCCGTTGTAAACGTCGAAGAATTTACGGTGATGCAGAATGTGATAATAAAACAGCGGTTCCATTAAAGAAGGTTATCGAAGCTGTTGATAGTGCTTTAACAGCAAAAGCTATTGAATTAAAAAATTACACTATCAACAATCAACCAAGTATCGAAGAAACACCTGAGATTATTGAATTAAAGACTCGGTTAGAAAGTTTACAGAGAATGCCACAGGATGAAATTATTGAGGATGCGGTACGCAGAACGATATTAAAAATTCAACAGATACAACAAAAGAATACTCATGGTGTAACTGTCAGTAATCACTTAATAAATCAACTCAAGGAATCGTTTCATGATTACGAATTCTTCAAGACTCTTCCGGACGAAGTTAAGAGCCAACTGTATAAAAAATTCGTTAAACATGTCAAGGTTTTAAACGGCGATATTGTCGAGGTCGCGCTCGTTGACATATTGGGGTAGTAGCGACGGTTCAGCCATTATTTTAGTTTTCGTTTCAACATCAAGGTGTTTAATCTTTTGATACAACAAGCCAAGTCTTAGAAGCGCTTCCGGCAATGTTTCTTTTTTCATGCAAACAACAGTGATTATTTTATATGAAATATTAGCATAGAGATTTTTTTGAAGTATATCGTAGCAAACAATTTTAGATATTAGAACAAAAACTGTGACATCTCAAATATCGTTTAGGAGATATTTCTGGCACAGAGAGACCGTCAAATGAGATACGCTGGGTTTTAACCTGTTTATAAAACTAATTGTAAAGAAGAGTTAAGTTTTGCAGAAAATAGAGGAAAATTGCTAGAAACAAGGTAGCAGCAGAAACAATGCTGTCCTGGCAACAAGCATGGAGTTTCAGATGAGTCACTCGGCATCCTATGAACCAATGCAGGAGCAGCTACTACAACTAGCTACTATCGTTAAGCAGTACCCACCATTGACTCAAGCTCGTAAACTTGCTTTAACTAAGTTGATAAATACAATAGTATGCTCAGGTAAGCTTTGTCATCCACAAAGTGGACAGTTTCCAGCAAATCTTTATGAGGAAATTTACAATGAAGCACTTCAAGAACTTTTACTTTATATTTGCCAAAATATCCACAAATATGATGCAACGCGCGCTTCGGTAATGACATGGGTTAATTTTCTTTTAGAGAGGCGTTTTTTTCCAGAAGCTATTCCAAAAATCCTCAATAGGCAGAGTATTACACAACTTCCTGACCAGGATATTCTTGCATCCGTTGAAGAAACTATCAGCCTTATAGAAGTAGTGAGGGAATGTATAGAATTAGACCCTGATAATATTTTCAAAAAAAAACACATCGAAAATTATCCTCAAGCGAACTTTCAAACGTTAGCTTTACGACGAATATCAGGAAAATCATGGAAGGATATCTCAGCAGAATTTGAAATTAAACTTCAAACTGTTAGTAGTTTTTATTACCGATGTGTTACAGAGTTTGCTCCAAGGCTAAAAGAATATTGCAGCAATGACATCAATTAAATAGAAGGTCAGGAAATGAATAAATTATCAGAATTTTTAACTCTTAGTTTACCAATTAGTGCAGATGCTTATCGTTTAGCACAAAGGTTTAGGGATTATCATAGCAATCCACTCAAAGCCAAGCAAGTTTATTTTAATACTTTGGCTATATCAGTAGTTAAAGTTTACCTACGTTATATGGAAATAGAGACAAACTGGGAAGACTGTTTAAGTTATAATCTATTTACGCAAACCCTATTAGATGTTGCTGATTTAGATATACAAGGTTTTGGAAAGATAGAGTGTCGTCCAATTGAAATAGTCGAAGTAAAAAATCATACACCAAATCATATTATTCAGGTTCCTCTTGAAGTATGTTTAGATAGAATTGGTTATGTATTTGTACAAATCGATGAATCACGTCATATCGCTACACTTTTAGGATTTAGTAAAACTATTCCCGAAAACGGAGAATTATCTATAAGCGAATTACAATCTTTGGAAGATTTACTATCAGTTTTGAGCCAACCTGCTGAAGAAGAGGCGCCATCTATTATCTCAGTACCACAGAAAACTCATCTAAGCCAGTGGTTTAAAAATGTTATTGAAATAAGTTGGCAAACGGTAGAATCAATTTTAAGCTTACAGCAGCAAGCTGAGTTAGCTTTTCGAGGTAAATTTTTTGAAAAAGTTGTTGATGACAATTTGAGTAAAAATGGAAATATTAGTAAAATTATTGAGCGAGGAAAACTACTTGATTTAGGTCAACAATTAAAAGATGAGCAAGTCGCTTTGCTTATTGAATTGATTCCTAGTTGCGAAGAAGAAATAGATATTTGGGTCAAAGTTTGTCCATTTGGAACAAGAAAAAATCTTCCAGAAGAACTTCAGCTATTTGTATTGGATGAATTGGGAATAATTGTTATGCAAGCTACTGCAAGAAGTACTGAGAACATACTACTGAATTTTAGTAGTGCGATTGGAGAGTGTTTCAGCATTAAAATATCATTAAATAATATTAGTTTTACCGAATACTTTCAAGTCTAGAAAAGAGAAGATATCGCAAGCATAGTGTGTAGATTGATGTATGAGCAAGTTAGTTTTTCTCAAAATGGACGGTAATTTGGAGCAAGGTTTTCAAGTCACGCTAGAAATTGGCGAAGATAATGCTCGTTCATATATCGAAGCTTCTGGCAGCTTACCGAGCTACCCTGATTTAAGCAACTCTTTAATTCAATGGCAAAGTAAATACAATAGCTTAGTTAATAATAGTAGTCGTATCAAGCCAAAAGAAATTATTTATTGCGGTTCAATCAATCGGAGAATTAATGAATGTAAACAATTAGAAAGTACAATCCATAATTATTTTCAATCTTGGTTAAATTGTCAAGAATTTCGCAGTATTAATAATACATTACGTGAAGAATTAAATCGAGATGACATAATTCGGGTATTGATTCGCACTAACGACGAACAATTACAACAAATTCCTTGGCATTTGTGGGACTTTTTTCAAACTTATTCTCAAGCCGAATTCGCGTTGAGTACAATAACATTTCATAAAACAGAAAAATCATTACCAAAACCTAAGATTAGAATTTTGGCGATTCTTGGTAATAGTACGGGTATTGATGTTCAAAAAGACAGAGATTTTTTGGAAAGTTTACCGAATTCTGAAATTACTTTTTTAGTTGAACCACTACTTAAAGATTTAAATAATCAGTTGTGGGAGCATCAGTGGGACATTTTATTTTTTGCAGGACACAGTGAAACGCATGTTGATACTGGTAGAATATATATAAATCAAACAGATAGCTTAACAATTAACGAACTTAGCAATGCTTTAAAAACTTCTATTGCTCAAGGTTTACAGTTAGCTATTTTTAACTCTTGTGATGGTTTAGGGTTAGCGCGACAGCTTGCGAAATTAAATATTCCGCAAATTATTGTAATGCGGCAACCTGTTCCAGATAAAGTTGCACAAGAATTTTTGAAGAATTTTTTGGAAGCTTTCTCAAACGGTAAGTCTTTATATTTGGCATCGCGCGAAGCTAGGGAAAAGCTACAAGGTTTAGAAGATAAATATCCAAGCGCTACTTGGTTACCAGTAATTTTTCAAAACCCAGCAGTCATACCACTAACTTGGAACTCATTATTAATAGCTAAATCAGGTACTTCAGTACCAAAAAGACATAAACGTAGTTTGACTAAACTTTTAGCAACCAGTTTAGTGGTAACAATGAGTATTATCGGCGCCCGCTTTGGAGGAATGTTACAATCAGGGGAGTTACACTTGTTCGACCAAATAATGCAGAGTCGTCCTAGAGAAGGAGCAGACAACCGACTTTTGATAATTGGTATAAGAGAAGAAGATTTTCAACTTCCTGAGCAGAAAGATAGAAAAGGTTCACTTTCAGATTTAGCATTAGCTAGATTAATAGAAAAATTAGAGCAACACAAACCGCGCGCAATTGGCTTAGATATATTTCGTGATTTCCCAGTTGATTCCAAACAGGTATCATTAAAAAATTATTTACAAAAAAATGATAAATTCTTTGCCATTTGTCAAGTGGGGGAACCAGAGGGTACACGTGGTATATCGCAACCACCCGAAATGCCTATTGAGCATCTTGGCTTTAGTAATATTATTCCAGACTCAGATGGTGTTATTCGGCGCCATCTTTTATCAATGGATGTACCATCAACATCGCTTTGCCAAACTCCCATATCGTTTAGTTTACAGCTAGCATCACGTTATTTAAAAGAAGAAAACATTACACCGAAAATAACTCAAGGAAACTGGCAACTAGGCAACGTAGTTTTTCATCGCTTACAATCTCCTACTGGCGCCTATCAGAAAGCTGATACATGGGGAAACCAAATTTTACTAAATTATCGTTCTTATCACTCACCATTACAAATTGCCGATATAGTTACCCTCAAAGACATACTAACAAACAAAGTCAAACCCGACATTAAAAATCGTATTATCTTAATTGGTGTCATGACTCGCACATCTGGAGATCAATTTTCAACACCATATAGCATTAATCAATCTGCCTATCAGGAGATGCCAGGAGTAATTCTTCATGCTCAAATGATCAGCCAAATACTAAGCGCAGTTTTAGATAGGCGACCACTAATACAAACATGGAGTTTTTGGGGTGATTTTTTATGGATATGGGGTTGGTCGATAACAGGAGGAGTTATAGTTTGGTATTTTTCAGCACCATTACATAAAATTGTAGTAGGAGGAATTACAATAATAACCTTATACGGACTTTGTTATTGGCTACTTATACAAGGAAATTGGGCGCCGTTAGTACCATCTGCCATCGCATTAATTAGCGTTGGGTGCGTGCAAGCGATTACAAACTATAAATAAAATATTCTTTTAAAAGCATGATAAATAAATTTAAAATTTTAACCCTAACCTTAATATTGACTTCAACACCCGTTTTCGCACAACTCTCTCCAGCAATAAACTTTATTAAACCACCTCCAAGACAAGGAACCCCAAAAGGAACCGTACCAGCAGGAAGTCGTCGAGGTTGTCCACAAACCCAAAAACCACTTACAGCTTTAGTACCAGTTACAAAATTCTCAGATAACACAGAACTACGTTGGGGACTGACCACTCAAGACCATCCCACCTTCTGGTTTTATGTACCATATGAATCAAAATCTGTACAAACAGCCAAATTTTCACTTCGCGACCGTACCAACCGCACACTCTACGAAACAAACATTACACTAACAGGAACACCAGGAGTAATAAACGTTTCTCTTCCATCTGAGGCGCCACGGTTAGAAAACAACCAATGGTATCGGCTATACTTATTTATCAATATATCTTGTGCCCCAAACACACCTTATCAAAAAGACTTTGCCGAAGCTTGGGTTAAAAGAGAGACGCTAACACCTGCACTATCAAGCGAATTAGAAAAAGCAAGCATACAGCAAAAAGCAAATATTTATGCTAAAAATGGTATTTGGTTTGATGCAATTACTACTGTAGCTGAAGAAAGGCGCCAGAATTCAAACGATAAACAGTGGAACAACTTGTTACAATCAGCGGGGTTATTATAGCATAGGTGTCCCGCCTGTGCAGTGCCTATAATTATTTTTACCACAGAGACACAGAGTACACAGAGGGAAGAGGGTAGAGACACGATTAAATACGGTCTCTACAACGATTTTATTTTTTATTATGGTTATGTTACCGGACATAATATTATATGATTGTTTTTATCGTTGTTATAATGTGCTAAGTGACCCAAGAAGTTGGGAATAAAAATTTTCATAGAGAACATATTGTATCTTGTAGCTTATCTAAAACTGTGAGAAGTCTATTTTCACCCTCAATATTTGAAACTTCTAACATCTGGCTCGCTAGTAACTGCACATCATCGGATGAATCGGTTACACTGATATTTTTAAGAACTTCCTGTAATTCGCACCACCCAATACAACCACTTGCCCAAACAGCAGCAAGACGAACCCATGTATCAGAATTAGACAAAGCTGTTTTTAAGGAAGAGAAAAACCTTGAATCAAAATTTTCTGGCGCCGCATAACCAAGGTGGACAACCGCATTAATTAAATCGTCAGAATCTGTAGCATTTTGTACCCATTGAATAATTTCTTCATCAGAGTAAATATCAAAAAATGAACGGACTAGTAGCACCGCTTTTTCAATATTTTTACCTTCAAGAATCAAATAAGGTGTTTTTAAACTAAAGGGGTAAACAGTACCGTCTTCTAAATACCAGTCTTCAATATAATGAATCGCTGTTTGCTGGTCAGGTGTAATCCAAGCAATTTCTAGTGGTAAATAATTATCGATGTCGGCTTCTCTGCTAGCTTTTAGATGCCAAGTATTATTTGCAAAATCAACAATTTTTTGTTTGATTGAAGCGCTTTTAAAGATTAAAATTTGTTTAGGATATTTAATTTTTGATTCTATCGCGTGATTTTTTTTTGTTTTTTCTAAAGACTCTGTATTTGTTTTTTGCATATTATGAGTACCACTAAAATATTGAATCGGTTATCAAAGCTGATGCTACGCTCATAGATATGAAATATGTACTACGTAGAAGATAGCGTTAATGAGTATGGAGTATTTTATACAGGTGAGGGTAATTTACAAGGTGTTAATAGTCGTATTTTAGCAGTTATAACAGTTTGGCTACAATCAAGTAATGATGAGAGCTTTCGATTTATTACGCTCAAACCCAAAAAGGACTAATTTTATATGAAGCTTGAACTTTATCAATATGTTGCTCTATGTCGAGATATTCCAGAATACAACCTCAAGTCTGGAGATGTAGCCATGCTGATTGACTACGTAACGCATCCAAATTATGGAGAAGATGGTTATATTCTGGAGGTTTTTAATGCTGCGGGAGATTCGATGGCTGTTTTTACAGTTCCAATATCAGCTGTGTCCAAACTCCCTAACAATGCGGTGTTAGCTGTACGTTCTTTGGTGGAAGCTGTTGGCTAAAATGAGTAGGACAGGCTATAAGCCTATCCTACGGGTATTTATAGCCAGTTACCTACTAGAATGTAAGGCGCCCAATAGTAGGGCATAGCATATTGTTCTTGATGTAATAGTTGTAATTGCGCGCGTCGTAGTGCTTGGGCTTTACTTATATTTGGTTGAGTGAGATATGAGTAAAATTGGCTCATTAATGTAGCTGTAGATGCGTCGTTGATATTCCATAGTGAAGCTAACGTACTACGGGCGCCTGCTCGTACAGCTACACCAGCAAGTCCTAATGCTGCACGGTCGTCACCTGTTGCTGTTTGACAAGCGCTGAGAACGAGTAGTTCAATTAGGTCAGGTTGGTTTATATCACGGGTTTGAAGTAATTGATTGAGTTCGTTAACTTTGATAGGACGGTCGTAAGCTAAAATATAAGTCTTATCTGGGTTAGAGCTAAATTGACCGTGAGTTGCTAGGTGAACTATTGGGTAAGCGTTTTCGCTAATTTGATTTTGAAAGGCTAGGCTAGTAAATTGTTTATTAAGAAGTACTGTACTTGATACTTCTGATTTAATTTGCTGTAATTCGGTTTCAACGTAATTTAGTTTAGAATAATTGAAGCGTGCTTCGCTTAATCCACCAGTTAAAGCTTTTAGTTGTCCTCGTTGTAATTTTTTAATGTCAAATAGCTGCAAACTAGGACTTACTGCTACATTATATTTCTCTATAAGGTATTGTTTACCGTCGTAAAGAGCCGACATTGGTATATTTCGTAGTTCGCCATCTAGAACAAATACTAAAGTTTCTACTTTACTGTTTTGTAAATCGGTTTGGGCTTGTTGCAATAGCCACTGATATATTTTTTGATATTGAGTCTGTTTATCGGCGCCGACTTTAAATTCTTGAATATCTTCTCTTAATTGTTTAATAGTGCTTTCTACCTCTTGTTGTGGAACACGAGTTGTGTATTGGCGTAGATTATTTTCTCCTGGTAACTTGAGAATAACTTCAATTCGGTCTGGTAAAATTATAGGATAAATAACTGCTGCGCTTGAATCTTCTTTATCAACTGCGACATCTATATTTACTTTGGCTGTTAAACAAGCAGACCGAAAGAAGTTATCTAACTCAGCTAATTGTAGAGATTCGATGATTAAACGAGCTTCTTTGAGATTATCTTTGGTTGCTTGAGTTTGCAAAAGTAATTCAACATACTCTCGATATACAGGTTCAACACTTTCACGGAAGGAAAATTGAACATCTGAATTAATTGCTACTAAATCAGTACGTAGAGACTGAAGAACTTTAACTGCTTGTGAATAATAAGCGCTAGCACTTTGCGTATCTCCCTTTGCCTTGAGTAAACGTCCCATCTGCCATTGCCACTGATAAATAATATCGTAAGCATTAATATTCTGTGCCAGTAACAAAGCTTTTTCGGTAAGCTTAAAAGCATCAGTTAATTGTCCTGCTTGTTCGTATACCCAAGCAAGAGTACCTGTAGCATAAGATTGAGCGCGCGAGTCTTGTAGAGAGACTGCAACACTCTCACTCCTCGCTAATATTTTTGCTATATCTACCCATGAAGGAGCTTGTTTTGTATTTTCTCTTAGTTCAACTAAGTTTTGAGCCAAGTTAATTCGAGCATAAACAGCAATTCTACTTGGTGGTAATTTGTCAAGTTCTGCCTGAATTTGAGGTAATAAATTAGTTGCCGTAGTATATTGCTTTGTTTCTAAAAGCAAGTTAAATTGGTTTAATAGTAAATCTATACGCACGCTGCTAGGAAGTGAAGAACTATCAGCTTTTTGTAAATAATTTAAAGCTGCTTGATAATTTTGTTGTGCGCGCGCTGTTTTGGCTAAACTAATAAGAGTTTCGCTCACCATTGGCTTATAATTAGCATTGGCAGCAAACTTTAAACTTTGTTCTAATACTTGTTGAGATTGGCTGAAATTACCGACTAGTCGTAGAACATCTCCAAGCTGACGCAATCCTGTAGCTTGAATTGATTTATCTTTCTCTATTAGAAGGGATTGTTTTAAATTTTCTAAAATATGTTCAGCTTGGCGAAAAAATCCTAAAGTTTGCAACGCTTGAGCCGAATTAACGCGGTTACGAGTTAATTTAGATGTTTCGTTTATTTTTTTATAAATATCAGCAGCTTGTTGCCAAATATCTACAGCTTTTTCAGTTTGTCCTTGCAAGTAAAGTAGGCGCCCTTGTACATCTAACGCTTGAGCTAACACTTCTGGATTTTTGATTGGCGATTGAAGTATATTAAGACTTTGGTTAATGGCATTTTCTGCTTCCTTAGTTAATCCAAGCTGTTGATAAGCTAAAGATAAATTGCTAAGACACGTTGCCTCTCCTATTTTATCTCCACTTCTTGCAAAAGCAGCAACAGCTTGTTGTAATATTCTCACAGCATCACTAAATTTTTCAGCTTGATACAAAGCTCTACCCTGCTCTACTAAATTTTCGGCATTAACCGAAACAGTGCTGTGTGAATCTGTCTTTCCAAAAGCTGCATGAGGTAAAATTGCTGCTACCAAAAAAAACACTATTAATATAATGATGCTGATATGACGTTGCACAGCAATTCGCAACAGCTTGATTTTACTAATATATCTAGACATTATAAACAAAATTATCCGTTACATCCGTTTACCATCCGTTGCCAATTTTCACTCGACTTAACAGGCGCCTCTGTAAGAAATACCTCACCCAAGTCATTTTTCATCAAGCTAGTTGCTTCAACAATAGGTTGCGAAGTAGCAACTGAACTTTTGTATTGATTATTGCTACGTGCGCGCGTTACCCAGTCTACTTGCGGTGTGTCATTACTAAAAGCAACTCTAGGATTAGATGGTAAACCACCACGTCCAGTTACAACAAATTGGCTTTGGTTTTCACTACTAACTTGGCAACTCTGGGTAACTTGTGGTGTACCTAGTTCTACAGGCAAATTAATTAATCCTTGGTTGGGGTCGAAATCAGGAGCATCAATTAATACAGTACCATTGATTCCAAACTGAGAACTTGCATTTATATCACTAAGTTCTGTGAGTTGTGGACGGTATTGTAACCCATAAATCCCTTGAGTAGTGATATTAATATTACCTCCGCGACCTCGTTCCGCATTTGCAATAATGTCGCTGTTTTCACGTTTATTGGTAACGATAAATTGGGAATTAATATCGATGTTACCGCCATTGCCATTTTTACCAGCTTGAGTTGATATTGAACTATTGCGACGCATCAAAATAAAATTTTGTACTTGTAGATTGATGTTGCCACCTTCACCAGATGCTGTTGAAGCTTTAATGCTTCCTTGGTTATTAAGCGTAATATTATCAGCTTCTATCAACAAGTTTCCAGCATCCCCCAATTTAGTTGCACTGACTGTTACATCGGCGCCATTTTCAATTATTAATCGTCCAGTATTAATACTTAAATCACCAGCAGAGCTGGCGCTATTATTACCAGTTAAAGCAGATAATCTGCTGGGAAAATTATCTGATGCAGTTCCACGTATTTCTATTGAGTCAGAAGCTGTCACTTCTAACTTTCCTGCTAAACCTTGATTGAGTGTATCTGAGGATACTTGTCCTCCATCTTGGATAATTAGCTTTTTAGTATTAATCTGTGAAGTTGCAACATTTCCCTGACCAGAAGTGCGGTTGGTTAAACGGCTATAAACTTGTTCGCCATATAGTGATTCTCCGCTGACTTCCACAGTTTCGGAGGCATTAACTGTCAAATTACCCCCTTCCCCAATACTGTAAAAATTAGTGCCAGCGGATACTTGTCCTCCTTCTTTAATAATTAATTTGCCAGTATTAATTGTCAAATTTCCAGCATCACCTGCACCTTCGGTACTAGTTGTCAAGCGGCTGCGAGTATCACTCTTTGGTATGCCACCAATTACCTCTACAGAATCTGATGCGTTGATATTTAAAGTGCCTCCCTGCCCAAAACTAAGGTTATTAGGGTCGCTGCTACGAGATATGGCGCCAGCAGATATTAATCCCCCACCTTGGACAGTTAACTTTTTCGTATCAATTGTCAAAGTTTTGGCATTTCCAGCACCAGCAGTAAGATTTGTGATGCGGCTAACTTCTGTATTCACACGACTATCTGCCGACATTCCAAGCACCTCAACTGAGTCAGAAGCGTTGATTATTAAATTGCCTCCTACTCCTTTACTACGAGGAAAAGTACCAGCAGCTATTTGTCCCCCACTTTTAACACTTAATTTGCCTGTGTTAATTGTCAAATCTCCAGCGGCGCCATCACCTCGTGTTTGAGTAGTCAAGCGACTTTGAAATGTGTCGTCTGGTGTTTTGCCAATTGTTTCTCCTACTAATTCTACTGATTCTGAAGCATTAATGTTGATATTTCCACCTGCCCCTTTTCTGGGAGGACGCAAAATCGCACCAGTAGATATTAATCCCCCATCTCGGAGCAGCAATCTTTTAGTATTAACTGTTAAGGCACCAGCATCCCCATCACCTGTTGTCTCGGTTTTCAAACTACTAGGGTCTTTATCATTTGCTGACACACCAATTATTTCTACAGATTCAGAAGCATTAACAGTTAATTTTTCTCCATGTCTCGTATCTAAGGTTCTAGCTAATACACGCGCACCCTCAGTAAGTCGTAAAGACCTAGCTTGTATTTGAATATCACCACTACCGTTACCACTAGCATTGACAATTGCCTGTCTTGATAATTTAATATCTCCAAAATGTTGGGTATCTTCATATCCTAATTCCCAACCTTTACTTACTGGCTTTAGGCTGACTAAACTATTACCAGCAACACTTCCTAGCTCAATTCTTCCTCCTGCACTTTCTTTACCTGTTGCCGTTAGATAACCGCCATTCATTACAATATCACCGCTTACTAATGCCAAAGTTTTCTCAGGCTTAACTTGCAAACCTACACGTTGTTTATCTATATCAGTTGCTTGAGATTGATTACTAATACTTCTAGGGTTGACGCCAAATTGCAAACCAGTTGGAACACTTATTGTAAGTAATGGAGTAGATTCTTTAACCGCATTATACTTAGTTCCATCTGCAAAATTTATACTGCTTGCCGTACTGCCAATAAATGAGCCACCAATATTTAAAGAGGCGTTGCGACTGAAAATAATTCCATTTGGATTCAGTAGAAACAAATTAGCGGCGCCTTTTGCACGGATTAAGCCATTAATGTTTGATACCTCGTTACCAGTAACTCTGGTAATAATATTTTGTATATCTAGTGGATTATTAAAGTCAGCAATAATACCAGTGGGAACAGAAAACTTTTCAAAGCTGTGGAATAAATTACCTCCGACTTTGGTTCCTTGTTCAATAATTCTGGTTTTATCCTGCACAGTCACGCGCGAATTATTAGGTAAAGTACCATCGGGAGTTATTTGAGCAAAGGCGCCTTCATACACCGCATCAAATGTAAAAATTGCTGCGATTCCTGCTATTATCAGGTAGAAAGCTTGGGTTAATTGGGCGCCGTAACTCCTTACAGTAGTCATCTAGTAAACCTCCCAATAAACAACAGATACTCATACAACTCAATACCAATACAGGGTACCTACCGGGCAAATCGTAGAATTATGCTTTATAGTTACAAATAATTACATATATGTGATTTATATGAAAGATTTTCAAATACAGGGAATTAATCACATTGCGTTAGTATGTAAGGACATGACACGCACAGTAGATTTTTATACTCAGACACTTGGGGTGCAAGTCACAACGATTCTACACCACGCTGATGTACCTTCTGGTTATGTTCCTGAGCGGAATGAAAGTACATTTATCTCGTCATTTTATTTCTTCGACCCAGATGGAATATTACTGGAATTTGCAGCTAATTTACGCAAAGAAGGCTGACCCTGTAGGATAGTAAGAGTCAAAGCTCTATGTCAAGGCGCCGCTTATAGACTGTAGTAGCGTTAAAATGAACATATACATATTAGATACAGTAATATCATTATGACTATTGCCAAAGAATTAGAAATTACTCAAGATACTGTCCAGGATGTGGAAGAAAATGTTATTCTTCCTCCAAGTAATTTATATAGTGATGAACCTCCCTTGGAAACCGAACTGCATCTAGAGGAAATAATCCTTTTGCTCAAATGTCTAAAATGGTTATGGCGAGATAGAAGCGATTTCTATGCTGCTGGAAACTTAACAATTTATTACAGTTTACAAAAACTGAAAAACAAAGATTTTAGAGGACCAGATTTTTTTGTCGTATTAGATACAGAACGTAAAACCCGCAAAAGTTGGACGGTTTGGGAAGAAAACGGCAAATACCCGAATTTGATTTTAGAAATACTATCTCCCTCAACAGCGGATACGGATAAAAACTTTAAGAAAACACTTTATCAAAATACTTTCCGTACACCAGATTATTTTTGGTTCGACCCAGAAAGTCTAGAATTTGAGGGTTTCCATTTGGTAGATGGCAAATATGAAGCTTTACAGCCAAATGCTCAAGGACATTTATGGAGCCAGCAGTTAGGGTTGTACTTAGGAGTTTATCAAGGACTAGTGCGATTTTTTACGCCAGATGGGCAGCTAGTTCCAACACCAGAAGAAAGTGCCGAACAAGAGCGAGAGCGAGCCGAACGATTGGCAGCTAAACTGAGAGAATTAAATATTGACCCAGATACAATTTAAAGTTGGCGCCTCCAAAAATGTGAACCGTGGTTCACATTTGTAAAAACATTTGTATATTAAGGGTTCTAAGTCTTAATTTTGAAGAATTTCATGGCAAAGTTGTTTATCGCTATTGCTATTCTTAAGATAATCTCTTGCTTGCAAGCAACCTTTTTTCAGTAAACTATATAAGTCCAAGGTCTGTGTTTCTGTATCAAGGTTCCAAAATCTTACGGTTGTGTCATTGCTTGCTGAAGCAAGTTTTTTTCCATCACTGCTAAAGTCAGCGCTCCATACCCAATCATCGTGTCCTTGGAAGATGTGCGTTCTTTTGCCGTCGTGGTTCCAAAGCCTGATTGTATTATCAAAACTCGTAGAAGCAATGATATTACCATCTTGGTTAAACTTTACACCAATTACTCTTTCCTCATGTTCGCGTAAACGTTTATTCTCTCTAAGACGTATTTGTTTATTTTTCCCTGATTGGCATATGGTGTTGTTATCTATTTTCCAAATTCCAATTGTTTTGTCGTCGCTCGCAGTTACAAGCTGAGTACCGTTTGGGTTAAAATCAATACCATTAACTTCATCGTCATGTCCTACTAGAGTTGCACATAAAGTACCATCTAGTTTCCAAATTTTTGCTGTGCGGTCATCGCTTGCGGTGGCAATTAAAGTTCCATCAGGACTATAACTGACATCCACAACTCGGTCGGTATGTGCCTTAAAGGTTGTAATATTTTCACCATTTAAGTTCCAAAGTTTAGCGGTTTTATCAGCGCTGGCAGTGGCAACCGTCTTTCCATCGGGACTAAAACGCGCGTAAAATACCTCTCCTTGATGTCCTTGTAGGGTTATGATATTTCTAAAATTATGGTTCGACCAGATTTTGGCGGTTTTGTTAACGTTGGCTGTAGCTATTAAATTGCCATCTTTACTGAAGCTAACACCATACACACCACCAGTGTTGTTATCTATCACTTTTATTAAGCGTCCATCTGTTGTCCAGAGTTTAGCTGCTCCATCTTCACTGCCAGTTGCCATGTAGGCGCCATTCGGACTAAAACTTACACTACGAACAGCGCTAGTGTGTGCTTGAATTGGCAATAAACTGTTGTCAAGCTTCCATAATTTTACAATGTTGTCGGCGCCTGCTGATGCCAACACTTTACTCTTTGGATTGAAGCTGACGCTATTAATACGAGCATTATGTCCTTTAATAATTGTACGTAACGTGCCATCAAGATTCCAAAGTCTGACCGTTTTATCCCAACTAGCAGTAGCAATTGTTTTGTTGTCTGGGTTAAAAATGACATCAAATAGTCGGTCTGTATGTCCCTTAAGAGTTACAACTTCTTTATTGTCTAAATTCCAAATTTTAGCTGTTTTATCCCAACTAGCAGTAGCAATTGTTTTGCCATCTTGACTAAAGCTGATATGATGAATTTTATCACTGTGCCCATTGAAGCTTTTAATCTCATTACCATCTAAATCTAAAAGTTTGACTTTGTTATCACTTGTACCAAATGCTATTATATTATCTGTTGTGCTAAAACTCACACTATTAACTACATCATTATCTGTCCATATAGTTTTTGAGTTTTGATTGTTCAAATTCCAAAGTAAAACCTGTTTTCCACTGGCTGTAGCTAATGTTTGACAGTCTGGACTAAAGCTCACTTTCATCACACTATCTTTGTGGCTCAACGATTTGTATAAGCTGCCGTCTATGTTCCATATTTTCACCGTTTTATCGGCGCTAGCAGTGGCAAATATATTGCCCTGAGAACAAAAACTAACGCTATAAACTTTATCTTGGTGATTCAAGATTTTATGTGAACCATTTTCTAAATTCCAAAGGATAACTTTTCCATCCAAACCAGCAGAGGCAATCATTTTACCATCTGAACTAAAAGCAATATCATAAATCCAGTTAGTATGCCCTTGTAAACGGTTAAGCTCTTTTTCACTATCAACTATTAATTGTAAGGTTTTGACAAATTGCGGTTTTAATTTTGAGTCAGAATCAATAACTTGTTGATTTTTTATCCCTACCTTCAAAGCAGATATTAATGCATCTAATTTTTGGTTTGCCAATAAAAGGTTAAGAGAAGAAGCAGTGATAGCTTGAATCTCATTTTTTTGTGCTTGTCGTCGTTGAATGTCTGTTTGCCATAATCCTATTCCTAATGCTGCTGCTAAAATAGAAATTGTTCCTATAGCGCTAGCAAGAATTAGTTTTTTGAGGCGCCTTCTTTGCTTGAATTCCTTCTCCTCAAGTGCTAAACTAGCTTTGATATAAACCTGCTCATCAACATTCAAATCATTTGGGCGTCTTTGTAACCATCCTTGAGCATCAATCAAACGTTTGCCTCGTAATAATTCATTGTCATCTTGATGATTTTTCTCCCATTGCTGTATTGTTGCTCGTAATTCAGAAAGCCAAATACGAAACTCACGGTCTTGTTTAATCCATTGACGTAAACGTTGCCATTCTCTAATTAAAGCTTCATGTACAATTTCTACAGTTTCTTTTTTTGTTGATTCATCGCGTCCTGTTACTATCAAACGCTTAGAAGCAAGATGCATGACTAAATTCCAGTTTTTTTCCCCTACTTCTGCACGCTTTGCTAAATACCGACTATCTTCTGTCCCTACCCCAGGCAGCACTAACTGAACAAAAATTCGACGCGCAAGTTCTTGTTCTTCTACATTAAGCTTACTATATACTTGTTCAGCATAAAGAGCTAAAGCTGCTTCGATGCCGCCAATTTCATCGTAAGCTGCATGAGTTAAACGATTATCTATTTGTTTTTCCCATAACTGAGTTAAAGCAAATTCTAATAACGGTAAATCACCTGCAGTACTGCCTATGGCGCCTAAAATTCGTTCAGTTAGTCCAGACTCGAACGTTACATCAAGTAGTGCTGCGGGTTTTTGCACAACAGCTTGCAACTCTTGATTATTCATCTGACTTAATTTTAAGTCATTATGCTGCAAGGCATCAGCAAAGGGTCGATAAGAAAGAGCTTGGTCGAAAAAATCTGCCCTGAGAGCGATAACAAAGCTAAAATTATTTGCTTTAGCTAATGTTAGTATATTATCTATAAAAATTTGACGTTCTTGTATATCTTGGCATAGAGTATAAAGTTCCTCAAATTGGTCAATAATTATAAATAGTTTTTCCGAGCTTGCTAGAGGAATATTATCTAATATATCTTGTAGATATTGCCATTCTCGTTGCGTTTGCGGCTCTAAATATCCTAAAAGTGCATTTGCAAAAGCATGGAATGGCTTTGAACCAGGTCGAAAAGTAATAATACGCGCGTTACTAATTTGACGTAAATGCGGAATAAGCCTAGCAAATATTACTGAGGACTTGCCGCTACCACTAGAACCAACAACAGCAACTAAAGGTTTCTTTTGTACAGCTTCAAGTAATTCATCTGTAAAAGCTTCTCGTCCAAAAAAGAACTGTGCATCTTCTTCCCGGAAAGCAAATAAACCACGATATGGACATATTGTAGTAGGACGACGACCCAAGTCTTGCCATAAACATGGTTGAGTGGCAGGGTTTTGAAAAATTACTGGCAACCAGCTAGCACACGGAAACTCATCTTCTAACACAAGTAACTTTTCGCGCGCTTCACGTTCAGCCATATATATAGATTTACCACTAGCGAAAGCTGGGAGAAAGTAAGTGATAAATGCCTGTGCAACTTTATCTGGCACAGGAGAGCGCATGACAATAATTTGAGGTATATGTAGCTTTTGTAACTCAAACGCTAATCCCATACCATCACAGGAATTGAAAACAGCTAAAGCTAAACCATTATTAACAGCACTTCTCAATCCATACTTTAGTCGTTCAATGCTTAAACTATCTGTTTGATTAATATAAATTTGACCACTACTACCGTCAGTTCTGCTATGACCAGCGAAAAATAAGATGTCCCAATGTTGTTCCCATAAAGAGTCATTAATTTCCTGACGTTCCGGTTCTACTAAAAACGTGGTTTCTGCATTCGGCAAATTAGTGATTGTTTGTTGGTCTTTTTCAAGATTAATACCCGTACTATCACCCAGAATTGCTAAAACTCTAACTTTATTTCTTAATGTAGGCGTTTTCGTTTTCTGAGTTGATTCCGAATCTGGTGTGCTTAAAGCTACTTCCACATGCGTATTTTTTTCAATTAAGTCCCATTGATGCCAAGGCAGTTCTAACAACGTTTGACTGTTCGTGCGAATTAGTAAAATAATCTCATTTGGAGCAAAAAATTGTTGAATGCATTTATCGCGGATAGGACGAAAAGACTCTGAAAGTAACCACTGATTTAAATGCTTACGCAATTCTAACGCTACAGAGTTACATTCTTGGCGCCAATTACTTACAAGTTTTACTCCTTTAGGTATAATCCGAGAAGCATACATACTACTATATTCTGACTTCCACTGGTCAAAAACAGTTGATAATATGGAGTTTATAGGCAAATTTCCAGTAATTTCTGTATGATTAAGGAGATTATCTTCTTCAATCGTCAGCGTAACCCTTACTCCATACATTAAATCACCATCTAGCTTTAGGTAAAGTCGCTTTCGCATTCTTGATTTTATATTTCAACATTTTTGTTAAAGGTACTATTTATTATAATTACATACCACTCTAAAGCCGACGTAGGTGAGGGTGAACTTGTCGCCAAGCTTGAAGCGTACAAAATAAAAGTGCAGTCAAGCTTATGTAAAGTTTTGTAACAAATTGCAGAATTTCTGGTGCTTTGAGTCCGAAAAGAAAATATAAAACTACATTTTTGTTCTGAATTTAATTCAAATCTTAGATTAAAAGTCCGAAAAGGAGGGATTAATGCGGAAATATCTGAGTTGCAATCGTCTGTTGTATTCACTTTCTCTTGCTGTAAGCTTATCAATATGGATTGCTCAACCAGTATTTGCACAAGTTGCACAAATTACGGGAATTAAATATAAATTAACCGAGAAAGGGTTAGAAATTATTTTAGTTACTCCTACACCAAAAAATTTACTAGGGTTTCCCAAAAGACAAGGTAACACCCGTATATACAGCATTTCTAACACTCAATTATCTTTACCGTGTGGCAATAGCTTTTTTAAAGACAACCCGGTCAAAGGAATTAAATCAATTAGTGTAACTAGCAATTCCAATCAAGTTAACGTTGCTGTATTAGGTGAAACAAGCTTACCAAAAGTTAATGTATATATAAGTCAATCCAGAATTGATTGTGTCAAATGCGGGTTTGAATATTCACAAGATTTAAGAAGAAATAAGATTGAAGGTAGAGCCAATGTGGTTTTAGATATTGATGAACAAGGTAATGTCACTAATGCTCGCTTAGGTAGCTCTAGCGGTAATGCCAAACTTGATAATACTGTTTTACAGCAAGTAACAGGCATGAAATTTATGGATAATGCCTGTGGACAAAAGGATGTTACGCTCGGAGCCACCTTTTTTATACAAGGGTCAGAATTTCATCAAAGGGTAGTCAAAGAATATCAAATAAGAAGGCGCCAAGAATATATAAAGCAACAGTTAAGAAATACAAGTGAATAAACCCGCTTTAACTACATTTATCTGATGTGTACAAAGAACTATTGGGTATGTGAATAAGCGCATTCGCGATCAAAATTATCTCACCTTTGGTATTTTCACCCATCTTGTCGCTTCAACAATAGGCGATTGCGTAGGATTGGGATTTTTTCTAGCGGTTGGACTATTACTTGCTCCCACTCATTAATTGGAAGCATTAAGTTTTGGTAGGAATACCCAAACTATAGAGTACCAAGAGCTAAGAATGTAAATAATAAATATATACTAAGAACGGTTTAGAAATGTCATTCTGAGCGTAGCGTAATGCGGAGCATTTGCCGCAGGCTAGAATCTCTAAGATGCTTCACTGCACTGCGTTTCGTTCAGCATGACAAAGTTTATATTTAACCCGTTTACAGTATAGCTACATCCGAGAACTTTGCAGTTCAGGTAATCATGCCGTTGGCACCTGCATTCCGGGGTACTGACCGAATGGCAGTCGTAGACCCCGAACTACGAGTACACGGAGTAGAAGGCTTGCGGGTTGTGGATGCCTCGATTATGCCAACTTTAATCACGGGACATACAAACGCAGCCACTATAATGATTGGCGAAAAAGCAGCCGATTTAATTAAAGCCGCAAACTGATGGATAAAAAGTGCATAAATAATTAGCACTGGCGCCTATATGAATTAAGAAGCTTATCTTTAGTAATTGAAGGAGTAGCATTCAGGGCTGTGAACGTTTTTGAATCAAGGCAATTTGGCATTAATACACATATTATAGGTAATACAAATGGATCAAAATTAAGTATTCAACAATTAGTTTATGTCTTTAGGTAGATGCAAATTTAAATTTTCATATCTATGGCTAAAATATCCGAACGTAGTTTGACTAGCAATATTCTTTTATATTGGGGCGCCATCCATCTCTAGATATTAAATGTTTACACACACCTTGAACACCCAATTTAAAATTTTAATAAAATTGTCACTATTATTCAACCGGTAAGTCAAATGCTGAAAACAAAATCTGTGACAAGTAGCCTCCTTAGATCAAACGAACTGAGCGAACGAGTGAATAAAACTCTAATGTTATCCAGTCGGCAACTGGGCTGGAATGGCATTTTGGTTGAGCAGTGCCAAAGTACTTCAACTTCATCCTTTGAATGGGAACTTCCCGGTATATCAGATCATTGGTTCAACTTACCTCTGGGGCGCCCTGGTCATTTGATCCAGAAACGCGACAACCTAAAGCATGAATCAATCGTTCAAAAAGGTGATAGTATTTTTGTCCCTGCTGGACAACCGAGCTACTGGTGTGGACCCGAACGTGACGAAGGTGACATTTGTTGTCGGCTGCTCATTTGCTTAAAACCTGAGTTGATAGAACTTGTCGCAGAAGCATCCGAAATTGATACTACAAAACTTGAAATGGTGAACTGTTTTTGTAAGCAAGATTTACAACTTCATAATATTGCAATGCTGTTTTTAGCCGAGTTGCAATCAGGTAGTATAATGGGACGATTATATGTCGAATCATTAACTCAAGTTTTGGTCATTCATCTGCTGCGATACTATTCTACGGTTACGCAAACTGTTACATCTGAGAAACAAAGCTTAAATCGTACCCAGTTGCAGCAAGTGATCGATTATATTCACACTTACCTTGACCGAGATTTATCATTGGGAGAAATTGCAGAAGTCGTCAATATTAGCCCTACTTATTTTGCAAGCTTATTCAAACGTGCTATAGGTACTTCTCCTCATCAGTATGTCATTCAACAACGAGTTCAACAGGCAAAATTGCTACTGTCAAAAACGGATTTGGCGATTGCTGACATTGCTTTACAAGTGGGTTTCTCTAGCCAAAGCCATCTGACGCAACAATTTAAGCGACTTACTGGAGTGACACCAAAGCAGGTTCGCGCCTTACCATAAAAATCTGATAAAAAATATGCTTTGCCTTATCAGATACATTACTATTATTGATAGCTGATATAAAACTTTTGCAATAAAATTTGAGAGTATAGCAGTAGATCAAACAGATAAGTCAAATGCATTCATAGCATAAGCTGTAATGAAAAACATTGTTAAAGCGCTCGAACTTAACCAACGGCTGAATGAATCCTTGGGATTAAATCAATCTCCAATGCTCTCCAGCCGACAAATGAACTGGAATGGGATTTTGGTTGAGCAGTGCCAAAGTTCTTCTACATCGTTTGAAATAGAAGTTCCTGCTATATCGGATCATTGGCTCAACTTGCACCTGGGAAACCCTGCGCCTTTGCTTCAAAAACGTGACGATCGTCTGCATGAATCAATCCGTCACAATGGAAACTGTTTTTTGGTTCCTGCTGGACAACCGAGCTACTGGTGTCGGCATTCCGAGGGTGCTATCTGCTCTCCGCTACACATTTGCTTAAAACCAAAGTTGATCGAACAAGCTGCTGAAGCTGACGAAATTGATCCACAACGGTTTAACCTCGTAACTTGTTTTGATCGGCAAGATTTACAACTCCATCAAATCGCCATGCTTCTACATGCTGAGTTGCAATCAGGTGGTATTATGGGGCAGTTGTATGTCGAATCGTTGACCCAGACGTTAGTTATTCATTTGATACGACACTATTCTACCTTCACAAAAACCATTACATCTAGGAACAAAAGCTTAACTAATCTCCAGTTACAGCAAGCAATTGAATATATTCACGCTCATCTTGACCAAGATTTATCACTCTCTCAAATTGCACAAGTCATCAATATTAGCCCTACTTATTTTGCTAGCTTGTTTAAACGCGCGACAGGAACTTCTCCACACCAGTACGTGATTCAACAGCGAGTAGAGCGCGCAAAGTTGATGCTATCGAAAACGGATATAGCAATTGCAGACATTGCTTTACAAGTAGGCTTTTCCAGTCAAAGTCATTTAACGCAGCAGTTCAAGCGTCTCACCGGAATAACACCAAAGCAGGTTCGGTAACACTATAAAAATTTGACGAAGCATTGTAAAAATCTGAGTGACACCTTCAAATGGTTCGCATTTTATCATAAGAATCTGATAAATCGTTGTAAGAATCTCAAAGAAATTGGACAATTTATATTTCGTATAAGTTATCTTGGCACCATAAAATCGCAAAATATTTTTTTTCAATTTGTCTAATTCGCTCTCGACTAAAATCTAAACGTTTGCCAATTTTTGCATAGCTCACATCTTGCACCAGTCCTAGAAACCGGGCTTCTTGACAAAGACTTTGCTATAAAACGTTGATTTTTCGTATAGAAGCCCGGTTTCTTTACGCTTATTGAGAATGCTGCAAGATGTAAGATAGCTTAACTTTTTTCTATTTAATCCAAAGCGTAAGGCTAAGATTTCTTGCGATTGAGGAGATAGACAAGATAACAAATCTTTTATACGGATTAAAATATTTTTTGATTTGAGGTTTTTTAAAGATTCGTTGCCACCAAGGTTTAATATCTCGCCTGCGTCAGTTCGCAAATTGTACCTTGGGGTATACGTACTTTTCTTTGCAATGTGCCTTGTAACTTACTTGATAATTCTTCAGCTTGAACTGTGCCACGTCCACTAATTAGCATTAGAGTCAATGAGAAAGGCTACTAGTCGCTAATACTTAATTAAACCTCATTAAACCTCTTCAGTCTGGGAAGGTTTTAAGGTTAGTGACTCTCGAACCCATCTTTCAACATATTCACTCACGCTCAGATTTTTCTCTTTAGACTTAGCTTTAAGTTCATTCCAAACTGTATCAGTCAAAAAGATTTCGTGACCTTTCTTCATCTCTGAGTAAAACGCTGGTGTATTTTTCTTTCTTCTCATGAAAAAATTCTGCTTGACTTATTTTATAAACCCGGCTATATTTACAGTACTGGAAATAGGGGTGTAGGTCAAGTAGTATGTTCGCATTAAAGAGAGAATTGAAATTAAACAACAAGGAAACGTCTTTAATGCGTGGTATGGCAGGGTTTAGAAGATTTGTTTATAACTTCGGATTATCCATGTTAAAAGCGTCTTGGGGGTTTGAAGGTATACAAGTTTCTGATTCAGTTCGTTTAAACGAGATTAAAAAAGTTTTTACGAATCATGTCATGACATTAAGAGAATTTGCCTGGACTAAAAATTATTCCAGCACCATTTACCAATCTGCTTTTCAAGATTTGGGAGAAGCTGTTGCAAGATGGCGCCAAGGTCTAGCCGAGTTTCCCGTACTAGCAACCAAAAAGAAAGGAGATAAATTTACTCTTTATAAGGCAAACGGAATTTATCCTAAAAAAGGAGAGCCAATTCTAGCCTTTACAAACCGAGTTGTTATTGAGCCTGGAAAAAAGATTAATCTACCTGGTTATGGTACAGTTAGGTCAAAAGAAAAAGTAGATTTTTATTACTCATCCCAAACTTTTACCGTAACTCGGATTGCCGATAAGTGGTTTGTATCTTCAAACATTGATGCAGAACGTGTTCCACCAATCATACACAAAGTTGAGAAAGTTGGTATTGACTTGGGTGTAAAAACCTTTGCAACATTATCAGACAATTCAACCATAACCGCTCCTGATACTTTAAAAAAAGCGAAAACCAAGCTAAATAAGGAACAGTGGCGGAATCGAAACAAGCAGTTTGGTAATAAAAAACAAGGTGTGCGTGCGTCCAAAAATGCCAAAAAGTTCTTTAACTCTGTTGCCAGGGGACATGCGAGTATCGCAAATATTCGTAGAGATTTCTTGCAAAAAACCACGACGGAGATTAGTAAGAAGTACTATAAAATTCGTGTTGAAGACCTTAACGTGTCTGGAATGGTAGCCAATCACAAGCTCGCAGAAGCGGTTTCCAGTTTGGGATTGTATGAGTTCCGGAGAATGCTTGATTACAAACAATCTTATTATGGAACTAAGTTAGAAGTTGTAGACAGATGGTATCCAAGTTCTAAAACTTGTTCTGTATGTGGACACGTTCAAGATATGAAACTATCAGACCGTGTTTTTAATTGCGGTGCCTGTAATTTCTCCATAGACCGTGATTTAAATGCTGCGATTAATTTGGAAAAAGCTGATAATCATTTGGCTAAACCAAAAGAAAAGAAAAGCATTAAGCAGACTGGAAAAAAGAAAGCATCTTAAAAATTTTAAAATATCGTAGTGACCGTGGCTTGCGGTTGAAGCCTTGGATGCAAGGAAAACGCTTGTGGACAAGAAGGAGCCGACTCTCTTGGTTGAAGCAAGAACTAAACATTAAATCTACTGAATCTTGGGAGTAGGTAGGTTTGAGTAAGTTTTAGAAAGCAGATGGAAACATTAGAAGTCATCTCTCAACAAACGATGTTGAATTTAATCGCGGGCTTTTGGATTGTCCTTGGTAAGCCGAAGACCTCAGTACTAGCACATTCTAACATCCGATGTAATGCCCCTGACTGCCTAGCACCATAAGAATTTGATAAATTGTTGCAAGAATCTGAAAGAAATTGAGCGTTGGAAATAATTACACTCAAGGAGCGATAAAACGTTCAAACTCAGGTGTTGAAAAAGTTTCCCGTACAACATCACTATAAGGTGGCATATATGAAACATGAAATGGCTCAATATGACTATATTGTGATTGGTGCTGGCTCGGCGGGTAGTGTCGTTGCTAACCGTCTTACAGAAGACCCTAATACGAAAGTATTGCTGCTCGAAGCGGGTGGTCCTGATACCAAGCCAGAACTTCAAGTTCCGAACTTGTGGCCTACTACACTCTTAGGCTCGGAAGTGGACTGGGCATACTTAACTGAAGGGGAACCTTACTTAAATAACCGCAAAATTTTATCTTCACGCGGTAAAGTCTTGGGCGGCAGCAGTTCGATTAATGGCATGATTTATATACGAGGATCGGAACGTGACTACAATAGCTGGCAAGCATTAGGTAATATTGGTTGGAGTTATCAGGATGTCTTGCCTTACTTCAAGAAATCGGAAAACCAGCAGCGAGGAGCATCGTTATTTCACGGGGTTGATGGACCACTTAGTATCACAGATCCACTCTCTCCTGCAAAAGTATCGCAACGCTTTGTGGAAGCCGCAATCGCACAGGGCTATGAGCAAAATCCCGACTTTAATGGCGTACAGCAGGAAGGTGCAGGACTTTACCAAGTGACCGTTCTAGATGGCAAGCGCCAAAGTACAGCAGTGGCATTTCTGCGTCCAATTTTTGAGCGCCCCAACTTGACCATTCAAACAGGAGCATTGGTGACTCGTTTACTCTTTGAGGGAAAGCGCGCGGTAGGGGTAATGTATGTTCAAAACGGAACGGAGTATACTGTTAGGGCCAACTCCGAAGTGATTTTGAGTGCTGGCGCCTTCGATTCCCCTAAGCTGCTAATGCTTTCTGGAATTGGATCAGCTGAACATCTGCGGGCAGAAGGCATTCCTGTGGTTGTTGATTTGCCAGGTGTCGGCCAGAATCTTCAAGATCACCCGCTTGCCGTTATTGCCTACCAGTCTACTACTGACGTGCCCGTTGCGCCAAGTAGTAATGGGGGAGAGGCTGGGTTATTTCTGCATACCGACAATAATTTAGATGCGGCGCCTAATTTGCAATTTACAATTGTTCCGATTTTATATGTCGATCCTGCCTATGCACGCTCTGGTCCTGCATTCACCCTTCCTTTTTACATTACCCGTCCCGAAAGTCGTGGTAGTGTGAGACTACGTTCCTCCTCCCCCTTCGACCCACCGTTGATTCAAGTCAACTATCTTGAGAAAGAATCTGACATGCAACTGATGGTTGAAGGACTTAAAATTTTGCGTCAAATTGTGTACTCCGATGCGTTTAATGAGTTTCGGGGCGAGGAAATTGCTCCAGGGAGTTCTGTGCGTAGCGACAAAGAAATCGAAGATTATATTCGGCAAACGTGCGGTACGGCATGGCATCCTGTTGGGACGTGCAAAATGGGTATTGATCAAATGGCGGTTGTCGATCCTCAACTCAAGGTACGGGGGATTGAAGGGTTACGAGTTGTTGATGCATCGATTATGCCAACTATGATCACAGGAAACACAAATGCATCGGCAATTATGATTGGAGAAAAGGCTGCCGATTTGATAAAAGTTGGAACAAAATTACGGTGATAAACTTTAGGAGAAATTGGACAAAGCACTCCAAAAAGCTCAAAAACAATGGCTAAAACAAAATTCAAATGAACGTAAACATCCAGGTTATTGGGTGCCTTTAATTTTGGTCGGAAATTGGTTGTAAAGCAAGATTATTATGCTTTCAACCTATAACATCATAAGAATCTGACAAATTGTTGTAAGAATCTGAAAGAAGTGGAGTATTGGAATTTAGTACACTTTCGGTATAAAAAATCAGGAGAATCCCATATAAACTTACTCACATGTGGCGCAAATTTTTAGGTAAGACGGTTTTGTATGTTAACTAATTGTCGAACTTTAAAGGAATGATGATACTATATCCCGTCACTGTTTATTCTAAATCAAGGAGAGTTGTCACAGATGGAATCTATGAAAGCAGCCGTATTAACTGCGTTTGGTGATGCTGAGAAGTTTGAGATTCAAACTGTTCCCATACCAAGACTCTCAGCGAATCAGGTGTTAGTCAGAGTTTGTGCAACCTCGATTAACCCGGTCGATTACCAAACTCGTCGTGGTGATTACAAGGAACTGGTTCGATTACCCGCCATCCTTGGAGTCGATGTTTCAGGGGTAATTGAAGCAATTGGCGAAGCTGTGACTGATTTCAAGGTGGGAGACAACGTGTATTACTCGCCGCAAGTTTTTGGAGAATTCGGTAGCTACGCTCAGTATCATGTGGCTGATGCAGCGATTGTTGCATTGAAGCCTAAAAATCTATCGCACATTGAAGCAGCTTCTTTACCGCTTGCAGGTGGAACTGCTTGGGATTGTTTAGTGACTAGGGGCAATCTACAAGTTGGTGAAACAGTTCTCATCCATGCGGGTGCGGGTGGAGTTGGTTCGATCGCAGTTCAACTCGCCAAAGCGATAGGGGCATACGTTTTTGCGACGTGTAGTTCTAGAAACCGAGATTTCGTGACAGAACTGGGTGCAGATCGAGTCATTGATTACAAAAATGAAGATTATATAGAAGTCATTCGTCAACAAACAAATGGACTGGGTGTGGATTTAGTTCTAGATACGATTGGCGGAGAAACTATTCAGCGTAGTCTAGAAATCATTCGTCCCTTCGGTAGACTTATAAGCATTGTAGACATTGCAATACCGCAATCACTTTTTGAAGCATGGGGCAAGAATCTGACGATTCATTTTGTTCTTTCACCCCAGTACCAAGCAAAATTAGAGGCTTTGACAAAACTAATCGAACGTCATCAGCTTCGCCCAGTGATTGATTCAGTATTGTCTTGGGATCAGGTCGTTCTGGCACATCAGCGTCTAGAGCAAGGAGGAACACGGGGCAAAATTGTGCTGAAATTTACCGAAAATTAGACCAGCTTTACGGCGTTGGTAATTGCTAAACGGATCAAAGAGCTACATTACAAGTCAACAAGCACGCGATCTATGGCGGATACATGACAGGCTAATTTAAGGAGCGATTTTATGTCAACTTTTGTTTTGGTTCATGGTTCATGGCACGATGGTTCTGCTTGGAAAGCTGTCATCCAACATTTAGAAGCGAAAGGGCATGACTGCTTTGCTCCTACGATCGCGGGTCATGGTAAAGGCGTGAATAAAAACGTCAACCATGCTCAATGTACGCAATCGATCGTCGATTACATCATTGATAAAGACTTAACTGATATCGTCCTACTTGGACATAGTTTCGGCGGGACAATTATTGCCAAAGTTGCCGAAGCAATTAGCGATCGTATTCGACGGCTCATCTTCTTCAATGCCTTTGTCCTCAATGATGGGGAGAGCCTTAGAAATAACATCCCGCCCGACTCTCAAGCGTTATTAGACAATCTAGCGAGAGAATCGGGTAATAACACGGTGGTGATGCCTTTTGAGCTTTGGCGAGAAGCGTGTCTCAACGACGCTGACCTGGAATTGGCTAAATTTAGTTACGCACAATTATCACCTGAACCGTATCAACCGTTAATTGACAAGTTGGACTTGAAGCAGTTTAAAAAGCTGCCCATTCCTAAAAGTTACCTTTACTGTACAGAAGATAATGTCCTCCCTCAAGGCGAACAGTGGGGTTGGCATCCGAGAATGTCTAACCGCTTGGGGCTATTTCGGCTTGTACAAATGCCTGGTAGTCACGAGGTCATGTTTTCTAACCCGATCGGTTTAGCAGAAAAAATTATTGTGGCAGGGCGCGACTAGCAGCAGAATTTGCAGTCGCCAACCTACTAATGTCGCCGTCATTCAACAAACAATGACCCTCAAAGGAGAAATCATGACAACTACATACCGTTATAGTGCTGCTTTCAATGATCTGGCAACACTTCTCACAGGACAGCTTGTTCTGCCTGAAGACGCTAACTATGAAGAGGTGCGCCAACTCTGGAATGGCAAGGTAAAGACACAACCCGCTGCAATTGCTCGGTGTCTCACTGTACAAGATGTGATTCATACGATTTGCTGGACACGAGCGCATAATCTACCATTCTCGGTTCGAGGTGCTGGACATGAGATTTTCGGAAGATCGCTCCTGGGGAATGGCATGGTGATCGATCTTTCTCAGATGAAAGCTGTTACCGTTGATCCGGACAAGCGCACAGCTCAAATTCAAGCTGGAGCAACGGCTGGCGACCTGATCGAGGCAACACAGAAATATGGGTTAGCAACCGCCACAGGAACAATCTCCAGCGTGGGGATGACCGGACTGACTCTGGGGGGCGGCTATGGTCCTCTAAACGGTGCCTACGGACTGGCTGCTGATAATTTGCTGTCGGCACAAGTGGTCACTGCTGATGGGCAACTTATCACTACAAACGCCAAGGAAAACGCCGACCTTCTCTGGGGACTGCGCGGCGGTGGTGGCAATTTTGGAGTCGTTGTTTCCCTGGAGTTTCGCCTGCATCCACTCACAACCGTGTTATCGGGTTTACTGCTCTATCCTTTGGAGCAAGCCAGAACTGTGTTACACCGTCTTAACGAGTTCATTGCCACCACTCCTGATGAATTGACGATTCGGTCTGGATTCCTTCATATCTCCGATGGTCAGACGGTGCTGTTTCTCTCACCGACTTATTGTGGCTCGCTCGAAATGGGTGAGCAGGCTATTGCACCTCTGCGGACTTTTGGTACAGTGCTGGTCGATCAGATGCAATCTGTTTCTTATCACGAATTAATTCATAGTAGCGATGCGTTCACTCCAAAGGGTCGTCACTACTACCTTCAAACTCAGTCACTTAAGGGACTTCAGACGGAGACGATCGAGGCACTTATTGAACAGGGACTGCCATTGCCCTCCCCATTTTCGGCGATTAACATCCATAACTTTCATGGAGCCGCAAGTCGGGTAGGTGTGTCCGAGACTGCTTTTGCGCTGCGTCAGGATCATCTGATGGTTGAGCTAATTGCAGCTTGGGAGCCACAGGACGACGAGCAGCGGTATATCCAATGGGCACAGAACCTCTCACGCTCCCTTGCACCCTATGCCTTCAAAGGGGGATACATCAACCTCCTTTCGGAGCCAGAACAGGAGCGTGTTCGGCTTGCCTTCGGGTCGAACTATGAGCGATTGCTCGATCTTAAGCAGAAATACGATCCAGAGGATGTGTTTCAATCGACGATCGGACATCTCGCACCCCATTCGCTCACACGGTAAGACTCTGAGGCATCTAGAACATTCACAATTACAGGAGATTCAAATGACAATTTTAACTCAAACATCTTCAACTCTAGTCCACCGCAGCAAGACTCCCGAAGCTAATTAAAAACAGTCAACTTGTTGTCATTCCTGGCGGACCGCACGCCATCAACTGGACTCACGCTGATCAGATCAATCCCTTGTTGTTAGACTTTCTTCAGGGGTGATTATCTATCGAGTCCTTTATCGCTAAAAAGGTTCTAATATGTTTTCTAGACTGATGATAGCGGTTGCAACCACAGTGCTAATGATTGTGACCTCTTGTGTTTTTCCAGCGGTATCACTGAGCAAAAGTGCGATCGCTCAAGTGCCAGGTGTCTATCCATTCAAGTTAGGTGATTTCACGGCGCGAACGAAAGCTCCAATTATAAAACCAACTAATTAACCTGCTTTAACTACATTTATTTGATGCGTACCACGAACTGTTGGGTATGTTAGTGAGGGCATTCGCTATCAAAATGATCTCACCTTTGGTATTTTTCACCCATCTTGTTGCTTCAACAATAGGCGATTGCGTAGGGTTATTAGGATTTTTTCTAGCGGTTGGACTATTACTGTTGTTACTGCGCCCGTTGCGTGTCACCCAACCTACTTGTGGTGTATCACTGCCAAAAGTAACTCTTGGATTAAGTGGCAAACCACCTCGTCCAGTGTAAACAAATCGACTTTTATTTTCGCCTGTAACCGCTTGACAACCAGTAGCTACTTGTGGTTCACCAGGTTCGGTCGGCAAGTTGATTAATCCGGGGTTGGGTTCAATATCCAGTGTGTTAATGTCTATAGTGCCATCAAATTCTGCTCCTGCCTCAGAACTTGCATTAATGTCACTGATGTTACTAAAGTATTCATCACCTCGATTGCGGTCATATTTCTCAAATCCATAAACGCCAGCAGCTTGGATATTAATTCTACCCCCTCTACCTAGAGCAGCGTTGGCAACTATGTCGTTATTTTGACTTGTGTCAGTAACGATGAAACCAAACGGAGAATTAATTGCAATGTTTCCACCAGTTGCACTGTTGAGAGCTTGAGCGGATATCTTGCTATTATTAGACATTAGCAATAAGTCAAAATCTCGTATTATAATATTTTCATTTTGAAGACTGGAGGCGCCGTTTACAGCGGCAATTTCTCCGAACTGTTCTAAGCGAATATTTGAGGCTTTTATTTCTAGTTTACCTGCTTGCGCTCTTGGAGCGCTGGCTGTAATTTGAGCCTGGTCTTTAACAAGTAATTCTCCAGTGGTAATTGTCAAGCTTCCAGCATTTCCCGTTCCTGATGTCGAAGCAGATATTTGGGCGCCATCTTGCACAAGTATTTGTTTACTAGTTACGTTTAAATCTCCCCCCTGACCTGTAGAACCTTCAAATGTATTTGCAAAAAGTCCACTGGCACTACCGACAGCAGCAACTGCAACCTCGCCAAACCGGGCAATACGTTCAAAATAACTGTCATCTTTGCCAGCAAGGGTAACATTATCATTTACATTGACGTTGATATTACCAGCCTTACCACTACTGAAACTGGTAGTAACAACTTGTCCACCGTTTATAGCTTCTAAGGTATTGGCATTAAGAGTAATGTCACCCCCATCTTGAGGTACAGTAGTCACTGCACTTAAGACAGCACCATTTGTAAGCGAAAGTAATCGAGTTGTGATGTTGATATCGCCTGCTTTACCTACGGCTCCTCTTCCCTCTATACTGCTGAATGCTGTACTGGAGACACCATTGCTACCTGTCCCATCAAAGGAGACAGTATCGCGAGCATTTATATTTATATTTCCAGCATTTCCTATTCCTTGTAGGTTGCTAGCATCTAACAGCGCTCCATTTGTCACCGAAAGTGAACCAGTTGTAATATTAATATCGCCTCCATTCCCTTCGGTTCTTGATTGCGTAATACTGACTGCCGCAGTAGAACCTCGATTTCTACCTACTCCATCAAAGGAGACAGTATCACGGGCATTAATATTTATACTTCCAGCATTTCCCCTTCCATAGGTGGCAGTCACCAGTGTGGCGCCATTTCTCATCGAAAGGTTTCCAGTGGTGATATTAACATTACCTCCATTGCCCACAGCGTTTGTTCCTATATTGCTTTCTACAATACTAGGGCGCCCATCGTTGCTGACTCCATCAAAAGAAACCGTATCGCGGGCGTTTATATTTACATTACCTGCCGAACCCTGTCCAAAACTGGTTGTTTGTAGTCCGGCGCCATTTGTTACCGATACTGACCTGGATGTAATATTAATATCACCAGCATTCCCCACGGTTTCTCGTGATTCTACCCTAGTAGTTATCCCACTATTAGAGCTATTGTTAATCACGCCTTCAAAAGAGACAGTATCGCTAGCATTAATTGTTACGTTGCCAGCCGAACCCTGTCCACGAGTTCGAGATTGTAGTTGGGCGCCAGTAGTAAGCGAAAGTGACCCAGCATTGATTATAATGTCACCAGCATTACCAATTGCTCCAGGGCGTATCGTATTCGCTATCAAGCTTAAATCCGTAAGACTAATTGCTCCTGTAGCATTAATTTCAATATCCCCCCCTTGGGAGTTAACCGAACCCAACCCAGATTCTATGCCTGCCAGTAGTCTACTGTTTCCTGACATATTAAAGTTTTTAGCAGTCAGCGCAATACTACCCCCATCCGCTGCGCGCACATAAACTTCAGAGTCATTAATTAGAGATACCTGAGCGCGCGCTACACTATCGGGATAATTTAAACTTAGGATATTATTTACATTTAGCCCTACAGTTCCCTTTCCTAACAGCCCTCCTAATTCGACTCGACCACCTGGAACCTGTAATGAACCGTTATTCAATTTTATGTCGCTACCAACCAATAATAAACTTTTACCATTCGGAACCAATAATGAGGTTTGATTTACTTGAATCGAGTTAATTGGTTGGTTAGCAATTTGATTAAATAGAAAAGCAGAAGGATTCACTGTTAACAATGCTGAAGGAACATTCCCAACAGAGGCATCAAAAAATCCTTGATTTCCAAACCCGATAGCATTAGCTGTAGTTGCTACAAATGACCCTTTAACATCCAGACTGGCATTTTTTCCAAAAATAATGCCGTTAGGATTAATTAAAAACAAGTTGGCATTGCCCAATACACCAAGCTTTCCTAAAATTTCAGAAGCATTATTACCTGTTACGCGACCCAAAATATTCTCAATTCCACTAGGATTTGTGAAATAGGCGCCTCCGTCCTTAATATTGAATTCCCGGAAACTGTGAAATAGATTAACTCCTCGACTTGCCCCTCCTGATATCTGTTCGCTTTTAATACCAAAAATATTAATATTAGGTGTAATCACAGAACTTTCGGCGCCCAAGGAATTATCGGGAACGATGTTGCTCTGCTGCGCGACCGCACAACTTGGAAATAAAGCGAGTTTTTGTAGTACGGTTGTGGTCAACGTGGCTTTAACAGCTAACCAGCTCCATTTCCTTAAGAATTGGCGCCAATCCAGTTTACATCCTGTCATTGAAAATTACACAATTAATAAATGTTAAGATTTAACCGTGCGTCTTATTCCTAACCTTACAACTAATCACAGCATTTTCCAATAGCCAAATTCCTGAATATATTGGCAAATTGCCGCCAAATAGAGTACTGCAACCAACGAACGCTCAGTAAAATAACCAAAAGCATTGAAAAATATACATTATTCTACCGTTGTAGTTTCAAAGCTTCATGGGAAAGCTGTCTCTAAATTATCGCTAGAGACAGGTAAAAAAGTATTAGCTTTCAGTGTACAATTTAAAAATTATACTAGCTTATCTGTTTGCAGCCAAGATTTAAAGAATGATTCTAAAATTTGTTCTCTAACTGATTCATTAAGTTCAGTTGGGAACCTTTTTTCAATTCTTATAATGTGATAGCCAAGTTTTGTTTGAATTGGTCCAATTATGTCGCTAACATTTGCTTCGGCAATTGCTTGCGCTATTTCTGGCATCAATTCAGAAACAAAACTAATTCCAGTAAATCCACCGTTTTGTTGAGACTTTTTACCTTGCGAATTTGAGAGTGCTAAAGCACAAAAAGAAGCATTTTCTACCCGCAGTTCATAGGCGAGTTCCAAAGCAGTTGGTAAATCACTTACTAAAATCTGAGAAAGAGCAACACGGTGAAAATCATTACGATTACTAATATAATGAGCATCAATGATGTCACCGAAAAGATGTTCTTTTAATTTACTTGTCAGTAATGCTATTCTAATACCATCTGACCAATCTTCTACAGTGATTCGCTGTTTTTGAAGCCAAGCAAGGGTTTCTGAAGCTCCTAACAACTTGTTTTGGGTACGAAATCTGTCTCCGGCTGCTTGTAACTCTTCATCAGAAACAGTAATGTCAAGCTGTTCGCATATGCTTAAAACTAATGCATCACGTTCAGTCATCGCTGCAATTTCGGCGAATTTATGAGAACGACGCAGGTAAGTAATAACATCTTCATTTGTTGCGGGAGAAATTTGCAGTGCCGTGGGTTCCTGGTCGGGTTGCAATTTCTCTGTTTTTGAAGTTATCTCTAAAGTTGTTTCCATGCTGATTCTCCTGTGAAAATTAATACTTAATTTCGGTAAAGTAGTTTTTCTGGTGGAACTTCTTCAATTTGCAGTCTATCGCGATGTAAATCACCGTAAAGGTTAAGGTATTCCAGTTCAGGTTTTGTGAGTTTACCCTGCTTAATGCCTGATATAGCAGCATCAATTTCTTGCTGTGTTCTCAAACCTGTTAAGCAAACATCAACACAGTTCTGGCTTAAAGAATAGCGGTATAAATCAGGTACAGTAGGTTGCCAGCAGCCTTGTGGTAAAGTCTCTGGGGCATCCCATAAGGCGCCTGTATGAGAACCTGTAGATTTGAAAGTGACGATACCTGGTCTAGAAGGGTTTTGTGCATCTAGCTGATTAAATACTTTACTTTGGGCAGAACGATGAGCAGCATTGTGTCTAACCATTACTACATCTAATAAAGGGCTATCGCACCACTGTTGAGCTAAATTGATATCGTGAAAAGAAGCACCAATGTAGCGAACGGCACCCATTTTCTTGAGACGCTCGGAAGCACCAAACATTTTTTCGATGGTGCGCTGGTAAGCAGTGTTGGCGCCTCTCAAATCAGGGGAAAGCTGTAAACAATCATTTAAAGCTTTTCCATCATTCTCTCCAATCCAACCCCAAAAAAGTATATCAATATAGTCAATGCCTAATTCCTCGAACTGGTCGTATAAAGCAGCAAGTGCCATTTCTGGACTTTTGATGTAAGTTACTGTTGCCAGAACTACTTTCTCGCGTACAGATGAACCACGTCCACATAGTTGTCGCAACGCACCACTCATCGCACTATATAAAAAATGATGTAAATCGCTGGAGTAGAAAAAATAATTGATTCCCTGCTCAAAAGCATAAAGCGTGTCATCACTGGAAATAGCACCTCCTCCCCCTAGTCCTAAACAGCTAACTGTTAAATCAGTCCTTCCTAGTTTGCGATAAAAAGGCAGGTCTGTATCGTTGAATTTAAGGCTTAATTTAGAATCAACAGTTTGGGGTTGATTTAATGTCGGTTTTGATTGTGGCGCCAAGTCGGTTATTAGCATAAGTCCAAAGTTGTATATGTATCTTGGGAATTGGCATTAAGGTAGGGTCTAAGTAAATCAATTCCTAGTAGGGAAAAATGTTTGTGGATACAAGCCATCCGGTAATCGATGGATTCGTCACCTGTAGTCCGTGCTTCTAACAACGCATTGGCGACTATTTGGCAACGGTTTGTACCAAAGCTTTCTACGTCAGCAAATTTAGAATTAGGTTCTTCTGCTAAACTTAGCCCTGGTGCCAAAAATTTTGTAAACAGAGGTATCTCTTTACGAAAATGAAACTGGTTTTTTATATAAACACTTTCAAGAACTTGCCGGACTGCTTGATAGTTGCTGCGCTCAAAGTACAATACTCCTGAGTCGTAGCGTCCGTAGTCAGAAGGGTTATATAACACCTTGAAGGAAAAAGGAACACTAATTTCGTTTAGTTGCCGTGTTAAACTTGCCATCACCGCAACTGCGCCTTCAGGACTTAAATTAAAGTACACTCGCACTATCTCAGAATTATTATCTTGATTATGGCGATTATCTGACCCCGCATTACCCACTGCCATGTAAAACCCGTTTTGTATAAGATTACGAGGCATACGAATAGCAACCTCTTCGCCAATGGTGGCACCTTGTTCTGCTAGCTGTAAATGTTTTTCGCGCTCAATATGCAAAGTCAAACCACCCCTAGTTACAGCTAAACTATCATCATCTTGGTGCAATACTTGCCAACCAGGTTCAAAGTAACCATCTCCACTATTGCTTTTATGAAGGCGATCATAAAATTGTAGGTCTACACCAAAGAAAGTATTATTCTCTAAATTTTGCTGTATAGGTAATTCTTCTGCTAAGGTTCCTTGTATAGAGCCATTATAGTAAAAGCTGTAGAGAAACCTTTGTAGTTGTAAACTCAAATACTTATTTTGTAAATCCAAAGGCATTCCTAAAAATCGCTCTAACGCTTCTGTAGGAAGCTCAAAAGATGGATAATCGGGATGACTGATACAAAAATTAGATTTAATCTCAACCTTTTGAGCGATATCCTGTAAAGAATTTAAGATTGAATTAGGCGCCGAGGTGGATAATTGATTTGGAATTGAATCGATTAATTGCATAATTAGTAGGCTAGATAAAACTAAAATGACTTAAGAGGATGTTTGAAAAGTGTCTGTGAATGTCATGCTGAGGCACGAAGCATCTCAGTGTATAGTTTGAAACTCTAGATTCTTCGTTCCGTAAGACTCCACTCAGAATGACAATTTATACCTCATCTGACTTTTCAAACAACCTCTAAGCAAGAATAAAATTAGAGTTTGTTAGTTCAGCTTCTGTGACTCCAAAAACTGTATAAATTGATTGTTCTGGACGACATAACAAACTCTTTGCCACCTGAAGCATACAAATACCTGCATTGCCAAAGCTTTTTTCGTAATGGAGCATTGCCTGAATTCTGTTAATTAAAGCAAGACCGGCAAACTGTACGACTCGCTTCAAAAAATCAGGACGGTGTTGTATAATTTCTGGAAAGTTATCAAAATAAGCTTGAGTAACGGCTGTAATAGAAGGCTGTATTTTTTCGAGTGGAATGACGGCAAGACTTAAAGATTCGTTAATATTTATAGACTTACTGACAACTAAACTACCTAACCAAAACTGGAGATAGCTAGAAATAACTGTTCCCAAATCAGATGCAGGGTCACCCCAACTAGAGCGTTCCCAATCAATAAATCGAATCAGACTGATTTCATCTTGAGAGAAATTATCTTGTTCCCAATTATTGTGTAAGAGAATGTTATTCAACTTCAGGTCATTGTGCGTCACACAACAAGGGTTAAAAGCAGCGCTCAAATCTAAAATTGCTTTTCCTAAACTGTCATATCGCTGATATAAAACCAAAAATTTTATTCCATCTGCGGGAATATGACCAAAAATCTCTGGACTAATCTGCTCTAATCCAAGACTAAGATGAAGAGCTTCGTTTACAACTATATCCTCAGAGTCTTCTAAAAAGAAATTTTGGTATTCTTGATTGTTAAAAGTTGTGCGATGTATTGTAGATAATACCTTACCAATCAAAGACGCTATTGTAGTTGGAAACTCTTCTTTCTCTGTGTATAAATCAGTCAGGTCAAAATATTTATCTAGGTAGTTAAAAACAATTATTGAATAATTTTTATCAAAATGAAGTACCTCTGATATTAATGTACGAATATGATTCAATTCTGGAAACTGTTGTAATAATTCTTGAAGGCGCCATTCATTAAAAAACTCTCCTATTGTTTTTCCTTCTCGATTGATACGCTCTTGTTTAACAAGAAGTTGGCGCCCAGACTGCCAGTTTAATAGTAAGTTAAAGTTTTTTGCTTCTTTTAATTCAATTTCGCTGGGTTTGGGTTCTAATTTAGTACAAATTTTCTGTGTAACTAAATATTCTAATACATTGTTCGTGCTTAATGAAAATGTCATGTTGTAAACCTTATTTAATGTAAAATTACCCGCCAGTATCCTAGAAGGGTGTGGCTGTGGGGGTTTTAGGCGGTTTTACCAACCAGTACAGAATTGACTAAACGTAAGCTGTCTAGTATTTCGTGTCATAAGTTTTGGTTGGTTAAAATCCCCCCCTGCTCCCCTTAATAAGGGGGGAGAAATGCTGCTCTTATTCCCCCCTTATTAAGGGGGGTTAGGGGGGATTAGAATCTGTAACAACACCCCAAAATTAATGACACAGAC
>ERZ1066121.357-NODE-357-length-43092-cov-8.459697_pt1 | contig 43092 bp, 31 predicted proteins | sample MGYA00382768_ERZ1066121 | MGnify/ENA primary metagenome ERZ1066121 (study PRJEB33369, sample SAMEA5778351) | biofilm metagenome | biome: Industrial cooling water; feature: Water cooling tower basin; material: Biofilm | place: United Arab Emirates | collected...
CCATCGACCGCTGGATGATGGCCGAAGGCAAAGTCGATCTCGACCGGATCGGAACGTCGCAGGTAGGCGACATGATGGTCGAAGTGATCGATCCCGTCGCTGACTATGCCGACCTCATGGAGGATTTGTTCGATTTCCCTGGAATCCGCGCGGCAGTGGCAAGCGGGGCGCTGACCATGTCGTTCGACGCGATGCACGCCGTGACCGGGCCTTACGCGCGGGAGATATTGGAAGGCCGCCTCGGCTTTCCTTCGGGTACTGTCCGCAACGGCGTGCCGCTGGAGGATTTCGGCGGGCATCACCCCGATCCGAACCTCGTCCATGCGGCGGAGCTTTACGACCTGATGATGGCCCCCGGCGCGCCCACCATCGGCGCGGCATCGGACGGCGATGGGGACCGCAATCTCATCATCGGCAAGGGGGTGTTTATCACGCCCTCGGATTCGTTGGCGATGCTGGCCGCCAACGCGCTTCTGGCTCCGGCCTATGCCGGGGGCCTCAAGGGCATCGCCCGCTCCATGCCCACCAGCGCCGCCGCCGACCGGGTGGCCGAGGCGCTGGGCGTGCCCTTGTGGGAGACGCCGACGGGGTGGAAATTCTTCGGCACGCTGCTCGACGCAGGCAAGGCGACGATCTGCGGCGAGGAAAGCGCCGGCACCGGCAGCGACCATGTGCGCGAGAAGGACGGGCTGTGGGCGGTGCTCTTGTGGCTCAATATCCTCGCGGTGACGGGCAAGCCGGTGCTGCAAATTGCGCAGGAGCACTGGGCGCAGTTCGGGCGCAATTACTATGCGCGTCATGATTACGAGGCAATCGAGACGGCCAAGGCGAGTGCGCTGATGGCGGCGCTGGAGGCCTCGCTCGGCGGTCTGCCGGGCAAGGCGTTCGGTCCATTGACCGTCAGCGCCGCCGACCAGTTCGCCTATACCGATCCGGTCGACGGCTCGGAAAGCCGCAATCAGGGCGTGCGGGTGATGTTCGCCTGCGGATCGCGGATCGTGTTCCGCCTCTCGGGGACGGGCACCGAAGGCGCGACGCTGAGGGTCTATCTCGAACGCTACGAAGGGCCGGAGGGGCGCTTGGCGGAGGAGACCCCCGCGATGCTCGCCGACCTCATCGCTGCCGCCGAGGCCATCGCCGGGATCGCCGCGCACACCGGGCGAACGGCGCCCGATGTGGTGACGTGACGTTGCGCCCGATTCTCCCCTCCCCTTGGGGAGGGGCTGGGGGTGGGGGCTCTGCACCATCGACAGCGTACCCCCATCCCCAAACCCTTCCCGCAAGGGAAGGGGCTTTTGCGCGCCCGTCACTGTGACAGGGGGGCAGACGGCCCTCGGCGCGCATGTCGCAGGCGGAGCAACCCGCTTCGCCGTGCGCGCGCCGCTCGCCGAGGCGCTCGACCTGTGCCTGTTCGATGGTGCAGATGAGGCCCGCCACGCGATGACCCGCGCAGGCGAGGTCTGGACGCTCGACCTCCCCGGCGACCGCACCGGCACCCGCTACGCCTACCGCGCCCACGGCCCCTACGCGCCGGAGCGCAATCTGTGGTTCGATCCGGCCAAGCTGCTGGTCGATCCCTACGCGCTCGAACTCGACCGCCGCTTCACCCAGCACCCGCGGCTCGGGCAATATGGCGAGGACACCGCCGATCTCGTCCCCCGCGCCATCGTCACAGGGCCTTTGCCGGAGGTGCCTCCCGCCCCGCCCCGGTTCCAGCGCGGCGGACTGATCTACGAAGTCAACGTGCGCGGCTTCACGCTGCTCCATCCCGATGTGCCGCCCGAGCAGCGTGGGACCATCGCCGCGCTCGGTCATCCCGCAGTCGTTGCGCACTTGTCGGCACTTCATGTCAGCGCCGTCGAGCTGATGCCCATTATCGCCTGGATCGACGAGCGGCACCTGCCGCCGCTGGGCCTCGCCAATCACTGGGGTTACAACCCGGTCGCGATGATGGCGCTCGATCCCGGCCTCGCCCCCGGCGGCGTGGCCGAACTGCGCGCGGCGGTGGCGGCGCTGCACGAAGCGGGGATCGGGGTGATCCTCGATCACGTCTTCAACCACTCGGGCGAGAGCGACGTCCACGGTGGCACGCTCTCCCTGCGCGGGCTTGACCCCGCGGCCTATGCCCGCAGCGCAGACGGCAGCCTCATCAACGACACCGGCTGTGGCAATACCTTGGACTTCAGCCAGCCCGCCGTGCGCCAGCTGATGATCGACACCCTCACCCATTTCGTGCGTCACGCCGGGATCGACGGCTTCCGCTTCGACCTCGCCCCTGTCATCGCGCGCGGCCCCGGCTTCGACCCTGACGCCCCGATCTTCGCCGAGATCGCCGCGCTAGGCTGCCTTGCCGACCGCATCATGATCGCCGAGCCGTGGGACATCGGCCCCGGCGGCTATCAGCTCGGGCGCTTCCCTGCGCACTGGCTCGAATGGAACGACCGTTACCGCGACGACGTGCGCCGCTTCTGGAAGGGCGAGGCCACCGTCGGCACCCTCGCCACCCGCATCGCCGGATCATCGGATGTGTTTGGGCAAGACTGCCTCCAAGAATGCAGAAGCGTCAATTTCCTCGCCGCCCATGACGGCTTCACGCTGGCCGATACCGTCGCCTACGAACACCGCCGCAACCACGCCAACGGCGAGGACAATCGCGACGGGCATGGCGAGAACCACTCGTGGAACTGCGGCGCCGAAGGGCCTACCGACGAACCCGCCATCCTCGCCCGCCGCGCTGCCGACGTCCGCGCACTGCTCGGCACGCTGTTCGTCTCGACCGGCACGATCATGCTCACCGCCGGGGACGAATTCGGCCGCAGCCAGCACGGCAACAACAACGCCTATTGTCAGGACATGCCCGTCGACTGGGACGGACGCGACACGGGGCTGGAAGCCCATGTCGTCGCCCTCGCCGCCCGCCGCGCCGAACGGCTCGGGCATTTCCTGCACTTTCCCGATGCGGGGCGCTGGCTGTCGCCGGAAGGGAGGCCGATGACCGATCGCGAGTGGCAGGACATCGCAACCGACGGTTTCACCCACGAGTGCACACCCGATCATGGCCGCAGGGCGCTGCGCGTCGGCCGGCACGCCCGGGAGGTGTCCTTGCTTGACTGAGAGAAGGCAAGCCTCTCGAAAATGGTTCGGGCGGGCGACCGCCTGCCGGGTCATGGTGCAACAGAATGCTTGCGCTTTTCCCGCTTCCCATCGATTGCAGTCTCAACTGAAATCGGGAATGCCAAGCCTTGAACATCCATGTGACGTCCGACCTGCGCCCCGCCGCCGCCAACGCGCCCGCCTTCGAACCACGACAGCTCGTCGCTGAACTGAAGCCCTTCACGAAAGTGCATGCCGGACGCAGTGCATGGGAGCTGGCGATCACGCTCGCGCCCTTCATGGCCCTGACCCTTGCGATGCTGTGGGCGCTCGAGGCCGGTCACTTCGTCGCTTTGGCGCTGGTGCCGGTTGCCGGACTGCTGTTGCTGCGGACCTTCATCATCCAGCATGATTGCGGTCACGGCGCGTTCCTCCACAAGCGCACCAGCAACGACACGCTCGGACGAGCATTGGGCGTGCTGACCTTCACCCCCTATGATTGCTGGCGCCGGTCGCACACGCTGCACCATGCCAACACCGGCAATCTCGATGCACGCGGTTTTGGTGACGTCGACACCCTGACGGTGCGGGAGTTCCGGTCCCGCAGCCGCCTGCAGCGCCTGTTCTACCGGGCTTACCGGCACCCGGTCGTGCTGTTCGGCCTTGGCCCTGCCTACCTGTTTCTCCTGCGGCACCGACTGCCGATCGGCTTGATGCGGGCGGGAATGCAATACTGGATCAGCGCCATCGGCACCAACCTCGCGACAGCCGCCATTCTTGCAGGCCTGATGGCGGGCTTCGGGATCGGCAACACCCTGCTGGTCGTCATCCCGACCCTGCTTGTGGCCGCGACCACGGGGGTCTGGCTGTTCTACATCCAGCACCAGTTCGAACACGCCCACTGGGACAAGGGCGAAGCGTGGTCTTTCCACGATGCCGCCATGAAGGGCAGCTCGCACCTCGATCTGCCGCAGCCGCTGCGCTGGTTCACCGGCAATATCGGAATCCATCACGTGCACCACCTTGCCAGCCGGATCCCGTTCTACCGCCTCCCGGGCGTCCTTGCGGCCTACCCGCAGCTGCGCGATGTCAATCGCCTGACGGTGCCCGAGACGTTCAAGCCCATGACCCTTGCCCTGTGGGACGAGGACAAGCGGCGGCTGGTGTCCTTCCGCGAGGCCGCCCGCGCTGCCTCCTGAGGGTCGCGCCGGGCGCGACCGGGGATTTCCTTTGGGCGCGCCGCGATAGCCTGTTACAGGCGCGCCCATGCTCACCATCGACAATCTCACCGTGCGGCTTGGCGGCCGGGCCATTCTCGAACGCGCCAGCGCAACGGTGCCCGTGGGCGCACGCGTCGGGCTGATCGGTCGCAACGGCGCGGGCAAGTCGACGCTGATGAAGGCGCTGATCGGCGAGATCGAGCCCGATGACGGCGAAATCTCCAAACCCTCGCGCGCGCGGATCGGCTATATCGCGCAGGAAGCGCCGAGCGGCAGCATGACCCCGGAGGAAGTCGTGCTCGCCGCCGCGACCGAGCGGGCCGAACTGCTCGCCGAGCTCGAAACCTGCACCGACATGGACCGCATGGGCGACGTGCACGACCGCCTGCTCGCGATCGACGCCTATTCCGCCCCGGCGCGCGCAGCCAAGATCCTCAATGGCCTCGGCTTCGACGAGGACATGCAACAGCGCCCGGTCGACAGCTTCTCGGGCGGCTGGAAAATGCGCATCGCGCTTGGCGCTCTGCTGTTTTCCGAGCCCGACATCCTGCTGCTGGACGAACCCTCGAACCACCTCGACCTCGAAGCGACCTTGTGGCTCGAGAATTTCCTCAAGTCCTATCCGGCCACGCTGGTCGTTATCAGCCACGAACGCGACCTCCTCAACAAGGTGGTCGACCACATCCTCCACTTGCAGGGCGGGCAGCTGACGCTCTATCCCGGCGGCTACGACGCCTTCGAGAAGCAGCGGGCCGAACGCGCGGCGCAGCTTGCCGCGGCCAAGGCTTCGCAGGAGGCGCAGGCCGCGCGCCTCAGGGATTATGTCGCCCGCAACTCGGCGCGCGCCTCGACCGCCAAGCAGGCACAGTCGCGGGCCAAGATGCTCGCCAAGATGCAGCCCATCGCCGCGCTGATGGAAGACCCCACGCTGAGCTTCGACTTCCCCGATCCGGCGGAAATGAAATCGCCGATGATCACGCTGGAGCAGGCCGCCGTCGGATACGGCGAAGCGCCGCCGATCCTCAAGCGGCTGAACTTCCGCATCGAGGCCGATGACCGCATCGCGCTTCTTGGCCGCAACGGCAACGGGAAGACCACGCTCGCCCGCCTGCTCGCCGCGCAGCTTGCCCCGGCCGAGGGGTCGGTCAATGCGCCCGGCAAGCTCAAGGTCGGCTATTTCACGCAGTACCAGGTGGAGGAACTGGCGGCGGCGGAAACCCCGCTCGACCTGATGAGCCGCGCGATGGAGGGCCAGTCCCCCGCCGCGGTGCGCGCGCAGCTCGGCCGGTTCGGCTTTTCCGGGCCGCGTGCGCAGCAACGGGTGGAGAAGCTTTCAGGCGGCGAGCGTGCGCGGCTGGCGCTGGCGCTCATCACCCGCGACGCGCCGCATCTGCTGATCCTCGACGAGCCGACCAACCACCTCGATGTCGACGCGCGCGAGGCGCTGGTGCAGGCCCTGAACGACTATTCGGGCGCGGTCATCCTCATCAGCCACGATCGCCACATGGTCGAACTGACGGCGGACCGGCTGTTCCTCGTCGATGGCGGGACGGCGCGCGAATATGACGGCAGCATGGATGACTACATCGATTTCATCCTCGGCCGGAACCAGCCCAAGGGGGAACGCGGGGCCAAGGCACGCTCTGGCGGTCAGGCCGTCGCTGCGGCCGACAGGCGCGCGGCACAATCGGCCTTTGCCAAGGCGGAAAGCGCCATCACCCGCCTCATTGCGGAAGTGGAACGCCTGGACCGGGCCATTTGCGATCTGGGCGGCGCGACAACAGCCAGTTCGGGCGCGCAGATGGCAGTGTTGCTGACCGAAAGGGCCGCCGCCGCCACGGCCCTCGCCGAGGCGGAGGAGACATGGCTTGCCGCCGGGGCCGTGCTTGAGGCTGACAAGGCGGCCTGAGCGCGGCAGCAACCGGCTGAAACGCCAGATGCCCTTCCCGGCTTATTTGAGCACGCTGTCGGTCGATACGATGGCGATGTCGCTCATCATGCCGAGATAGGCCTCCAGCCACAGCTTGTGGGTGGCACCTACGATGACCAGCACCTTGCCGCCCGGCGCGCGCGCGGCGCTCTCCCGGATATTGGCGGCCATCCGCAGGTTGCGGGCCTCCCACGCAGCCACCCGCTTGCGCCCGACATTCTGCTCCGTAGGCCGGACGAGCGCGCCGAGCCATTCAAGCTCGGCGAGGCGCCTCTCGATGCGGGCATCGTTGAGGCGGCGGTAAGCTTCGAGCGTCGCTTCAGGCGTGGTCATGTCGGCAACCTTGCCGCGCTGCTGCACCAGCGGATCGGCGCTCACGGTCTCTGCCAGCGACGGAAACACCTGCTGCGCGAAGATTTCGGCCTCCTCGGGGGTGAAGACATCCTCCTCCTGCGAATCCGCCTGATGGACGCGTTGCAGGCCGAGCCGCACCGCGAGCCGCACCGCGAGCAGAACGCCCTCCTCCCTCTCCTGTCCGAACTCGTCCAGCTGGCGGGCGAGGCTGCGGGACATGCCGTCCCCGGCGACGCGTTCGGCCGGCGGCAGGTGCCACCATTGCACCAGCGCGGAATAGGGATCACCTGCCCCTGCGAAGAGGGCCGCAAGCCTGCGCCGCTCGGCAGGGGAGGGTTGATCGCTCAGCCGGGCCAGGGCCTGCCTCATCGCGGCCTCGGCCTGCGGCATGTCCATGTCGAGCGACAGGCCCGCCGTCGTCGCCATTTCCATGGCCCGCCCGGCGTAGGTCGCGGCGGTTTCGGGACTGATGGCACGATAGGCCCAGAGCTTGTGCGTCGTCGGACCGGGCTGGTTCTCGATGGTGATGACGTCAGGGGCGAAGGCAGCCAGCCGATCCATCAGCAGATCGAGCACGGCCGGGTTCCACCCCTCGTCGGCGTAGCTGAGGTGCGCCGTGCCCAGCACCATCACCCTCGTCGGCTGGTCGACCTGTTGCCGATAGTTCGCCGGATCGAACTCCTCGGCCCCGGCAGCAGCCGGCAGGCAGGAGGCCGCCAGAAGCATCAGGGACGATCGGACAAGGTTCTTCATCGCTCGCTCAATCCTGCTGTCAGCGACTCGCTGTGCGGTCGCAATTCTGGTGGTAATCGCGCGAATGATTGCGCGGCCAACTCCCTCCGATCAACGCCTTACGAAGCCCGACCAAGAATCCCGGGTCCTGCCTCCCGGCTCTCTGCGTCATGCCGCGCGCTGTCGCTTTCGCGTTGCGCGATGCGGGCTATTGTGATCCGATCATGACATCGGATTAACCGTCCGATCAGAAATCTGTCGCCGATCAGACCCGGTTTCATCACGAGCGTTTCACCAAGGCCGCGCACACACAGCCCGAATCGGGTCGAACAGTCTGCGCCGCCCATCCCACCGGCTGACACCGCGCCCGCCACAGCAACCGGGGAGCGCCGCGTGACCGAAAGCTTGCTGATCTGTGACCTGACGCAAAGCTGGTCACCGACCGGCGGGGGCGGCATTTCCACCTACCTGAAGGAAAAGCGCCGCTATATCCAGGATTGCACAGCGCACCGCCTGATACAGATTGTCCCGGGCCCACGCGACCGGATCACCGTCGAAGGGCGCACGATCCTTGCAGAGGTCGGTTCGGGACGGGTCTGGGGCAGCCCCAACTATCGCTGGATCAGTCGCAATGATGCTGTCTTTGCGCTGCTGCGTGAATACCGGCCCGACATCATAGAAAGCCTGTGTCCGTGGGTGTTGCCGTGGATCGCGATACGGCATCGCAGGCGCTTTCCCGATACTGCGCTGGTGGCGGGTTATCGCACCGATTTTCCCAATGCCCACGTCTATCGCGTGGTGAACGATCTGGCGGGCCATTACCCGGCCAGCTTCTTTCGCAACATCGCCTATGGCTATGCCGCACTGACCTATAACCGCTTCGACCGCGTCTACACGCTGGGCCGCGATGCAGAGCGCATGTTGCATGGTTTGGGCCAGACCAACACGGGCCTGCTTGGTCTCGGGGTCGACCTGACCCGCTTTTCGCCAGAACACCGCGACCCCGGTTTCCGCACCGCGCTCGGGCTGCCGGCAACGGCTGGTCCGCTGCTGATCTATGCCGGCCGGATAGACAATGAGAAGCGGGCCGATATTCTCGTGCGCATGTTCAAGGCCCTGCCGCCGGATCTGGGCGCGGTGATGGTGCTGCTGGGGGACGGGAAGCTGCGTCTGCAATTGCAGCAGGAGGCGCGCGGCCTGCCGATCGCCTTTCCCGGGTTCGAGACCGATCGGCTGGCGCTGGCCCGCGCCCTTGCCTCAAGCGACATCTATGTTTCCGGCATGGCCGACGAGACCTTCGGGATCTCGGTGCTGGAAGCGCAGGCCTCGGGCTTGCCGGTGGTCGGGGTGGCAAGCGGGGCGATGATGGAACGCGTGCCCGAAGGCACTGGCCGACTGGGTCCGGTGGACGATCCTGCGGCGATGGCGGCCAATGTTGTCGAACTGTGGCGCGGCGATTATGCCGGTGCGCGTGGGCGCAGCATCGCGCTGGCCAATGCGAACAACCGCTGGGAGCAGACCTTCGAACAGCTGATCAAGGTCGAATATGCCGCCGCCCTCGCCGCTCGCGATGCACGGCGGGCCAAGGGCTGGCGCATTCCTGTAAGACGGGCGCTGGACGTTTCTTGACGCCGCCCGCGCTCCCTCAGACCGCGCATGAGGCAGTGCCCCGGTCCGATCCACTGGGCCGAGCCCTGGGTGTGTTGCCGCGCCGCACGCTTGGCCTTGCGCTGTGGCTGTTGCCGATCCTTGCCTTGGTCAACGTCGCGGTGCTGGTGTGGTCGCTCGGCGCGATCGATCTGGCCAAGCGACTGGTCGCACCCCACCTGCTCGCGCTGGCGGGAGTGCTCGTGTTCGTGCCGATGCTGGCGAATGCCCTGCGGCTTGCAGTTGCGAGCCGTTTCCTCGGGCTCGATCTGGGGATCGGCGGATCGCTGCGGGTGATAACGGGCACGATCCTTGCCAATTCGGTCACGCCCTCGGCCGTGGGCGGCATGCCGATCAAGGTGCTGTTCCTGATCGGCGAGGGGATCGAGGTGCGCAGAGCCGTCTCCCTGATCTCGTTCCAAGCCGCCGAGGACGCGCTGAGCCTGTTCGGCCTGGCGACGCTGGCCGCGACCTTGACCGGCTTTGCGCTGATCGATGTCGTGGGCGCCGACCCGGAACTCGCCCAGCGCGCCGGACAGAGCCTGCGGGGCGGAGCCGTCATCCTTGCCGGGGCCCTTGCCGCTTTCGCGGTGGTCGGCGCCCTGGCACGGGCGGGGATACTGAGCCTGCGGGTTCGCGCCGTTTTGGACGGGCTTTGGCGGCGGGTGAGGCGGTCGCTGGCGATGGTGGCACGCGACTGGGGTGCACTGCTACGCCGCGGCAAGGCGGTGGCCTTGCTCAGCCTGGGCATCGCCGTCGTGCAATGGAGCGTGCGGTTCTCGATTGCAGGACTGGTGCTCGGGGCCTTTGGCACCGCCTGGCAACCGGCGCAGTTCTGGCTGCTGCAGTATCTGGTGCAGTCGATCAGTTCGGTCGTGCCCTCACCTGGCGGTGTCGGCGGAGCGGAGGCTGGTTTCCTGCTGCTGTTTGCGCCGTTTGTTGAGCCTGCCGTGCTGCTGCCGGCGATGAGCCTATGGCGGCTGCTGTTCTTCTACCTTCCGCTGGTTGGCGCAGCGATGATCTTTTTCGCCCTGCGCCGCAATCGGCGCGACCGTCCCGTCCCGCGCCCGCACGGCGCGTCCGTGCCGGCCGAATAGCCGCGCGCGCCACTCAATCCCATAAACGCCGGGAGACCCCGATTGGACGCGATAACCACCGGTGCCGCCCTCACCACCGATCTGTCCTGCCCATGGCCCGATCACGATCCCCGTCGCATGGCCCGCGACTTTCTGGTCTGGCGGCATCTGCGGGTTCTGCGCGCGCGGACGATGCGGCACGTCCATCGGCTTGCCGCGAGACTTCAGCCAGCGCGCGAGCCAAGCGCGGTCGCGACGGCCTATGGCGTGCCGATGATCCCGAACTGGAATGACCGGACCTATGCCTATTGCCACTACGGCACCTATGGTCACTATCTGGCGGATCTGCTGCTGGCGGTCGACCGCCCCTTCCTCTTCCTCGACATCGGAGCCAATCAGGGCCTGTTCTCGCTGATCGCTGCCCGCAATCCCCTGTGCGAGGCGATCGTCGCGCTCGAGCCGGTGCCCGACACCCATGCCCGTCTGGTGAGCAACCTTGCAGCCAACGGCCTTGACGGGCGGGCACGGGCGCTCGCCTTCGGACTGTCCGAGCATGGAGGCCTCCACCGGATCGCCTGCCGCCGAAACCATAGCGGCGCAGCGACGCTCGAGGGGCACGTCACCCGGCGCGATCCCCACGCGTTGCACCTCACGGTGGAGATGCGGACCGTCCGCGACCTTGCGCCCTGCCTGTCCCGCGATCTGCCGATCTTCGTCAAGATCGACGTCGAAGGGCATGAAGCCCACGTCATCGCGCCGCTGCTCCAGTCGCGTTTTGCAGACCGCATCATGGCGCTGTTTTACGAGCATGATCGCAGATGGAGCGACGCTCCGGCGATGGACGATGTGCTGGCGAGGGCCGGGTTCGGGATCAGGCGCCGCTATGGCCCCGCCCGCCATCACGATGTGCTCGCGCTGCCGCTCGGTCCCGGCACCGCGACGACAGCTTCCATGATCGCGTAACCGGGCGATGAGGTCGCGCGCCGAGCCCGGCCATGCCCGGATCCCGACAGAAAAGCCACGGGCACGGTCGCCGGGATTGCGCCCGCCTCATTGCCGATACGATCCGCATCATCTGACTTGCCAAGCGCAATTGGTCAGGACAATATTCGCCCAATGAATGCACCTTCGACCAAACAGGCTACGCGCCTTTATCAGGCGCTCGCCGAAAAGCTGACCCGGTTGATCGCCTCTGGCGAATTCAAGCCGGGTGACCGCCTGCCTGCCGAGCGCGAGCTGGCCTCGCTTTACAACGTCAGCCGACCGACAGTGCGCGAGGCGGTTATCGCGCTGGAAATCGAAGGGCTGGTCGAGGTGCGGATCGGATCGGGCGTCTATGTCATCAGCCGAACGCCGAGCCGCGAGGGTGTGGAGCGCGATATCGGGGCCTTCGAACTGACCGAAGCGCGCATCCTGATCGAAGGCGAGGCGGCGGCGCTGGCGGCGGCCAATATCACCGACGGCGAGATTGCCGAGCTCGAACGCCTGCTCGCCGAGATGGAGGCCGCCAACCAGTCGGGCGCGGGTGCGGGCGAGATGGTGGACAAGCGGTTCCACGAGTTCCTCGCCGGGTGCACCCGCAACAGCGCGATGCAATCGGCGGTCGAGCATCTGTGGATGGTCCGCAACCGCTCCCCGCAATGCATCCGCACCTTCGAAAAGTCGCGCACCAAGGGCCACAAGCCGGTGATCGACGAACACCGCGCGATCATCGAGGCGCTGCGGTCGCGCGATCCCATCGCGGCGCGCTCGGCGATGCGCGAACATCTGGGGCGGGTGCTCGAATATCTGCTCGCCTCGACCGAGATCGAGGCGATCGAGGAGGCCCGCGCCAAGGCGGCGGCACAGCGGGATCGCTACAAGGTCAGCGAGCGGCTCTAGGTCGCGTCGGCGCGGATCGCGGCCTCGTCAGGCTCCAGCCCGAGGCCGGGGGTGTCGGGCACGGTGAAGACGCCGTCCTTGGGCAGCATCGGCGCGCGGAAATACTTCCACAGCTCCTTCAGCCGCACCGCGCCGGGATGTTCCTGCGGGCGGCTGGCGGTGGGTGCCCAGGCGACGAAATGCGCGTGCGCGGCCGACAGCAGCGTGGGGCGGGCATTGTGCACGGAGATCGGCACATCGCGCAGCCAGGCAAGCGACGCGACATGGCGCGCCGCCGTCAGCCCCGACAGCTTCGACACATCGGGGTTGAGCAGATCGGGCCGCCCGTGATCGATCAGGTCGCGGAAGGCGAAGGGGGTGTATTCGTGCTCGCCTGCCGCAATCGCGATGTCGAGCGCGCGTGATACCTCGGCCATGCTGGCATAGTGATGCATCGCGCAAGGCTCTTCGAACACCGAGACGCCCAGCTCCTGATGCAGCGCGCGACCGACTTCGATCGCGCGGGCGGCGCGGTAGCCGTTGTTGGCGTCGACATAGAGCGGGATGGCATCCCCGATGGCCTTCCTGACAGCGCGGGCCGTCGGCAGGGTGGGATCGTCGGCCGGGTCGGCGTTCTCCTCGCGGATCGCCATGCGCACCTTGATCGCCTTGAACCCTTCGCCGAGCAATTCCACCGCCCGGCGCGCGGCCTCGTCCGGGGTCATGTAGCGCCCCTTGCCGATGTCGCGGCTGAAGCTGCCATAGACCGGGAAGCGCCCCCGCTCCTTGCCGCCCAGCAAGGCCCAGACCGGCAGACCGAGCAGTTTGCCGCGCAAGTCCCACAAGGCGCAATCCACCCCGGCGAGCGCCTGACTGGCAAGGCCCCCGGGGCCAAGCTCGTCGATTTCGTAATAGGCCCTCGCCCACAGCCCGTCGCCATCGAACACGTCCGTGCCCTCGTAGATTTGCGCGAGTTCGCGGCGGATCACCTCGGCGACCAGCTTGCCGCCCGAATGCCCGGCCTCACCCCAGCCGGTGGTGCCGTCGTCAGCGGTGAGCTTGACGAACACCGCGCGCGGGACGGCGAAGGCTTCGACCTTGGCAATCTTCGCGCGGCCCGCGTTGGCGGCGAGCAATGGCAGGGGCGCGGCGAGGCCCGCTCCTGCCAGCGCCATCCCCGCCAGAACCCTGCGCCTGTCAATGCGTGCCATCATAGTCTCCCTCCACCAGTCTGCGGTGCATCGCGCGGTCAAGCCGGTAGCCCCAGATCAGCCCTGCCGACAGCGCCACGCCGGTCAGCGGCACCAGCGCCATGATCGCCTTCAACCCCCACAAGGTCGCCTCGGACTGGGGCACGTTGGGCGCGTAGCCGATCCACACCAGCAGGACGCCGAGCAGCCCGCCGTTCAGCCCCAGCGCCAGCTGCTTGGCGAAGGAGGCGATGCCGAACACCTTGCCGTCATGCCGCTGTCCGGTCTTCCACGCATTGTATTCCACCGTGTCGGGCAGCATCGCCCAGAACAGCACCTGATAGGCGACATTGCCCGCCGAGATCACCGCGATAAACGCGCTCGCCACCAGCGGATCGCGCGAGGGGCTGAGGAAGAAGGCGGTGTAGCCGACCGCGCTCAGTGCATTGGCCGCGAGCCAGGTCGCCCGCTTGCTCGTCGCGCGCGCCAGCATCGCCCACAGCGGCGCGAAGGCGAGGTTGATCGCAAGCGCGAAGGGCACGATGCGGGGGACGAGATCGGGGCGTTCCAGATAGTAGGTCACGTAATAGACCAAGCACTTGTTGGTCATGGTGAAGGCGAGGCTGCTGACGATGATGCAGCCGAAGATCCGCACCAAGGGGCCGTTCGCGGCGGCCATGCGCAGGGTGTCGCGGAAATCCTCGACGCTCGCCGCCACGGAGAAGCCGCGCGGGTTGGCATCGCGCAAGGCCGCCGGCTCCGAGGTCGTGGCGAAGGTCAGCCAGAAGAACGGCAGGCTGATGAGGCCCGTCAGCCCGGCGGCCAGCACATAGGTGGTGCTCTGCGTCTCGTCACCCAGAGACTGCACCAGCTGCGGCATCACGAAAGTGACGAAGGCCCCGCCGGAGAAGGCAAAGAACATCCGCCAGCCCGCCATGCTCGCGCGCTCGTCGGCATCCTGAGAGATGCGCGCCGAGAGCGAGCTGTAGGGGATCGACACCAGCGAATAGGCGGTGCGCAGGAATATCTGGCTGAGCAGGGCATAGAGGAACAGCCCGCCCTGCTCCCAGTCCGGCGTCAGGAAGGCGAGGATGAAGGAGGCGACCAGCACCGGCGAGGCGAAGATCAGGTAGGGGCGGTACGATCCCCAGCGGCTGCGCGTGCGGTCTGCCAGCGCGCCGATGATGGTGTCGGCAAACCCGTCCCACAGGCTGGCGATCAGGAACACCGTCCCCGCCAGCGCCGCGTCGAGGCCCAGCACGTCGGTGTAGAAGGGCAGCAGCAGCAGATTGAGCGTCTGCCAGAAGATGTTGAAGCCGAAATCGCCCGCCGCCCAGCCGATCATGCCCTTGCGCGCGAGCGGGCGAATCTCGCTCATGCCGCCCCCCACAAGCGGCGCAGCGCCCAGGCGGCCATCTTGGGTTCGCGGGTGCGGGTGAACACGCCCTTGAGGTTGTGGACCACCCGGCGCCCGTGCTGCGCGGTGCGGAAATCGGCGAAATTCCAGACATGCCCGCCCTGCGCCGCCGGATGCCGCTCGATCTCGGCCCAGTAGGCGGCGATCAGGCGCTCCTGATATTCCTCGGTGAACAGCTGATCGTAGGTCGCGTGCTGCCCGGCGAGCGCGTCGGCCCCGAATTCAAGCAGCATCACCGGCTTGCCGTGGACCGCTACCGCGTCGAGGTCTGCGCGCAAGGCTTCGACCGCCGCGCCGATCTGGCCGGGGTTCGAATACCAGCCGTGATAGCGGTTAAGCCCCAGGAAGTCGGCCTCTTCGAAGGCCGGATCGTCGTTGCCCGCATAGGCGACATTGGCGTGGGTCATGGGCCGGGTGGGATCGAGGCTTCGCGCATGGGCGAACAACTCGCGCCAATAGGGGGCGGATGCCTCGCGATAATCAGGTTCGGCAAGGTAGCCCGGCTCGTTCGCCAGCGACCACGCGATCACGCAGGTGCGGCTGGCGTCGCGGGCGATCAGCTCGGCGGTCGCGCGCTTGTGGCGGGCAAGGGTCTCGGCCGTGGTGCGGCGGAAATCGAGGTTGATCGAGAACACCTCGTCAATCACCAGCACCCCGAAGCTGTCGGCGAGATCGAGGAATTCCTCGCTGTAGGGATAGTGCGAGGTGCGCACCGAATTGGCCCCGATCCACTTCAGCAGGTGGAAGTCCTTGACCAGCTGCGGCAGGTTGAGTCCGCGTCCGTGCAGGGGGCTTTCCTCGTGCTTGCCGAAGCCCTTGAGGGTGATGGGTTCGCCGTTGAAGAGGAAGCGGGTTCCGTCGATGGTGAAGGTTCTGAGGCCGATTGGCTGGCTGGCTGCGTCGATCACCGCGCCGCTGGCGTCCAGCACTTCGATGTCGAGGCGGTAGAGGTGCGGGCTCGCCGGGCTCCAGAGCCGGGGTGCAGGCGGTTCGAGGCGCAGGTCGGCGCGGCCCGCAGTGAGCGGCGCTTCGGCCAGTGTCCCCCCGGCCGCGTCGCCGAGCCGCGCGCGCAGACTGATCCCGGCATCGGCGTCGACGGCGAGCGTCACGCCGGTCATGTCACCGGTCGCCCGCCAGCCGGTGAGGCCCATCGCGGGTCTCTCCACCAACAGCACCGGTCGGTTGATCCCGCCATAGGGGAAGAAATCGAAGCGCACCGCTGGCAGATATTCGTCACGCGGCCGGCGTTCTTCGGCGTAGGTGGCCCGCGTGATCCCCTGCGTCGCCTCGTCCCGGTGAAGCTGCGCGTCGACCCTGACCACCAGCCGCGCGAGGCGGCCTGTGGCGAGGTGGGCGGGGACGTGAAGCGCGAAGGGCAGCATTGGCGCAGAACTGGCGCCGAGATGCTCGCCGTCGAGCCACACCTCGCCGTAATAGTCGACCGAGCCGAAATGGAGCGCAAGCGCGCGTCCCGGGGCAAGCGCGGGGAGGAACACCTCGGTCTCCAGCCATCCCGCGCCGCAGAAGTTCATGTAGCCCGCCTCGGCCAACTGTTCGTTCCAGCTGCCCGGAACGGCGATGGCAAAGGCTGGATCGGCGGGGATGCCGCGCGACCAGTCGGCCAGCCCGCTCTCGTCGAAGGCGATGCGCCACACGCCCGAAAGATCGGTGAAGTGGCGGCAGGCATTGCGCTGCGGGCGGATCATCGCGGCATGGCCTCCCGCGGGATGATGGCGCCGGGGTGCATCACCACCTCGCCCGCCAGCCGGTGCCCCGCGAGCACGGCCTCGGCGGGGTCGGCCCCGAACAGCAGGGCGGCAAGAAAAGCACCGTTGAACGAATCGCCCGCCCCGGTCGTGTCGCGCGGGGCTTTTCGGGCGGGGCACGGGATGAGACGCGGCGCAGTGCCTGACTCGGCAAGCAGCGCGCCTTCCTCGCCCAGCTTGACCGCCACCAGCCGCGCGCCTGCCGACTGCCACCGGGCGACGGCGTCCCGCGGGTCGGTATCTCCGTAAAGCGCCACCTCGTCCTCGAAAGTGGGCAAGGCGATTGAAACATGGGGCGCAAGCGCGGCGAAGGCAGCGCGGGCAGCCGCCGCATCGGCCCAACCGCGCGGGCGGTAGTTCCCGTCGAACACCACCTCGCCCCCGCCCGCGCGCACGGCTTCGGCCAGCGCGGCCACCTGCGCGCGGCCTGTGTCGTCGAACAGCGAGAGGGTTATCCCTGAAAGATAGAGCATCCGCGCCCGCCCGGCCTCCGCCAGCGCGTCGGGGGCCTCGGGCAGAGCGAAAAAGTCGCGCGCCGCAGACTGCTCGCGCCAATAGGTGAAGCTGCGTTCGCCGTGCGTGTCGGTGCGGATGGCGTAGAGGCCGGGGACGCGGGCGGGGTGGGTGAGGACGAGGCTGCAATCGACGCCCTCGCCCGTGAGGAAGGTGCGCAGCTCATCGCTGTAGGGGTCAGCCCCGAGCGCACTCAGATAGGCAACGTCGACCCCGGCGCGCGCGGCATAGATCGCGACATTGGCGGTATCGCCCGCAAACCCCATCCGCCAATCGCCCCCGCCCGGCACCCGGGCAAGTTCGATCATGCATTCGCCGAAACATGTGAGGCCGCGCCGGGCCGTGCCCTCCGCCACGCCGTCACCAGTTCCACATCGTGCCGTCTTCGAGCCGGGCGACGGGGAGCTGCATGGGCTTGTAGGGATACTTCGCCGCCAGTTCCTCGTCGATCTCGACGCCGTGGCCCGGGCGCTCGCCGACGATCATGTGTCCGTCCTCGAAGCGGTAGTCGTGCGGGAACACCGCATCGGTCTCGGGCGTGTGGCGCATATATTCCTGAATGCCGAAATTGGGCACCCAGCTGTCGAAATGGAGCGCGGTGCCCATCGTCACGGGGGAGAGGTCGGTCGCCCCGTGGCAGCCGGTGCGCACCTGATAGAGGCTGGCAAGATCGGCGATGCGGCGCAGATGCGTCACCCCGCCTGCGCCGACGATGGTGGTGCGGATATAGTCGATCAGCTGGTTCTGGATCAGATCCTTGCAGTCCCAGATGGTGTTGAACACCTCGCCCACCGCAAGCGGCGTGGTGGTGTGCTGGCGGACGAGGCGGAAGGCCTCCTGGTTTTCCGCCGGGGTGCAGTCCTCCAGCCAGAACAGCTGGTACGGCTCCAGCAGCTTGCCGAGATGCGCGGCTTCCTGCGGGGTGTAGCGGTGGTGGCCGTCGTGCAGCAGGTGGTGGTCGAAGCCATAGGTATCGCGCAGCTTTTCGAACAGGCGCGGCACCGTGTTCAGCGCCTTGCGGGTGTCCCAGCCGGTAACCGAGGGCAGCGCCGCATCCGCCGGTTCGTAGAACAGATCGCCCCGGCCCACGCCATAGGCATCCTTGACGCCGGGGATCCCGGTCTGGGCGCGGATCGCCTTGTAGCCCATCGCGACATACTGGCCGACCGCCTCCACCGTCGCATCGATATCCGCGCCGTTGGCATGGCCATAGACCATGATCCTGTCGCGGCTCTTGCCGCCGAGCAGATCGTAGAGCGGCATGTTCGCCGCCTTGGCCTTGATGTCCCACAGCGCCACGTCGACCGCCGCGACGGCGCGCATCGTCACCGGGCCGCGCCGCCAGTATGCGCCGCGATAGAGGAACTGCCAGATATCCTCGATCCGGCGCGCGTCCTTGCCGATCAGCGCGGGGCAGACATGGTCTTGGAGATAGGAAACGACCGCCAGCTCGCGCCCATTGAGGGTCGCATCGCCGATCCCGGTAAGGCCGCCTTCGACCGCGATCTTGAGCGTTACGAAATTGCGTCCCGGGCACGTCACGATAACGCGTGCCGATGTGATCTTCATGGCCCCTCAATCCTGTCCCGCCCCGTCCCACCGGGCTGTCTCACATGCCCCGCGTTTTCGGCGCGATATATTGGTCTGTCAAGATTGATCGATCAATCTTACCAATTCATTCTCGCGCCCCGCGCAACCACGCCGTGACGCCTGTCGCCAGCGGCAGAGTTAGAGGCACTTGAATACCGCTCCGCCCGGGCGAAATTCCTGCAAATCCGCTACCGTTTCAATTGGACAGGCCAAAAGCCAGATTGTGCACTTGCCAATTTAGGCGACAAAGTTTATCCAATGGTCATAATTCGATCCGAACACGGTTCGAAAGACGGCTGAGACCGCAATATGGGGGAGAATGGGAATGAGGGCACCGTTGTCGCGTGCTGCGAAGGCTTCGACGCATCTTGCCGCGAGCGCCAGCTTGCTGGTGATGAGCAACATCCTGGCCACCGGCCTTGCAGCACAGACATCCGAGCCGGGAAGCGCAGTGGCATCAGCGCCACCCGCCGAAGAGATCGTGGTTTCCGGCGTTCGCGGCTCGCTTCAGAAGAGCCTTGACCAGGAGCGCCGGGCCGTATCGGTCGTCAGTGTCATCACGGCTGACGACATCGGTCAGTTTGCAGACCAGAACGTCGCCGAGTCGCTTCAACGACTTGCAGGTGTCACCATAGGCCGGTTTCAGGGCGAAGGTCGCAACATCCGCGTGCGCGGCCTTTCCGATGACTTCAACCAGGTCAGCTTGAACGGTGCGCAGGTCGGCTCGTCGAACAGTGATGGCGGGCGATCCGTGGCGCTCGATGTGATTTCGTCCGAATTGCTCTCGAGCGTTCGGGTGGCGAAGGCGCTCACTCCCAACATGGATCACGATTCGCTCGGCGCGCTCGTCGAGCTGCGTACGCTCTCCGCGTTCGATCGTCCCACTTCGAGCATGCGCCTGCGGGCCGAGGGCAGCTACAATCAGAACGGCGATGCGTGGAGCCCCAAGATCGCAGGCGACGCGACCTTCCGCTCCAGCGACGACCGTTTCGGGGTGGCATTCGCGTTCAACTACTTCGACCGCGAAGTGCAGAACGATCAGCTCCGCAATGACGTGCAGCCGCCCTTTGCCAATGTGTTCCTGCGGCCCGGCAATGTTTTCCAGATCAACCCGGCCACCCCTCCTGCGGACGGAGAGCGGTTTCTGCGCCCCGAAGAAGCCGACCAGCGCGTGCAGATCGGGTTTCGTGAACGCATGGGCGCAACCCTGACGCTGGATTACCGCCCCAGTGACGATCACAAGTTTTTCGTCAGCGCCGTCGGGGCGCGTCTGGTGGACGAGGATATCCGCGTCCAGCAGGAGATCGAATTCCGCAGGGCAAGCCGGGTTCAGGATCAGCTCGCCATCGGCCCGCGCACGGGCAGCAACCGTCGCACGGATTTCGACAAGCAGATCTTTTTCCAGAACTCGACTGACCGCGTGCTGGCGTTCAACGCCGGCGGCGAAAACCGCTTCGGCGATTGGAAGATCGCCTACCGGGCGGATTACTCCCACAGCCTGTTCACTTTGCCGAACGGGGTTCGCAGCCGCTATCGTCGGCGCGACATCGGCGCCAGCTATGTCGCGGGCATCGATTCGGTCGACATCGAACTGTCCCCGGTCGGTTCCAATGATCCCTTCAATCCCAGCCAGTTCGTTTTCGACGCATTGCTGCGCGTCGACGAGCGGCGGACCGATGAAATCCTGACCTTCGGCATTGACCTGAGCCGTGACTTCAGCCTTTTCGGGCGCGAGGCAACGGTCACCGTCGGGGTCAAGAACCGCAACCGTGAAAAAGTGATCCGGCGCGGCGAAATCAGCGTGAACCCGAACGACGCTGAATTTCGCACGCAGCTGGATGCAGCCGGTATCGCGAGCAACATGGGCCAGCTCGAACGGTTCACGCCGCGCACCCGGCTGTCGTCCTTCGGTGAATTTCCCCTGATCGACGTGGCGCGGCGTGAGGCCTATGCGGCGGTCGATGTGCTGGGGCTTACGACCGAGAATGCGGGCCGGGTCGATTTTGACAGCTCCGAGGATGTCCTTGCCGGGTTCGCCATGCTCGAGGCGACGCTGGCCGAAGGGCTTTCGATGGTGGCCGGGGTCAGGGTTGAACGCACCAACTCGGGCAATGCGGGCACGCTCACCACGCGAGAACGGCTCGACGGGGTTCTGGTGGTGAACGCCAGCGAACCGATCTCAGGCGTGGGCACAAGCTACACGCGCGCCCTGCCCAGCATGCATCTTCGCTACGAGCCCAATCCCGACATCGTCATGCGACTGGTGCTTGCGCGCAACCAGGTGCGCCCGACCTTCGGTGATCTGCGCGCCTTGCAGGAGGTCTTCGTCGACCGGGAAACCATCGACGGACAGGTCACCACCTTTGCGCGAACGCTGGACGGGGGCAATCCCCAGCTCAGCCCGCTGATCGCCGACGGGGTTGATGCCACCTTCGGATATTACGGTTTCAAGGACACCGTGCTGACCGCTGTTGCCTTCTACAAGGACCTCAAGAATCCCTTCGTGTCTGCCACCTTCAACGGGGCAGATGTCGCATTGACCGGTCAGCAGGTGTTCGATCCTGCAACCGGCCAGGGCTTCACCACGGTCAATGCCGTCGGCAATGCCGGCTCGGGTGAGCTCTATGGGGTCGAACTCGGCCTCAACCACTTCTTCCGCTGGGCGCCGAAGCCGCTCGATGGCCTGTTTGTCTCGGCCAATGCCACCCTTGCCGGAGGCAGCATCCGGTCTGAATTCATTCGCAACAACGAGGCTCTGCCGCTGCCGAGCCAGCCGCGCCGGTCGGCCAATATCTCGGTAGGGTACGAGGACGAGACCTTTACCTTGCGCTGGTCGGGAAACTATGTCGGCGGATCGCTGCGCACAGTCGATGCGGGCAATCCCGAACTGGACACGCTGCGCAAAGAATTCTGGAGCATGGATGTCAACCTGAGGGTGAACGTCACCAATTGGCTGCAGCTCTATGCCGACGGCATCAATCTCAACCGTGCGTCGGAAACGCGGTTCTATCGGGGTGACGTCAACGGCCCGCTCTACGAGCGCAACGATGACTTCGGCCGCACCTACCAGGTGGGCGTGACCACGCGGTTCGACTTCTGATCCATGCCGCCGGGCGCGGTGCCGGTGGGACGGGCTTTCAGGCCGTCAGACCGGCACCGGCTCCAGCGAGGCGAGGTAATCGGGATCGAAGGTGATCCCCAGACCCGGCCCTTCCGGCACCGGCAAACGCCCGTCCACCGCCACGAAGCGCCTGCCCTTGCCCGTCACCTCATAAGGCACCGGATCGGGATCGCCCTTGTATTCCTGATAATCGGTCGTGTTGGGCAAGAGGCTGGCGAAATGCGTGACATAGAGGCTGCCGAGCCCGCGCCCCGAAATATGCGGCACGCACTTCCGCCCCAGCACCTCGGCCATGCGCGCGACCCGCATCGAGCGGATCAGCCCGCCGAAATAGATCAGGTCAGGCTGCACGATCTGGATCGCGTCCGCCGCCAGTTGCCATTCCAGCGACCACAGGCTGGGATCCTGCTCGCCGCCCGCAATCGGGATCCTGAGCGCATCGGCGACCTGCTTGGTCTCGGCCAGATGATCGAAGGGCACCGGCTCCTCGAAGAAGGCGTAGCCATGCTCCTCCAGCAACCGCCCGACGGCGATGGCGCTCTCGACCCCGAAGGAGCCATTGGCATCGGCATAGAGCACCATGTCGGGGCCGAAGGCCTGCCGCATCAGCGGAATCAGCTTGCGATCGCGTGCGGTGCTGGCCTCGGTCTCGGCCATGCGCGCGCCGAGCTTGAACTTGACCGCCTTCGCGCCGCTTTTGGCGACATCGCGCTGCAACCGCTCCACCACCCATTCGGCGCTGCGGGCGCGGTCGCCATTGGCGAAATAGACGCCGGTGCTGCCCCGCACCGGATCGCCCAGCAAGCGGTTCATCGGCAGGCCCGTCCGCTTGCCCAGCAGATCGAGCAGCGCCAGCTCCAGCCGCGCCATGCATTCCCACAGCGCGAGGCCCTGCCACTTGTAGTTGCTGTCGTGGAGATAGGCCTCGGCCTGAAGGGCCTCGAGATCGCGCGCATCGCGGCCGATGAACACCGGCGCGAGCTTGAGGCCGATCAGCGGATAGACCGCCGGGAACTGCTCGGAATTGGTGAGCGTCCAGCCCTCCGCCCCGTCACGGTCGCGCACCCGGATGAGGTACTGCCCGTCGCGCCGCAAAACGTCGATGCTGGCGATGATGACGGGGTCGCTTCCCAGCCGGTCGGTCCGCAGCACCGGCCGGGCGGCGGCGGCGCGCAGGCGCTCGGTGAGGTCGCGCGGCGGAGCGAAGGGCGTGCAGGCGGGCGCAGCAGCGCCCGGCGCGGCCCCGCCCAGCGCGCCGAGGCCCAGCGCCGCCAGCCCGCCCGCTTTCAGCAGATCGCGCCGTTCCATCATTCGCCCTCCTGCCCTTTGACGTCGATCCCGATGATCGCTTGCCGCCGATCGGTCGAGGCGGCCTCGGAAAAGCTCACGTCCCGCGTCACAAGCCCCCGGACATGCGCCAGCACCATATGGCCGGGCCGGGTCGAATAGTCGGTGCTGCCCGCCTGCGCGGCGATCTGGACATTCCCGCGCGGCTTGGCCGAGCGTCGGGTTATGTCGACGGCACCCCGCACATCGGTGACGACATTCTCCAGCACCAGCCCCTCGATCGGCGCGGCGGGATTGCCGGCGATCAGGCTCGCGCCCGAGGTGGCGATGGCGATGCGGCGGAAGGTGGTGTCGACGATCCGGCCCAGCGTGCGATCCGCCTCGCGCCGGTCGATGTCGATAAAGATCGGAAACTGGCGCGGATGCCGCCCGCCGGTGGTGATGGCGATATCCTCGAACAGGTTGTTCCGGTGCGTGCCGCCGTCGATCATGAACAGCGCAATGCCGTAGCGCGAATTGGCAATGGTGAGGTTGCGGAACACGGAATTGGTCACGCCCACCCGCGATCCCGTGCCGAACTTCAGCGCCGCATCGTCGCTTTCGAGATAGCTGTCTTCAACCAGCACATTGTCGACCCCGCGCGCGCCCGATTTCAGCACGATGGCGTCATCGCCGGTGCGGATGTCGACCCCGCTGATGACCGCGTTGGAGGTGTCGCGGATCTGGATGCCGTCGGTGTTGGGGCTGCGCGGATCGTTGCGGATGGTGATGCCGCGCGCGCTCACGCGCTCGCAGCGATGGAAGCGCAGGGCATAGGCAGGCATGTTGGCAAGGGTGATGCCTTCGACATGGGTATCGCGGCAATTGGCCAGTTCGATCGCCGGGCCGGGACGCGGCAAGGTCGGGCGGGCGAGACCAGTGGCGTAGAAATCCCTGTCCCAGAAGGCCTCGCCATTGCCCTCGATCCGGCCTTTGCCGGTGATGCTGAGGCCGCTGACCCCGTCAGCCAGCAGCGCCGCGCGCGCCGGGGTGATATCGGCGTCGCGAGCGATCTCGACCGGCGGGAACAGCGCGATATCGGGATGGAGCGCCAGCACCGCACCCTCGGCCAGTTCCAGCACCATGTCCGAACCGAGCCGCACCGTGCCGGTCGACCACTCGCCCGCCGGGATCAGCACGGTGCCGCCCGTGCCCGCGCAGGCCTCCACCGCCGACTGGATCGCCGCCGTGTCATGCGCGCCGTCGCCCGGCACCGCGCCATGATCGCGGATGTCGCACACCGGCGGCGCGGCGAGCGTCATGAGGCTTGCGGCAAGGATGCTCATGGTGCGGCCTTTCTGCGATAATAGTCCTGCAGCACGAAGAACGCGGCCTTGCGGCGGCCTTCGGGCGACAGAAGCCCCTTGCGGTTCCACATATCCTGAAAGCGTCCGTGCCAGCGCCGGGGGGAGCGGAAGTCCTTGAGCACCCAGGGCGCAAGGCCGACGCAGCCGGGGGTGCGCTCCACCACCTTCAGCGTCTCTTCATAGAGCCAGGCCTGATAATCCTCGCTCCAGCGTTCCTCCCGCGGCCCGCGTTGACCATAAAGCGCATCGGCCCCGAATTCGGAGAACATCAGCGGCTTGTCATAGGTGTTGCGGAAGCTGACCCCGGCAATCTCGGCAGGGGTGCGGGTGCCGTACCACCCTTCGTATTGGTTGATCGCGACCACATCGAGGCTCGCGCCCAAGGGATCGCGCACCTCGATCACGCTTTCGCCGTCCGTCACCCCGCCGACATCGACATTCTTGTTGAGCGCGGCGGTGACGAGGCGGGAGGGATCGAGGGCGCGGACATCGCCGATCACGGTCTCAAGGAACCTGAGGCGCGCCTCGGACTGAGGGGTTTCGTTGGCGACCGACCACATCACCACGCTGGCGCGCGACCGGTCACGCCGCACCAGCTCGCCCATCATCTGGCGGGCAAGCGCCAGCGTGCGGGGGGAGGCGTAGTCGATCTCCTCCCAATAGACCGGGATTTCGGCCCACAGCATCAGGCCCATCTCGTCGGCCAGGCGCGCGACGTGTTCGGCGTGGGGGTAGTGGGCAAGGCGCACGAAATTGCACCCCAGCGCCTTGGCCTCGGCAAGCAGGGCGCGGGCCTTGGCAAGGCTGACGGCGCGGGCGCCCTCGGCCCCGAAGGCTTCCTCGTGCATGGAAATGCCGCGCAGGAAGACGGGCTGGCCGTTGAGCAGGATTTCGCGGCCGCGCGCGGCGATGGTGCGCAGGCCGATCCGCTCGGTCAGGCGGTCGCTGGCGGCGGTGAGGGTGAGCTCGTGCAGCACCGGCGTTTCGGGCGACCAGCGCGCAAACCCCCTTGCGGGGATGCGCAGCTGCGCCCGGCCCTCGCCATCGGTGACAGTGCGCGCAGTGCGCCCGGCGAGCTGTGCCGTGACCTGCTGCCCGCCGCGCGCCCGGCCGTCGAGCGTCAAGTCGATCGCCAGCGCATCGCCGTCAAGCCGCGCATAGGTGTCGCGGATGTGGGTCTCGGGCACCGCCACCAGCCACACCGAACGGGTGATCCCGCCCCTGTTCTTCCAGTCGAAATCGAGCCCCGGCACGGTGTCCGCGCCGTGGCGGCTGTCCGCCCGGACCACCAGACCGTGCGGGCCAGCGCCTGTGCGGGCGAGGAGATCGGTGATCTCGACCGCGAAAGGCGTGAAGCCGCCCTCGTGCCGCGCGATCTCGACCCCGTTAAGCCACACGGTCGCGGCGTAATTGACCGCCTCGAAATGGAGAAACTGGCGCAAGCCGGCGCGCGGCGCGGCATCGAACAGGCGGCGGAAATAGGCCGGGCCTTCGTAATAGGTCAGCTCTGCCGCGACATCGTTCCAAGCGGCGGGAAGCTGCATTGCGTCGCTGGAGGCCCATTCATATTCGACAAGGCCGGTCTCTGGCGTCTCGATGGTATCGAGCCAGAACGAGCGCCGCTTGCTCGGCTTGCGCCCGGCGACGTCGAAGGGATCGAGGATCACCTTCCATGTCCCGTCGAGAGCCACCCGCTTGCGTCCCGGCAGGTTGGTGAGGAAAGAGGCGGCGGCCGCAGGGGCGGGCGTCTGCGCCAGCACCGGACGCGCCATTGCGCCGATGGCCGCCCCGGCCACCCCCGCCTTCATAACCCCACGCCGGGTCAGCCCGCTCATGGCGCGCGCCCGTTGAGCCATGCGTTCACGTCCTCACCCCGCCGGTCGCGCAGATAGAGCGACAGGAACCTCACACCAAAGGTGCTGCCGACATCGCGGTTGAACAGCGCGACCGTGCCGCCGGACAGCTTCAGCCGCGTGTCGATCACCGCGCCCGCGAGATTGCGGTCGGGATGGTCGGCGGCGTAGCGGTTGGCGATCAGCCAGTCGGCGAAGGTTGCGATTGCGGGAGAGAACTCGGTGAAGCCGTAGTCCTTCAGCCGCAGCATCAGCACCCCGTTGAAGGCGACCGCCGAACCCGTCACCTCGGCACGGTTCGATACGCCGTCGATGCTGGTGCGGTAGAACAGCGTGCCGTCCTTCTGCATGACCTTCTGCGCCCAGCGCGCGGTGCGGGCTGCGCCTTCGAGATACCTCCGGTCCCCCGAGACCTCGTAGGCCTGCAACAGGGCTTCGGCGTTCCAGATGTTGAAGCGCGGGTGGATCTGGCTGCCGTCGGCTTCGTTGGGCTCGAACTCCAGCCACAATCCGCTTTCGTGCTGGCGGACGAGGAGCGCGTCGGCCTGCGCGACGAACCGCCTGCACCACGCCTTGTCGCCGGTGTGGCGGCACATGTCATGGAACAGGAAGCCTTCGATATTGGGGCGGGCGACCCGGGTGACTGGCGCAGGAGCGCGCGCGGCCTTGGCCGCATCGCGCTGCGGGCCCTGGGTGTGAACATCCCAGTCGCGCCAGACTTCGCCTGTGGCGGGGTCGATGATGTTGTAGAACAGCCCTGCCCCACCCGGAGTGTCTTCAGGCACGCGGGTATGCGCCCACAGCCAGCGGCCCGAGCGCGCGGCGGTGTCGGCATAGCGCGGATCGCCGGTGGCGCGGGTCAGGGCGAACAGGCCCGGGGTGCCATCGGCGATGGTGGTCCAGTTGACGAGATTGCCCAGCCGATCCCCATGCGCCGCCGCGACTAGCCCGGCAAGCAGGTGGCCTTGCGGAAATTCGGTCGCAATCCACCAGTCCCCCCCGCGCCGCGCGACGGCGACAAGATCGGGCCGGTCCAGCACCGCGCCCGCCTCCAGCAAGGCCCAGACCAGCTGGCCGGTGTGCCAGTGATCCTCGTAGGAATGCCAGCGCGCGGTGACGATGTCGTAATCCGAGCGGCCCCGGCCCTCATCCGTCATCAGCACCTGCGCCGCATGGTCGGCCAGCCCGGCAAGGGCCGCCTCGACCGCCGCCTCGCTCGGTTCGGCATGGGCCGCCCCCGGCAGCAGCGCTAGCGCGAGGGCGATGAGCGCCCGCCTCACATCACCGCTCCCATCTGCCAGGGGACGAATTCGAGATCGCCGAGGCCGAGGCCTTCGGACTTCGACCGCTCGCCGCTCGCGGTGCGCAGCAGCAGATCGAAGATCGCCTCGCCCATTGCGTCGAGCGTCACCCCGTCGAGCACCGGGGAGCAGTCGATATCCATGTCCTCGGCCATGCGCGTCGCCATCGCCCGGTTGCTGGCGAGCTTGATGCAGGGGGCGGGCTTGGACCCGAACACCGACCCGCGCCCGGTGGTGAATGCGAGGATGTTCGCGCCCGCCGCCATCTGCCCGGTCGCCGAACAGGGGTCGTAACCGGGCGAATCCATGAACACGAAGCCGGCCCGCGTGATCGGCTCGCCATAGCGATAGACCGCGCGCAGGGGGCTGGAGCCGGACTTGGCGACCGCGCCGAGCGACTTTTCAAGGATCGTCGTCAGCCCGCCCGCGATATTGCCGGGGGAGGGGTTGTTGTTCAGCTCCGCCCCGTTCCGCGCCACATAATCGGCCCACCAGTCGAGCCGTTCCTGCAAGGCCGTGCGCACGGCATCGCTCTCGGCGCGGGCGAACAGCAGTTGCTCCGCGCCCCAGATTTCCGGCGTTTCCGAGAGGATCACCGTGCCGCCTGCCGCCACCAGAAGATCGGCCGCACGGCCCAACGCGGGGTTGGCGGTGACGCCCGACCACCCGTCCGACCCGCCGCATTGCAGGCCGAGGATCAGATGCTCGGCAGACACCTCCTCGCGCTTGCAGGTGCTGGCCTCGGCGATCAGGTCGCGCACAATCGCCCGCCCGGCCTCGATCGCGGCGCGGGTGCCGCCTTCCTCCTGAATGGTAAGGGTGCGCAAGCTTACGCCCTGCCGCGCTGCCTCCGCGGCGTCGGCAAAGCCAGCGATCTGCATCATCTCGCAGCCCAGCCCCACCACCAGCACGGCGGCGAAATTGGGGTGGGCGCAGTATCCGGCCAGCGTGCGCTGGAGGTTGGCGGTGCCCTCGCTCGCCGGGGTCATGCCGCAGCCGGTGGTGTGCGTGAGCGCGACGACGCCATCGACCGCGCCGCCATCGTGGAACATCGCATCGGGGAAAGCCGCGGCAATCGCACGGGCGACGTTGGCGGAACAGTTCACGCTGGTCAGAACGCCGATATAATTGCGCGTGCCGACCTTGCCCGAGGCGCGGCGGTATCCGCGAAAGCTCGCCCGGCGCGGCGGCAGAAGGGGCGCAAGGGTGGCTCCGGGACCGCTGCGCAAGGCGCCGACATCGGCGCTGACATTGTGGACATGGACATGGGCACCGGGCGCAATCGCGGCGCGGGCAAGGCCGATGACCTGCCCGTATTTGCACACCGCCTCGCCCGGCGCGATGGCGCGAAGTGCGATCTTGTGACCGGGCGCGACCGCTTCGGCAGCGATCACCCCGGCCGCCAGCGTATCGCCCGCCGCCACCGGATCGAGGCACAGCGCGACATTGTCGTCCGGGTGCATGGCGAGGATGCGCGCCTCACCCATGGCTCAACCCCGCCCTTCCGCAAAGGCCCGCACCGCCGCCCCGGCAGAGCCATCGGCAACGGCGGCATAGGCGCGGGTCAGAGCGGTCACGAACTGCGCGTCGGCAGGAAGATCGCTCCCGAAGATCGCCCCGATCCCGAGCAGCGCGCGCACTTCCGCAGCCCGGTCGCCATCGGCGGCGGCGAGGGCGGCGGCGGTCTCCCGCGCGAGCGGATCGTCGACCGCGAAGGGCACGCCTGCATCGCTCACCCCCGCCTGCCAGCGCATCCACCCGGCCAGCGCCAGCGTCAGCGCAGAGGGCACCGGGCGACCGGCGGCGCGGGCCGCGCGGATCGTCTGGAGCCAGCGTTGCGGCAGCTTCTGGCTCCCGTCCATCGCGATCTGGTGGGTGCGGTGCATCAGCGCGCCATTGGCAAAGCGCGCGCGCAATTGCGCCCGGTATTGCGCGGGATCGAAGCCGTCGATCGGATCGAGCGTCGCCTCGGCCTCGTCCCACAAGGCCTCGATCAGCGCGCCGAAGCCGGGGGCGGCCATGGCCTGATGGACATGAGCGTGCCCCGCCAGCCCGCCGAGATAGGCGATGGCGGAGTGCGCGCCGTTCAAGAGCCGCAGCTTGGCTTTCTCCCATCCCGCGACATCGCGGGTGAACTGCACGCCGACTTCGTCGAGCGGCGGGCGGCGGGCCGAGAACCAGTCCTCGACCACCCACTGCGTGAAGGGCTCGGTCTTGACCAGCGCCTCGTCGCGCCAGCCGGTGGCGCTTTCGAAATTGTCGAGGTCATCGGGCGTGGTCGCGGGCACGATCCGGTCGACCATCGAGGAAGGGAAGGCGACCTCGGCGGCGATCCATTGGGCCAGAGCCGGGTCCACCGCCTCGGCCAGCGCGATCACCGCGGCGCGGGTGCGCTGGCCGTTTTCGGGGAGGTTGTCGCAGGAGAGCACGGTGAAGGGCGCGCCCCCCGCCGCCCGCCGCGCCGCCAGCCCCGCGACCAGAAAGCCCGGCGCAGTCTGCGGGGCCGCGAGGTTGGCGATATCGGCCGCCACCGCCGGATCGTCAGTGCGCAAGATGCCGGTCGCGGGATCGAGACAGTAGCCCTTCTCGGTCACGGTCAGCGTCACCAGCGCCACCGCCGGATCGGCCAGCGCGCGCACCAGCGCAGCCGGGTCATCGGGGGCGACCAGCACGTCGCGCACCGATCCCACCACCTGCGCCCGCTCCTCCCCGCCATCGCGCACCAGCACGGTGAACAGGCCGTCCTGCGGGTTCATTTGCCGGGCCACGGCAGGCGAGCGCAGGCTTGCCCCCCGGATCATCCAGCCCTCATGCCCCGCCGCCAGCAGCGCATCGAAGAAACACGCCTGATGCGCGCGGTGGAAGGCCCCGGTGCCCAGATGCACCACCCCGCAAGGCTGGCTGCGGTCATAGGCTGGCCGCGCCCAGTCGGCCGGCAGATCGCCCAGCGCGGCGGCGGAGAGGCGGGCGGTCATGTTCATGCGTCGATCCTTGCGGGCTCAAGCCGGGGCACCAGCGCATGGATCACCGCCAGCGCGATCAGATACATCGAGCCGATCAGGAGAAAGATCGGAGTGTAGCTGCCGACATTCTCCAGCACATAGCCCGCATACTTCGCCATCAGCATCCCCCCGACCGCGCCCGCCATGCCCCCCAGCCCGACGACCGAGGCGACCGCGCGGCGCGGCATCAGGTCCGAGGCGAGGGTGAACAGGTTGGCCGACCACCCCTGATGCGCCGCCGCCGCCAACCCGATGATGCCCACGGCGACACCCAGGTTCTCGGCATAGATCGCAAGGCTCACCGGCAATACGCACAGGGCGCAGAGCAGCATGGCAGTCTTGCGGCCCGCATTGACGCTCCACCCGCGCTTGATGAGGAAGCTGGAAAACCACCCCCCGGCGATGCTCCCCACATCCGCCAACAGATAGATCGCGATCAGCGCCGGGCCGAAGGTCTTGAGGTCGAGCCCGTAATTCTTGCCGAAGAAGTCGGGGAGCCAGAACAGGAAGAACCACCAGATCGGATCGGTCAGGAACTTGCCCAGCGCAAAGGCCCAGGTCTGGCGGTGCTTCAGCAATTCGCCCCACGCAATCGGCGTCGTCGCCTCCACCGGATCGCTGCGGATATGCGCCAGTTCAGCGGCGTTGACGCTCGGGTTGGCTTCAGGCTCGCGGTAGATCAGCCACCAGGCGATGATCCAGAGAAACCCCAGCGCGCCTGTGACGATGAAAGCCCCCTGCCAGCCCAGCGCCAGATCGATCACGATGATCGGCACCAGCAAGGGCGTCAGGATCGCGCCGACATTGGAACCGGAATTGAAGATCCCGGTCGCAAAGGCGCGTTCCTTCTTCGGGAACCAGTCGGCCGTCGCGCGCACGGCTGCGGGGAAGTTGCCCGCCTCGCCCAACCCCAGCCCGAAACGCGCCATGGCGAACGTGGCGATGCTGAAGGCCGCCGCGTGGGCCATGCCGAACAGGCTCCACACCATCACCGCCAGGGCATAGCCCCACTTGACTCCCACCCGGTCGATCAGCCGCCCGACCAGCAGCAGGCCCAGCGCATAGGCCGCCTGAAACCAGAACACGATGTCGGCATAGTCGGTCTCCGACCAGCCGAATTCGGCCGTCAGCGTCGGCTTCAGTATGCCGATCACCTGCCGGTCGACATAATTGATGGTCGTGGCGAAAAACAGCAGCGCGCAGATCACCCAGCGATGACGGGTCATGCGGGCAGGTTCAGCGGCGATAGTGCTCATGCGCCGAGCCGGTAGGCCGCCTTGGCGAGGTTGTAGGCGAGATCCTGCGCCACGGTGTGCGCGTCGTCCTCCAGCATCCGGTGCTCGGCCACGAGGCGCGCCAGGAAGGCGCAGTCCATCCGCCGCGCGACATCATGCCGCGCCGGGATCGACAGGAACGCCCGCGTGTCGTCGTTGAAGCCGACCATGTTGTAGAACCCCGCCGTCTCGGTGGTGTTCTCGCGGAAGCGGCGCATCCCTTCCGGGCTGTCATGGAACCACCACGCCGGGCCGAGCTTCAGCGCGGGATAGTGCCCCGCCAGCGGCGCGAGTTCGCGGGCATAGGTGCTCTCGTCCAGGGTGAAGACGATCACGCTGAGGCGCGGGTCGTTGCCGTGGCGCGACAGCAGCGGGCGCAGCGCAGTGACGTAATCGGTGCGCATCGGGATATCCGCGCCCTTGTCCCGCCCGAAGCGCGCGAAGACCTCGCCATTATGGTTGCGCGAGGAGCCGGGGTGGATCTGCATGACGAGGCCATCTTCAAGGCTCATGCGCGCCATCTCGGTCAGCATCTGGCCGCGGAAGGTCTCGGCGTCCTCAGGCGAACATTGCCCCGCCAGCGCGCGGGCGAACAGCGCGTCGGCCTCGGCGCGGGGGAGATCGGCGGTGGTGGCAGTGGGGTGGCCATGATCGGTCGAGGTCGCCCCGTGGGCCTTGAAGAAGGCGCGGCGGTCTTTAAGCGCGTCGAGATACCCCGCGAATGTGCCGGTGTCGCAGCCGGTGATCGCGCCCAACCGCGCGACATTGCCCGCAAAGCCCTCGTAATCGGGATCGAGCACGTTGTCGGGGCGAAAGGCGGTGATGACCTTGTGCCCCCAGCCCTCGGCCCGCAATTTCGCATGATGCACCAGCGGGTCGAGCGGGTCTTCGGTGGTGCAGATCACCTCGATGTTGAAGCGTTCGAACAACGCGCGGGGGCGGTAATCGTCCTGCGCGAGCCTGGCGTCGATCACGTCGTAATAGTGATCGGCGGTTTCCGGCGAGAGCACCTCGGCAAGGCCGAAGACCTGCGAATAGACCCAGTCATGCCACATCCGAGACGGGGTGCCATGAAACAGGTGGTAATTGGCCGCGAACAGCCGCCACACCTTGCGCGGGTCGGTCTCGACCGGGGGACCGTCGGCACCGGGCAGCTTGGGCACGCCCAGCGCCTCCAGCGGGATGCCTTGCGAAAAGAGCATCCGGAAGACGTAGTGATCCGGGGTGATCAGCAGCGCGGCCGGATTGGGGAAAGGCTGGTTGTCCGCAAACCACGAAGGATCAGTGTGCCCGTGCGGGCTGATGATCGGCAGATGCCGCACCCCGGCATAGAGCCTGCGGGCAATGTCGCGGGTGGCGGGATCGGCCGGGAACAGCCGGTCCTCGTGCAGGTGGAGCCTAGGCACTGTCGTCAATCTCCCAGCTGGAACCGGCGGCGTTCCCCGGCGATTTCGGCGCGGATCCGCTCCATCGCCTCGGCCTCGGTCGCGGCGAACACCATGTCGGCAACCCCGCGCAGATGCGTGCGCATCGCGTGGCGGGCGGCGCGCGGATCGCGGCTGCGCAGCGCGGCGAGGATGGCCGAATGCTCCTCGATCCGGGGCTTCACCCCCTCGGCGCGCGCCTTTTCGAGGAAGCGCAGGTTCTGGAGCGACCGGCCCCGCGCATCCCACAATCCCTCGATCACCTGTTCCATCGCCGAATTGCGGGTGGCGGCGGCAATCGCCATGTGGAAACGCCGGTCGGCATCCTCCGACATCACGACATCGCGCGCGTTCTCCGCCTCCATCTCGGCCACCAGCGTCTCGAGCGCGGCGAGTTCCTCATCGGTGATGTGCGAGGCGGCGAGCGCGGCGGATTCGCCTTCGATCCGCGCGCGCGCCTCGAGCAGTTCGAAGGGGCCGACATCGGCCGGCGCGGGCTTGCCGTGCTTGCGGCGCAGGGCGCGGACATAGACGCCGGAACCCGTCACGACCTCGACCAGCCCGTCCACCTCCAGCGCGATCATCGCCTCGCGGATGGTCGGGCGGCTGACATCGTGGAGCGCAGCAAGATCGCGCTCGGACGGTAGGCGCTCACCCAGCTTGTAACGGCCCGCGACGATATCGCCCGCCACCGCCTGCGCCACGCGTTCGTAGAGCCGCTTGCCCTGCATCACACACCCCAATTGGCCGGCTCAAACTGGCCTGACCTATACCGATCAATTGGCAGACCAATCAGCCAGCGTCAAGTCGCCTTCCGACCCTCGCCTGTCAATAACCGCCCGGCACCCAAGGCGGCACCGGCTCGGCATCGTCGAGCGTGATCATTCGCATGTCGTGCACCACCCGTTGCAATGTCATGTCGAGGGCGTTGCTGATCTGGAGCGGGTGCTTTGCTGCACCCATCGTGACATTGCGGATGACGACATCGCGCACCGGGGCATCGGGACGGCCGGCGATCGAAATTCCCACTCCGGTGGTGGCAACGGTGACGTTCTCGATCAGAATGCGCTCGAACACGGTCGGGAAATTGCCTCCGCGATATGAATGATAGTCGTTGGTGAAGACCAGCAGCGACGCGGTCTCGCCGGCGGCGATGTTGCGGATGAAGACATCGCTGATCCGCCCGCCTCGATCGAGATTTGCCTTGAAATACAAGGTGTGCCGCGCCTTGGGAATGCGGAACCCGTCGACAAAGACATGGCGCACCCCGCCCGACATCTCCGATCCGATCGCCATGCCCCCGCCGGCATGGCCGCTGTAGGTGCAGTTGCGGATCACCACGTCCTCGGTCGGCACCCCCACCCGCCAGCCATCCTGATCGCGGCCCGATTTCAGTGAGATACCATCATCGCCGACATCGAAATCGCAATTCTCGATCAGAACCCGGCGCGAGGAGTCGGGATCGACCCCGTCGCTGTTCACATGATCGGACTTGCAGCGGATATTGCGGATGACGACGTCCTCGCACAGCAGCGGATGAACCATCCAGAAGGGGGAATCGATCAGGCGCGGCCCATCAACCAGCACGCGCTTGCACCGGTTGAACTGGACGAAATGCGGGCGCAGGCGGCGCTCTCCGGTGAAGACGCGCTGCTCCACCGGCACCCCGTCGCGGCCCATGTCGCGCAAGGCGGTCTGGGCGGCTTTCTGCGTCTCGCGCCAGGGCAGCCAATGCGCGGCGCCCTGCCCGTCGATGGTGCCGGGGCCGGTGAGCGCGATGTTCTCGCAATCCTCTGCATAGAGCATCGGCGAGAGGGTGTAGCACTCCGTCCCCTCCCACCGGGTGCGAACGGGGGGGAGGTAGAGCTGTTCGCCGGGGAGAAAGCGCAGCGTCGCGCCCGCCTCCAGATGCAGTTCGACATTCGAGCGCAGGTGGATCGGCCCCGCGCTGAGGTGCAGGCCCGCCGGGATCACCACCCGCCCCCCGCCCGCCTCGTGCGCGGCGCGGATCGCGGCGAGGATCGCGGGACGGCTGTCGCCGGCAGTCGGAGCAAATTCGGCAAGCGGGAAGGTGCGCGGGGGAATGGCAACCCGGCGGATCGCGGCCACGATGCGTTCGGCCCTGCCCCAGGGATCGGTGAGCCACGCCGCCTCGGGCTGCACAGGGGTGCGACATCCAGTCGCCGACAGGGCGCTCGACGCCAGCAGAGCGCCCAGAACCGTGCGACGATCCAGCATTGTCTCTCCCCCTAATCAATTGTCTGACCAGTCTATAAGTTGGTCAGGACAATTTGCAACCGGTCAGCATCAGGGGTCGATCAGGATGATTCGCAAGTCATTGACATTGGTGAAGGTTGGCCCTGTCACGACCAGATCGCCGAGAGCAGCGAAGCTGTCATAGGAGCGATTGGCATCGAGCGCCGCCCCCCAGGCGATCCCGGCAGCTTCGGCCCGGGCGAGCGTTGAAGGGTCGATCATCGCTCCGGCATTGTCGCCGCTGCCGTCGATCCCGTCCGTGTCCACCGCCAATGCGCTGATCCCCGGCTGACCGCTCAGACCCAGCGCAAGGGCCATGAGATATTCGGCATTGGGTCCGCCCCGCCCCGAACCGGGAGAAAGCCTGACGGTGCACTCCCCGCCCGAGATCAGCGCGGTCCGCTGCCCGCGTGCGAGGGTTTCGAGCGCCAGTTCTGCATGCCGGCCCCCGACCGCCCGTGCCTCGCCCTCGATCACATCACCGAGGATCATGGGCGCGTAACCCGCCGCCGCCAGCACCTCCGCCGCCGCTTCCAGCGCCGCCATCGGCCGGGCGACCACGACAACGCGCGCATCGGCAAAGGCAGGATGATCCGGGGATGGCAAGGCGTTCGCCGGATCGGCGAGCGCCGCCGCAACTCCGATCGGCGGCGCAATCGCGTAGCGCGCCAGCACCGCGCGCGCTTCGGCCTGAGTGGTGGTGTCCGGCACAGTCGGTCCCGAGGCGATAAGCGCTGGATCGTCGCCCGCCACGTCCGAAATGCAATAGGTCTCCACCCGCGCAGGCCAGGCCGCCAGTGCCAGCCGCCCACCCTTGATGGCCGAAAGGTGTTTCCGCACACAATTCATCTCGGCAATCGAAGCGCCGCTTGCCAGCAGGGCACGGTTTATCGCCTGCTTTTCGGCCAGGGTCACACCCGGCACCGGGCAAGCGAGCAAAGCGGACCCACCGCCGGAAATCAGTGCAATCAGCCTGTCCTGAACGGTCAGGCTCTCGGCCAGCGCAAGGATGCGACCCGCGGCGGCCGCGCCGTTTGCGTCGGGCACCGGGTGCGCAGCCTCGATCACCGCGATGCCGGCCGGCAGGGTGAAGTCGCCGCGATGGCCGTAGCGGGTCAGCGCGATTCCCTCGACATCGCAGCCGAGGATCGCCGAGGCCCCCGCCGTCATCGAGACCGCCGCTTTTCCTGCGGCTACCAACACCGTCCGGCCTGCGCTGTCCTGAACGCGCAGGTGCCCGCGCAGGCAGGTCTCTGCGCGAGCCGCTGCAAAAGCGGCGTGCATCGCCTTCAGCAAGAGTGCGCGCACCGTCGATGCATTGGGGGAATCGAGCGGCTTCAGGGAACTCATCGAATCTCGCTACCCCGCATCATTTCCGGAAACCTGCCGCTCTTGCAGTGCTCGAACTTGCCGGGATTCGAGCTCAGGTCAACTGGCCTGACCAAATTTGTGCAAATGCCGACCAGCGATGTTCGAGGGGTTGGCAGCCGATGGCAGAGCCGCAATCAGGTCGGCAGGTCCGGCTTGCCCGCTCCGTGCACGTCAGGCCGGTGCTCCCCCAATCGCTGAAACATCATCCGCAGCTCGATCAGGTTTGCCACCCGCAGTGCGAATTCGAACACGTCGAACGGCTTGGTCACGATGTCGCGTGCACCGAGCGCCAGCGCGCGGCGTTTGGCTTCCACCGAAGTATCCGCCGTAAGCACCATGATCGGCACGAGATCGCCCTCACCGGTCAGCCGTCCGAGGCCGTCGAGCAGGGCGTAGCCGTCGATGCTGGGCATCATCAGGTCGAGCAGGACGAGATCGGGCTCGAAGGCAAGATGGCGCTCGGGGGCGAGCCGCGGGTCGGTGAGCGCCTCGAAATGCCGATAGCCTTCGCGCTTCAGCACCGCCTCGACCAGCGCGAGATTGGCCGGCTCGTCGTCGATCGCAAGAATGCGCGCGTCCTGCGGCTTGCGGGGCGTGGTCATGACGTTCGCTCCATGAGCGCATGTTCGACCGCCTCGAGCAGGGCAGGAACGTCGATCGGCTTGGTCAGCACCGCCACGGCCCCGCGCGAGGTCCAGTCGGATTGGGCGGCGATGGCGTCGGCGGTGAGCAGGATCACCGGAAGATCGGGGAAACTGGTGCGCAGTTCGCGCAGCACCCAGGCCCCGTCCCGGTCTGGCAGGTGCAGGTCGAGCAGCACCAGATCGGGGCTGTGGCGCAGCGCCAGGTCGAGCCCGAGCCGGGCCTGCATGGCATGGACAATCCGCGCCTCGGGCCATTGGCGGGCCGCGACCGCCTCGATCAGTTGTGCGTTGGCGAGATTGTCCTCCACCACCAGGATTGTCAGGGGGCAAGCTGCGGTGCGGCTTGGCAGGGCTGTCCTTGCGGGCAGCGGGTCGGGCAGCGCGGAGGGAGCGGTCAAGGGCAAGTCGAACCAGAAGCACGCTCCGTCGCGGCGATCGGCGCGCGGGGCATAGCCGATTGCGCCGCCCATCGCCTCGATCAGGGCGCGCGACAGCGACAGGCCGAGCCCCGTGCCTTCTGTGCATGCAGCACCCGCGGCAAGCCGGGTAAAGGGCTGGAACAGATCGCCCGCCTGGCCCGGATCGACGCCGATGCCGGTGTCGACCACCTCGACCCGCACCCGCTGGCCTGAGACCTGCGCCGTAATCGCCACCGCGCCGCCGGGCTTGTTGTATTTGATCGCGTTGCTCAGCAGGTTGAGCAGCACTTGCAGCAGCCGCCGCCGGTCCGCCGCGACCGGGGCGACAGGACCGATGTCGTGCCTGATCGCGATCCCGTGACTTTCCGCCTCGGGCAGCGAAAGGCTGACCGCCTCGGCGATTGTCTCGCCCAACGCAACCGGCACAATCTCCATCCCCAGCTTGCCAGCCTCGATCCGGGCGATGTCGAGCACCTCGTCAATCAGGGCCAGCAGGTGGCGGCCAGCCCGCAGGATCTGGTCGATGCTCGCCGCATCGGCCTTGCCGCGCCCGGAATGATCGAGTTCGAGCAGCTGCGCAAAGCCGAGAATGGCATTGAGGGGCGTGCGCAATTCGTGGCTCATGCGGGAGAGGAACAGGCTTTTCGCCGTGCTCGCCTGCTCCGCCTCTTGCCGGGCGTGCTCAAGCGCCTCCTGCGCGCGGCGGCGTTCGGTTATGTCGCGCGTCACCTTGGAAAAGCCGCGCAAATCGCCTGCTTCGTCGCGCAGGGCAGTGATGACGACGTTGGCCCAGAACAGGGTGCCGTCCTTTCTGATCCGCCAGCCTTCATCCTCCATCCGGCCATAGCGCACCGCTTCGGCAAGGTTGCGCATCGATCGCTCGTGGGCATCATCTCCCGGATAAAAGGTGGAGAAGTGGCGGCCGAGGATCTCCTCGCTTGTCCAGCCCTTGATGCGCTGCGCCCCGGTGTTCCAGCTGACCACGCGGCCATCTGGATCAAGAGCAAAGATGCCGTAATCGCGCACGCCCTCGATGACCAGTCGGAAGCGTTCCTCGCCCTCGCGCAAGGCCTGTTCGCGCGCTCTCAGCAATGCGCTTGCCTCGATCATGCGCACCGCCAGAAGGCCGATCTCATCGCGTCCGGCCTCGCGCTGTTCGAGCGCCTCGCCCTGCGCCAGCAGCACCGCATCGCGTTCGAGCAGCCGGACCCGGCGCACGATCCCGCTGGAAAACAGGAACACGGCAAACAGGCTGCCAACCAGCCCTGCCACGGTCAGAAGGCCTGTGATGACAAGTCCGTTGAAGCGGACGCGGTCAAGCCGGTCCTGCCGGGCCGCGAGCAGTTCGCGCTCGCGTTCCTGCATGCCCTCGATTTCGCCGCGCAAGGCGTCAAGCACCTGCTTGTTGGCGGCAAGACCCGCAGTGATGGCGGGATCGCTGACGACGTCCGCACCTGTTCGTCTGCGCGCCTCCACCAGCAGTGAGAGGCCTTCGCGCTTCTGGCTGGCGAGCGCCTCGATCCTGGCAAGATGAACCGACGCCTCGGTATCGCGGATCGACGTGCGCAGGCGCTGCGTCACTTGCGGGACCAGCTGCTCGGCCCGGTCATAAGGTTCGAGAAAGCGCGGCTCGCCGGTGAGCAGATAGCCGCGCACCCCGCTTGATGCCTCTGCCAGCGCGGCATGCACCTCGTTCACATCGTTCTGGATCGCGATGGTGAGCCGGACATCCTGCTCTGCCCGCGATTCCAGCCTGCTGATGGTATAGAGCGCGGCGACCGACCCGAGGAAGATCAGCAGCGGGACAGCGACGACCACCAGCCCCTTGGTGGCCAGCGGGCGATTGGCCCACCAATTCGACACGGAATGCACCGTCACGCCCCCCGCCCCATGCCGTGGCGGGTCGCAAGGATCGCAGCCTGAGTCCGGTCGCGCACGCCCAGCTTGCCGATCAGGCGCTCGACATGGGTCTTGACGGTGCCCGGTGTGATGCCGAGCGCAATCGCGATTTCCTTGTTGGTGCTGCCACCAGCCAAAGCCGCGAGCACCTCGCGCTCGCGCAGGGTCAGGCGTTTGATCGCGGAAAGCGCGGGGCCGGCCTGATCGTCAGATACGGCCCGGCGCATCAGCGCAGGCGGGAAGGCAACGCCGCCTGCGGTGACCTGTGCCAGCGCGGCGAGCACATCGGCCCGTGCCGCATCCTTGGCCAGAAACCCGCGCGCGCCCGCAGCTATTGCGGCCCGCAGATAGTCTGCGCTGTCGTGCATGGTGATCAGCACGACACCAAGGGTTGGAGCGGTTTCCGCCAGACGGCGCGCAACCTCCAGCCCGTCGATGTGTCCGCCGACATAGCGGATGTCGAGCAAGGCCAGATCGGGAGTGTGCTCGGCCGCAAGAGCGAGGGCCTCCTCGCCGGTGCTTGCCTCGGCCACGACGACATAGCCCCCGGCCCGTTCGAGCAGCGCGCGCAGGCCCTCACGCGCCAGATCGTGATCATCGGCGATCAGCACGCGGGCAGGGCTGCGCTCGCCGATCATCGCGCAGGGAATTCCGCGATGATCCGGCAGCCCTCGCCCGGCGCGCTAATGATGTCGAGCGTGCCGCCGAGGCGGTTCACTCTCTCGCGCATGTAGGAAAGCCCGAGCCCTCGTCCGGCGGTGCCGACAAGGCGCAGCCCGGGATCGAAGCCCGAGCCGTTGTCGCTAATTTCAACGCGGTAGTGACCATCAGTTTCGTCAACGCGAATGGTCACCTGCGCACCCGCGCCAGCGTGAGACCGGGCATTGTTCAAACTTTCCTGCACGACCCGGAACAGCGCGGTCTCGAGGAGGGCTGGCGGGCGGCCCCCGAGCGTCGCGTCAAGCAGGACGTCCCGCGACATGCCCGCCTCGTCGATGAGTTGGCGCAGGGCTGCGGCAAGCCCGAGGTCATCGAGCACCGGCGGGCGCATGCCCGAAATGACCTGGCGCAGTTCGCGAACAAGCCCGCGCGCCTGTTGCGCAGCTACGACGAGGTCCGCCGGATCGCCATCGGTCGCAAGATCGAGGCGCCGGGCGAGGGCAGCTGCGGTCTGCGCCACGCCGTCGTGCAATTCGTGGGCCACCCTGCTGCGTTCGGCCTCCTGCACGCCGAGCAATTCTGCCAGCAACGTGGCGAGCCGCGCTTCACGCGCTTTGGCTGCCAGCGCCCCGCCGATGAGCTGGGCAAGGATGGCAAGCGCCTCGAGATCATCAGCCGTGGGCGTTCCGACACGCTGTTCGAGCACCAGTGCGTTCAAGCGGTCCTGTCCGCTTCCCGGCGCTGCGAGCGGAACGACAAGGGTGTCGTTACCCGACGAGGGCAAATCATCGGCGCTTGCAATGGTGCCTCGCGCATAGCCGGTCAGATGCGCAGCCTCGGCAGCGACCTTGCGTGCAGCGATATCGAGGTCGCCCGGGGCGCTCGCGGCAAGCATCCTGCTCGCCTCGACGAGCACCCGTAGCCGCGCCGCGCGTGCTTCGGAAGCACGATAGAGCGCACGCAGGTCGGATGCCGTTTCTGTTGGTGGTGCAGCGGAGAGGCGAGGTGACATGGCGGCAACGCTAAACCTTGGCGGCGGCTTTGTCATATGCCGAACGGCATAGGTCAAACGGCCTGCCATCCGGCGGACGCCGCCATGTCCGGGGCATGTCAGAACTCCACGCATCGCAATTTTGCCGCGCCAACATGGAGATACCAATGAAGACCGGACCTCTTGCCCTTGCCACAGCCGCGCTGCTGACCTCCGCCTGCACCCCCGGCTACGCCAAGGAGCGCCCACGCGCCGCCGCTGCGGCCGCCGAGCAGAACGTCAACTGCATCTCCGAACGGGAAGTCGTCGCCGCGCAAAAAGCGTGGGGCGAGGGCATCGTCAAGATCGGCAAGGTCTATCAGGACGGCGGCGATTATTCGGCCGCAGCGGCCGCGCATATCGACCAGTTCTATGCCTATGATCTGAGCCTCGTCCTGTTCAAGCCGACCTTGGCTTCGGTCGATCAGTTCCGCACCTCGTTCGATTCGGCGCTGTCCTACTTCGTCGGCGGCAACCCGACCTACCCCGAAGACAAGGGCTTCGCGATCAAGCCGTGGAGCAAGGTGCGCTGGAAGAATGTCGGCATCACCAACAATTCGTGCACCATGGCTGTGGCGATGGGCAATTACTGGTTCACCGCGGCCGGCAGCAGCGAGGAAACCAAGGTGGAATACACCTTCGGCTATATCCGCGGGAACGACGGTGCGCTGAAGATCGTCGTGCATCAGTCGTCCGTTCCCTATAACGGGGCCTGATTTCGCACCCCCGAAACCCGGTCCCGCCTGGCGGAGGAACGCGGGTCCTTGTGACACGGTCACAAGACCCGCGTTCAAGCCATTGTTGAGTAAACCATCATGAAATTCCGCTGCATAGCCGTATCAGGTGCCGCGCTGATTGCTGCAAGTCCGGCGAGCGCGGCTGAAGACGATGCCAATATCTGGCTCGGCCAGTTCGCCACGATCAACGCGACGGACAAGGTCTATGTGCGGCTTGAGGCGCAGGAGCGGTTCACCAACGATGCCGAGCGCCTCGGCCAGTTGCTGCTGCGTTCGCTTGTCGCCTATCGGCTGAACGACAAGGTCAATGCCGGCGTCGGCTATGCCTTCATCCTGACCGACCCGGTCGGGCCGGTCGAACTCAACGAGCATCGCTACTATCAGGAACTCAACGTTCGGCTGATCGACCGGGATGGCATAACGCTCGACAGCCGCACACGGCTGGAGCAGCGCACCTTCGAAGAGCGGGACGGCACTTCCTGGCGGCTCCGGAACTTCGTCCAGCTGCGCGTGCCGGTGACCGGCAACAACAAGATCGTCGCCTACACTGAACCCTTCATCGACCTGAACGAAACTGATGTGCAGCGCGGCGGGCTGTCGATCTGGCGCAACTTCGTGGGGGTTTCGATCCCGCTGGCCAAGGGCATCGAGGTGGTCCCGGGCTATCTCAATCAGCACGTCTTCAGGGACGGTCAGGATCGGTCCGACCATACGGCGAACGTCAACCTGTTCATGACCTTCTGAGGGCCCGAAGAGCTCGGGACCGGATTTGTGGTTCCGACGGTCGGCTCAGGCACCCAGATCCCGGCGATCCCTCATCAGCGTCTTCGTCGCGGTCATTGCGCAGGCTCGAGCGCAGTCTGGTTTTCGCCCCATGCCGGGAAGGGGTCGTTCAGATTTTCCCACTTCTCGGGCGTGAATGCGTCGGTCGGCACGAGGCAGGCGTCGAGCGCCCTGGTGATTGCCGCCTTGTCGAGCCCGATGCCGATGAAGACCAGTTCCTGCCGCCGGTCGCCCCAGACGGGGTCCCAGTGGCGGATCACGAATTCCTCGAAGGTGCCGTCGTCGGGCCAGCGGTTC
>ERZ1066121.358-NODE-358-length-43071-cov-8.610935_pt1 | contig 43071 bp, 52 predicted proteins | sample MGYA00382768_ERZ1066121 | MGnify/ENA primary metagenome ERZ1066121 (study PRJEB33369, sample SAMEA5778351) | biofilm metagenome | biome: Industrial cooling water; feature: Water cooling tower basin; material: Biofilm | place: United Arab Emirates | collected...
TGGCCAATGCTCGTGACCCTTGCCGCTGATCTGCCAGTAAAGCCCGCTATAGGGTTCCAGAAAGCGCTGATCCCCGAGCGGCTGGATCATCCGCACTTCGCCGTCGGGCCCGATCTCGGCCGATCGGATCATCGCCAGCAAAACATATTCGAGCCCGCTGTCAAAATTGCGGGTGATCGCCCCCGTCAACACCCGGTCCAGCGCAAAGCCGCCGCCGAGCAGCAACAGGCTGATCCACAGCGCTGCAATACCGATCATCCGGCGGCTCAGCGACCCGGTAGTCTGCCCGGTGACGCGGCCCAGGATACCGCCATCGGTGGATAGTGTCTCGGGCATCAGCCCTGCGGGTCGTCGAGCTGATAACCCAGACCACGAATGGTAGTGATGATGTCTGCGCCCAGTTTTTTGCGAATGCGCGTGACAAACACCTCGATTGTGTTCGAATCGCGATCAAAATCCTGATCATAAATATGCTCGATCAGTTCGGTGCGTGACACCACCTTGCCCTTATGATGCAGCAAATAGGACAGCAGTTTGAATTCCTGTGCGGTCATTTTGACCGACTGACCCGCCAGCGTGACCCGGCCCGACCGCGTGTCAAGCCGCACGTCGCCTGCCACCAGCTCGCTCGACGCATTGCCGGAAGCACGCCGGATCAGGGCGCGCAACCGGGCAATCAACTCTTCGGTCTGGAACGGTTTGGCCAGATAATCATCGGCGCCAGCATCCAGCCCGGCCACCTTGTCCGACCAGCTGTCGCGCGCGGTGAGCACCAGCACCGGCATGGTGCGGCCTTCGCGGCGCCAGCGTTCCAGCACCGTGAGGCCATCCACTTCCGGCAGACCAAGATCAAGGATGACCGCATCATAGGCCTCGTTGGCGCCCAGATAATGGCCTTCCTCGCCATCGGTCGCACCATCGACCGCATAGCCGGCCTGTTCCAGCGCCTGTTTCAGCTGCCGGTTCAGGCTGGGTTCGTCTTCCACCACCAGGATCCGCATGATCCGATCGGTCTCCGTTCAGGTTTGGGTTGCGACTTGGGCAGCGGGGGCGATCCTGTCAATGCCCCGCCGCCTCAGGCGACCCGCTGCAAAAAGCGACTCAAAAACTCTGGCGCCGCCGCACCCGCTCGCCGGTGCGCGCATCCACATCGACATTGATCAGGCTGCCATCGCGCAGGAAGCGGAAGCGATAGATGCGCGACGACTGGTCGAACTGGGCGCCAACATATTCGCCCTGGTTCTCCTGGATCACCCGGCGCTGGATCACCTCGAACGGCATGATCTCGCCGGCCCGCACCATGTCGCGCACGTCGTTGGGTCCAGCCAGCGCCGGCCCGGCGAGGCCAATCAGCGTGGCGCCGATCAGCGCGGCAGCGCGAAGCGAAAGAAGCAGCAGGGCTCGCATGAGCGGGTTCGGTCTCGTTCCTGTGATCGTGATCGGTTGTGTTGTTGCTGTTGATGGCTGCATTCGCTTGAACACCCCCTGAACATGAACAACGCCGCCTGCTTTGCCTTAGCTGGCTTCAGCGCGCAACCGCATCGCGCGCGGGCTTGCCATCACCGCGCCGCAGCGCCAAGGCCATGCGCACCATGCCCGAACCCATCCTCACCCTTGAACGCATCGGCCTGAAGACTGGCGCCGACTGGCTGTTCCGGGAGCTGTCACTCACCATCGACGCGCGCGACCGGCTGGCGCTGATCGGCCGCAACGGCGCCGGCAAATCGACCCTCCTGAAGATGATCGACGGCAGCATCCAGCCCGATGAAGGCCGCCGCGCCACGGCCAGCGGCCTTAAGATCGGCCGGCTGGAACAGGATCCGCCGCTGGCCGCCTTCGCGACGCTGGGCGACTATGCGCTGGCCGGCGGCGCGGCCGAACACGCGGTGGCGGCGCTGGCCGATCAGCTGGGGCTGGACATGGACCGCGCCGCCGCCACAGCTTCGGGCGGGGAGCGGCGCCGCGCCGCGCTGGTGCGCGTGCTGGCCGATGCGCCCGATCTGCTGCTGCTCGACGAGCCGACCAACCATCTCGACATCGATGCCATCGAATGGCTGGAGGGCTGGCTGGAGCGCAGCCGCTGCGCGCTGGTGGTGATCAGCCACGATCGCGCCTTCCTCACCCGGCTGACAAAAAACTGCCTGTGGCTGGACAGCGGCACGCTGCGGCGCGCGGAGGTGGGCTTCGGCGGCTTCGAGGCCTGGGCAGAACAGGTGGAGGCCGAAGCGGAGCGCACCCGCCAGCGGCTCGACACGAAGCTGCGCGCCGAGGAACATTGGCTGCAGCGCGGGGTGACGGCGCGGCGCAAGCGCAACATGGGCCGGCTGGGCAAGCTGATCGAACTGCGCGAGAGCCGCCGCGCGCTCGACAAGGGGCCGAGCGTGGCGCGCATCGCCACCCAGGCCGAGGACCCGGGCTCGAAGATCCTGATCGATGCGAAGCAGGTGTCGCTCACCCTGGGTGACCGTGTGCTGCTGAAGGACTTCTCGCTGCGGGTGCGCAAGGGGGACCGCATCGGCATCATCGGTCCCAACGGGGCCGGCAAGACGACGCTGATCCGCCTGCTGCTCGGCCAGATCGCGCCTGATGCCGGCAGTATCACCCGCGCTGCGACGCTCAACTCCACCATCATCGATCAGCAGCGCCAGCGCCTGAAGGGCCGCACGGTGCGCGAGGTGCTGGCCGATGGCGGCGAATGGCTGGAGGTGAACGGGGCCAAGAAGCATGTCGCCGGCCATCTGAAGGACTATCTGTTTGGCCCCGAAGTGCTGGATGCGCCGGCCGAAACGCTGTCGGGCGGCGAACAGTCCCGCCTGCTGCTGGCCCGCGAATTTGCCGCGCCATCGAACCTGATGGTGCTCGATGAGCCGACCAACGATCTCGACATGGAAACGCTGGACCTGATCGAGGAGGTGATCGGCGATTATGACGGCACCGTGCTGCTGGTCAGCCATGATCGCGCGTTCCTGGATCGCGTGGTGACGATGATCGTGGCGCTGGATGGCAACGGCAAGGCCGAGGCGAGTGTTGGCGGCTGGAGCGACTGGGCGGCACGGCGGGATCCTGGGCGCACCGGCGACCCGCCGGCCGCAAAGGCAAAGGCTGCCGCGCCGCCTGCCCCGAAAAAGGCCAGCAAGCTCAGTTACAAGGATGCGCGCGAACTGGCCGAGTTGCCGGGCCGGATGGCGCAGTGCGCCAAGGACATCGCAGCGCGCGAGGCGAGTCTTGCCGATCCCGATCTCTACACGAAGAACCCGCAGCGCTTTGCCGCCCTCACCGCCGAGCTCGATGGCTTGCGCACGCAGCTCGAAGCCGCCGAGCTGCGCTGGCTGGAACTGGCCGAGCTGGAGGAGAAGCTCGCCGGTTAGGCGACTTCCACGCCCGGCGGCACCTGCGGCTCGACGTGGCGCGGCGTCACCACGCGCAGCGGTGCCGGCGCCACCTTGCCGGTGTCGTGAGCGCGGATGAATTGTTCCACCACCGGCGCCACACCTTCGCGCCACTTGCGGCCGTTGAAGATGCCATAATGGCCGGCGCCCAGCGCCAGGTGATACTGCTTCTTTGCGTCCGCCAGGTTGACCGCGAGATCGAGCGCCGCCTTGGTCTGGCCGATGCCGGAGATGTCGTCGCGCTCGCCTTCGATGGCCAGCAGCGCGGTCTTGGTGATCGCCGCCGGATCGGCAAGCCGGCCCCGGTGGAAGAACTGGCCGGTGGCCAGCGCCTGGCGCTGGAACACCAGATCGATCGTCTGCAGATAGAATTCCGCCGTCATGTCGCAGACGGCGCGATATTCATCATAGAAGGCCTTGGTGGCCTCCGCCGATTCCTCGTCGCCCTCCACCAGGTGCTGGAACAGCTCCCAGTGCGATTTCATGTGGTTGGCGAGGTTCATCGACATGAAGCCGGTCAATTGCAGGAAGCCCGGATAGACACGGCGGCCGGCCCCCGGCCAGATCGCCGGCACCTCCTGGATCGCCATGTGCTCGAACCAGGCATAGGGCCGCTTGAAAGCCAGTTCGTTCACGACCGTCGGCGCCTGGCGTGTGTCGATCGGCCCGCCCATCATGGTGAGGCTGGGCGGCGTGCAGGGATGATCATCGGCGTTCATCAGCGCCACGGCCGCCAGCGCCGGCACCGCCGGCTGGCACACCGCGATCATGTGCGTATCCGGCCCCAGCAGTTCCAGATACTCGATCAGGTAATCGACATAATCTTCCAGATCGAACGTCCCTTCGGACTGCGGCACCAGCTTGGCATCGCGCCAATCGGTGATGAACACATCATGATCGGGCAGCAGCCGCTCCACCGTGCCGCGCAGCAGCGTCGCGAAATGGCCCGACATCGGCGCCACCACCAGCACGCGCGGATCGCGCTTGCCGCCCGTAACCCCGGCAGGCACGCCGCGGCGGAAATGCTTCAGCTGGCCGAACGGCTTCCTCAGCACCACCTCTTCCGACACCGGCACAGGCTCGCCATAGATGAGCGTCGAATTCAGCCCGAACGGCGGCTTGCCGCGCACTTCCACCGTGTGCGCGAACACTTCCAGCGCCCGCGCCATCACGGGCGCGCCCGGCGCCCAGGCGAACGGGCTGGTGGCGGCGAGCAGCCAGTCCGAACCGGTCTGCGCGGCCATGCCGGCCCCGGCCAGCCAGGCCCGCTGCATCTCGTAGGCGGTATAAAGCATCGATACGACCCTTCCGCGCGCCAGCAGCGCAATGAATGTTGCCCTGCCATATCGCAGGTGCAGCATAAACACGAAAACGCTGGCGACAGCATGAACACGGCGCAATGCAACATAAGTGCAACAGCGACCTGCTGCCCGATGGCAGGCATTGAGCCACACTCAGGCCCCTGCTATCAGCCGCCATGGCCTCCCGTCCGCCCAAGCCGCCGCTGCCCTCCGTGGCAGAGCGAAAACTCTCCCGCCTCAGGCTGTTGTGGCGCTTCACCCGCGCCTATCCGCTGCAGCTCACCGCGGCGCTGATCGCGCTTGCCGTTGCCGCATCGGCCACGCTCGCCATCCCGCAGGGCCTGAAGATGGTGGTGGACAACGGCTTTGCGAAGGGCAGCGATCCGGCCGCGATCACGCCCTTCTTCGCCGGTTTCCTCGGCCTGGTGCTGGTGCTGGGCCTCGCCACCGCCGTGCGCTTCTTCTTCGTCACCTGGATCGGCGAGCGCGTCGTCGCCGATCTGCGCACCGCGGTGCAGCGCCACCTCGTGACGCTGGATCCGGTGTTCTTCGAGGAGAATCGCCCGGCCGAGATCGCCAGCCGCATCACATCCGATACCGCGATCATCGAGCAGGTGGTCGCCACCTCGGCCAGCCTCGCCCTGCGCAACAGCGTCATGGGCATCGGCGGCATCATCTACATGTTCTGGGTGTCGCCGCGGCTCACGCTGATGATGCTGCTGGTGATCCCGCTCACCATGGTCCCGCTGCTGGTGCTGGGCCGCAAGGTGCGCGATGTCTCCCGCGCCAGCCAGGACCGGGTGGCCGATCTGGGCACCATGGTCTCCGAAGTGCTGGGCGCCATCCGCATCGTCCAGGCCTTCACGCAGGAGGGCCGCGAATCCAGCCGCTTCGCCGCCGCCGTGGAGCGCAGCTTCGATACCGCCAAGCGCCGCATGCGCCTGCGCGCGGTGATGACGGCGCTGATCATCACCCTGGTGTTCGGCGCCATCACGCTGGTGCTGTGGCAGGGCGCGCTGGGCGTGATCGCTGGCACGCTCTCGGGCGGCTCGATCGCTGCCTTCGTGTTCGCCGCCGCCATCGTGGCCGGCGCCTTCGGCACGCTGACGGAAGTCTATGGCGACTTCATGCGCGCCGCCGGCGCCTCCGGGCGCATGGAGGAACTGCTCGCCGCCCGCCCGCTGATCCGCGCGCCGGCCACGCCCACCGCCCTGCCCCAGCCGCCGCAGGGCCGGCTGGAGCTGGACGGCGTGCATTTCCATTATCCGTCCAAGCCCGATGCCCCTGCGCTCAACGGCTTCTCGCTCGATGTCGCACCCGGCGAGACGGTGGCGGTGGTCGGGCCTTCGGGGGCCGGCAAGTCCACGCTCTTCCAGCTGGTGCAGCGCTTCTATGATCCGGAAGCCGGCGCGCTGCGCATGGACGGCGTCGCCTACACGGCAGCCGATCCGCACGAGCTCCGCGCGCGCCTCGCCGTGGTGCCGCAGGAAACCGTGATCTTCGCGGCCAGCGCGCTGGAAAATATCCGCTATGGCCGCCCCGATGCCACCGAAGCCGAGGTGTGGGCCGCTGCCGAAGCCGCCCATGCCGATCTGTTCCTGAAGGACCTGCCAGACGGCATCCACTCCTATCTGGGCGAAGCCGGCACCCGGCTTTCCGGCGGCCAGCGCCAGCGCATCGCCATCGCCCGCGCCATCCTGCGCGATGCCCCGATCCTGCTGCTCGATGAAGCCACCAGCGCGCTCGATGCCGAAAGCGAGCGGCTTGTCCAGTCGGCGCTTGATGAGTTGATGAAGGGCCGCACCACGCTGGTGATCGCCCATCGCCTTGCCACCGTGCGCAACGCGGATCGCATCGTGGTGATGGACAAGGGCCGCATCGTCGCCACCGGCACCCACGACAGCCTGATGGCTGGCGGCGGGCTCTATGCCCGGCTGGCGCGGCTGCAGTTCGATCAGGTCGCCGCCTGAGATTTACTGCGCGGTATAGCCCCCGTCCACCACCAGCTCCGCGCCGGTCATGAAGCTGGCATCGTCGCTGGCCAGGAAGGCGATCACGGCGCCAATCTCGTTCGGCACGCCAAAGCGCCCGAGCGGATGGGCGGCGATCAGCATGCCCTTCATCTCGTTGCCATCCTCGCGGCTCGCCAGCGCGCCGGCCACCATCGGCGTTTCGATGAAGCCAGGATGCACGCTGTTGACGCGGATGCCGAGTGGCGCCCATTCCAGCGCCGCCGCCTTGGTGAGCAGGGTCACCCCGCCTTTCGACGCGCAATAGGCCGCCGCGCCCGCCATCCCGACCTTGCCAAGGATGGAGCTGATGTTGATCACGCTGCCGCCACCATTCGGGTTGCTCGCCGCGATGCGCGGGCCGGCATGGCGCAGGCCGAGGAACACACCATCAAGGTTGACGGCCAGGATCTGCCGCCAGGCCTCGTAGCTGTGGTCCATCAGCTCGTGGTTGCCGCCGGCAATCCCGGCGTTGTTCACCAATATGTCGAGCCGGCCGAAATCCTCCACGGCATGCTCAACCGCTGCCGCCCAGTCGGGATGGCTGGTCACATCATGCAGGCGGAACCGCGCCTTGCCGCCTGCTGCCGCGATGCTGGCCGCAATTTCCTCGCCGCCGATATCGCGATCGGTGAGCAGCACGGCGGCGCCCTCCAGCGCCAGCCGGCGGGCGGCAGCGGCGCCAAGCCCCGAGGCAGCGCCGGTGACGAGGGCAACCTTGCCGGTGAGACGGGCCATGGGCGTTCTCCTTTATAGCCAAGGATAGCGCGAGGGAGGCGCCGGCGTCTCCCCTCCCGCTGCTGAGAGGGGTTGGGGTGAAGCGGGCCAAGACTGATTAGAGTCACGGACAAGACTGATTAGAGAACTTTTCGAGCGATGCAACCGGTTGGTGTGGCGGCCTGGACACATACCAGAACCCTCTCGGAGCCCTCTTGGGCAAAGCCGAGATGCATCTGAGAGGTGGCCGGCGGCAGCGCTTTCAGGCCGCCGCCGGCCACTCTTCAATTGGACACGATCAGCTCGCGCGTCGCCGTTGGCCCACCGCTCAGGCGATAGAAGAGATCCACCGGCTCGAACTTGAATCGGCCGAAGATCGCACGCGTGTCGGGGTGGTCGTTGATCATCCCGACGATCCGCCGTGCCAGGGCGCGCTTCCCGCCGACATAGGGCGCCACCGGGCGAACGGGGTTAACAGGGGTGAGAGGCGTAGGGAAAGATTGAGACTCCATGTGTCGTTTCTGCCAATGAAGCCCCGCCCGGTGCACGGGTGCGGGGACTGAGGCCGCCGGCCAGCGGCCAAGGTGCGGGTTGCGGCCCGCGGTTCGAGGCGTGACAGCGCCTCTGCCCCCCGCTTTTTCGGCGGGGGAGATCACAGCAGCTCCCGGACGCGCAGCTCGATGCGCTGCTTGTCGAGCTGGACCCGTTCGCTGAAATCGATGTTCTGGATCACGCCATAGTGCAGCGCCTCGGCCTGGCCGGTGCTGCCGTCCTGGAACTCGGCCGCCAGGATCGGGGCGCCGGTGCCCACCTCCATCAGCAGCGACCACAGCTCGCGCAAGTGGGCCTCGGTCAGGCTGCTCCACGTCGCCCGCCAGATCGGCACGCGGCCGCCGCGCTCGATCGCTGTCTCGCCGCCGGGCAGCTCGCGCTGCTGGCTGCGGTCGTCCACGCGCCGGCCGCTGCCCAGCTCGAAATTGTCGTATTCCCCCTGGCCCATCGCCAGGCGCTCGAGCACCAGGATGGTGCCCACCTCCAGAAAGGCCGCGACCGGCTCTCTCAGGAAAACCCGGATATAGCGGGCCACGCGCGCCGGCTGGACCGCGAAGGCGAAGCGCCGGTTCTCCCGCGTGGTGGGTGGCAGCGCGACGGCGGTCAGGCCAATCTGGCCGAAGAAACGGTCAGGGTTCTCCTCCAGCCCAGGCGTCGCAAACGGCCCTTGGACAGACGAGCGGCCGAGCACGTGCCACTGCGCGCCGGCCGTCATGTTGGTATGGAGCACCGCGACGGATGACACCGGGTGATCCGCGCCAAGATCGATGTCGATCACCAGGTCGCGCGTCGCGCCGGCGGTGCCAGATCGGGCCACCACCTTCGGCTGGATATTCGCCAGGGCAGACAGCGGAAAGTCCGGATTGACGCCGGAAACCGAGCCGGCAGAGGTGACCGCAGCAGGGCCATATGGCACGATCCTGAAGAGGGCGCCGTTCTTGCTCATAACTGGATCAGCCCCTGCAGCAGCGTGGTGCCGGCGTTCAGGTCCACCCGCGCACGTGTCACCAGCAGCGCCACGCTGGCCGCGCCGCCAAAGAAGGCGCCGCCGCCAGGGTGGCTATAGGTCAGCGTCACGACTTCGCCCTCCAGATCCCAGTGGATGCCCTCGATCAGCACCTGGTCCTCGGCGAGCACGCTGCCCAGCAAGGCGAGCTGGCGGGCCACCTCGGCGCTGGCTGCGCCTTCGGTGGCCAGTGGGGTGGACTGGGCAGCGTCGCCGGCCGCCGCGCCCCAGCGTGCCTGCAACGTGGGGCTGGCGGCGGAGACCGACCGCTCGGGTGAGCGCAGATATTCGGCGCGATCGACAGTGGCTTCAGCCATCAGCCGCCCTCCGCCGGAAACTGCCCGGCCATCGCCTGCATCGCCCGCGGCACGCTGAGCACCGCCAGATCGACCAGCCGCCAGACCAGCGCCACGAAGTTGGTATCATCCAGCGGCAGCGGCGCGCGCCGTGCGTTGATCCGGTCAAACGCCACCGCCAGCGTGGCATCGCCGGTAGCGCGGGCGGCCACGTGCTCGGGCAGCGTCATCAGCTGCCACAGCCGCTCGGCCGGCATCGAAGGGATCACCGGCACCCAGCTGCCATCCGGCCCGCCAGACCAGCGCCAGCCTTCCCGCGCCGGCGGTGGGTCCAGCTCGATCCAGCCTTCGGGCAGGCCAACCGGCGCCTCCTCAACGCTGATCGTGCCATCCGGCAGCAGGAAATAGCGGTCCACCGGATCAGCTCCCGGTCGCCGAAGCGGTGCCGAACAGGAAGTTCGATTGCGCGGCGCGCGCCTGCAGGCGGAACTTCTGGGTGGAACCGGCGGTGAGCCCGGTCGCCGTTCGGTTGCAGGTGATCGCGCCGTTCCACGAGGCGATGATGCTGCCCAGATCCATGTCCACTGCCGCTTCGCTGGTCTGGATCGCCGCGGTGCCCACTGTCGCCCACACGCCAGGCGAGGTCTCGCGCCGCCAGCGCAGCTCGGCCGGATAGGTGTAGAAGCCGTTCGCAGGGAATGTGATGTTGGGGAAAAACTCCAGCGGCGCCGCCAGCGATGCCTGCCCGCCCGATCCGATGGTGATCGTGAGATCACCGGTCACGTCCGTCCAGACGCTGCCGCCCGGCGGCGAAGTGAAGCTGCTGGTGCTGGCCGTCGTGCCACCGCTGCCGCCCGAGGCCGGCGGCGGCGCGCGCTGCACCACCACGTCGAAGCTGCCGCGCAGTTCCACGCCGTCGCGCTCTGAAATCACCGTGATCCGCCCGGTGGCCGAGACCTCCGTGATGGAAATCAGGCCGGCCGCGCTGATGGAGGCCGAGCAGTTGACTACCTCCAGCGACCAGGCCGTGGTGGCGGAAACGTTTTCCGTCCCGCGCCGCCGGGTGGCCTGCACCGTTTTCGGCAGCTGCCCGGCCGAAAGCACGCCGAGGTGATCGGCCTGCAGGCTGAGACCCGGCAGAGCGTCGAGGCTGGGCGTGGCGGTGGCCGTCACGTCGGCATCCGGCTCCGCCGGCTTCAGCGCCTCGATCGGCGTGCCATCGGCATAGGCCAGATCGGTGGCCAGCAGAATGCGGGCCAGCTCGCCCTCGCCGTGCACCCGGTTGTTCGCGGCCCAGCCCAGCTGCCGGCGGGCGGTGGGCAGGATGATCTGCTGCCGGCTGGGGGCGTGGCGCTGCCAGGCGGCGAAGCTGGCGGCCGGCGTGCCCCAGGCCACGCGCCGCGCGTCCACCGTGCCATCGGCCCGCACCTTCCAGAAGATGCCCAGGCCGGCGAGCAGCCGGTCCAGGGCTTCGGCCACGGTCGCCTCGTCGTCGATATAGAGCCCGCAGTCGCCGAGCCCGAGGCCGTTCAGCGCCGCCACCACGCCGGCCCGGAACGGCAGCCGGCCACTCACCACGGCCGCGGTGATATCTCCCAGCGCGGCGCTGCCGAAGGTGGCATCGCAGGTGAAGGGATAGACCGGGCGATCGGCCGGCCGGGCCAGCAAGAGACCGCCGGCGTTCAGGCACCAGTCCACGGTGCCACCGGCCGGGGCGTTCGCCTGCAGGGCGGCCAGGCTGGCGCGCGCGGTGCCCAGCGCGAAGGGCACGCCGCCGTCGTAAAAGGCCTGGACGCTGGCTGCCGGTTGCGCCGCGAACAGCCAGACATTGTTCAGCCGATCGACCAGCAGGCCGGGCAGCGTGAACACCCGGCCGAACGCCACCGGCACCACGGCGCCAGCCTGACGATCGCGCGCGGCGGCCGCGGCATCGAGAAGGGCAATCCCGCTCGATCCGAAGCGCAGCGGCGCGGCCGGCACGCGCAGCAGCTGGCCCTTGTCGATCAGCTCCACCCGCGCCACGCCCGCATCGACGCTGATCGCGGCGGCGTTCCCGGTCCACACCGTGGCGAAGGCGCCGTCGGCCGGGTTCGATCCACCCAGCGGCCAATCCGCCTGCCGGATCGTCACGGCTGCGTCCCGCCACACCCAGCCGGCGCAGCTGCGGATCTCTGGCGCCAACGCGAAAGCCAGCGCGCCGATCTGGGGAGAAGGTTGTGCACCGAAGCGCTGGCCATCGAAGCCGATCGCCATCTCGAAGGCCGGCAGCTCCACCACGTGCGGCAGCCACTGGGCGCCCAGATAGGCAGCGGCGCGCGGGGATCGGTCCACCAGGCGCAGCGTTTCCACCGTGCCATCGGGCCGGCGCGGCTGACAATCGATCAACGTGGTGCGGCTCACCGCTGAACACTCCGGGCCAGATCGAAGTCATAGCTGCCACTACCGGCCGGCTGCAGCGCCGCCAGAATGCCGCCCAGAATGCCCACCTGCTGCCGGCCGAGGCCGTGCAGGTCCTCCAGCGTGGCGTCCATCGATCTGAGGGCGCCGATCTGCTCGGCGGCGGCGCGTTGGGCCTCCTCGGCCGCTGCGCGAACGCGGGCCTCGGTGGCGTCGATCAGCTCCTGCAGCAGCGCGGCCGAGGCCGCGCGCCCGTTTGCGGCTTCTCCCGTCGCGCCGAACGCCTCGCGCTGCAGGTCGTCGATCTGGCGGATCACCTCGGCCAGGGCATCGAGCTGGCTGCCATCACCGCCGCGAACCAGCCCGGCCAGCCGGTCGCGCTCGCCGCCCAGCGAGGTCAGCCGATCCCGCACCGAGCCACCGGCGCGATCACCGAAGCGGAAATCATCGAGCAGGGCCTTGGCCGAGCCGGTGGTGCCCTGCAGGGTGTCGCGGATCAGGGCGGCGCGCTGATCGGCGTTCAGCTTCTCGATCTCCACGATCTCGAAGCCATATTGCCTAGCAACTTCCAGGCGCTGGCGGGCCTGGCGCTCAAAATCCCGGAACGCCGCCGCGAAGGGATTGCCTTGGGCTTCCAGCAACTCCTCGAGGTTCTTCACCTTCAGGGCTTCGGCCACGGCCTGGTTGACGTTGCTGGCATAGCGCTGGAGCACGGCCTGGACGCGCGGGGACGTGGCAATTGCGCCGGTGGAAAGCGCGTTGGCCACGGCTGCTGCCACCGCCTCTTCGGCCGAATTGAAGCGCTGATTGCCGGCCGCCTTGAAGTCGCCGCCGGTGGGGTTGAAGAAGAACTTGTCGCCCGAGAAGCCGATCGCGCCCAGGTTCAGACCGGCACGGATCTCGCCGCCAAGCGCGCTCGCCAGCTGGGACAGCTGGTTTCCAAAGGCGCCGGCCAGCGACAGGCCCTGGTTGCCCGAGCTGTCACCCCGGCTGTTGAACAGGCGGGAATCGACGCCGGCGGCCGACGAGGTGAGCGCGACATCCGCGAAGGGATTCCTCGGGGCCAGGATCCCGCCGACGATGCCGCCGAGAACACTGCCGATGATCGGCGCGAACTGGCCGAGGCCGCTGGCGATGCTGTCGAGCGCGGTTTTCGTGCTTTCGAGCCCGCCGATCGCGCCACCGATTTCTGACCCCAGCTTAGAAAATCCCGCGCCGAACGTGTTGGCGATATCGGCCACGCCGCCGCCCACCGCCGCACCGCCAAGCACGCCGCCGAGCGCCTTGGCGAACTTGCCGTCCTTGTCGAACAGTTTTTCCAGCCGGATACCGAAGCCGTTGGCGACACCGGTGATGACGTCCCGGAAGCCTTCTGAAACGCCGGCACCCTGGCCAGGCACCAGCCGATCTGCCAGCGCCGCCAGCGCCGTGGAGCGCTGCAGCGCGCGGGCGAAGCCACCGGCCAGGCCATTGCCGATCACCTGGCTGAATTCCAGCGCGGCGCGGCCGAACTCCTGGCCGGTGCGGATGCCAAGTTCCCTGCCCAGGCCTTCCGGGCCGAGCACGCGCTCCATCTCGCGGGCGAATTCGCCGGCGAACACCCGGCCTGAAAGCGTGTCGGTGATATCGCCGGCGCCGGCCAGCTGGATCGGCCCGGTGGCGGTGCCGCCCAGCGCCGTCAGCCGCGCCCGGCGCAGCTTGTCGGCCGCGGCCAGGCGCGCCTCGCTGGCCTGGCCGGCGCTGGCGATGCCGCGCGCCTCGGCCTTGGTGATGTCCTCCAGCGCCTTCCGGTAATCCTGCTGGGCAGCGAGCAGCGGGTTATAGGCCTCGGCCAGCTTCTCGTTCTCGGCCGTCCGGTCCTTCGCCGATTTGGCCGCTTCGCGTTCCGTCCGGGTCGCCGATCGGGCTGCTTCCATGGCGCGCTCAAGGCTGTTCTTGGCCGCCACCAGCGCCGCTTCATAGGCCTTCTGGCTGATGGTGCCGGCCTGTCGCTGGCTGAACAGCCGAGCCTCCTCGGCCTTGTAACGGGCGGTGGCGGCGGCGGCCGCGTCGGTGAGCTCAGTGGCTCGGCGCAGCCCGATCAGCGCGTCGGCGCCCAGCACCCGGCGCTGATCGGCGGCAGCGGCGGCATCAAGGTCACGCAGCTGCTGGTTGATATCGCTGATCCGGCCGGAGCGGGCGGCGATGGCAGGCAGTGCCGCGTTGCCAAACTCGTTGGCGAACTGCGGGTCGTTCGCCCGCGCCAGATCGCCCGCCAACTTCTGCTTTTCCTGTTCCAGGAGCGCGCGCGTCTGGGCGCGGATGGCCTCGGCGCCCTTCAACCGCTCGGCCGCCAGCCGGCCCTGGCGGATGATCTCCTCCTCCTCGGTGCGGCTCGACCGCTTCAGCAGCGCGTCGAACTGTTCCTGGGCGCTGGCTTCGGCCTTGATCGCTTCGGTGACGAGATCCGCCGCCGTCTTCACCTGGGCCTTCTTGGCGGCCAGCTCGGCCTGCTTCTCGCTCACCCGGTTCGACGCGCTCCACAGGCTGCCGAGCACGATCGTGCCGCCCAGGATGGCCGCGCCCCACGGCCCCGAAAGGAAGCTGGCCACCGCGCCCAGCTTGCCGCCCAGCCCGGACATCGCGAACGCAATCTGGCCGCCCTGCTGGGCCAGGATGGTGAAGGCTGGCGTGCCAGCGGCGATGCCCGTGGCCACGTCGCCCACCTGCTGGCCCAGATTGGCCATAGAGGCGCGGGCCTGGTTGGTGTTGCCGGCCAGATTCTGCGCCGCCCGGCCTTGCGCGTTCATCGTCGCCGTCGCAGCGGCGTGCTCGCGGGTGGCCAGCACCTCGGCAGCGCGGGCCGCGATCAGCGCGTCGCGCAGCCGGTCGATGGCGGCGGTGTCTTCGGTGGCGGCGCGCGCCTGCGTCCGCAGCGCGTCGGCCGCGGCGCGGGTGGCCAGCTTGGCCTCCACCATCGCCTGCTTGGTGTTGGCAACATCGCCGGCCAGGCGCTTCAGCTCGGCCGAGGCCTGGCGGCCGTCAGCCGAAACGGTGGCCTGGACGCGAAGATCCGTCACCGGTTGGACCCCCAGCCATCGTCGCGGCAAAGCCGCGCCGTCGAACGGGCTCCGGCGGCCACCGAGCCGCCGGCCCCGCCGGCCGGGCTGGAGCCTGTCGGCGCGCGGCCCGCGCGCTCGCGGCGCTGCGCCGTCATCGCGCCACCATCACAGACAGTGCTTCCGCCTCGATCAGCTGCAGATCGGCGAAGATCTGGCGATCGACCACGAGATCGAGCGCGGCCGCGACCACCGGCAGCGCTTCATAGCGCAGCCCGGTGGCCATGCTGCTGATGATGCCGCCCCCAAGTCCCGCAGTGCCCATCACGCTCCGGTTCCACTGTGTCGCCATCGCCTGAAACAGGCGGACGGCGCGGCCTTCGTCTTCCTCTTCCAGCTCGATCAGCGGCTGCGGCGGCCGCGCCACCTTCGCCAGCTGGCGCTCGATCTCGGCGGGCGGCAGGCCCGCCTCGGTCAGCGTTTGCCTCAGGCTGTCGTGCCAGGCGGTGGAACGGCTGTCGCTTCGCCCGCCGCCGGCCCACCAGCGAGCGAAGCCGGCGAGTTTTTTACCCGCTCGTCCGCCATACCTCCCACCATCTGCCAGAAGGCCAGCTCCAGCCCGGCCGGGAAGCCCGGAACGTCGAGCAGCGCCGCCAGGTTGTCGGGCGTGAAGGCCAACGGCTTGCCGTCAGCATCGGACGGCCCGTCCCAGTCCTTCACCACCCGGGCGGCGAACTGCGTCATCGAGAGCTCGCCGGCGCCGGCCAACTTGTTCAGCTCGGCTGCCTCCTCGAGGCCAACGCGGCGGAACTTCACCTGGATCTCGACAGTCTCGATGCCGCCGCCATCGATGGCTTCATCCCAGCGCACCGGCCGCCACACCCCGGCGCCCTTCTTGATCACGTAACCCACGGCGCCGCTCCTCACTTCGTCACGAGGCTGAGCTCGTTGTTGCCGGTGCCGCCGCTGGGGACGAGCACGCCTTCCATCGTCGCCATCGTCCGGTTGTCGACATCCTCGATCGTGAACGCCTCGATCTGGGCGGCCGGCGTGCCGGTGGGCGTGCCGATCTCGATGATGTTGCCGGCCGCGGTGCCGTGCACGATCGTGAAGGGCAGGAAGGTGCCGGCCTGGATGGCGCTGCTGTAGTTCTTGGAGGCGAGGTCAGGCAGCTCGAACACCACGCGGAAGCGGGCGTTGCGGCGGTCGCCGTCGGCGTCCTTGCCGAACAGGATGGAGCGTTCGCCAGTGGTGGAGAACAGCTGGGTCTTGTTGTTCAGGCTGATCACCGCCTCGCGCACTGGCAGGGTGAAGGCATCGAGCCGGATCAGCGTGTGTTCCACGTTGACCTCGATCGGTGCCGGATAGGTAGGCAGCGCCAGGCCGGTGAGGTTCGCCGGCACCTGGATCTCGCCGGCGTTCCGGAACAGCCCCAGGCCTTCGAAGCTGGCGCGGGGCAGCTGCTTCTCGATGAAGCTGAAGGTGAGCGTGCCGCGCAGCATCCGGGTTTCGTGGGCAAACGGCCCCATGCAGGCGATGGCCGAAAGCGCGGCGCCGTCGCCGGCCGAGGTGAGCGGATAGGCCACTTCGCCGGCGGCCGGCACAGCCGCGCCGAACAGCGCCGCGCGCAGGAAATTGGCCCAGGCGACCGGCGTTGCCGGCGTGCCGCTGCCCGACAGTTCGAAGTCGAAGGCGATGCCCCGGTGCACCTGGCTCGGCGCAGACGGTCGGCTGCCGGCGTAGGGCAGATCAATCTCGCGCCGCAGCGTCTGGGCGTTGAACGGGTTGATCCGCAGGTTCTGCACCGGGAAGGCGTCGGTCGCCCAGCTGGGCGCCGTCCAGGTGCCGGGCGAGGTTTCAACCTTTGTGGCGATCAGCTTCGTCGAGCCGGGCATCGGGCGTTACTCCTGTTCGGCCACCGGCGCGCCAAGGGATGCGGCGGCCGGGGCGGTTTCGGTTTCGGCTTCCGCCTGAAGGGCAGCGCGGGCGGCCGCGTTCACCGGCAGCCCGTCTTCGGCCAGCAGATCACCGGTGTCGGCGCGCACGATCCCGCGCGGCTCAACCCGGTGAAGCTTCTCGTCGAACCAGGCCGGCATGCCGTCATCTTCGGGCGGCAGCTGGCCATCGACAGAGGCGGCCATCCGCTCGAACAGGGTCTTCTTGGCCATCAGAGCACTCCTTGCTTTCGGATCCGCGACACCGTGCGGAAGCGGGTGAGATAGCTGGCGTGGCCGCCGCCAACGCCGAGCAGGCGGGCGGCTTCGGGCACCAGCGGGCGCCAGGTCGCGCTGTCGGGCGTCCAGCCGAACAGCAGATCGCGGACGTTGTGGGAGATCTGCACCAGCTCGTTCTGGCGGCGGCCCTGTTTCAGGGCGCCGTCCACCATCACCACCACGTCGATCCGGCTGGTCACCTCGATGTTGATCAGCCCGCTGCCTTCCTGGGTGGTGAGATAATCCTCGGCCGCCGGCAGCACGAAGCAGGCCGGCCGGGCGACGGCGACCGTCTGCAGATCGGCCAGTGCCTCGATCGGCTCGATGGCCTTGAAGCCCAGGGCGTGCTGCTCGCCGCGCAGCTCGGAGAGGACGTGATCGAGCAGCAGGCTCACGCGCCGGCTCCCAGCGCCTGGGCGAGGTGATCGCTCAGGATCGTCTCGATCTCCTCGATGTCGGCCGGGCTGAAGCCCAGGAAGGGCCGGGCCGGCATCGTCACGCTGGTACGCGGACCGAACGGGGTGCGCAGAGCCTTCCCGTTCTTCGCCCGGATCGTCCCGCCAAACTGGTGGATGGCGGCGTAGATCACATCGCTACCCGCCAGCGCTGTGTTCGCGTCACTCGTGGAGAAGATCGACTGGCGCAGGTGGCCGCGCTCCCTGAGGGTCTGGCCGCCTTCCTCGAGCGCGCGCTGCGACGGCTTCCAGCGCTGGCCGTCCGGGCCACTTTCCAGTCGGAAATTCTCGATCGTCGCCTCGCGCATGTAATCGGCGATGGCGCGCATCGGCACGGTGAAGTCCACCGCCGCCTGGGCGCCGCGCTCCAGCCGGCCCGAAAGCGTTTCCGAGAAGGCGAATTCCAGCATCTCTAGAGGTTCCTGAGAGTGCGGCTGGAAAGCGTCGGCGCGCTGGCGCCGGGCTGGAAGATCACCGGCTGCGACTGCGCCTCGGCGGCAGCCGGCGCGGTGCCGGCGGGCGCGGCCACCCGGCCATCGGCGATCAGCTTCAACTGCGCGCGGGCGTTTCGGGCGGCTTCCACGATGCCGGCCGGCGCGTCACTGCGCGCCTGCCACAACCGGATCATCGCCAGATCGAAGGCAATGGCGCCCAGCAGCGGCCACGGCTGGGCGAGCGGCAGAGCGTAGCGGGCCGAAACGTGGCCATCAATCTCGGCCCCGGCATCAGCCAGGGCGCCGGCCAGGCGGGCGGCGTCGATCCGGCCGAGCCCGTCTTCATCGGTCAAGCGGGTGACGAGATCGACGCCGGCGCGCTCGATCAGCGCCACCGGCGAGAGATAGGCCCCAGCGGCGGGCAGCTCGCCGCCCAGCTCGATCACCGCCAGCTCGGCGTCGCGCTCGCGGGTCTCGCCGCCGGCGGTGCTGGCGCGGACGGTGATTGTGTAGCGCTCGCCATCGGTGCCGCCCGAAAGGCGGAACGAGACGGCGCTGCCAGCGACCGCCTGGGCGGAGATCACCGGCAGTTCGCTGCCCGCCACCAGGCCGCGCGCGGCGGCCGTGACGCTGATCACAGCGGAAAGCGCCACCCCGAAGGCGATGCTCACCTGCTTCAGTTCGAAAGGCTGCTTGATCAGCATCGGGTCTCACTTCTTTCGGGTATGGCCGGCCGGGCATCGGAGCACCCGGCCGGCCTTCCCATTCCCCCAACGGGAATTCAGCGCTTCTTGGCCCCGGCTGGCTTGGCGTTTTCCAGCCCGGCTGGGGTGGCGGTGGAGGCTCCCGGCGCTTCCTCTGCCGCCAGCGCTTCGACGGCCTTGGACGTCGAAGCATCGTTCGGTGCGCCGGCGTTCAAGGCCGCCGGCGCTTCGGCCTCTCCGCCGGAGGCTGCCTCGGGGGGCGCAGCTTCGGCGGCCGGGGCGGCCGTGGTATTCTCTTGGGTGGCCGTCGCCGCCCGAATGGCGACGCGCACCGCTTCGACGGCCTCCACCGTCAAGTCGCCGGCCGAGGTATCCTTCGGGTCCTCGTCGTCACCGCCAGGCGCGGCGGCATCCCGCGCCCGCTCGGCCTCCATCGCCGCGTGATCGGCCAGCACCTCCAGCGTGCCGCGCGGCGGGGGCTGAAAGGTCACCTGCTCCAGCATTGAAGCCAATTCCGCCACCTCATCGACGGCGCCCACCGGAATGAAGGCGTTCCCCGTTCCGGCGGCCACGTCGAGGTGCGGATCGAGGAGCAGCTGGGCCAGCCGGGCCTCGTCAAGATCGTCGAGAGACACCAGCGTGACCGCGAACGACTTGTGGCCGGTCGGTTCGAAGTTCACCCCTGCACGCCGATAGGGCGTGCGGGAGGAAACGATGCGCAGGATCACGCGAGCCACGGGGTCACCATCAGCTGGGCGGTGCCGCGCCAGGTGTTGGTTTCGCCGTTGGCGCCGAGTTCGGCGGTCAGCAGCTTGGCGCCGGCTTCGCGGTTGGACGGGCCGGCGATCAGCGTGGTGGGCTTCATGCCCAGAGGCCGGCCGTGATCACCCTTCATGCCCTCCAGCGCGGCATAGGCGGCGGCATAGTTGGTGGCATTGAGCGGCTGCCGGCTGCCGATGATCATCTGCGGGAAGCCATAGCCGACGTTCATCCGGGCATCAGCGCCATAGCGGAATTCCTTCAGATCGAAGACATTGTCGTCGGTCAGGCTGTCGCGGGCGACGAACTTCCAGTCCTTCCGCATCTGCAGGATGATCGGCCGGATGGCACGGTTCGGGGCCAGATCGGCCAGGAACCACGGCGCACCAGAGCCGCCCTGGCTGTTGCTGTAGGTGCCGTCGGTGCCGTCCTCCAGGATCACCGGGTGATCGGTGTCGAAGAAGAACTGGCCGTCATAGCATTGCGTCGTGAAGCCGTTCTTCAGCAGATCGAATACCAGCTGGCAGGCCTTGGCGCTGGTCGACTGCCCCATCTCTTCGAACATCGGGGCATAGAGGCCGGTGTTGTCGTCCTCGACATCGTTGCGGTCGACCGCGATGGTCAATTCCCAGTCCCGGTTCTTGATGGTGTAGCCAAAGCCCTTCAGGTTCTGCACGACGCGCGGGCCAAGCCACTCTCGCACGCTGGGGAACTTGCCGAGCCAGCCGTATTCGTTGGCACCGGTGCTGCTGCGCACCACCATCGCCACCGCGAGGTGTTCGGTCGGCGCGCGGCCGAGGCCGCGCTGGAAGCTGCCCAGGTGGGTGATGCCCTGCGTCTTCAACAGGCCGGGCGTGACAGTGATCGCCATGGTTTCCTTCCTTCCTTAACCGCGGAGGCCGATGCGCACCCACACGCCGTCGGGCTCGACGTCGTGGATCACGCCAGCGCGGCTGCGCGTGTTGGTGCCGTTGGTGAGCGCCACCTGCTCGTCGTCGACGACGAAGCAATCCTGGCCGCGATGGGCGATGGTGATCGCGTCGCCCGCACCCGAGTTCTTGTACTTGAAGATGCCGCGGCGGATCCGGACGGAAACACCGCCGTTCGTGGCGTTGCCGGTGACCGATTCCTCGAACCGGCCAAGCGCCTGCAGCGTGGTCGCGGTCGAGCCGGGGACGGCAAAGCCAGCAGCGTTCTGGCAGGCGAGGCCGCCAGCGTGGCAAACGGCGTTGGCGGCGACACCGACCACGCGATCGGTGCCGTCGATCAGCGGCGTGTTACGGGGTGCAGAAAGAGGCATCAGCGATTCTCCCAGATCTTCTTGGCGGCCAGGAATTCTTCAGCGGTCAGGCCAGCGTTGGCCGCCGTGTGCAGCTCTTCCTGGGTCAGGCCGCTCGCATCCTTCTGAGCCGGCTGGCCGTTCAGCTGGGCGCCGGCGGTCAGGATCGATGGCGCTTCGTTGAGCCAGGCTTCGAAGCCCTTCTCGTCACGCTGCAGGAACTCCGTGGCCCACTTGCGCAGCGCCGGGGTGACCTTGCCCGCCTCGCAGGCGGCCGTGATGATCCGGTCGTGCCGCTCGGCCTCGAGGGCAGCGAGGCGCGTCTGAGTCTCGGTGAGCGCCTCGACGGGCACGAACTTGGCCGGATCGGGCTTGGCCGCGGCAGCGGCGGCGGTGAACACCTCCTCGGCCGTCGCCGTCGCCGGCAGGCCCAGCGCCGCAGCGGCGGTGGCCATGGCAGCCGGCGCGCGGCCCAGCTGCGAGATGGCGGCCAGGATGGCCTCCAGCGTGGCGTCCTCGGGCAAGCCGAGCGCCAGGGCAATTTCCTTCATGTTCGGGTTCTCCTGGGTGGAAGCGACGGCCGGCAGCTCGTCGATCGCGGGATCGTTCACGAGGCTGAGGTGGATGATCTTGGAAAGGCGCCCGTCCCGGCCGGCCAGGAAGGAGGGCGAAATGTAGCGATACTCGCGCGCTGCGAGCCGGGCGGCGGCCGTTTCGGTCCAGGCCACTTCGGCCCAGATGCCGGCAGTATCGGCCTTCAGCGTGGCCGGATCGATCCAGCCGGCGGCCGGCGCCTGGCCGCCGCCCACCTTGCCGGGGCCGGCAGCGCCGACGCCGTAGACAAGCTGGTGATCATAATCGACCGGGATCTGGCGCCGGCCGGCGTGGGCCACGCTGGCGGCGATCACCGCCTGGGCGTGGGCAGCATCGGCCAGGACATAGCGCCGGCCATCTCGCGTCACCGTCTCGCCCATCGGGAACAGCAGCACGCGCGCGCCGCCGTCCGCCGGCGCCTCCGCCACCGCACCGCAGGTGAGCGGCAGCGGCCGAAGAGAAGCGCCGGCCGCGGCTGTATGCACGGCGAGGCGCTGGGCAGGGGAGAATTTCGGCGTCACCCAGCCGGCATACCGGCGGGCGGCAGCGCCCTTCAGGTCCGGCGGCGGACAGGAGGCGATGTCAGGAGATCGAGGCCCTTATGGCGTGGCAGGCCCGGAAAGAAAAGGGGCGGCACAGCAAGCGCCGTGCCGCCCCTGTTCGGACCGGGCGATCAGGGCTGGCGATAATTCTCCAGCGACTGGCGCAGGTGAATGCGCTCGGCATCATCGCCGATGATCTTCAGCAGCGCCGCCAGATCAGGGCCACGGATGGTCAGCGTGTCATGGCCGTCGGCCAGCGTCGCCACGGCGCGCAGCGCGTCGGTCAGAAAGACCGCCCGGCAGCTGTCATCCTTGCCCAACCCGCCCAGCTCGGCCAGCTCGGCGCGGATACGGCCACCGGGGCCGCCGCCGATATCGTGCAGATCAGCCATGGTTCACCTCCGCACCTTCGCTGGCGGCCGGGGCCGGCAAGGCCTTGGTATCCGACAGGCGCGCGCGGCGGCGGGCGGCATATTCGGCCTTGCCCTTCATGAAGGCTTCGAACTGCGGGCTGGCCCGCCAGCGATCGATGCGCGGATCGCGCTCGATCAGGCCCAGGAACTCGGCCACACGCAGCTGGCCGGCGACATAGCTGCCCGAAACCTCCAGCAGCTTGGCAATCTCCTTGCGGCCCAGCCCGGCGGTGCGATAGCGGATCAGGGCGCGCATCTTGGGATATTCCATGAACTGCACCCGCAGCCGGTAGAGCACCGTGGGCGTCAGCTCCCCGGCCTGCACTGGCACATCCTCGCCGGCTTCCGCCTTGCCTTCCAGCACATCGAGCACCCAGCGCCGGAACGCCTCGCCCTTCGGCGTCTGCGCCTTCATGGCGATCAGCGCCGCGCCGCGCGCCGAGTAGACACGCGTGAGCTGGCGGCCGCCAGCCCCGTCGATCTCGACCAAGAAGGTCATGTCGCTCTCGAACTCTCGCTGGTTTCGAGTGAAGAGCTTGCTCATGGCCCGAACGGGGTCTTGGAAGCCGAGCGCTCGGCCGACTTGAGAGGCCGCAACAAATCGCTGGTTGCCCAAAATGACGACCTCAACTTGTTGGCCGTCAAACGTCTCCATCATGGTTGTCGTGGTCATTACCGTGGCCCTTTCTAGTGGGCTTGGGGGTGGTCAATCTGACCACCCCCTTAGGCACCGGCAACGGGCCGGAACCGGGAGCTAGAAACCTGACGGTAGGCAGGCGCGCTTATTCCCCTCACGGGTATTGTATTCGCGCACTCCCGGCGAAATCGCCTTGCGACCGGCATCCAGAAAATGTCCGCTGTCGCTCATCTCGGCTGAGTCCCGCCGCTACCGTTTCGGGTGTTTCTAGCACCGTCGGAAAGCTTGCCTGCGAACCGGCGCTTCGTCAAGCTGCCGGGCCATCCAGATAGGAGAGCCCCGATGCGCTTCGCACTTGTTTGTCTATTGTTTGCTTCTGCCGCTGGCCCAGCCGCTGCAGAGCAGATCTACGGCAAGCCCTATGGCTATGAAGACGTCCAATGGCACTTCTCCGCCCCATCGGCCGAGCCAGCGACCGCCAGCGTGGGATCGGAAATGGTCAGTCGGGTGCGGATCGGGACAGCCCGGATCACCCACTATGAAGGCCCGCGCCGGATCGGCATCAAGGGCGGCAACCTGTGGAACGATTCCTATCTGGCCCTCACCGAGCTGAGCAGCGGCATCGCGGCCTGCAAGTATGATTATGGCGACAAGCTGTGCCTGGTTGACCAGGACAAGGATGGCCAGTTCGAAGCTGGCGGGCGGCTGTCGGCGACGGGGCTGGAACTGGAGCCGTTGAAAGCGCCGCTGCCCTACGCCCCGCCACGCGCCGAGACGGTGCGCGATCCCGCCGGTGACCTGCGCGCCTCTCTGGTCTTTCTCGGCGAAGCGGCCGGCGTGCTGCGCTTTGCCCACCGAGAATACAAGGGCGATCTGGCCCGTCCGGCGTTCACGGAGGAACTGAGCTTTCCCAAGCCGGCCAGCTTCCCGGCCGATATCGCAATCAAGGATATGGTGATCGAGGTGCAGGGCGTCTCCAACGCCGGCATCCGCTACGCGATCAAGAAGGCCGGCAGCGCGCCCTGAGAAGCCGCTGGACTCCCCGCCACCCGCCTGTTGCCATCCCCGCTTTACAGCAACGGGAGCGAATCGATGTCGATGGGGCTGTTTGGGATGTTCCTTGAACACCAGATGGGGCTCACTGCCGCGACCTTCCGGCCAGAGTTCGGCGACCCGACCGAGGTCATCGGCCTGCTTTGGCCCTTCGTCGAGGCCCTGCAGCAAGAGCCGGCGAAAACCTACGTCCTGACGATGCCCTATAACCCCGACGGCGAGGCCGATTTTGATGTGATGCTGATGACGCTGGCCGTCGCACCCGACGAACCGATGGTGACCCGATCAGACGCGGCACTGACTGTCTGGCACGAACGTGTGACGCAGGCGATTGTCGTCTTGGGAGCGAACGCGGCGCTGGGAAAGCCAGTGATTCTACCACCACGCCAACTATCGAAGGCCCATCGTCAGGTGGCGGCCGCCTGCCTGTGGCTCCACGAAATGGAGCTTCCTTATTTCCCTGGCACGGTCACTGCGCCGACGATGCCGCCGGGGCGCGCATAAGCGCCGCAACGGCGTCGCTGATCGGGTCAATCCGTCCGGCCCTGATCGCATTTTCCACCGCCTGGCGAACTTCGTTCAGCAAGGCCGGATCGGCTCCACGGGCCGTCTCGATGTTCGCCGCCATCACGGCGCGGGCTTCGGTCATGTCCATCATGCACTCTCCCTTGAAAATCCGGCCGGCCTCGGGCATATCACCCGGGCCGGCGCATGCGTGGCCGTCTCTACCGCTTCTGCGGCAAGCGCCTGGGCGTACGAGCCAGGGCCGGCATCACCCCCTCACCAGAACCGAACGCCGCGCGATCGCAGCCATGTTGCTGGCGTCCGTGGGCCGCAGTGATTTCAGATAAAGCTCGCCTTTGGCCGTCGGGCGCAGCACAGCGTGCCAATCCTGCTCTCCAAGGCGATGGTGGGCGACGAAGGCCGTCCCGTCCCTGTAGAGCCGGCCGCGCGCGAAGATTTCCGGCGCGCGCCGATAATCCGCTGGCATCACACCCGGCCGCTTCGCCAGCTGCTTCGCTGCGTCTTCGGCCGACAGCCGGATCGGGCCGGGCGCCAGGCCGAGCAGCTTTGCCGTCCGCCTGTCGAGCTGCCCGATTTCAACATGGCGGCCGCGCCGGCCCTTGGCCAGGTCACGATAGTCGAGGCCGCCGAGTTGCCATTTGTCTCCCTCTTCAGCAAACCGGCCCCCGGTGTCCCGCTTTCGCCTGGCGGCGATTTCGCTCAGTTTGGCCGATCTGGCCTTCTTGCCGGCGCGATTGCCGCTACGGCCGGCCGTTTCAATGTCGTCAACGCGGCTTGAATCGATTCCGCTGGCATCAACCGCCGCCGTCACCACGCCGAGCAGCTCGGCGAGCAGCGCCGCCAGTTCGGCGATCTGGCCCGCGCGCGCCAGGGCGAGCATGGCGTCCAGCCGCGCGCGGTCGGGGCGGCCGCCGGGCAGCGTCTCGATGATATCGGCCAGGGCCGGCTCGAGGAGGCCGGGCACGCCGGCCGCGCGCGCCAGGCTTTCGGCGGCCTTGTCCATCACCAGGCGGGCGCGTGCCGTGCCGGGGTTGTAGGCGAAGCCGGGATCGATGCCCTGCGGCACCACCACCACCCGCCCGGCATCGCCGTTGGCACCGCGCCGCCAGAACTGGGTGGTCGCCGATCCGAACCCGCGCCGGGTCAGCTCGGCCTCGGTGGTCACCGCCAGGCCGCGCCGTTCCAGCGTTCGGGCGTTGAGCTGGGTGACGGTGCAGCGGCAGTTCCAGCCGTTTGGCGGAAAGTGCGTCTGCCAGAAGGGGTGCTCCACTGGCAGAACGATATCGTGCCACAGCCGGTGCTGCGGCCGCGTCCGCCGATCCATCACGGCGGAATAGCGCAGGAAGGGCATCAGCTGCCGCCCGGCCCAGATCCGGCCCCACAGCGCGGTGGCGCGCGCCATCCTGAGGTTGGTGTCATAGATCGTGCGCAGTCGGCGTGGGCCGACGATCACCGCCTCGCCGGTGCCGGTGAGATCGGGATCGATGACGCGGCCCCACCAGCCGGCGGCCTCCAGTTTCGGCTGCAGATCGGCCTTCCAGCTCTCGAAGGTCTGGCCGCTGGCCTGGGCCTCGAGCAGGGAGACGTGGATCTCGCGCAGCAGGTCCACCCGCGCCACCTTGGAGACCGTGAAGGACGCGGGGTGCTCGTCTTCCCAGGTGTCGGTCCAGCTGACCGAGGTGCGATAGCTCTTGGCATCCAGGAAGGCGATCGCGTCTTCCGGCGGCAGCGTGACGAGCTGGCGGATATCGACCGGATCAGGCATCGCCGCAGCGCCCTTGACGGCGTGCCGTCGGCAAAGAGGCGCGAGGCCGGCCGGCGGGTCGACGGCGCGGCTTGGCCGCGACGGTGAGCCCGTTCGACGTCACGCTTTAGGCTCCGGCGCCGTCACGGTTGCCGCCGCGCGCACCGCGAAAGCGCCGGCCAGCAGGCGGCGGGCCAGCTCGGCCGGGTCCATCGCGGCCAGGCTCGGCGCCAGGGCGGCGATCGCCTCGTCATAGCTGCTGGCGGTGTTCAGCGCGGCCAGCAGCGGCTCGACGATCGGCGCCATCACCGGCTCCCACCCTTCATCCAGCAGCGCCTGGGTGGCGGCGTCGATTTCGTCAGTTTCCGGCGCGCCCTGCGAATTGGCGGTGGCCGGCGGGCCGCCGTGCGGCGCTGAGAGGCCGTAAGAGGCCGTAAGAGGCGGGGTGCCGGGCTTTTGCCGGGGAACACCGGGGCCGGGGGCGCGCGGCGCGCTGTCAGGCCCGTTTCCGGGCGTCGCGGATTCCGGCGCGCCGGGCGCATGCAGCAGGGCCTCGCCGTCGACCGGATCGGGCAGCTGCAGCTTGTCCCGCACCACGCTCATCGCCACCCGGCCGCCCAGGCTCACGTAGCGCTCGACACCAGTCATATAGGCGTCGAGGTCCTCTTCCTCCGGCCGGCCGATCTTCAGGCGCGGATAGGCGGCACCGGGTTGGTGCGGGAAATTGAGATCGATGATCGGGCGCACCAGGTCGCGGTTGATGGTGGCGGCCAGCAGCTTGGCGTCGGCCCGCTCGATATCGCTGCGCACGTCGTTGTGCTCCCGGCCGGAGCCGCCCAGGCCGCCGCCCTCGCTATCGGTCGTGGCCGTCTGGCCCAGCACCGCCTTCGAGATCTGCTTGTCGAGATACTCGGCCAGCCGCTCGAACACGTCGGGGCCGGGGCTGCCGGTGGGCGAGGTGAACTCCATCGTCATCGAGGATGGCACCACGGCGGCGGCATCGCGGCTGATCTGGGAGACGGCGCGCAGCAGCTCGCGGATCTGCTGCTCGGTGGCGCCGGGCTGATATTTGCCGACCCGGATCGGCAGGCCATAGACCTCGGCGAACTCCACCCAGTCCTTCAGGCTGAAGCTCTTGAAGAGGAACGCCCAGGCCACCGCGCGGGCGAGGCCCGAGCGCACCGGCAAGCCGCTCTTCGCCGGGTGGACGTGGGCGATGAACTTGAACGGGGCCAGCCGGGTGGGCGCGCCGGCGCCGCGCAGCAGCGGCGTGGTGCCGTCGATCTGATCGAACTCGAACCAGCGCGGATCGCGCCAGATCAGCTTTTCGGGCAGCCACGGGCCGCCGCCCTTCCATTCCGGCCAGACGATCTCGGTGAAGCTGAAGCCCTTGCCGACGGCATCGAGGATATCGAACAGCTCGGCCTCCAGCCTGTCGCGCCGCAGCCAATCGCGGATCAGCTCGGCCTTCTTCCGATCTTCGGGCGCGTCGCTGGCGGCCTCCACCGTCACGTCGAGCTGGCTGACCTGGCGCTTCCGGGTGCCAAGCACCGACAGATAATGGAGGTCGCGCTCCTCGATCTGCTCGGCCAGTTCGAGATAGTCCACCATGTTCCCGTCTTCGGCGCCGCGCAGGATGGAGGCCAGCCGGCCGGGATCGAGGCCGGCCACGGGGTTGCCCGACAGAATCGAGCGCTGCGTGGTCATCGCCGGGGCGGCGATTTCCCTGGTCATCAGATCGCGCAGCGGCGTGACGCCATCGGGGCCAAGGATGGTGGGGCGGCCAAGGGCATTCTGGGCCATCAGGGCTGTTCCTTTTCGACAAGCTGGCGGCCGGCCGGCGTGATCCGGATCGCATTGCGCGCCGGCGAACGGCCGGGCGCGCAGCGTTCAACGAGGCCGAACTTCTCCAGCCCGTCGACACTGGCCAGCAGCGGCCCCAGCCGGCCGAGCAGCACGGTCGGCCGGTGGCGCAGCTGGCGCAGGATTAGCTGACCGCCTGGCGAGAGCTGGGAGAAGCGCGGCGTCACCACAGCCCCTTCGCATTCGGCTGCCAGTCGCCAGAATGATCGGGCCGCATCGTAAGCCGCCGGCTGCTGGTGCCGGCCGGGGCGCCGCCGCGGCGGACGGGGTGATAGGCATATTCGGCCGGCGGAAAGTCCCCCAGGCGCGAGGCGATGGCAGCCGCCCAGAACCTGTCCGCGTGCACGCTGTCTTCATTGACCAGGCGCACGCCGCCACCGGCGCTGGCCACCTTCTTGATGGCGCGCAGATCGGCGCGGATGATCGGGCACGGCGGCACCCGGATCAGCCCGCGCTCGAAGCGCATCGCCAGCGACAGGCCAAGATCGAGGCGGGTCGGCCCGGTGAGCAGGAAGCCCACCACGCGGTCGCCATGGCGCGCTTGCGCGTCTTCCACCACCTTCTCGCCCATCCCGGTCTGATCGATGCCGGCCTGGAGGACGCGCCGGGTGGCGAACAGCTCATCGAAATAGGCGTCTTCCTCGGCGAAGGTGCGGCCCACCTCCTCGCGGCGGTCGCGCAGCCACATCACGTCACCCACCAGCTCGAAGCCCCAGGTGATCTGGCCGTCGCGGCGGCGGGCCACGTCGCGGCCGATGATATGGAGACCGCCGCCATAAAGCTCCGGCCGGCCGGCGTCCTGGTGCTCGCAGGCGGCCAGATCCTCCGGCTTGATCAGGCTGCCGCTGCCGGCCGCCGGAATGCAGTCGAGTTCCTCGGCTGCGGCGTCGCCATAGGTGGCGCGGATATCGGCCTCCCACTCGGTCAGCGGCGGGATCTCGCGGCCCTTCAGGCGCGCCATCATCGCGATGCGATGGTAGAGCCCGTCGGCGATGGCATCGGCGAAGCTGATGGTGATCACCGCGCCCTTGCGCCGGCCGGCGCGGACTTCGTCGCACAGCTGGTTGAACGGGTTGTCGACGCCGTCGTGGGTGGAAACCACCACCACCTGGCCACCCCACATCAAGAGCGCCAGCGCGGCCTTCAGCACTTCGGCCAGGTTCTTGTGGAAGGCAGCTTCGTCGACGATCACCAGGCCCTGCTTCCCGCGCAGGACCCTTGGCACGGACGGCAGCGCGACGATCTTGAAGCCAGAGGCGAAGCGGATCCGGAACGCGCCGATGGCGTTCTTCTCGTCATCCTCGAAGATCTCGGTGTCGATGGCCTCGGCCGCGATCGCGAAGGCGCGCGCCCACATCGCGCAGGCATCGATGAACTCGCGCGCCATCTCCTGGTCGTAACCCATGTACCAGGCGTTCATGCCGCCGGCCGAAGGCTGGGCCGCGGCGCGCAGCACGGCAAAGGCGGCAAGCCCCCAGGTGAGGCCGATACGCCGGCTCTTCTCGATCACCAGCAGCGCGGTGCCGGCGAACAGCGTCTCGTTGGTCCGCCGCTGATAGCCCAGCAGCAGATCGCCGGGCGGCAGGCCGGCAAAGGCGCGCTCCGCCTCGTCGCGCTCCGCCGCGCGCTGATCGGCCAGGATCGCCGGCGCCGCCATCAGCCGGCGCCCAGCACGGCGTGCCGGATGGCCTCCACCGCTTCCTTGGTCAGGCCGGCGCCGCCCTTCTTGGCGGTCTCTTGCACCTTGCCCATGAACTCCTTCTTGGCCTCTTCGCGGTCTTTCCGGCGGCGATCGGCGTCGGTTTTCCGGGCGCTGGCCAGCTGGCCCAGGGCGCGCGCCAGAAACATCGTGTTCTCGGGGTCCAGCGTCACCATCTCGCCGGCGTTGGTGGCGGTCAGCAGGCGCAGCACCATCGAATGCATCAGCTCGAGGTTCAGCTGTTCCAGCTTGGCGTCGTCGCCCACCGGCGCCGCCTCCACCAACGCCTTGGCCATCTCCCGGCTGTGACGCAGCTCCGCGCCGATCTCTTCCAGGCTCTTGGTGTGGCGCGCCAGGGCCGAACGGCTGACAGGCTGGCCCAGCTTCATCAGCTCATCGCGGATCTGATCGATCGTCCAGCCCTTCTCGATCCGCAGATCCGAGATCAGGCGTTTGATCTCGGGATCCAGCTGGTCGATCGTCGACGGCCGGTGGCGCAAAGGGCGGCGCATCAGGCGGCCTTCGGGCCGGGCCGCTGCACGCCGGGCACGCTGGCGCGGCCGCTGGCGGCGTCTCCGCCGCGTTCGGTGAGCGTCGCCACCACCAGGCCGCCGGGCAATTCGTCGGCCGTGGCGAGGCCCTGCTCGGCCAGCCAGGCGATCTCGCCGCGCACCTGGTCCCGGCTGGCGGCCAAGCCCAGCGCGTCGAGCGCATCCACCAGGATCGAGCTGTTCAGGGCATAGCCCGGCGCTTCGGCGAGCAGGCGCAGGATGGCCAGGCGGACGTGACGGGCGAAGTGGGCGGTATAGTTCATGGTTCACTGGCCTTCATCAGGAATTCCTCGATGCGCTCGACCCCGACTGCCGAGGCGCGCGCGTCGCCGCGCACGCCGTCCAGCTCGGCCTTCAGCGTGCTGTAGAGGCCCTTCAGCTCGGCGATGTCGGCCTTGGTGGCGAGGTTCTCCATCTGGGTTTCCAGCCTGGTCAGCCGATCGCCGTGGGCGCTGATCTTGGCGGACTGCTCCTTCCAGGCGTCGCTCTTTCGCCAGTCACCCGAACGGATGAATGTGAACAGCGCCACGATCGCTGCGAGCGCGGCGATAGAGACGGCCACAACACCGAGGTTCACATCGATGGTCATCACGCTGTTCACTTGTCCCTCGTTCTGGATCGGTCGCGCCGCTCCACCCGGCTCTGGCAGTCGATGCAGCGGCGTGCCGATGGCAGCGCCGCGCGGCGGGCTGGCTCGATCTCCTCGCCGCAGCCGATGCATTCGGCCGTGCCCTCTTCGCGCAGTGCCGCCGCCGCCCGCTGGATCCCGATCTGCCGGGTCCGCTCGATCGCCAGGGCGGCTTCGTCCACGATGTCCATCGCCGGCCTCACCGGGTTGGATCGGGCAGGCTTTCGCCCACCGCGCGGCCGGCAGCCTGGGCGGCCATCAGGTCCCGCCAGAACGCCTGCCAGCCCAGCACCTGCAGGCGGTAGATGTCGCCCTCTTCGGCAGTGTCGATCAGCTGCAGGCTCAGCCGGGCGATTTCCCGATCCTGGACAACAACGAGCTCGGCGCCGGCGGGATCATCAGGCTGGGCGGCGGCGCGGGCAGCGCCGGGCAGATCGGTGCCGCCGGCGCCACCCGCACCGTTCCGGCGCACCCTGTCACGCAGACGCTGACGAGCAGCAGCAGCATCGCTGCGCACAGATTTGATCGCGTCACTGGTTTTCTCCTCGATGCGTGCGGCGGCCGCCTTGCCGCCGGTTTCGGTCACCGCCTTGGCGGCTCCGGCCACAGCGACAGAGGCCGCCTGGCCGGTTTCCCACTTGATGTCGGTGCGGCGCTCGACCCGGCGTTCCGAACAGCGCGAGAGCGCCAGCGCCGCCACCACGGCGATCACCAGCACAACGAGGCCGGGGATCCAGCCGCTGTCGTTGATCCAGTCTTTTGCGCGTTCGGATAGTTTGGTCAGCACGGTTCCCTCCCTGGCCAGCTTGCCGTCGAAGGTCGGAGATACGGTTGCGGGTGCGCTCGTCATGATCAGACTGCCGTGTAGAGGTTGGCGCCCTGCCGAACCGCCGCATTGCCGGCCATCGGGCCAGCTGTGGCACGGTTGGCCAAGCCGGTGCTGTTGTTGTCCCAGGCGGCCTTGTCGCCGTGCATGAACAGCTTGCAGGCTAGGCCGGCGGTATCGCCATTGGATGCAAACGCCGCCGGATCAAACTGTGCCCGCACCAGCGGGTCATAGTGATCCGGCAGCACGAAGCTGCTGTTGCCCCAGGTCGCCCAGAAATACTCCAACTGCAGCGTGGCGAGCGCGCCGCCGGTGCCGGTCGCGAACATCGCCGAGCGATTGGTGCTGCCGAAAATGGTGGCCATGTTCAGGCTGTGGCCAGCGGTATAGGTCGTGGTGTTGAAGCTGCCCGGAGCCTGCAGAACCCCGTCGATATACCAGAACACGCCTTCGGCGAAGGTCGGCTGCGTCAGGTCAACAATCACCAGATGCTTGCGCCAGACATCGGGTGCCGGAACGATGGCACTGAGCCGCCAGTTGTTCACCGCACTGCCGCCGAGCGAAATGATTCGCCGCGTCGTCGCGCCCGTGCTGTTGAACCCGATGAAATTGGCGTTCGACGGCGAGCCCCAGATCGGCGCGTTGGCATTGGCCTGCTGGGTGTCGCGGGTGCGCCAGGCGAACACGAACCGCTGCGCCGCGCTGTCATTGGTGTCGCCGTTGGAGAAGGTCCCGAAGCGCGACCAGGCCCGGTTGGCGCCATCAAAATTGTCCACGCGCGAATACTGGACGCCAGAAGCGGTCTGGATCAGCCAGGTGTAGGCGAAGCCATTGAGCGTCACCGTCACCGATTTCGGGGTGTTCGGCGTTGCCGGGCTGGTCGATGTGACCCGGATGAACTTGCCGGGGCTCACGGTGCTCGGGTTGGCAACAGGATTGGTGCCCAGCTCGTCGTCGGCAGATTCCACGGTGCCGTTGACGACGCTCAGCGCCATGTTGTTCGGGCCGCCCACCACCCGCTGCCAGCCCGTGTTGTAGGAGAAGGACAGCAGCGCCTCGCCAACACCGGTCAGGCGGACATAGGGGCGTTCCAGGGCCTTGTTGATGGTCTGCGTGGCGAAGTCGATATAGGCCGGCGCGGCCAGGGCGCCCTTGCCGGCTGCCGCGCCCTTGCTCGCATAGTGCGCGATCGCTTCGTCCAGCGTGGTCGGCAGCGTGCTGGTCTGGCCAACAAAGGCCGCGTTCAGCCCGGCCGCCGAGAACGGAACGATGCTGTCGGAACCGAAGCCGCGATTGACATGCTGCTGCGCGCCGGTCGCGAAGGTGACGATATGCACCAGGTTGTTCAGGCTGATGGAGCTGCCTTCCTGCGCGGCCAGCACCGCATACTGCGGCGCGCTGCCAGAGGCGCCATCCCAGGAAACGATGGTGTTGTGGGCGAAATAGCCATAGCGCGAACGCTCGATCGAAAGGCCCTGCGGCACGGTCGCGGCGCCAATGTTGCCGACCACATAGGGGTGATAGGGCGCCAGTGGCGCATCGGAAATGAAATAGACCTGCGCCACGCCGCGCGTGTTGCCGTTGATGAACACATTGCCGAACAGTTGAATGTCCTGCCACGGGCTTGTGTTGGAGTTCATGAACGTCTGGATGAAGTCGATGTGCGGATCACCCGGATCGCCACCCTTGGCAATTGGCCGGGTGCCAAAGCTCCAACTCAAGATGAACCGGGGCTGCACGTTGCCATTTGCCGGATAGCCCATGGAGAAATAATCCATGTAGATCCGGTCAAAGGTGTTTTTCGTCACCAGAACCGTTGAAGATGCACCAGTGGGCAGGCCGGTCGGCTTGATGGCGCTGCCGCAATCGGTGAGCAGATTGCTGTCGAACGTCATGTTCCGATTGGGTGTCAGCGAACCGCCACGGAAGCCCCAGGGCAGGCTGCCCAGCATGGTGCGCTGCGCTGGAAGGCCAGGCTGAGCATCCCACACGATCTGCTTTGACAGGATGCCGAGCGAATTGTTGGTGTGCAGGGTGGCATTGGATGCGCCACCGCCGGTCAAGTTGGTGGAGACGATGTTGCCGCCGGCCACAGTGAAGGTGCCGGTCGGCAACGTGGTGTAGGTGACGCTGCCGTTGGCCGAGTCAAACCGCAGATTGTAGGTGCCGTCAGCAACATCGTTCCCGATGAACGCGCTCTGGATCGTCAGGGCGGTGACAACACCGCTCGCGTTGTAAGTCGGAACGATACAGGCATATTCCTTGTAATCGTTCTTCAGCGGGTCGAGCGGCACATCAGGGTTGCCGTCGTAGCCGGCATGGATCCAGTTCCGCGCGAACACCAGATCGCCGTTCTGGCCAGAGAACAACACGCAGGCCGGCGTCGTGCCACCCCACTGCGTCGTCGTGATCTCGAAATCGTGCCACTGCAAATTGTAGCTGCTCAGCGGCCGCAGATTGACAATCCGGCTCTTTGCCAGGGCGCTGGGCTGGCGCTGCCAATAGGCGCCGATCAGCTGCGTTGCCGGGTTCTTGGCGCGGAAAATAAGCGGCGCCGAAGGGCTGCGGTTCTGGAAGATCGTGCCCGGATTGTAGGTGCCGGGCTCGACTTCGATCAGGCCGCCGTTGGTCCACAGGCTGGCCGGGATCAGCGCCCAATCCGCATCGCTGGCGACAACGAAATCAGCTGCCGGCGGCGGTGCCACCGCCACAGCGCCGCGGCCCAGAAAGCCGCGCGCGACATCGCCCGCCAGGCCGGGAAAGGCGAAGCGCGGGATCACTGCGAAAAGCGGACGAACAGGCCAGCGCCGGTACCGGTGGTGCGGCGGGCGCGCCACAGCACGCCGTTTTCCCGGCTGAAGATCGGCTCGGTGGCGGGTGCCGTGATCGTCACCACCGTGCCCAGGTTGGTGGCCGGCAGGGGGGTCGCGCCGCCATCGAAGCTCTTTTCCAGCACGATCGCGCCGGTGGCGCCGCCGTCCAGCCGCACCGCCACATTGGCGGTTCCGCTAAAATCGAACCAGGGCGTCACGGCACCCACAGCGTTGAGCTGATTTTCGCTGGCCTTCTCGGCCAGATCTGGGCTGCTGGGTGTCAGGCGGGCCATCAGGCAATTCCTCTCGAGCGTTCGAAAGATCGGGTGACGAACAGGACGCCGGCCATCGCGGCCAGCGCTGTCCAGTCGGTGGGCTCCACCGGTTCCTGGCGGATCAGCTGCACCAGCGGCACCGTCACGGCGCGGGCGAGCAGCAGGCCGATCATCCAGCCGCAGAAGGGCCGCCAGGCGCGGATGAAGAAGGCCCAGAGCGAGCGTGGCGGGTGCGCCGGGCCGGTCCCGGCGGCCAGCTGCTCGCCGGCGGGCTTGAACGCCGGCGTTTCATTGAGTTCTTCATCGCCCAAGGGCGATGAAGCGGCCGCAGCAGCGCTGGCGGCCGCCTCCGCCAGCTTGCCGGCGTGCTCCTTGGCCGCAGCGATCGCCGCGCCGATCAGCCCACCGGCCATCAGACGTCCCCCAGCGCGGCGGCGCGGTTCAGCCAGCCCTCCAGGAACTTCTTCTGCGACGGGTTGGCGGCGACGATCGCGCGATAGCGCTCGGCCACGACAGCCCGGAAAGCCGCGCGCAGATCGAGGAACGGCACGGCAGCGGCCGCGGCCAGGGTGCGCGGCCCGATCTGGCCGTCCTCGGCCAAGGCGCTCGCCAGGCCGGTGCGGTTGATCGCCCGCTGCAGCAGCCGGGCGCCGTTGGTGCGGCCGGCGTTCACGGCCTGATCGAACACCATGCCGTCCACACCGGCCGGCAGCTCGTCGCAGCGGGAGGGCACCCAGAAGCACCAGAGATAGAGATAGGCGGCGGTGTCGGCACGCAGCCGGCGGATCGTTTCGGCCGTCACTGGGCCGGCAAAGCCGTCGATCGTGTCGGTCAGCAGCCGGCGCACGCGCGGGTTCATCGCCGCCTCGCCCTGGAGGAAGCGCAGCGAGATGCCGAAATTGGTGGCGCCGCCGCGATCGGCCTTCAGATTGTTGAAGCCGCCCTCGTGCTCGAACAATCGCTCCAGGCAGATCGAGAAGCGGTCTCCCGCGTCACGCCCGGCCCAGCCGAACTGCGCGCGGCGGACTCGAACGCCGCGCCCATCATCGATTGCTTCATCGGGCAAGCCCGATGAAGCCGGCCGGCGGAAATTGGGCACGGTTGAACCGGCAGGATCAGGGGAGGCGGCGCGGGACATGGCCAGCACCTTGCCCGCGCGGGCGATGGCGCTTCAGGTCCGGCGGCGGACAGGAATTTATGGCTGGGAGAAGAGGTCCGGCCCGCGTTCCCGGCGGGCTTCGGCGAGCACTTCATAAACCCAGCTGCGCGAAATGCGCAACTGGCGGGCGATCTCGTCGCCAGAGAGGTCCTTGGCGGCCAGATCGAGCACGGCGCGGCGGCGCCACGGCCCCAGCGGCAGCACGATATCCGATCCGGCGAAGTGATCGCAGAAGGCCCGCGCCCGCGCCGCGCCCAGCGCCTTCACGATTGGGTGGCTGGCCGCCAGGCCGGCCTCCGGCGGCCAGCGCGGGACATAGAATTTGCCGCCGCCAAACGCCCAGGCGAGCGCGCAATAGCCATCGTGGCCGACAACGGCCACCAGCTCGTCGAGCAGCTCGCTGGAGCGGGAGGCGGCGGCGAGGTTCACGCAGGCGTTTCGGCGGACTTGAACGTCGAAACAATCGAAGGCGCGCCGGCCCTCAGACGGGCGCCCAGCGCGGCCGCGAGCTGCTCGAGCTGCGTCTCGGTGAGCGTCATCACGCCGGCGGACTTGAACGCCGGCGCATCATTTGCGGCTTCGACGCCCGAGCGCGTCGAAGCGGGCCCGCCGGTGGCCAGAATTTCCGCCGCCAGCGTTGCCAGCGCGGTGCCGGGCTGTTCGATGCCCGCGGCTATCAGGCGGGCGAGGATCGCCTCGCACAGGCGGAGTTTCAGCGTCCAGACGGGATCGGCCAGGCCTTCGGTGGACTGGTTCCAGCCGTTGCGGCTGGCGATCGCCTTCAGCGCCTCGATCAGCTTGTAGACGTGGCTCTGGTTCACCCAGCTCAGCCGCTCGATCCCGGTCTGTCGCCGGGCAAAAGCGTTCAGCGCAGCCTCGCTGGTGTTCCGGATCACCCCCATCAGGCCGAGCGAGATCAGCATCGCGCGCGCCTTCTTGGCGGCCGGGTTGCTGGCCCGGCCGCTGGCCGGCCCAGAGCGCTTTTGGGCCTCCCAGCCCAGCCGCTTCATCTCCGCCAGGGCAGCGTCCAGCTGGGCCACGGAAAGATCGGCGGCCGAGCGCTGGCCGGTGACGCGCTCGAGGACGAGGCGATAATCCTCCTCCTCGAGGCGCAGGTCGCGACGCGCCAGGTGCAGCTTGGCGATCATCGTCCGCCGCTGCGGATCGGGCGCGAACCGCGCCAGCCGGGCGCCCTGGGTGCGGGCGGCGGCCGTCATGCCGCCGCCTTCTCGTCTGGATCGGTCACCGCTTCGGTGGCCTGGCTCTTGTCGGCCAGGAGGGCGATGAAGAACTCCTCCTTCTGGGCGATGGCGAAGCCCAGCGCGAGCAGCGTGTCGCGGACGTCGATGTTGCTGGCGACATCGTCGTCCAGGATCGACACGCCGTCGGGCGCGTCATAGGCGAGCGCCTTCATGATCATCGGCTTGTCGAGCTCGGTCTTCACGCGCAGCAGCGCGTTCCAGCCGTGGCCCTCGATCAGGTTGATCGCGTGCTCCTCGGGCTTCGGAAAGGCCAGGGAGGGCTTCGAGAGACGCTCGCCGATCAGGCAGCCGGCCAGTTCCACGCTCTTGCGCTTGCCGTCGGTCAGCTGCTCGCTGTTCGCCGCCCACCAGGGCTTGGCGGCGGCCAGGATCGCCTTCATCTCGACAGCGAGCGGCTGCTGCTTCTGGGCCAGCTCGGACTTGATGGCGGCGATGGCCTCGTCGGCCTCGGCCGCCAGCCGCTCGATCTCGGCCGACAGGGTGGCGAAGCGGCCGACGCGGGCGACCAATTCTTCCAGGCTGGTGATCGCCGGGGCCGCCGGGGTCTTCATGCGCTTGGGCATTCGAGTTCTCCTCTCAAGTGGGTGAGGCCGTCGGCCTCGGCGATGATCAGGGCGGTGTCGCAGGTGGCGCACTCGGCGGTGATGCGACCGACGTTCCACTGGCGCTGGCCGCAGCCGGGGCAGTGGCAGCCGGTGTGCAAGAGCAGGCCGGGCGCGATCGATGCGGGATAGCGAATGCCCAGTGCATTCGACACACGGCGGGCCAAAGCGGCGCGGCGGCTTTCGGCAAAAGACGCGAGAACCAACTGCAGGTTGCGCGAGGCGGAAGGCGCCGTCATGGCGCCACCTCCTCGATCAGTTCGGCCGGCGATCGCGCCGTTCGCAGCGCCCGGCCGATCTGCAGCAGCTGATCGGCAACGTGGGCGAAATCGGTGTTCCGGTAGCGCCAGTGTTCCACCCGCTTGCAGGCGTGCATCACGCTGGTGTGATCGCCATAGCCGGTGAGCCGCGCGGTCTGCGGGTAGCTGGTGTCGGCAATCTTCTGGACCAGCCACACCCACAGGAAGCGCGGCTTGGTGAACCGCTGTTCGCGCACCGAGCCGCGCAGATCACGGACATCGATGCCGAATTCAAAGGCCACCAGCTCGGCCAGGCGGTCGATCCACACCCGCGGGAACAGGCTGGCACCTGGCAGCGCCATGCCGCACATCACCGTGCTCTCCAGCGCCGCCAGCCGGCTGCGCAGCTGGTCGATCTCGGCCAGGATGGCTGCCCGATTGGCGGCATCAGCCGACAGCCGGGAGGAGACGGGAGCGTTCATGCCGCCCTCCCGAGCTGAAGCGGGTTTTCGCCGGCGGCGATCAGATCGTGGTGGACCTCAAGGCCATATTCGAGCAGCCGGTGAATCGCCTCGTCAGCCGTCTCGCCGGCCTCAAGGGCGACGTTGCGCACCTTCTCGGCTGTGGCTGGGTGCAGTGCCTGCAGCAGCTCGATAGCGGTCCGGTGGGTGACGTGCAGCGGATAGCGAGCACGCGGCAGCTTCACCGGGGCTGTCGCCCTGGCAGGCTGGGGCGGCTCGGCGGTTGGCCCCACCGCCGCCACGTGCGGCGCCAGGCGATAGCCGCGGCCGCGCTGACCTTCGATCACCAGATGCGGGCGCTTCAGGCGGATCGATCTGATGATCGGCACGAGATCTGAAGGATCGAGCCCGAGCGGAGCAGACAGGTTCTTGCCCGAGACCCACTCGCCGGCCCCCCGTTCAAGCATGGCCAGCAGCTTGGCGGCACGGTCGGGCAATGGCTTCAGGCCGGCCGGCGACGCTGGGGGCGGCAGAGCGTCCTCGGGGGACCAGCCCGGCGCCAGCCGATAGCCGGACCCGCGCGGACGCACCGTTTCGATAGGAGCGCCCAGCTCTTTGCGGGCTTCGGCGATCGCCGTTGGGACTTTCTCCACATTCGCTCGCTCCGCCAGCTCGGCGGCGGTGACAGCGTTGCCCTTGGCGCGAAGCAGCGCGTCGACAATGCGTTGCGCTCGCGCCGTCATGCCGCGTCCCCTTCGCTGGAGACCACGCGCAGGTGGCGCCGGCCGGCCGCCTGGCGGGCTTCGGCGCGGGCCTGGGCTCCGATCTGGCCGAGGGTGAGGATCGGCAGCGCCGTGGCACCGAAAGGCGCGGACGGGGCGTCAACGGCCTCGGCGGTGGCTGCGATCTCGTCGCAGCGCGCCTCCACGAAGCCGACCGCGGCGATCAGATCGGCGCGGGAAAGGTTGCCGGCGGCGTGGAGCGCCGACACCGTGGCCAGCGCGGTGCGGATCTCCGCCAGATTGTGATCGATCGTCATCAGATCAGCCCTCCCAGGGCGTGAAAGGCCGGGATCAGCACCCGGACGGTGAAGACGTAGCCAGCGACCAGCAGGCCCCAGCTCAGCACGATGGCGGCCAGCAGGAGCGCGATGCGCAGCGCGCCCGGTGCCTTGGCCTCCAGTTCGGGATCGGTGTTGTCGAACATCACGGCGGCCCCTTCAGATCGCCTGACGCCGCGCGCTCAGCTGCGCGTAGGCGTCCTGCAGGTGGGGCAGCTCGACGTCCTGGTCTTCGGACGCCGCGAGGAACATCGCCAGCTCGATCACCTGGGAAACACCGCGCAGGCCGCCCGGCTGCTGCGACAGGGTGGCGAGCCACTTCAGCATCAGCTCGTCGGCGATCCCCCAGGCGCGGGCCAGCATCGCCGCGTCTTCCGGGTAGGCCTTGATCTGCACGATCCGGATGCCGATCCGGCTGAACAGCTGGGCGTGGGAAATGGCGCGGGTGCCGCCTTCCAGCTTCTCCATCAGCCCGGCGTTGCCGAAAAGCGCGATGCCGCAGCCGGTGACATCGTGAATGCCGCGCAGCTCGTCGAGCGCCTTTTCGGAAAGATGCTGGGCGTCATCCAGCGCGATAACGGCGTGGGCGCCGTCCACCCGCTCCTTGATCCGGTCGGCCAGCATCTGGGGCGAGCCCTTGATCTCGCGCTCGTTCATCGCCTTCAGGATCGCCATCAGCATCGGCTGCACGCCGGCAGTGCTGGGGAACATCGTCACCAGGTGGACGTTCGGCACGTCGGCCGCGAACTGGCGCAGCGCGCTGGTCTTGCCGAAGCCCGGCGACGTGGCCGCGGCCGCCATCTTGCCGCGCCGGGCATAGTGGAGAACGTGATAGAGCTGGCGCGCGGCGCGGGTGTTCTGGAAGGCGGGCGCCTCGATCACGCGGTCGCGGCGCAAGCTGGCGCCTTCAGATTCAGCCGCGAAGAACCGGGCCACCTGGGCGGCAATCCGGCCGTTGTCCCCGGAATAGGTGCCGGTGCCGAAGGTGCTGATCGTGCCGTGGGGCAAGCCCACCAGCTGGGCGAGCTGCGTCCAGGACAGCTGACGCTCTTCCTTGAACGCCATCAGCTGGGCGCGGATGGCGGCGATATCGACGCCCGTTTCGGGCCTTTCCTGCGGTTTCGAAGCCATGCTATTCACTCCTTCTCCAAGCTGGCCCTTCGGGCCGGTTTCCGGTGCCCGGCGGCTCTCACCCCGCCGGGCACCATTCATTTGACCACCCGCAGCCCCGGCCCTTCCGCCACGGCGGCAAGGCCGGCTCCGAGCCGGTCGATCACGTCATTGCGAGGATCCGCGGGGCGGACGGCGGCTGCCGCTGCCGCGCGGCCCGAACGAACCGGGCGGATCACGCGCGGCGCGGGCGCTTCCGGCTCTGGCGCGGCGCTCGGCATGGTGCGGGAAAGCTCGTCCGCGGTGAGCAGCTGCTCGGCGTCCACCGCGGCGCGCACCAGCTTGCGATGGCGGGAGCGCAGCGCGGCCTGGTCCTTGGCGGCCTGCAGATTGTCGAAGCCAACCGCCTCCCAGACCGGCAGCTCGGCAATGAACTGGCCCTTCAGGTCATAGGCAAAGACGGCGCTGTGCAGATCATCCGGATCGAAGCGCAGCACGACACGCTGCCCGGCGTGAGCGCCCATGCCTTCCGCCCAGTAGCGGTTGCCCTGGAAGGTGACGGCGCCCGATTTCCGGTCGGTCGTCACCGTGTCACTGGTCAGCAGCGCCAGGCGCAGCTGCTCCGGCGTGGCGCGGCCGATCGGGGCGCCGGCGGCCACCGAGCGTTCGAAGGCCTGATCGAAGCTGCCACCGCCGGCCGTTTCGGTGCGCCGGCCCATCTTGGCGTTCATCAGCCGGATCTGTTCGTCAACCAGGGCGGCGAATTCGGCCAGCGGGATAGCGCGCTCGCCATAATTGTGCGGCTTCGCCTGGGTGTGCGGGCCGACATAGGCGCCAACGCAGGCCGGGTGGCGCGCGATATAGTCGGCGCAGTCGCGCCAGAAGCGTTCGATCGGCTTGGCCTGGCCGTGGTAGGGCGTGACGAACGTCACCTCGATCCCCATCGCCACCAGCAGGCCTTCCGGCAGATCCTCGCGGGTCTTGAAGCGGAAGCGGGTCTTGGCGCCGTTCGTCATCCACAGGCTGGCGAAGGTGCGGCTGTTGTCGAGATAGGCGCGCTTCGGGATGCCCCAGCGCTTGAACAGATCGGCATAGACCAGCCGGGTGACAGCGGCGTTCTCGCTCTTGTCGATCCGCCAGGCCAGCATCTTGCGGCTGTAGATATCCTGGATGCCGATCAGCATCGGGCGGCCGACCGTACCATCCGGCCAGGCCACGCTGACATCGAACTTGTGGCCATCGATGTTGACGGAGTGCAGCGCGTGAAGGTGCGCGACCGAGCGTTCCTGCGCCGGCACCATCTCGATCACCCGCTCCATGCCCTCGCGCCGGGCGAGCACCACTTCGGGCGGGATTTCCTTCTCGAACCGGCGCTGGAAGGTCTTGGCGAGCGGGATCGCGATGCCGGCGGCTTCGGCCCACAACTGCGTCCGCCAGTAGCAGGCGGCGTGGGTGGGCCGCGACGGGCTGAGATAGTCGGAGACATAACGCTGCCAGGCGTCGGCATCGATCTCGGCGCGGGCGCCGCCGCCCTTGCGATCCGGCGCCAGAAAGGCAAGCCGATCGGCGCGGGCGACGCCGGCGACGGCGGCAAACCAGTTGTTGATCGTGGCGGGCGAGACGCCGTGGGTGGCGCTGGCATGGGCGATCGCCCGCGTCTTGGTGTGGCCGGCCGCCTGGGCGGCCTCCACCGAGCAGAGCACCGCCAGGCGCTGCGTGGCCTCGTCCTTGGCTGACTGCGGCAGCCGGTCGAACGCGGCCCATTGGGCGGCGGCGCGTTCCGAGGCACCGCGCGCCGGCTGCAGGGCAACCACGCGCGAGGATTCGGCGACCGGGGCGGCGATCTTGCCGCGCTTCACCAGCTCCAGACGGGCGCGCTCGGGGAACAAGGTGCAGTGCCATTCAAAGCCGCCGCCGCGGCCCGCGCGCTTCCGGCACAGCGGCGCACCATCCGGGCCGACGCGGATGGCCCAGCGATCGCGCGCGATCAGTTCGTTCACCTTGCGCTTGTCACGTGGCAGGCCAGGCAGGCCCGATTCCGCGATCTCGGCCGCCGTCATCCAGATGCCGGTGGCGAGCATCAGCGGGCGCTCCTGTGGATGGGCCGAACGTCGCCGCGCAGCTCGCGCTCGCGGTCCTTCAATTCGGCGATCTGCGCCTGGACGTGGCCCAGCTCGGCCGCGCGGATCTCGTCGCCCGACAGCAGGCGCGCGCCGCAGCGGGTGGCGATGGCGTCGGCGATATCCCAGCGGCCGGTGACGGCGATCAGCGCCCACCAGCGGTGCGCCGAGATGTTGAACTCGCCCCGCGCCTCGCTGGCATAGGCATCCAGCATCGCCTTCGACACCGGCTCGGCCAGCAGCGCCGTCATCGCGGCGGCGATGGCATCGCGGCGGCGGCTGTCCTCCCGCAGCGCCCGCGCCACGCTGGCGGCCATCATCGGGCCGAAGCCGGCCAGATCGCCGG
>ERZ1066121.362-NODE-362-length-42761-cov-11.989158_pt1 | contig 42761 bp, 30 predicted proteins | sample MGYA00382768_ERZ1066121 | MGnify/ENA primary metagenome ERZ1066121 (study PRJEB33369, sample SAMEA5778351) | biofilm metagenome | biome: Industrial cooling water; feature: Water cooling tower basin; material: Biofilm | place: United Arab Emirates | collected...
CCCGCGCCAACGTGCTCGCGGTCTGCCGCGAGGCCGGCATTCCCTGCTTCGAAAAGAACTTCACGCTCACCCAGGTCTATTCCGCGGACGAGGCGTTCACCACCGGCACCTTCGCCGGGCTGGCGCCGGTGCGCAGCGTCGACGGCCGCGCCATCGGCGATGGCCGCAGCCTGCCCGGACCGGCCACCGCGCGCCTGCAGGCGCTGTACCGCCAGCACATGCAGCGCGACATCGCCCTGCGTGGAGGCGTGCGCCTGGCATGAACACGGCAGACCCCCACGGAGGCGACGCATCCGCACCGGGCCCGGTGCGGATCGCGATGTGGAGCGGCCCGCGCAACATCTCCACCGCAATGATGCGCGCCTGGGAAAACCGGGGCGACTGTGCGGTCAGCGACGAACCGCTGTACGCCGCCTACCTCGCGAAGACCGGGCTGGAGCATCCCGGCCGCGAACGCATCCTCGCCGCGGGCGAGATCGACTGGCGGCGCGTCGTGGAGAGCCTGTCGGGCCCGGTGCCCGGCGGCGCCCCGCTGTGGTACCAGAAGCACATGAGCCACCATCTGCTGCCGGGCATGGCCGTGGACTGGATCCTGCCCCTGCGCAACGTGCTGCTGATCCGCGACCCGGCCGAAGTCGTCGCCTCGTACCTCAAGTCCCGTGCGGCCGTGGCGCCCGAGGAGATCGGCCTGCTGCAGCAGGGCCTGCTGTTCGACCGGTTGACCGATCATCTGGGCGAACCGCCACCGGTGATCGACGCCGGCGACTTCCTGCGCGCGCCCGAGGCGCAGCTGCGCGCGCTCTGCGCCCGCCTGGGCGTGGACTTCACGCCGCGGATGCTGTCCTGGCCCTCCGGTCCGCGCGACAGCGACGGCGTGTGGGCGCCGTACTGGTACGACACCGTGCTGGCGTCCACCGGTTTCGAACCCTGGCGCCCGCGCGAGATCCGGCTGACGCCCGCCGCCGCCGCGGTGGTCGAGGCCTGCCGCCCGGTCTACGAAAGGCTGCACGGGTTCCGGATGCGGGTGTGAGGCCGGGGCGTCGGGGATCACCCGAGGGATGCACCGCGATGTCCGCTGCAGGGCGTCGCTGCGCGCGCGGCGGGAGCCACGCGCAATCCGCATCCGCCAGACCGCCGCACGACGGCCGCCTCGAAACAAGGCCCGGGCCATGCCGCGGACATGCCGCCAAGCGGCCAAGAAAAAACCGCTCCCCTTGCAGGGAGCGGTTTTTCGTATCGTTTCCGTCCCGATGAGGAAGACGGACCACCATCAACCATGCAAGCCGTTGATTGTATTGGTGGGCGGTACAGGGTTCGAACCTGTGACCCCTACCATGTCAATCAAGATGACAGCATTTGCATTTCAATTACTTAGTGGTAGAAATGCAGTTGTTGGGCCAAATTTGGGCCATCGAGGGTGACATGGCACAGATCACCAAGCGGGGCGATTTGCAGTGGCGGGCGCGGGTCCGGGTGAAAGGCTACCCCGACCAGTCGCGCACCTTCATGTACCGGGAGGACGCCGAGAAGTGGGCGCGGGCGACCGAGCGCGAGCTCGAAACCGCAGGCTTCGTCGATCGGCGGGAGGCCGAGAAGACCACGCTGCGAACTGTCCTCGGGCGATACCTCGAAGAAGTCACGCCCCGGAAGAAGAGCAAGGATTTCGAGACGATCAAAATCGGGCTCTTGCTGGAGGACAAGGCACTGGTCGATCTGAAGATGTCCGCCATCACCAGTTCCGCCGTAGCCGCATGGCGCGATCGCCGCGCAGAGAAGGTCGGCGCGGCCAGCATCATCCGCGAACTCGGCATTCTTTCCGCGGTGCTCAATCACGCTCGCCGGGAATGGGGCATCCATGTCGAGAACCCGATTCGTTACGTCAAGCGCCCGCCAACACCGAAAGCGCGTGACCGGCGGCTGTCCGTGGAGGAAGAGCGCTATTTGCTGAATGCCTTGCAGGAAGCGTCCAGGAAGAAGGATGGCACCTTCGGCAAAGGTGGCAGCCGCAATCCGTGGCTGGCGCCCCTGGTGCAACTGGCCGTCGAAACCGCCATGCGCAGAGGGGAGCTGTTGTCCATGCAGTGGCAGCACGTCGATCTCAAGCGCCGAGTCGTGCACCTCCCGGAAACCAAGAACGGTGACGCGCGCGACGTGCCGCTGACGTCGCGGGCAGTCGATATCCTCAAGGGCCTGCCGCGCTCCATCGCTGGGCAGGTGTTCCCTGTCACCCCGATGGCGGTGAAGCTGGGGTTTTCGAGGGCAGTCAAGCGCGCCCAGGCCAAGTATCAGCGGGATTGCGAGGCGACAGGGAAACCCATCTCCGCCAAGTTCCTGCAGGATGTCCACTTCCACGACCTGCGGCATGAGGCGGCATCGCGGTTGGCCGCCAAGTTGTCGAACATGCTGGAGTTGAGCGCAGTCACGGGTCACCGCGATCTGCGGATGCTCAAGCGCTACTACCACCCGCGCGCCGAGGACATTGCGAAGAAGTTGGGCTGACGGGGAGTCGTTACCGTAACGCTACGATATCGTAGCGTTACGATCTCCCGCTCCGGGGTGCTTCTCGATGCGTTTGGATTCCGTACTTACCACTACTTACCAGGCCACGGTAAGTAGTGGTAAGGAGTCAGCGCAGCTCGCGCCATGCTTGCGGCTCGATCGGAGGAAGCTCGGCACAGTGCAACCGCTCGAACCCCTCCCACAGATCGAACAGCTCGCAAGGTTCGTCCTGTAGACAGGCTCGGATTGCCGGGCGTGATGCGAAGAAAGTGGAATCCCAACCGCATAGCAGATGCCCAACAGTATGACGGTCGCGACGGTCACGGACGCCGAACCGGACTTCGGCAACCGCATCCCTGTGAAGCGTAAGCGTGAGGAACGCATAGTCGTCCGCGAACTCCCGGTGCCGGGCCTGTCCCGGCGCATGGCGTGCATCACCGAGAAGCCGTGTGCGGATCAGCTTTGCGAACCGAAGCCGGGCACGCATCTTGTGTCCTGATGCCCGCATCTCCGCTCGGAGCGAGGCCAGTTCGGCCCCTGTCAGCGAGCGTGGCGTCGCGTCGTCAGGCATACCGTGGTTCGGTGCAATGGTCGGCATGGAGGTTCTTGAGCACAAATCTGGAGATTCGATGATGCCATCGCGATGCACGGCGCAGGCGAAGCATCCGGCCGGGTACCTCGCTACGGCTCGTCATCGTAAGGTTCGGGATACTGCCCGCAACGCAGCAGCCAATGGCCTGGCTGCTCCTCGGCAAGCTGCAAGGCGCCATCAGGAAACTCCCGCCTGTACGCTCCCGGCCAATCCGGATGAGGTTCCAGGCCGGCTTGCCGAACCACGGACGGGACGGCATCTCCCGGTACTTGGAACCCCCACTCCGGGGCCTCCGTTTCCAGGTTCGCGAAGACGGTGGTCACAGTCACGCCGTATGCGCTGATGGCCTCGATGGGGGTATGCATCGCGTCGTGATCCACCACACCATCGAGCAATTGCCAGTTGCGCTCCCTGCATTCGAGTGCACGAACCAGGCCATCCTGTCGACTGGCGGATGCGTCAATGGCACCACTCGGATTGGCGGTGGGGGCCATTTGTTCGTCGCCCTTCGCACGGAACAGGCTGCGCAGGTTCAATGTCACTTTGCGGCTGCCGTCAGACTCCTGCTTCGTCGCGATCACATCGTCCGCAAAGGTGGCGGGGCATGTGGCCAGGATCAGGCAGAAGCAGGCCAGTCTTGCCGCCCGTCCCACAGGCTTCATGATCATTCTTGCCCCCTTTCATCCATTGAAGATTGCATTCAAGCGAGCGCTCCATCGATGCGCTTCACGCTCGGATACCGGAAATTCAAGGCGAGGCGTCTGGGCATCGGCGACACTGAGCACGAGGCGGAAGTTGTCGGCGTACTCGACCGGCTCGAAGGTCGGGGATCGCATCGATGTCCCCCGGATGTAGTCGCCTGCGCCGGAGAGCTCCATCCGCGTCCGGTTGCTCCATTCCGTGTGCCAGCCGAGCATGTGCTGGAAGTCGTAGACTCGATAGTTGCGTGCCGCGGCGTTGCAGAGTGCGAACCGGCGCTGGATGTGGTCGAAGGCCACGAATACCGGGCTCGGGTAGCCCAGCAGATGGCGCGGGTCCAGCTGCAGCCCCTCTTCCTGATTGACGTGGGCGACGAATCGCTTCGATCGCCGAAGCATGCGCGCCAGCAGCATCAGGACGCTGACGAGCACGGCCAAGGACACGAGGAAGACGGTACGCGCCCCACCGGAACGACTGGCTTCGTCGAACACCAGCGTCAGCCCTGAGCCCGCGGCGGCCAGAAGGGCGATTCCCCCGACGGGAACCACGAGGGCCATCAACACCGCCTGCGAGAGCGTTCGAATCGTTCCGGTCATGGGCCAGCCTCCGTTCCTTGAGGCGAATCCTACGAAGTTAGGCGCCAATTGTCACTTATAGAGAGTGAACTTATCGAGCGTGGCCCAATAATGGGCTTAACGCCATCGTTTCCGTCCCATTGGAGGAAACGATGCCCACCGATCCCCGCGTCCTGTTCGGACAGCGACTTGCCGAAATCCGGAAGGCCAAGGGCCTGTCCCAGGAGCGCCTTGCCCTGGAGAGCGGGCTGGCCCGGAGCTACCTCGGTGGTGTCGAACGCGGGCAGCGCAACATCGCCCTGCTGAACATCTATCGGCTGGCGGAGGCGCTTGAGGTCAGGCCCTCGGCCCTGCTGGAGCCGCCGAAGAAGGGGGAGTAAGCGCGCTGCCAGTTCTCCGCCATTGAGGCATCGAGCCTCTCTACACTTTCCCGCATGGGTAACAGTGCACAAGGCATTACTGCGGCCTTTCCAAGATCAACCGCACCTTGGAATGCAGTCAAGGAGCTGGGTGCAGCAGCTCGAATGATGGCTGCATGCCACGTTACTTCTGCTTTCGTGGGATGTTATTCCCATCTTCGATCGTCGTTCGGGCGCGCCTGGAGTTGTTCTTCCACTGTTAGATGGACAGAAATCTCATATAGGCGGCCACGCTTCACACTTCGGCAGGCGTTTTTTCCCTGTTTGATGGCTGCGATCACGGCCTTGAGAAGATGACTGCGGACTCAGGCATCAAGGGCGCACCATGAGGCCAACGTGATCGCACCTTTTTCCGTCTTGTTATCGCCTTTCATGTAACGAGGCGCCCACATGGCGACAACTTGGCGACTACACAGCACCATCAGGTAGCCACGATACGGCCACTCTGCAACTGACTTGCCGCCACCAAGGGGCCCTTATGCCGCCATCATGATGACCACTTTGGCTCTCGGCGCTGCCCCAGTTCGGTTCCACAGGCGCTGGCCGAGCTGCGTTCCGTGGACCTCACGCAATTGACTCGCGTAACGATACAGGATACAATCTGGCATGATCAATGGATTCCGGCACAAGGGACTTGAAACCTTCCATCGCACTGGTTCGACCCGTGGCATCCAAGCTGCGCATGCGAGCAAGTTGCGACGCATTCTCGGGTTGCTCGACGTGGCGCAGGGGCCGCAGGACATGAACATTCCGTCCTTCAAGCTACATCCACTGAAAGGAGAACTCGCTGGACATTGGTCGGTTTGGGTCAACGGGAACTGGCGGGTCACGTTCCGCTTTGTCGAGTCAGGCGTTGAATTGGTCGACTATCAGGATTACCACTAGGAGTCCAACATGATGCACAACCCTCCGCATCCAGGTGAGGTACTCAAGGAAGACGTGATCGCGCCGCTTGGATTGTCTGTGACGGAAGCCGCCGAGCGACTGGCGATGTCGCGGGTCGCATTTTCGCGTGTTCTCAATGGGAAGGCAGGCATTAGTCCGGATTTGGCCGTGAGGCTGGAGCAGGCTGGAGTGAGTACCGCACGAGCTTGGCTCGCCATGCAGGCGAATTACGATTTGTGGCAGGCGATGCAGCACGAGCAGCCGCCTGTTAGGCGTCTACAGGGATCGGCAGCCGCATGATTCGACCGTCAATGAAAGTTGCTGCAGTGGATCTTTTTTGCGGAGCGGGCGGGCTCACGCATGGATTTTTTCTTGAAGGTATTCCCGTCCTGGCAGGGATCGATGTAGATCCTGCCTGTCGCTTTCCCTATGAGGCCAACAATCAAGCCCGGTTCGTCGAGCGTGACATCAGCATGGTCACGTCAGAAGAGCTCAGGAGTCTGTTCGGCGATGCCGATGTGACGATCTTGGCGGGCTGCGCACCATGCCAGCCCTTCTCGACCTACGCCCAGCGTTACGAACTTGATGGCAAGGATGGTAAGTGGGGCCTGCTCTACCAGTTCGCGCGCCTCGCCGAAGGCACGATGCCCGACGTCATCACGATGGAGAACGTGCCGACCGTCGCCAAGCACGAGGTCTTCCACGATTTCGTCGATACGCTGAAACGGCTCGGCTACGAGGTCTGGCACGACGTCGTCGATAGTTCTCTTTACGGCGTCCCGCAGATGCGACGTCGGATGGTGTTGCTGGCCTCCAAGCACGGCAAGATCGAGATGATCGAGCCGACGCGCAAGAAACCCAAGACGGTGAAGCAAGCCATCGGGCGCTTGCGTCCCCTCAGCGCCGGTGAGTCCGCGCCCAAGGACAAACTGCACGTCACCTCGACGCTGTCCGACACGAACCTCAAGCGGATCAAGGTTTCCAAGCCTGGCGGCACTTGGCGCGATTGGCCGAAGAACCTCGTCGCCGAATGCCACCGCGCCGACAGCGGCCGCACATATCCGGGCGTGTACGGAAGGATGGAGTGGGACAAGCCTGCGCCGACGATGACGACCCAATGCTACGGGTTCGGCAATGGCCGCTTCGGCCACCCCGAGCAGGATCGGGCCATCTCTCTTCGTGAAGCAGCGATCTTGCAGAGCTTTCCTCGCGACTACAAATTCATCCCAAAGCGTGGTGAGGTCAGCTTCAAGGTGCTCGGTCGGCTGATCGGTAATGCAGTGCCCGTCGATCTCGGTCGCGCCATCGCTCGCAGCATCGACCAGCACCTCGCGTCGGTTCTGGCCAAGTGATGGACTGACGAGGACTACTGGATGCTCGGACTCGTGCCCTCATCATCCGATGCCAGTCGCCGCATGGCGAAGGTGCGGCAGAAAGGGACGGACGCAGAACTGGCGCTGCGGCAGGAGATGTACCGCATTGGCCTGCGCTACAGGATCGACTACGAAGTGTTGAAGAAACCGCGCCGTGTCGCGGACGTGGCCTTCCCCGGCCGCAAGATCGCCGTCTTCGTGGATGGCTGCTTCTGGCACGGCTGCCCGGAACACGCCATGTGGCCGAAGCGGAACGCGGAGTTCTGGCGGCAGAAAATCGAGGCCAACCGCCAGCGGGACGCAGATACGAACACGCGGCTCCGAGCCATCGGTTGGACGGCGCTGCGATTCTGGTCGCACGAATCGCCAGCCAAGGCCGCTGCGATAGTCGCCCGCGCGGTCGCCAATGCCGACCCGAAGCCCCGCGCTACGGAGTCCGGCGCGAACGAGAAGAACCGATAAGGAAGATGGCCACCAGATGGGCACCCCAAACGAACGGCAACCTCAGACATATCGCGCTCGCCCCGAGCCAGGGCAGCTCGTCGAGGTGCGCCGTCGTCAGTGGGTCGTAGCCGAGGTCGATGCGGCCGGACTGGAAACCGCTGCACCCCAACATTGCGTGAAGTTGTCGTCCATCGACGAGGACGGTCTCGGCGAAGAACTGGAAGTCGTCTGGGAAATCGAGCCAGGCGCTCAGGTCATCGAGCGCGCGGGCCTGCCATCGGTCACGGGGCAGGACGATTCGAGCATGCTCGACGCCTTCCTCGATGCCGTGCGTTGGGGCGCAGCCACCAACGCCGACCGTGGGTTTCTCCAAGCGCCGTTCCGCAGCGGTGTCAGCATCGAGGACTTCCAGCTCGACCCGCTGGTGCGCGCCATCGACATGGCGCGCGTCAACCTGCTCATCGCCGACGACGTCGGCCTCGGCAAAACCATCGAAGCCGGTCTGGTCATTCAGGAACTGCTGCTGCGGCACCGCGCGCGCACCGTCCTCATCGTCTGCCCCGCGTCGCTTCAGGAGAAGTGGCGCGTCGAGATGCTGGAGAAGTTCGGCCTCGACTTCCGCGTGGTGGACACCGACTACATCAAACGACTGCGGCGCGAGCGCGGCATCCACGCCAACCCGTGGACGTCACATCCGCGCCTCATCACGTCGATGGATTGGGCCAAGGGCGGTGAGGGCTTGCGCGCCATGCGCGACGTGATCCCGCCGCACGTTGGTCATCCGCGCAAATTCGACCTGCTGGTCGTGGATGAAGCGCACAACGTCGCGCCTGCCGCAGGCGCGCACTACGCGTTGGAGAGCCAGCGCACGCGCTTCGTCCGCGCCATCGGCCCGCACTTCCAGCATCGCCTGTTCCTGACCGCGACGCCGCACAACGGCTACACCGAGTCGTTCACCTCGCTGCTAGAACTGCTCGACGACCAGCGTTTCGCGCGCAACATCCTTCCCGACGAAAAACGCCTGAGTCAGGTGATGATCCGTCGCCTGAAGAGCGATCTGGTCGATGCCGATGGCAATCCCCTGTATGCCCGGCGTACCTTGCAGGCGCTCGAAGTCCCCTACACGGCGGAAGAACGCGAGATTCATCGCAAGCTGGACGACTACTGCGCCAGCCGCGAAAAGGACGCCGAGAAAGCGGGCAACGGCTTCGGCACGGCCTTCGTCAACCGGATCCTCAAGAAGCGTCTGCTCTCGTCGCCAGCGGCGTTCGCGTCCACGCTCGAAAAGCACGTCGCATCGCTGTCCGAAGCCCGGCCCGCGAAGCCGGACGCGATGGCCGAGCGCATCCTGCACAAGGCCATCCTGAAGGCCGACGAGGACTACGCCGACGACAGCGAGGTCGAGAACGCCCAAGCCGAAGCCATTGAGGAAGCCACGCGCCGCTCGATGCCGCTGACGCCGGAGCAGCGGGCGACACTGGACGATTTGCGCGCGTGGGCGCAACACGCGCGGAATCAGGCCGACTCCAAGGCCCAAGCCATCCTCGACTGGCTCACCACCCATCTCAAGCCCAACGGCGAGTGGAACGACCGCCGGGTGATCCTGTTCACCGAATACCGCACCACGCATCAGTGGATGCATCAAATTCTCGCCAGCCACGGCTTCGGCGGCGAGCGTCTCGGTCTGCTGCACGGCGGCCTCTCCCAAGATGAGCGCGAACCCATCAAGGCGGCATTCCAAGCCTCGCCGCAGGATTCGCCAGTTCGCATCCTGCTCGCCACCGATGCGGCGTCCGAAGGCATCGACTTGCAGAACTACTGCAATCGGCTCATCCACTTGGAGATTCCCTACAACCCCAACGTGATGGAGCAGCGCAACGGGCGTATCGACCGCCACGGCCAGCGCGAGAAGGAAGTGCTGATCTGGCACCCGGTCGATGGCGGCGGCGCGAACGGCGCATCAGTCGGCGGCCACGGCGAGGACATCCTGCGCGCCCTGCGCAAGCTGGATTCGATGCGCGCCGACATGGGCAGCGTCAACCCGGTCATCGCGCCGCAGATGTCCGGCCTCATCGAAGGCTCACTGAAGGACTTGGACACCCGCATGGCCGAGGCGCGAATCGCCCGTGCCAAGAACTTCGTGCGCGCCGAGCGTGAATTGAAGGATCGCGTCGCCAAGCTGCACGAGCGTCTGCTCACCACCAAGCAGGATTTCCACCTCACGCCCGACCACGTCCTGATGGCCGTGAAGACCGGCGTCGCGCTGGCGGGCCGTCCGCCGTTGGAACCCGTCGAACTGGCGGGCGCACCTTCGGGCAGCGTCTTCCGCATGCCCGCGCTGTCAGGCTCGTGGGCACGCTGTCTGGAAGGGCTGCGTCACCCGCACACCCAGAAGATGCGGCCCATCACCTTCGACCACGCCGTCGCCAGTGGCCGCGACGACGTGGTGCTCGTCCACCTGAACCATCGCCTGGTGCAGATGTGCCTGCGTTTGCTGCGCGCCGAAATCTGGGCGCAGGACGATGTGAAGAAATTGCACCGCGTCGCCGTCCGCACCGTGCCAGATGCGCTCGTCGATGGCCCCGCCGTGGTCGTCGTCTCTCGGCTCGTTGTCACCGGCGGCAACCATCATCGGCTGCACGAGGAACTGACCTTGTCGGGCGGCTACCTGCGCGATCAGTCCTTCCGCCGCGAAGAAGGCGTCACCCACGTCCAGCAGTGGCTGGACGAATCGAAACCGATCACGGTGGCCCCGTCCCTGTTCGACGCGCTGCGCGTCCGCTTCGACCATCAGCAGGAAGCCATCCTGAAAGCGGTCGATGCCCGCTCCAAGGAACGTCTCCGCTATCTGACCAATACGCTCCAGACCCGCAAGCAGCAGGAAGTCGGTGACATCGGCACCGTGCTCGACGAATTGGAGAAGGCGATCCAGTCCGAGTTGAAGAAAGGCGGACAGCCCGAACAGCTCACGCTCTTCACCGAGGACGAACGCACGCAACTGCGGCGCGACATCGCCGCGCTTGAAGCACGCCTTGCGCGCATCCCCGACGAGCGCGAGATGGAAATGCAGGCCATCGAAGCACGCTACGCCAAGCTCGACGACCGCACATTTCCGGTCGCGGTGATCTTCGTCGTACCCGAATCCGCGTCAGGGGTGGCGAAATGATGACCTGGCAGGAGTATCAGGAGGCCGTCGCCGAGTTCTACGAGCAAATCGACGACTTCGGTAACGTCAGAAGAAACGTCATGGTTCCGGACAAGATCACCGGCCAGCCACGGCAAATCGACGTGCTCATCGAAATCGAGGCCAAGGGGCATCCATTGAAGATGATCGTCGATGCCAAGTTCCATGCCGTTCCCATCAATGTGCGAGAGGTCGAGTCAGTCCTCGCACTCGCTGATGCCGTTGGCGCACACAAAGCGATCGTCGTCGTGGCGAACGGGTGGACGGAGCCAGCTAAGAAGAAGGCTGACCACGCTGGATGCGGCCTTGAACTTCTGTCGGTGGAAGATGCTCTCGATTTGATCGTTCCTGACAAATGGAAGATGTGCCCATCCTGCGATGCCGACTGCATCGTGCTCGATCAAGAAGGTGCGGTCACCCTTGATGGAGGCACGTGGTTCTGGTGGCTTGCAGGCCAGTGCCGCGGATGCAAGTGCGCGCGTATCCACTGCCAAGACTGTGGGACGAAGGTATTCGTCGAACTCCATGACTCCATCGTTTGTGGTTGCGGGCACCGCTGGTCGAGCACCGACGACAGCGTCACCATTTCATTCTTTGCGGAAGAGCCTGAATGGTGACTCTGACCCAACACCACGACTGGCTCTCGCTCATCGAAATTTCCGGTCCGTTCCTCGCCGTCCCCGTCCTGAAGGAAGCCTTCCCGCAGGGGCTGGAAGAATTCGATGCAGCCAAGCGCAAGCGGCTGCGGCAGGCCTACGACGAATGGCGCGAGGCGCAGGAGACCGACGATCCCCGGCTTGATGACTTGCACACGGCGTGGATCGACGAAGTGCTGTCGCGCGGACTGGAACTCGACGATGACGGTCGTGGCGACGTGCTGAAGCGCAAGGACTGGTGCGCCACACCCCTGACCGTCGCCCTGCCCGAACACGGCGTCAGCCTGTCGCCGGACTTCGCCGTCGTCGGCAACGGTGACGCACCGCTGATGCTTGTCCACACCTACGCGCCGGACGTCGATCTCGACACCACCCGGAAACTCGACGGCTGGGCCAGCACACCGGCGGAACGCATGGTGACGCTCTGCCGCGTCACGGGCTGCCGTCTCGGACTGGTCACCAACGGCGAACGCTGGATGCTGGTCGATGCGCCGGTGGGCGCGGTCACCACCTTCGCCAGTTGGTATGCGCGCATCTGGACGCAGGAACCCGTCACCCTGCAAGCTTTCGTCCACCTCTTGGGCATCCGGCGTTTCTTCGCGGATGAAGCGGAACGGTTGCCCGCGCTGTTCGACCGCTCGTTGAAGTTCCAGGACGAAGTGACCGACGCCTTGGGCGAACAAGTGCGGCGCGCGGTCGAAGTGCTGATCCAGTCGCTCGACAAGGCTGACCAAGACCGCGACCGCGAACTCCTGCGTGGCGTGAAGGAAGCCGAACTCTACGAGGCCGCGCTGACGGTGATGATGCGGCTGGTCTTCCTACTCTCCGCCGAGGAGCGCAGCCTGCTGCTCTTGGGCGACGAACGCTACGAGGCGAATTACGCGCTCTCGACCCTGCGCATGCAGTTGCGTGCCGAATCGGATGAGATTCTGGAGCGCCGCTGGGATGCTTGGTCGCGCCTGCTGGCCGTTTTCCGTGCCGTCTATGGCGGCATTGAGCACGAAAATCTGCGCCTGCCCGCGCTGGGCGGTTCGCTGTTCGACCCGGATCGCTTCCCCTTCCTTGAAGGTCGTGCGAAAGGTTCCGACTGGCACACCGACGTCGCAAAACCGCTGCCCATCGACAATCGCACCGTCCTGTTGTTGCTCGAAGCCATCCAGCAATTCCAAGGGCGCACGCTGTCATACCGGGCGCTGGACGTGGAGCAGATCGGCTACGTCTATGAGGGTCTGCTGGAGCGCACCGTCAAGCGCACCGTCGAAGTCACGCTGGAACTCGACGCCACCAAGAGCGCGCAGTCGCCGTGGGTCACGCTGGCCGAACTCGAATCCGCGCGGCTGGATGGTGCCGCGCGTTTGGCCGAACTGCTCCAGCAGCGTTCCGGCAGTTCCGCCAGCCGCGTGCGCAACGATCTGGCCCGCACCGTGGACGATGCGCTCGCCGACCGCCTACTGACGGCCTGCCACGGCGACACGGCACTGCGCGACCGCATCAAACCCTTCGGCCATCTGGTGCGCACCGATCCGTGGGGCTATCCGTTGATGTATCCCGCCGGAGCCTTCATCGTCACCACCGGCTCCGACCGGCGCGAGACCGGCACCCACTACACGCCGAAGTCGCTCACCGAGGCCATCGTCGCCGAGACGCTCACGCCCATCGCCTACGTCGGCCCCGCGCAGGGCCCACCGCGCGCGGCGTGGGTACTGAAGTCGCCTGCCGAACTGCTCGACCTGAAGATCTGCGACCCGGCGATGGGTTCGGGCGCGTTCCTCGTGCAAGCCTGTCGCTGGCTGGCCGACCGGTTGGTGGAATCGTGGGCACAGGCCGAGGCGCAGGGGCACACGGTCGGCATTGATGGGCGTGTGGTGGCCGCAGACGTCAGCGTTGAGCCGCTGCCGCGTGACACCGAGGCGCGCACCATCGTCGCCCGCCGCCTGATCGCCGAACGCTGCCTCTACGGCGTCGATCTAAACCCGCTGGCGGTCGAACTGGCCAAGCTCTCCATCTGGCTGGTCACGCTGGCGAAGGGCCGTCCCTTCGGCTTTCTCGACCACAACTTGCGTTGTGGCGACAGCCTGCTCGGCATCCATCGGCTGGATCAGCTCACCCAGCTTTCGATGAACCCATCCGGCCAAGGGCAACTGCGGCTGTTCGGCCAGAACATCGAGCAGGCCGTGCGCGAGGCCATCGAACTGCGGCAACGGTTGCGCGAAATACCCATCCGCGACATCCGCGATGTGGAGGCGATGGCGCATTTGGACGCTGACGCGCGCCGCAGGTTGGCAGTACCGGAAAGCATCGCCGATGCGTTCGTCGGCGAAGTTTTCGCATCGGGTCGAAGTGGCACGGCACTGGAGAACGCGCTGGTGTCACTGACCGTCCAAGCCGGACAGGCCATCGACGGCGACCGCGATGTGCTCGCCTCGATGCGCCGGAGATCGATCGCTGCGCTCTCGACCGACCTGCCTGCCGAAAAGCCAGCCCGTCGGGCTTTTCATTGGCCACTGGTATTCCCGGAGGTGTTCGCACGCGAGCGCGCCGGTTTTGATGGCATCGTCGGCAATCCGCCTTTTCTGGGTGGGCAGAAGATCACGGGCGTCGCGGGCACGGCCTTCCGTGATTGGCTGGTCGCACACATCGCCGAAGGGCGACGCGGCTCTGCCGATCTGGTTGCCTATTTCTTCCTTCGGGCATGGAGCCTGCTGCGCGAAGACGGCGGCTTCGGGCTGCTCGCGGTCAACACCATTGCGGAAGGCGACACGCGGCAGGTCGGGCTGGAAGCGATGGTCGGCGCAGGTGCCGTCATCTACGCGGCCTACCCTAACGAACCGTGGCCCGGAAAGGCGGCGGTCGTCACCAGTCGCGTGCATGTCCACAAAGGTCAGTGGTCGGGCGAACGCTCACTGCTCGGACGACCGACTCCATTCATATCGGCTTTTCTGTCCGATCGTGAGGAGTGGAGTCCAGAACGGCTGAAGGCGAACGAAGGATTGGCGTATCAAGGCTCGATCGTGCTCGGCAAGGGCTTCGTGCTTTCACCCGATGACGCGCGCCGCATGCTGGATGCCGACCCGCGAAACGCCGACGTGATTTTCCCCTACATCAATGGGGATGATCTCAATTCAGACCCAGAGCAGAAGCCGAGCCGCTGGGTGATCAATTTTTGGGACTGGCCGGAGGAACGGGCACAAGACTACGAATTGCCGTGGCAGCGAATCGAAGAACGGGTGAAGCCGGAGCGTCAGCGCCTCAATGAGCGGGGCGAGTTCGTTCTTCGGAAACCATTGCCGGAGCGTTGGTGGCAGTTCGGTGAAAAGCGACCTGGCCTTTACCACGCCATCGGTCGTGGTCACCATTTTGAGCGCCACCCGGATGGTTGGTCGCCCAGTCAGAGCCAACCACCGCGAGTGCTGGCAATCACGCGTGTCAGCAAGACACTGGCGTTCTCGTTCGCCGATTCCAACATCGTGTTCTCCGATGCGACCGTCGCGTTCTCGCTTGGTCGCGGGCGCGACTTCGCGCTGTTGCAATCCAACGTCCACGCCGTGTTCGCGTGGCAGCACGCATCACGCCTCAAGAGCGATTTGCGGTACAGCCAGACGGATGCACTCGAACCGTTCGCCTTCCCTGAAGGATTCGGTGACTCAGGAAACGGCCCGCTCGATGTCTTGGGAGATCGGCTCCACCAAGCGCGCATCGACGTCATGCAGGCCGACCGCATTGGCCTGACCAAGCTCTACAACCGCTTCCATGCTGAAACCGAACGCGATCCTCGCATCGAAGGGCTGCGCGCATTGCAGCGCGAAATGGACACCGCCGTCGCGCACGCCTACGGCTGGGACGACCTCGATCTCCAACACGGCTTCCACGAAGTGCCGTACCTGCCGGAGAACGACCGCGTCCGCTTCACCATCTCGGAGACCGCGCGCGTCGAAGTGCTGCGCCGCCTGTCGGAGTTGAACCGCCAACGATACGAAGAAGAGGTCGCCCAAGGTCTGCACGGCAACACCACGCCACGCACCTCGACGCCCAAGCACCACCGCACCAGCGCCACTACGCCGCAACCCTCGCTCGACTTCGACACCCTTCCCGCCAACGAAGGCCAATACCTCAAAGTCGCCGAACCCCGCGCCGACTACCGCGCCGGCCCCACCCACGCCATCGTCGAACACCTGAAAGCCCACCCCGGCTGGCACGCCAAGTCCGACATCCTCACCGCCACCGGCATCACCGACGGCCAGTGGAACACCGCCATCAACGAGCTGATCGCAAGCGGCAAAGTCGAACGCCATGGTGAGCGGCGTGGTGCACGCTACCGCATTCAGCTAGGCCACCCGGACAAACATCACGAGAGGACGTCATGACTCAAACCCAAGTCACGCCGACGTTCGAGATGACCGTCGATCTCAACGTCCTCGAACACCTCGGCATCAACCTCTATAGCAACATCGCCGCCGTCCTGACCGAAGCGGTGGCCAACGCATGGGACGCGGATGCATCAAGCGTGCAGATTCGCGTCGATCCGAACAACGAATGGATCGAGATCGAGGACGACGGCATCGGCATGTCCGTTGATGACCTGAACGGCAAGTACCTGCGTGTCGGTTACCGGCGCCGCGACGAGGATGCGGAACACGGACGGAAAACTGCCAAGGGTCGCCCTGTCATGGGTCGGAAGGGGCTCGGAAAGCTATCGCTGTTTTCTATCGCCGATGTGATCGAAGTGCAGTCCGCCAAGAGCGGCGGCACGCACGGCTTCCGCATGACCGTGCCGGACATCAAGCAGGCCGTTCAAGAAAAGCAGAAATACCATCCCGAACCGCTGGCGAGTGATGCGCTTACGGTGACGCAGGGTACCAAGCTGGTGCTGCGCGAAATCAAACGGCAACGTCTCGGCAAAGGCGTTGCCGCACTTCGTAAGCGTCTGGCGCGGCGTTTTTCCATCATTGGTCAAGCCAACGGCTTCGAGATCAAGATCGATGGTCAGCCCATTTCGGCGACGGATCGCGGCGACCTGCCCAAAGTCCAGTTCCTCTGGACGTTCGAGGGCTACGAGCCGGAGGCCAGCACCATCGCGCACGTCGTGGAGCGCGAATCGCTGCCCGCGCGGTTCGAGGCATGGGAAACGGCATGGCGTGTGAGCGGCTGGCTCGGCACCGCGCGCAAGCCCAAAGACCTCGATGATGACGAAGCGGGCAACCTGAACGGTATCGTAGTCTTCGCGCGAGGTCGCCTATTCCATGAGAACGTCCTCGACCGCCTGAACGACGGGAGGCTCTATACCAAGTATCTCACCGGACAGATCGAGGCGGACTTCCTCGATGCCGATGATCAGCCTGATATCGCCACCAGTGATCGCCAGCGCGTGCAGGAGGACGATGATCGGTATGTTCAACTGATCTCTTTCCTCAAATCACGCCTCGGTCAATTGGAAAGGCAGTGGAGCGAGTGGCGTAGGAAGCATGAGGTCGAGAAGGCAAAGGAAGCCTCTCCGGCTCTTACCGAGTGGCTGGATACGCTTCGCGAGGGCCATAGAAAGAATGCAGAGACGCTTATAGCAAAGTTGAGTGCGTTACCGGTGGATGACGAGGATGACCGGAAGACTCTCTATAAGCATGGAATCCTTGCCTTCGAGCGCATGAAGCTTCGTGGCTCCACGGATGAGTTTGTGAGCGGCGTAGAGAATGCCGACAAACTGCTGGCCGTGCTCGCCGATCGCGATGCGCTGGAAGACTCACTCTATCGTGACATCGTGCGGTCGCGGTTGGATGCCATCCGTGCCTTCCAGAAGCTGGTCGACGACGATGAGAAAGAAAAGGTGCTCCAGAAGTACCTGTTCGACCATCTTTGGTTGCTGGACCCTTCCTGGGAGCGGGCAACTGGAAGTGGAGTCATGGAAACCCGTCTACTGGAATCGGGCATCGTCGTCGAAGATTTGACCGAGAAGGAGAAGCTCGGTCGTGTAGACATCAAGTACCGAACGACAGCAGGCAAGCACATCGTGGTTGAACTGAAAAAGGTTCAGCGCAGGATGAAGCTCCTCGAACTTCAGGCGCAGGGCCAAGCCTATGTCGACAAGCTCAAGAAAATTCTGCTCGCGCAGAATGAGCCTACGCCGAACATCGAGGTCGTATTCGTGATCGGGAAGCCAGTCGATGAAGAGGCGTCGAACCCCGACCGCCTCAAGTCGTCGATGGCTGCCGTGTCGCCGGGCAGCCGCATCGTCCACTACGACACTCTGATCCGTGGCGCGCAGGAGGCTTATTCGGCCTACATCGACAGGAGCAAGGAACTGGACAAGCTCGAAAACATCGTGAACAGGATTTGAGGGGGAGCACATGACATGGAGTCCTGGACAGCTCGTCCGTCATATTGATGATCCGGCCAAGATCGGCACCGTCACCGATCAGACGCGCGCGCGTGCATCCGGCTCGCAATACCGCGTGAACTGGAATGGACGTCTGGATTGGCACTACGAGGAGGAGTTGGTCGCGGCCGATGCGGGTAGCGATGATCCTCTGGAGCTGATCCGAGAGGGACGTTACGGGCGGGTGGATGACCTGCGCCAATTGCTGACGCACATCCATCTGGCCGGGCGGCTGTCGAACGTCGTCTATGCGATGGGTCTGACCCAGACCGACTTCTACCCGCATCAATACAAGCCCTTGCTCACGCTGCTGGACTCGCCCGTCAATGGCCTGCTGATCGCTGACGAAGTGGGTCTGGGCAAGACGATCGAGGCGGGACTGATCTGGACTGAACTGCGTGCCCGCTACGATATGCGCCGCCTATTGGTGGTGTGCCCCGCTATGCTGCGGGAGAAGTGGCGGTTGGAGCTTTCGTCTCGCTTCGGTCTCGATGCCCGTGTCGTCGATGCGGAAACGTTGCGGCAAGAACTGGCTTCGACCGAGCATCGGGAACGCGCGTGGATCGTCAGCTACCAGGGCATCCGCGTTCCGAGCGATTGGGACGCCAACGAGAGCGACAAGCCCAAGCGATCGGTTCGCGCCCGGCTCGCCGACTTGCTCTACCAGCACGCCGATCAAGAACCACTGCTGGACTTGGTGATCTTCGATGAAGCGCACTACATGCGCAACGAAGAAACGGGCGCATGGCGGACGGGCAGCTTGCTGAGGGATGTCAGCACACACCAGTTAATGCTTTCGGCGACGCCGATCAATCTCGGTTCAGATGACTTGTTCAATGTATTGCGCCTGCTCGACCCAGATCATTTCGAGTATCCGGAGGACTTCCGAAACGTCGTCCTCGCCAATCGTCCGGTGATCGCCGCGAGCGACGTCGTGCGTGATCCGACGAGCGATGCCGACCAGATCATGGTGGCGATACGCGAAATCGAGTCGTCACGATGGTTCGAGCGATCCGAGCGCGTCGATCGCTTGATCGAGGAAGCGGAGGCGATTGAGGACTGGACGAACGACAGGCGTATCGACATCGCCGCGAAACTCGAACGGCTCAACTTGCTCGCGCACATCGTCAGCCGCACGCGCAAACGGGAAGTGCAGTCCGACCGCGTGTTGCGTGACGTCACGGTGTTCGAGGCGGAAATGTCGCCCGTGGAGCGGGAGCTTTATCAGGCGATCACCGAAGGGACACGGGAGTATGCGCTGGCCAATGGCATTGAGCACGGTTTCCTGCTCTCCACGCCGCAGCGCATGGTTGCGTCCAGTCCGGCCGCCTTGCTGCGGACGTGGCGCGACGACGGCCTCGACGCCGACGCCCTTGCGGCGGCAATGGACGAAATCGACGAAGATGAGGAAAAGCTGGCCGAACGGACATCTGGCCTCAAACAGTGGCTGGCGAGCAGAACACTGCCCCAGTTCGGGTTCGGCGACCTGAGCAGGAACGACTCGAAATTCGCCGAGCTTTCCAAGGCGTTCAAGCGATTCATGACCGAGGATCGAGACGCCAAGGCCATCGTGTTCACCACCTTTCGCGGCACGGCGCGCTATCTCGTCGAGCGGCTTTCCGCCGAAAACGTGGAGGCCGGGTTGCTGATGGGCGGGGCGGAGTTCGACAAAGAGGCCGTGGTCTCCGGTTTCCGCGAGGACAGGAACTGCCGCGTGTTGGTCTGCACGGACGTGGCCGCCGAAGGCGTGGACTTGCAGTTCTGCCGCCTCGTCGTCAACTACGATCTGCCGTGGAACCCGATGCGCATCGAGCAGCGGATCGGTCGTATCGATCGCATCGGTCAACAATCCAAGCGCATCTTGGTGTGGAACTTCGTCCACAAGGACACGATCGATGCACTCATCATTGCGAGGCTGGCCAAGCGCATCGGTGTTTTCGAGAGCACATTGGGGGAAACGGAGGAAATCCTCGGTCAAGTGCGCAAGCTCGAAGACGTCTTGTTGTCGAAGCATCTGACCACCGACGAAGAGGCGCGCTTGATCGAGGAAGTGGCGCTGGCGATCGAGAATGCCAAACGCAAACAGGAAGAGCTTGAGCGAGAGGCAATCCAACTCGTTGCACACGGTCAGCAACTGCTGGCGCAGATCGAAGCCGCGCGCGGCGATGGAAAGATCGTCACCCGGCACGATCTGATTCGTTACGTCGATGGGTGCCTCAGAAACGTTCCCGGTTGTCGGATCAATGCTGCGCACGGTGATGCCGACACGTTCGACATCGGCTTGAGCCCGGGCTTTGCTGCGGAACTGGACGAGTTCGTGAGGCGGGAGAATCTGGTCGGGAAGACGGGTCTTGCCTCCGGCCAGACGAGGCGTTGCCGCTTCACCGACAGGATCACCGACAAGCCGAAACCCGGCGAGGAGATCGTCCATCGCTTCCATCCGATCGTTCGCTTCCTGTCGAGCAATGCCGACGGGTCGGCGGATCGCTTTCCGCTCTACGCCGCCAGAGTCGCCGCCGAAGGCATTGAGGCGGGCCGATATGCGCTGATGACTCGGCTGGCGAGCTTTTCCGGCGTGAAGGAAGAAGAACACCTCTTGGTCGCTGCCGTCCCTCTCGACGGTGAGCGATCCCTCGACGACCGGGTGGCGGAAGCTTTGCTCGACTCGGTCAGGAAGTCGGGGAACGACTGGCCGACGGTAGCGGTGGATGTCCTTGCGGATGCCGGGGTAGCCGCAGCGGAGCGGAGCGAGGAAATGCTCAGGGATCGGTACAAGGCGATCAAGGATGAGAAGTGGCGCGAGAACAAAGACCGCGCCGACGTGCTTTCCCAACTTTTGGATGACCACATCCGAAAGAAACGCGAGGGGTTCGAGAAGCGGATCAGCAATCACGAATACTCTGCATCGTTGTATGGAAGTAGCCCGGATGGCAAGCGGCGCAAGGGCTTGGCGAATGCCGAACGCAAGAAAATGGAGGATTTTCTGGCCCGGATGGAGACCCGTCGGGCGACGCTGGAGCGCAAAAGTCAGGCCTTTTCGGCCGAGACGCGCGACATCTGCGTCTTGCTCGTGGACGTGGTGCGGGCGGGAGGTCGTCCATGAAGAGCTGGAAAGATCAACTGCGGGATCTCAAGAACGCACTGCGTGGGCCGGGACGCGGCAAGGAACAGGAACGAGGTGATGCGCCGCCCAAGATCGACTTCGACCCACCACCAGCGTGGCTGGCTGGTGGTCAGCCGACTCCGAAGAAGCCGCCTGCACGGAATCCCGTTCCGAAACCTGCCGCTCCGGTCGCCGCAGTCGTGGCGCCCGCCACCAAGCCGCCGCGACCCCCAGCGGTTCCAACACCACCGCCATTCAAACCCCGCATCGACGACGGATGTGTGCTGAACATGCCGGCGTGGAGCGATGTCGGCAGATTGTTGCAGCATCCCGAACATCGAGGTGAACGCTCGGCACCGATGGCTGTCAGAGTCGGGGTGGATTTCGGGACCGCTTTCACGAAAGTGGCGATTCGCGCAGGTGTCGATCTGGTACCGGTCGAATGGTCTGCCGTCACGGGAGACGATTCGGAAACGGGGCGCTACGTGGTTCCCGGTTTCGTCGTTCGTGCGCCAGATGGCGAATTCTGCTGGCGGCGTCTCACCGAAGCTGATATTCGAGGGAACCTCAAGCTCCCGGTCATTGAGATGGCCGGGACGTATGAATGCCCGATAGCCACCGTGGCATATCTGGCGTTGGTCATCCGCTACGCGAGGGCGTTCTTGTACCGGAACGCGGAAATTGGACGCAAACTCGTGGGGCGTTCGCTGCGCTGGGAGCTGAACATCGGCTGCCCCACCGAACCACACGAGAACCCGAAGGTCGTCGATGTATTCCGGCGCATCGCCCGAACTGCGTGGCTATTGGCGGCGGAAGATCGGCTCGCAGAGCAAGAAGTCTTGGCTGCATGGTCTTTGGCCGATTCTGCAATAGACCTCGAAGCAGAACCGGGTGTCGTGCCGGAGTTCGTCGCCCAAATCGCGGGATATCTGGGGTCGCCGCAGGTGAAGGAAGGTCTGCATGCGCTGATCGACGTCGGTGCGGCCACTCTCGACGTGGCGACGTTCAATGTCGTCTTGCGAAACGATCGGGCATCTCCGCCACGCATCCCCATCTTCTTTTCTGCGGTTCGTCCCCTCGGAACACACTATCTACGCCACAACCGTCATTCCAGACTCGGCCTCGATCTTTCGTGGAACGATGCAGTACCCGTCGAATCGTCCGATGACTTCGGACAAAGAAATGGAAAGCCTCTGGACGCGGTCGTGGCAGTCGATGAGGAATTCGTGGGACAAGTCGTCCGCTGCATCGTCGGCGTCATCGATGGAACCCGCACCAATGCACGGGGAGATCCGCGCAGTGCGGCTTGGCGAGAGGGCTTGCCGATATTCGTCACCGGCGGTGGGGCGAATTGCATCTTGTATCGCCAAGCCATCGGGGTGGTGCAACAGGAAGTGAGTTTGAGCGTGAGGCAGCGGCCGAATTCTTCGACGCATTTCCGACTCATCGAATTGAACCCAACTTCCGGCAATGCACGACAAATCGAGGCGGGCGACAGGCTGACCGTGGCGCTCGGGCTGACGGAGGATGCCGAAAACATCGCTCGCGTCGTCCCTCACCGGGACATCGAGCCGATCACATATGGCACGCCGGAACGTGTCGATCACACGGATCTGTATGGAGACCGATGATGAAAAATGATTCGAATACGGGCACGGCCAGTGTTCCCAACGCATGGCTCGCCATCGATCACGGTCTCGGCACCGATCGCAGGCTCACGCCCTATACGTTGGTCTTGAAGGGTGATCGTTCCGTGTATCAAACCATCGCCGAGGACGATTGGGTGCTCGTGCTGAACCCTGCCGGGGAGATCGTGCGTGCTGGGCGCGTGTTGCGGCTCCGCTCCGACCTTGAAACCACCACGATCTTTTTCGACCGACTGTCCGTCGCCGATACGCCAGTGCCGGTCGCCAGTGTTTCGTTGGCTCCGCCATCGTCGGGCAACGTCGGGCGTATCCAGTGGGACGAGTTCGTCGCGGCCCTGTCCTCAGCGCTGCATCAGACCGTGGGCGGCGTGCTGCCGGTCGAGGATCGGGCCTACATCCGCGAGCTGCTGCAACTGGCCGTGGTCGATGATCTACTCGGCCCGGCGGACGGCCCGCACGAACGCATCGTGGACATGAGCGTGCGCGACCGCTATCTGGTCGGCAAACTGGCACCGCGTGAAGATGCCCGGGGTGGCATCGAAGGACTGGAAGGCCTGTTGGCCGAGGAGGATGTGGAGGAGCCCACCGACCCCATCGTGCCCGGCCAGCACGAACCAGGTGCCGAGTTCGGCACGGCCACGGGGCGGGTGGAACCGGAATCGGATTCCTCCGACGAGATCGACGCCGCCAGTAATCAATCGCTGGTGCCCAGCAGCTTCGGCATGACCTTCTGCGTGGATGGCGATGCCGAGCGCATCGAGGTCGAGGCGCGTTGGGGCAGTTACGAGCGCGTGCCCAACGAAGAACACGAGCTGACGCGGCCCAATGGACAGAAGGTCAAGGTCTGGCAGCGCATTCCCTGCGGCGGGAAGCTGGTGCTGCCCCTCGCCGAGGGTGTGATTCCCCATCAGGCACCGGACGCGAACCGTTCGGCAGTGCGGATTCAAGGCTCCATCCGCGCCAAGAACGCCAACGGCGACCGCTTGGTGACGCTGTTCTTGATCAATACACAGGAAGAACCCGACACCAACCGCGACACGGCATGGTTGTTTCAGCCGGAACTGATCGTGCGCGCGGAGGCAGAGGCATCCAAGCGCGCCATCTTCCGCCGCCGCCCGGTGCTGGACGCCGACGGGAACGACCCGGAGCGCGAATCGCTGGAGATGATCTACCGCAACCGCGTGGAGTTCGCGGTCGGACACGGCGTCGCCATTCATGCCGAGACGGCAGACGACGTGACACTGGCGACCGAAGTGCGCAGCACCGTGATGCCTCGATACGAAGTGCAGGTCACAGAGACGCCGGGCCTCGACCCTGCCGACCGTCCGGCGATGAAGGAGATGGTGGCGAGCGGCCTGCTCGACATGCAGCGCCTTGCCACGCTGGAAGTCACCGAGCTGATCGATGCCCTGAACTTGCTGACGAAGGACTATGCGGCGTGGATCGCCGAGCAACGCGGGCGCATCGGCAAGGACGTGATCGGATACGACACGTCGGCGGCACAGGCGTTGGAGCGGTGTCGGGAAATCCAGACGCGCTTGCAGCAGGGCATCGACAAGCTGAAGAACGACGAAAAGGCGCTGGCGTCTTTCCGCTTCGCCAACAAGGCGATGGCGATCCAGCGCGTTCGTAGCCTGTATGCGCTGGAAGTGCGGCGCGGGCGTGACGTGACGGTCGATCAATTCGATCTGCCGAAGAACCGGAGCTGGCGTCCGTTCCAGTTGGCGTTCCTGCTGCTGTCGATCCCGTCACTGGCCGATCCCACGCACCCGGATCGCGGGCAGCCGATGGAAGCCCATGCCGATTTGCTGTGGTTCCCCACTGGCGGCGGCAAGACGGAGGCGTATCTGGGCGTGGCGGCGTTCACGATGGCGACCCGCCGTCTGCAAGGCAAGCTCGGAGGCTACGACGGCTCGCGCGGTCTGGCCGTGATCATGCGCTACACTCTGCGTCTTCTGACCTTGCAGCAGTTCCAGCGCGCCACTGCATTGATCTGCTCGATGGAGAAACTCCGGCGGGATGCTCTCGTTCAAGGTGATGAGTCGCTCGGTAAGGAGCCTTTCACGATCGGATTGTGGGTCGGTAACAAGGTAACGCCGGGCACGACCGAGGAAAGCCACTACGCCATTCAAGCTCTGCGTGATGCGGGGAAGAACAAGGCCGGACGCGCTTCGCCCCTTCAGCTCACCAGTTGCCCGTGGTGTGGCTCCACGATCGATCCTGGGAAAGACGTCGTCGTCGACAAGGATCGCGGTAGGACGATCGTGTACTGCGGCGACAAGAAAAGCAGTTGCACGTTCTCTCGCGGCAGGTCGAGCAGTTCGCCGCATCCCGGCATCCCGGTGCTGACGGTGGACGAGGAGATCTACCACCGCCCGCCGACGATGATGATCGCCACCGTGGACAAGTTCGCCATGATGGCTTGGCGCGGTCAGGTACGCACGCTGTTCGGTCGCGTGAATCAGGAATGCGAGCGTCACGGCCTGCTGTGGCACGAGGCGGGCTGCTGCACCGGCAATCACACCGCCGGGAAAGGCTTGCCTGCGGTCAAGGTGAAGAACGTCGCACCGATCCGTCCGCCCGACCTGATCATCCAAGACGAGTTCCACCTCATCAGCGGGCCGCTGGGCACGATGGTCGGCCTGTACGAATCCGCCGTCGATGAACTGTCCGGCTGGACGCTCGACGGCAAGACGGTCAAACCGAAGATCGTCGCATCCACGGCGACCGTGCGAAAAGCCAAAGAACAGGTGAACAACGTGTTCATGCGGCGCGTGTCGGTCTTCCCACCGCATGGCTTGGACGTGGAAGACAACTACTTCTCGGTGCAGCGTCCGATCGAGGAGCGGCCCGGACGACGCTATCTGGGCGTGTGTTCGCCCGGCAGCTCACGGCCCGCGATGTTGATCCGCGTCTATACCGCCTTCCTCACCGCAGCCCAAGCCCTGTTCGACCGCTTCGGCGAGCCCGCCGACCCGTACATGACGATGGTCGGCTACTTCAATTCCCTGCGCGAGTTGGGCGGGATGCGGCGCTTGGCCGAGGACGACGTGCAGACACGTTCCTACCGCGTGCAGATGAGCATGGTCGAGCGGCCTGCGCTCGCCCAGCGCAGCGTGAACAACATCCGCGAGCTGACCTCGCGCGTTTCCAGTCATGACATCCCGAAGTACCTCGACGATCTGGAGGTCAAGTTCAAGGCCGAGCTCGATGCGGTCACCGGTAAGTACGTGACGAAGTGGAACAAGGGGGACACCCGCGCCATCGACGTGGTGCTGGCGACCAACATGCTGTCGGTCGGCGTGGACGTGAATCGCTTGGGCTTGATGGCCGTCAACGGCCAGCCCAAGGGCACGGCGGAATACATCCAAGCCACCAGCCGCGTGGGCCGCTCCTTCCCCGGCTTGGTCTGCACGGTGCTCACGTGGGCGCGTCCGCGCGATCTCTCGCATTACGAGACCTTCGAGCATTACCACGCGACCTTCTACAAGCATGTGGAGGCGCAGTCGGTGACGCCTTTCTCGCCGCGCGCGATGGATCGCGGCCTGACCGGCGCGCTGCTCTCCCTGATGCGTCTGGAGAACGACGCCTTCAGCCCGAACGTGGGGGCGGGCGAGTTGGACAAGTCCGACAAGCCCGAGATCACCGACGCCATCGACGTGCTGGTGCGGCGGGCTTGGAACGTCAGCGAGACGACCACCATCAAGAATCTGGCCGAGCGTGAACTGAAGGAGCGCGCGGACGAGTGGGCGAAGGAAGTGAGCGTGCCCGGCCGCACGCTGGCCTACGAAAAGCGTGGCGCGCAGGCGGCGACGACGGTCGGGCTGGTCAAGTCGCCGGGCATCCATGCATGGGACAACTGGACGGTGCCGATGTCGATGCGCGAAGTGGAGCCGGGCGTGCGCCTGATCATGAATATGGGGCACTTATCGGACGACCACGGTTGGAAGCCGCGTCCAGTGCCGAAGGACGAGGACTGACCATGGCCACCAACAGAACACCCGTCGGGGAAGTCCGCCCCAGTCAACTGCTCTGGACATACGGGCCGGGCGCGCTGATCGACCTGCCGAGCCTCTCGGTGGTGACACTGGGCATCGACCAGTGGGAGAAGGATCGCTGCCAGCCCATCGCCGAACCGCGTCTGCTCGCTGCCGTCCGTAAGGTGCTCGGGGCACAGGTGGAGAACCTGCGCATGCCGCCGTTCCAGAAGAGCGAACTCGTCGATCGGTGGTCAGCGGAAGCGAACATCGGCGTGCCCGTGCGTCCGTTCCCGCGCTGGATGCGCTGCGTGAAGTGCGGTTTGTTGTCGCCCTTCGATGCTGGACTGTTCGAGATCAAGGAAAATCGCTTCCGCCCGGAACGTACCCGCTTCGTCCACAAGGGATGCCGAGGCTCCAAGGGCGACCAGCCCGCGAAGGACGCCGACGCCGTTCCGGCGCGTTTCCTCTTGGCCTGCCGCGACGGCCACCTCGACGACTTCCCGTGGCACTACTTCGTCCACGGCGGCAACAGTTCTTGTAAGGGCACGCTGCGCTTCTTCGAGAGCGGGGCTTCGTTACAGACCGAGAACCTATGGGTGAGATGTGATGCTTGCTCCGCATCGCGCAGCTTGGCTCAGGCCTTCGGGAGGGCAGGAAAGGAAAACCTCCCGAGTTGTCGAGGCAGGCATCCACACCTCGATCATTTCGACGCTGAGTGCGACGAGGAAGCACGAGCCGTTCTGCTGGGCTCGACGAACAGCTGGTTCCCGATCACGCTGTCGGCGCTAGCCATCCCGCAGGCCAAGGATCCACTTGGCCAGTTGATTCAGGATGGCTGGGATTTCTTCGACGACCTGGATTCCGAAGTCGCCGTCGCGGTTACGGTGAAGACGCTGAAGAAGACCGGAGCCTTGCCAGGAATCGACAAATACCCGGCATCGGAAATTTGGGCAGCCATCGAAGCGCATCGCAATGGCGGTGGACAGGAGGTCATCGGCGAGGCCGACATCAAGGGGCCGGAATGGGAAGTGCTGACGGCAGTCAATCCGCCCTCCGATTACCCACACTTCATGAGCAAGAAGGTGGGGACACCCACTGGCTTCGAAAACCGGATTGCCCGAGTTCTGTTACTACAAAGGCTGCGCGAGGTCAATGCGCTACTCGGCTTCACGCGTGTAGAAGCGCCGGAAGAAACGAGCGACCCGAACGAGCGCCCGCAGATGGCGGGGCTTTCACGGCACAAACCGGACTGGGTGCCTGCGAATCAGGTACATGGCGAGGGTATCTTCATCCAGTTCGACGAGGCAACGCTGCTGACGTGGGAGGCTGAGGCTGGCGTCCAGCGCCTGGACGGGATGCTAAAGGCCGGTCATGGCGGATGGCGAAACTCGCGCCACCTCGACCCGAACGAGGGCTACCCCGGCATCCGCTACGCCATGCTTCACACGCTCTCGCACCTGCTCATTCGCGAACTGGCGCTGGAATGTGGCTACAACGCGGCGAGCATCCGTGAACGCATCTACGCCGACGTGTCGAGCGCGAGCCCCCAAGCAGGTATCCTCATCTACACAGCGGCAGCCGATTCCGACGGGACGCTTGGCGGTCTCGTCGATCTGGGCAAACCGGAAAACCTCGGTCGGCTGCTGCGACAGGCTCTGAACCGGTCGAAGGTCTGCTCGTCCGATCCGTTGTGTTCGGAGCACGATCCGGGCAAAGACCGTTCGTTGCACGCGGCGGCCTGCCATGCGTGTAGTCTGGTCGCCGAGACCTCGTGCGAGCGCGGCAACCGTTACCTCGACAGATCGCTGCTGGTGCAGACCCTCGACCGAGGGGATGCCGCGTTCTTCGCAGGGCTGTGACATGGAAAGACTACTGGAAGCGATCACAGCCGTGGTCTGTCTCGTGTCGCCGGAGAAGGTGCGGGCACTGGCGGGCGCGATCCGGAAGGTCGGGGACGCAAAAGCGGACATCTCCCTGTCGGACGTCGTCGGCACACCTACAGCCAAGACCGTCGTTGAACGGTTCGTCGATGCGTGGCGGGCCACATCGGTCGGTTCCGGCGAACTGGCTTCGATGCTGCTCGCAGCCAGCCATGCGTTCGAGAACGTGTCGAAACACCAGTCCACCGAACTCGTGTGGACGGGGCCGACGACGCCCTTCGTCTCCGCCCGCCGAACTGAGCAAGTGCTACTGCAAGTCATCGGCGGTGCCAAGCAAACCCTGTTCATCACCAGCTTCGTGGCCTATGACGTCTCGACCATCGTGAAGGCATTGAACGACGCGAGCACGCGCGGCGTTAGCATTTCGATGCTGCTCGAATCCTCGCAGGACCACGGCGGAAGCATGTCGTTCGACGTGATCGGCAAGATGCGAACGCTGGTGCCCGCCGCGAAGCTCTACGCTTGGCGCGAACGGGCTGCCCAGTTTACCGACGGGCGGGTTCACGCCAAAGTCGCGGTCGCAGACGGCGGTCTGTGCTTCATCACCAGTGCCAATTTGACTGGCCATGCAATGGCGCAGAACATGGAGGCCGGCGTGCTCATCTCCGGTGGCGACATCCCCAAGCTTGTCCTCGACCACTTTCTGGCCTTGGTCGATACACGCCTAATATCAGAAGCATGAGTCTCCGCTCTGCGCCGACACGGTGTACAGCGGGTTCGTGCGCGGAAGCGCCACACATCGGCAGCGCTCGGTCTTCCAACGTCAGACTTGCCTACGGTCGGGCGTGGCGATGGGCAACAGTAAGTTGCACTGATCACTAGACTCGTGGCGGCCGCTGCTGCAAACCTTGGCCGGATAGGGTGCTGCGCGATGTGCCGATGTTCTCGACTGAAAGTGCGTGTCAATCAGGTGTGCGCATGAGCTTAGTCCTGAAAATTTTCTCTCAAAGGACGCTCTTCGGCAGCGGCCAAATGGCGGAGGCAATCACTGACTCCATCCAGGATATCCGGTAATGACCGTGAGGGGCTTCCGGTATGAGCAGGGTAAATAGCTCTCGGCTGTTTGTTAGTTGATTGCTCAAGCTGGAGCCAGCGCCGCGCTTCGCTCACATAAGCGACCGGCCGGCCATGTTGGTCGAAGCGGCGGACCGCAGCAGCGGCCGTCTCCACGTTGGCCGTACCATACTCGCGCACGAGTTCATCGATCTGCCCCTGATCGCGATCCCCGAAAACATACAGGCCGTGGTGCTGGCGGGGGCGCTCTGGATTGCTTCTGCGGTCAGCACGTATCGTCCTCTGCACTGGTCTGGTGCTGTTGTTGGTAGTTCTGTTGGTGCTGGTACTGGGAATGGTGCTTTTGGCCCCCAGCTTTCCGGAAGGCGGATGATCGGAGTTCGGCTGCCCGGCGGATGGGGACCCGGCGCCCGGAAATCCGTCTTCGGTCGAATCGGCTGATCCATCGGCGGGGCACGTATCGCGGATGATGGTCTCGGTGATCCACTGTCCACGACTGTTCTGTCGCCGGAATCGCCGCAAGTAGCCGATGTCCTCTAGCTCCTTCAATGCACTTCTGATCGCTTCGCGGCCCTCAATGCCTTCGTTGGCCAGGTCTTGTGCGGTCATTCGGTAGCCATCGACATTGGACAGCAGGCGTGTGGCAATACCGCGGGCGCGGTAGGACAGACGAGTATCACGCAACAGTGCGACGGGAATGATCTCGAACTGTGTGGTGCGGGGAGCTCGTATGATTCCGACGCCTCCTGCTTTCTTCGCTGTGCCGGGTGAGTGTCCGTCGCCTTGACGCGGGCCATCTTGGAAGCTTTGCCGATCGTTCATCGTGCAGCCTCCCCAGTCGCCCAACGATGCCGCTCCAGTTGCTCGCGCTTGGTGGGACGACCAGGCTTTCTGCCGGCGGCGGTCGTGACCTCTTGGCGGCTGGATTCAATCCATTGCCGAACCTCGTGCTCATACCAGCACAGCCTGCGACTGTTCGGCATCTTGAACGGACGAGGGATGAGGTTGCGATCCTTGTACCGCCTGTGGGTCGCGAAGGTCCGGATGGTCGTGGGGGTCTTGCCGATCAGCTCGGCGACGGTCTCGATGAAGATGACGCGCAGCGGCGCGTGGAAAGCCGCAATGGATTCGGGCTGCATGTTTGCCTCACAAGTGCAGAGCGCGCTTGTGAGGGCCGGTCTTTGGGTGGGCCGAGCTGACGCGGCTCACCCTCACGGGGTGGGTTGCACTCAGGGCGCCTGAAAGGCCGTTGCGCTTCGGACACTTCCAGTCGACACCCCCGGCGGTTCTTTACGCCAGCGTGCCACTTTCCTTCTCCGGGCTTATCCCTCGATACAGATTTGCCCGGATCAGCCTGCCCTCGCGCCGTGGCCACACGGTGTCTTGTTGGGCGCTACGCAGGCATCACCGTTACGTTGACCACTGATACGGAGGCGACGCTAGCGAAGAGACTGGAGTCCGTCAAGTCGGCGCAGAAGTGCGCAACGGAAAGTGCTGGAGCCGTGGTGACCTTGGGCCAATTTTGGGCCATCGAATCCGGAGAATTGCTCTTTCTCGTTGGTCACAACGATTCAGAGCGAATCGGATAATTCCTTGTATTTCAATGAGTTCCACCCATCAGGGTGGTGGGCGGTACAGGGTTCGAACCTGTGACCCCTACCATGTCAAGGTAGTGCTCTACCGCTGAGCTAACCGCCCTACGGGTGCACCGGATGCTCCGGAGCCCGCGAGGGCGCGCATGATAACACTGCCCGAGGCAAGACGAAACTCCCCGGCGGGCCGGCCTGTCCCTCGCTCGGGGCAGGCCGCCGGCGCCTGGCGCCTGCAGTCACTCCAGGCTGGCTTCCTTGAGCTTGCGGATCTCGTCGCGCACCTGCGCCGCCTGCTCGAACTCCAGGTCGCGGGCATGGCGGTACATGCGCTGCTCCAGCTCGGCCAGCTTGGCCGCCACCTGCGGGGGCGACAGCCGTGCGTAGTCGGCCGCCGATGGCTCGGCCACGCGTGCGGCCTTGCCGCGGCCCTTCTTCGACCCCGGCGCCGGCTCGGCACGGGCACCTTCCATCACGTCCATGATCTGGCGCTTGATCGAGGTCGGCACGATGCCGTGCTCGGCGTTGTATTCCAGCTGTTTCTCGCGGCGGCGTGCGGTCTCGTCCAGCGCGGCCTGCATCGAACGGGTGATGGTGTCGGCGTACAGGATCGCCCGGCCGCGCACGTTGCGCGCGGCGCGGCCGATGGTCTGGATCAGCGAGCCGCTGGAGCGCAGGAAGCCCTCCTTGTCGGCGTCGAGGACCGCCACCAGCGACACCTCCGGCATGTCCAGGCCTTCGCGCAGCAGGTTGATGCCCACCAGCACGTCGAACACGCCCAGGCGCAGGTCACGGATGATCTCCACCCGCTCCACCGTCTCGATATCGGAGTGCAGATAGCGCACCTTCACTCCGTGCTCGCCGAGGTATTCGGTGAGGTTCTCGGCCATGCGCTTGGTCAGCGTGGTCACCAGCACGCGGTCGCCCATCTCCACCCGCGTGTGGATCTCGCCCAGCAGGTCGTCCACCTGGGTCGCGACCGGACGGATCTCCACTTCCGGATCTACGAGGCCCGTCGGACGCACCACCAGTTCGGTGACCTGGCCTTCCGACTTCTCCAGCTCGTACTTGCTGGGCGTGGCCGAGACGAAGATGGTGCGCGGCGAGCGCATTTCCCACTCCTCGAAGCGCAGCGGGCGGTTGTCCAGCGCCGAGGGCAGACGGAAGCCGAACTCCACCAGCGTTTCCTTGCGCGCGCGATCGCCCTTGTACATCGCGCCGATCTGCGGGACGGTGACGTGCGACTCGTCCACCACCAGCAGCGCGTCCGGCGGCAGATAGTCGTACAGACACGGCGGCGCCTCGCCGGGCATGCGCCCGGTGAGATGGCGGGAGTAGTTCTCGATGCCGTTGCAGAAGCCCACCTCGGCCATCATCTCGATGTCGAACTGGGTGCGCTGGCCCAGGCGCTGCGCTTCGACCAGCTTGTTGGCTGCGTACAGCTGTTCCAGGCGCTCCTTCGCCTCCACCTTGATCGCGTCGATCGCCTCCAGCACCGTGCGCCGCGTGGTGACGTAGTGCGATTTCGGATAGATGGTGTAGCGCGGGATCTTCGACAGGCTCTCGCCGGTCAGCGGGTCGAACAGGGTCAACTGCTCGATCTCGCCGTCGAACAGCTCGATGCGCAGCGCCTCCACGTCGGATTCGGCCGGATGCACGTCGATCACTTCGCCGCGCACGCGGTAGGTGCCGCGGCGCAGCTCCGTGTCGTTGCGGCTGTACTGCATCTCGGTCAGGCGGCGGATCAGCTCGCGCTGGTCGATGCGCTCACCGCGCACCATGTGCAGCACCATGCGGAAGTATTCGTTGGGGTCGCCCAGGCCGTAGATCGCCGAAACCGTGCACACGATGATCGCGTCGCGCCGCTCCAGCAGCGCCTTGGTCGCGGACAGGCGCATCTGCTCGATGTGTTCGTTGATCGAGCTGTCCTTCTCGATGTAGGTGTCGCTCGACGGCACATAGGCCTCGGGCTGGTAGTAGTCGTAATAGCTGACGAAATATTCCACCGCGTTATGCGGGAAGAAGGCCTTGAATTCGCCGTACAGCTGCGCCGCGAGCGTCTTGTTGTGCGCCATCACCAGGGTGGGCTTCTGCACCTGCTGGATCACGTTGGCGATGGTGTAGGTCTTGCCCGAGCCGGTCACGCCCAGCAGGGTCTGGCGCGCGACGCCGCTCTCGAAGCCGTCGACCAGTTGCGCGATGGCCTGCGGCTGGTCGCCGGCGGGTTCGTAGGGGGCGACCAGCTGGAAGCCGGCGGGCCCCTCGGCACGCACGATCCGCGGCACGGACGGCAGGTCGACGCTCTCCGACGCGTCCGTGTCCCCGGCGACGGCGTCGGACACATGCCCGGCAGGGTGCCCGGGCGAAGGGTTGGGATCGTGCACGGCGGCTCCCTCGGTCAGAACGAACCCGCAAGTGTATCGGGCCGTGGATGTCCGTCCGCTGTCCCGCCCTGCCGTCGGGCCGGCAGGCGGGGCATCGCCTGCCCGACGCCGGGATGCGGGGTTTTCCTACAGGCGGACGGGGCCGGGGCCGATGCCGCGCAGGGGCCACGCTGTGGAGACTGGTCTCACCCTCTCGACACGGAGTCTCCCGATGCACCGCACCGCCCTCGCCCACCGGCCGCTCTCCTCGTGCGACGCCCGGCATCACGCACAGACCGCACGCGCCCAGGCCCCCGGCGCCGCCCACAGGCCCGGAGGCGCGCCCCCGCATGCCTCCGCGCGCACGTCCGTGGCCCACTCCGGCGGCGGCAGGCCCGCAGGAGCGCGAGCGATGCCTGGCCGCTGCCACGGCTTCGGCCTGATCGATGCGATGCTGGCCCTGCTGGTGATCGGCCTGGTGTTCGGGATCGCGCTCCCGGCCTGGAACAGCTTCGTCTGGCGCTCGCAGGCCAATGCGGCCCGTGCGGCCCTGAGCGCCAGCCTGTTCGATGCCATGCGCGAATCCAGCCTCGGCATGCACGCCGCGGTGGTCTGCCCCGACGGCGGCGGGGTCTGCGCGGGCGGCACCGACTGGAGCGTGGGCTGGATCGCCTTCGTCGACCGCGACGGCAACCACCAGCGGAGCATCGGCGAGCCGTTGATCGGGCGTCAGTCCGCATTGCCCACGGGCGTGCGCCTGCTGGGCCTGGCCGGCCGCCAGCGCATCGTCTGGACCCGCGGCGGCAGCCCCGGCTCCAACACCAGCTTCACCCTGTGCGACCGCCGCGGGCCGCTGCAGGCGCAGCGGATGATCCTCTCCAACGGCGGCCGCCTGCGTACCGCACCGGCGGACGCGGGCGCCGCCGCGGCGTGCGTCGCCGGGATTCCCTGAACACGGAACGGCACCGACACTCTTGATCGCAGCCGCGCGCCCGATTACGATATGCGCCCCCGCCCGAATAGCTCAGCCGGTTAGAGCACTTGACTGTTAATCAGGGGGTCGTTGGTTCGAGTCCAACTTCGGGCGCCAGATTCTTCGAGAGGCCTGCGAGCGATCGCAGGCCTCTTGCGTTTCGGGCCGCTCTGTTTCGCTCTGCTCCCGTCCCGACCCGATCGCGCGCCTGTCTGCGCGCGTGCTGGCCATCGCCGCGCAGGGCAGACCGCGCTGGCGCCAAGGCGAGACGACAACACCCAGACACGACAAGGCCCGCATCCGCGGGCCTTGTCGTGTAGCCGTGTCGGCTGGAACGCTACGCGCGGGCGGTCACCAGCATTCGTCGAGGGTGCCGGTGCCGCTCTTGGTCCTCACTGCAGCCTGGTTGATGGTCAGCGTCCCACATTTGGTGTCCTGGGCGAGCTGTCCGCCGGTCGGCGTGGCGCGCACCGCGTAACCGGTGGCGGTGGGCGCGACGCTGAAGTCGATCACGTAGAAATTGGTCACGTCCGCGCCCGCGCCGCAGGCCGGGGCCGGCACTGCGGTGCCGTCACGGGCAACGTCGTACCGCAGGTTGGTGGTGCGGAAACGCTCCATGAACTGCTGCACCTCGACCAGACAGGCCGATGCCGCCGCCCGCCGCGAACGCACGATCGAATCCTGATAGGTGCTGTAGGCCAGAGCGGTGAGCACGCCGATGATGAACACGGCGATGAGCAGCTCGATCAGGCTGAAGCCGCCCGCGCCGCGCGGGGAACGGTGGAGCCGGGTGGAACGCGGAAAAGCGGAATCGGGGCTCATGGTCAGTTCCTGATGACTTCGCGCCAAGAGATGCGTCCGAAGGACGAGGGATTGCGGACCGGGACATTGCCGGTACGACCGGTCGAGCCTGCGGCCACCAGCAGGCGGTCGAGGATCGCCGGGTCGGTCACCATGCCGACGCCGAGGTCGATGGACCCGATCGCGTTGCCGCCGATGAGATCGTCGGTGAACACACCGTTGCGGTTCTGGTCGAAGAAGCTCGGGACCAGACTGGTGCCGGTGAAGGCGTTCAGCGCGTTGATGTAACCCCGCCCCGGGAAGCAGGGGTTGGACGTGCTCGGGATCACGCTCGGGAAGACCAGAATGTCCTTGATGACCTGCGGCTCACCGACCATGCGCTCGCCCTCGCGGGTGTTGCTGGGCGGAGTGTCGAGATCGATGTACCAGCCGCGCGAGCCGACCGGCAGCGGCGCGGCGGTCTGGAAGGCACGATTTCCGGTGGCCAGATCGATCGCCGCGATATCGCGCGAGGTCATGTTGGTACGCCGTGTGGTGTTCGTGTAGTCCTCGTCGATCACGCCGTACATGGTCTGGATGCGCGTGTCGGTCAGATCGGTGGTGTTGTAGAGCTGGCCGGTACCGAAGAACACCCAGCGCCTGTAGGTGACCGGGTCGACCGCGATCGACACGCCGCCGGTGATCGGCTGCGGCGTCGGGGCGGTGCTCGGCGCGTACAGCGCGCGGTTCGCGTAGACCTGCCACTGGTTGATGTTGGACTGGCTGCTCAGGTCGAACTTCCAGAGGTTGCCCTGCAGGTCGCCGGCATAGACGTAATCCACCGTGCCGTTGCCGTCTTCGTCCCAGCCGCGCGGCGCGGACAGGCCGTTGTTGCCGGTGGCGCCGGTGTCGATGGTCTTGATCAGCGCGCCGGTCTGCAGGTTGTAGATGAACAGCATCGCACTGCCGGCGGTGCTGTTGATGCCGTTCGAGACGATCAGGCCGACCGTGCCGTTGTTGAGCTTCGCGATCAGCGGCTTGCCCAGCACTTGGCCCATGTTGGTCGACTCGATGGCATTGAAGCCCGTGGTGCGGTCCCACAGCACGTTGCCGGCGCCGAAGGTCGCGGGATTGGTCACGTCCAGCGCGAACAGCCCCTTGCCACCCCGCCCCAATGTGCCCACCAGCACGGTGCGATTGGCGATGTGCGTGCTGTTGGACAGCACCAGCGGTCCGTCGACGAAGAACTTGTGGCCGTAGGCCGGCTCGCTGAATGTCCGCAGCGCGTTCAGGTCGATTCCGCCCGGCACGTAGCCGAAGCGCTCCACCCCGTCGGATGCGTTGAAGGCGTGGAGCATGCCGCCGTTGGCGCCCACGAAGACCGTGGGGGAGCCGCTGGTGGTCTTCAAATAGACCGGCGAGCTGTTGACGATGTCGGCCAGCAGGCTGGTGCGCGAGCGCAGCGGGCCGGCGGGCTCTTCCTGGCTGCGGTTACCGGCCACGTAGGCGGCGACGTCGGCGCCGAGGACGGCGGTCTGGGTCAGCGTCGGGAAGCCGGTACCGGGAGCCGCGGGCACGCCGGAGTAGGTGAAGATGTTGCGGCCGGTGCTGGGAATCGTGGCCGACCAGTTGGGTGTGGCCGATACGCCCGTGCCGCTGATGTTGAACGACTGCAATTCGCCGTACCAGCGCGCGGAGAAGAACGAGGCCTGGAACAGCTCCGAGCCCGACGAGGTCGAGGTGCTCGACACGGCTGCGTTGGAGCCCGAACCGCGGCGTTCGGAAATCGCACGCAGCGCGGCGCCCAGCCCCTCGGACAGCTCCGCCGGATCGGCCGCCGCGACGAAGGTGCCGCGGCCGTTCAGGGTGGCGTGCCAGAGGTCGTCGATCGAACTGGGCTGCAGGTTCTGAGGCTGCGGCCAGGTCGTGGCGCCGGAGGTCAACCCGGGCAGCGCGGTCTCGGGGTCGAGCGTGCCGCGCAGGCCGATCGAGATGCCGAAGGTCACCATGTGCTGCCAGAAGGCGGGGTTGCTCGACGAGGTCGGGACGATGTTGGTCAGGTCCGGGCGCAGGTCGTTCTTCCAGAAGCCCATGGCCACGTCGGCCAGGGTATCGGTCCAGCCATCCGTGTACGGCGCAACCGGCGTGTACTGATACGACGCGCCGTCGGGACGCGTGATCACCGCACCCGGGGTCCCGTCGTCGTTGCCGATGGGGAAGGCGCTGGGGCTGGCATTGCCTTCGTTGGGCTCGGCAAGGGCACCCTGATTGCGATAGCCGTCGGTGGTGAGGATGGTGAAGTTCTGCCGGCACTGGAACTGCTGCGCGGTCGCCTGCGGGCCCCATGGGCCATTGGCATCGTTGCGGCGGAAGTACTGGCCGGCGCGATACAGCGCATTGCTGGTCGGCGTGGTGCCGTTACTCTCCGCACCGAACAGCGCATTGAACCAGTTGGTGCGGTTGGCGCCCGTGAACAGACCATTGTTGGTCTGCACCGGAATGTCGACATTGCCGCGATTCCAGATCGTGCGATAGCCGACGCGGAATTCGTTGTCGGCGTTGAACACCGTGGGGTCGTTGAACGCAGTACTGGCGCTGGCCTTGGCCACCTTCATGCGGGTGCGGTGGAAGGAGTACCAGGTGGCGAAGTTCTGCTTTTCCTGATCGACATCGCGCGTCAGCCCGCCCGGCCAGGTGAAGGTGGCGAAGTTGCGGTCGCAGAGCGTCAGGGTCGCGGTCGGATTGGCGAAGGCGTTGGCGCCGAAGTCCCAGGGACAGGCGGAAACCGTCAGCGCGATGCCGCCGCCATAGGTCTGACCATTGCGATGGAAGCGATAGCGCACGTACTGGCGCTGGTCGGCCGGGTTGCTCATGGTCGCCAGCGGGATGAAGAAGTCACGATCCGTGCCGTTGCCGAGGTCGATGGGCGCATCCGCAAAGTCGGGGTCGCTGTAGGCCGCGGTGTAGGGCGTGTCGGCCATGGGCGTGCCGTTCGCCTGGAGCCATGGGCGATACGTGATGTTCGGGTTGTAGTAGATCGTGTTCATGTTGTAGGCGCGCCGACGGAAGTCGTTGGTGAGCCCGTCGGGCATGAAGTCGCTGGACATCGACCCCGAGTCGTCAAGCACGAACAGGATGTTCGGCGCCACCGAGTTGTTGACCTGCAGCGGCGTGTCCGGAATGGTCACCGCGGCGTGCGCGGGCAGCGCCAGCATGGTCGCGCAGGCCACCAGGAAGGGCAGCAGCGGCGAGCGGCGCGGAGTGTGGGGGGAGTGCTTGGAAGTCATGGCGGCGGCCTCGGGGTCAGTTGCCGGCGAACGTGGTCTGCAGCAGGACGCTGGCGCGCCCGTTGTCAGTGCTGCGCGCGGTGATGCGGTAGCGCGGCTTCAGGCAGTTGGGATTGGGCGGCAGTTCCTTGTCGCAGAAGGCCCAGTTCGGCCCTTCGCCCAGGGCTTCGACGAAATACTGCGGCGGCGCCAGGGTGGCATCCACCGATGTGCCGTTCACCCAGTTGGCAAACCCGGCGTCGAGCCAACGCTCGGTCGCAGCCGGATCGGGCCGGGCACACAACCCTTGCGGATTGCACCCTGCCGGCGGGAATGCGGGGCCGGTGGCCAGGAACACTTCGGCTTCGCGCAGCGCAGACTCGGCGCTCTGGAAACCGATGCTGCGGTCGAGCAGGTTGGCGGTCATGCGCTCTTCGAGCACGGTGTTGCGCAGGCTGGCCAGCCCCAGCAGGGTCATCACCAGCAGCAGCACCAACACCACCACCAGGGTAGCGCCGCGCTGCGCGCGGGGGGCGGACAGGCCCTGCGGGCGACGGTTCGGAAGCGATCGACGGGAGACGGGAAGGCTCATGGCATGCGGTTCCGGAGCATCACGGTGTGGGAAAGCGCGCGCTGCAGGCCCTGGCCATCGGTGCCGATGCGGTCCTCGCCCTGCAGATCGAGTGCGATGCGCACGGCGGTGACGTCACGCCATTCGTTGGCGCCGATGGCGACGGCATCGCGGTAGTTGGCGGCATCGCGGGTGAGGTACTGCAGGCGCATGTCGCGCACGCCGGTCGCGATTTCCTGCGGGGTGACCACCACGGCCGCGCCGTTGTTGGTGAGCTGGGCGCGGAACAGCGAGCGCCCGCCGTTGCCGTCGCTGCCGATGTACCAGCGCACCGCGTGCAGGCGCACGATCATCGAGTTGGCGTCGTATTGATAGCGAGTTCCGTTCACGCTGCCGCAGTCGGTGGGAAATCCCAGACCCTTGCTGCAGTTGCCCGGGCTGAAGCCGCCACCCGGGTTGTGCACCACGTTGCTGTTGGTGCCCGGGCTGGCGTTGGTGACCTGCATGATGGTGGCCTGGCGGAAATCGCAGACCATCACGATGTCGTTGTCGTCGAGCGTGTGATTGGCAGTGTTGAGATGGAACTCGGCGGAGGTGGGATTGTGGTCGACCACGGTCACGCCGCTGGCGTTGTCGCCGGACTTCAGTTCGATCGCGTCGGTGCCGGCGATGCGCTGGCCAGCCGCGGTTCCGGTGGCCAGCCCGGCGGCGGCCTGCGCGCCGTCGTAGCCGACGATGCCGTTCGCCCAGTTGCTCCACCAGGTGGCGGCCGCGCCGTTGATCACGTTGGCCATCGGCAGATCCTTGCCGCAGGGGTTGCCGCCGGCCTCGCGCACGTCGCGGGCCATCAGCTCGAAGGCGATACGTCCGCTCTCCTGCACCCGCCCCATGCTCTCGGTGGCGCGATAGGTCTGCCGGTTGGAGATGAAGATCGCGCTGGCGCTGGCGATGACGACCATGCCGATCAGCATCGCCACCATCAGTTCGACCAGCGACAAACCACGGATGTCGGCAGGCGCGGCTGGCGCCAGCGAGCGCGATCGACGTGCAGGGGCCATTGCGTAACGGGCGCTGTTCATGTGCGTACCGGTGCTCATATGCGTGCGGTGGAGGTGAAGCTTTCGGTGACACTGCCGCCGGTTCCGCGCGAGTCGTCCCACTGGACGGTGACCGTGCACAGATCGGCATTGCAGGCGATGCTGCCGCAGGCGGTGGGGCCGAGATCGCGCTGCAGACTCTGGATCCAGTTGGTCTGGTCGTCGCCGACGATGGTGCCGCCTCCGGGCGGTGCGCAGGTCAGCGGCATGTTGTAGGTACCGGCGCGCGCGGCGGCCTGGTTGGCGCGCATCGCGTCGAAGATGGAATAGGTGTAGACCACGCCCTGGCTGCGCTCCAGCGCGCTCTGGCTGTTGCGCAGTGCGGTGGCCTGCATCGCGGCTACGCCGAGCAGGCCGATGGCCAGCACCAGAACGGCCACCAGGACTTCGACCATACCCACGCCGCGCACGCTGCGCGGGGCGGCGAAGGAGCGACGGGAGCGGATGTGGGAATGTGTCATGGGCATGGAAACGACTCGTGATGACGGGGAGTGCATCGCTACGGGTTTGGTCGATGCGGACGGGCGGACGGCGAGGAGGTATGCCTGCCGTCGCGTCGTGCTCAGTTCGCAGGGGCGGCGCAGGCCACTCCGACGTTCACGGCCGGCCCGACCGACATCCGGCTGCCGGCGGCGATGCGGACATCGCGCGCGTTCTCGGCAGGCTGGGTGTTGGGCATGCACAGACGCATGTTGCCGTTGAGCAGCTGATTGTTGAGATAGGCCAGACCGTCGGAACGGAACAGGATGCGGTTGCCGATGTTGCCGCTGGACCGCGCGATCAGCGGCGCCTCGACCCGGCCGGAATTGATCTGTTCGTCGATGTCGACCAGGCCGTTCTGGTTGCGGTCGGCGAACACCACCCAGCCGCGCCACTGCGCGCCGCCGGTGCAGGACAGGCCGTCGCTGCTCTCGCACACCAGCACCCGCACGTTGCGGCGGATCGACTCCATGCGTGCCAGCTGCAGGGCGGCGACGAACTCGTTGGCGCTGCTGGTGATCCGGCTCGCGTTGATGGTCGAGGTGATCAGCGGGATGGACACCGCCGTGAGAATGCTCAGCACGCCGAGCGTCACGAACAGCTCGACGAGACTGAAGCCGCGCATCAAGGACGCCCGTCCGGATCGGCCGCGCCTCGTTGCGTGGAGAAGGTGGAAATCGACGCCCATACGGCCTCCCATGATCGACCGGCCGAGCATAGGCCCCCCTGTGGCGGGTTGCCATCGCAGGCCCGATGAGCGGCACGGGCGGCGGCACGGACGGGCCGATGCGCGGTCGGGAGTGCGACACACGCCCCAGCACGGCGCCCCTGTGCGCGCGTTTGCGGTGGGTTCCGGGCATCATGAGGCCCCAACGCCCTTCGTCCGGCCCGATGTCACGCCTACCCAGCGCCCAAGGCTCTTCACCGCTCGACAGCCTGTGGCAGGGCAAGGTCGTGATCTGGGCCGTGCTCGCCGGCGAAGGGTTGGCGGCACTGCTCACCCTGGCGGCCGATACCCCGGACGGGCGCTGGGTCCGGTTCGGCCTGCTCTCGCTGGGCGTGCAGTGGGTGGTGCTGCTGGCCCTGGGCCTGCTGTACGTGATGCGCGGTCGGCTGGACGCCATGCGGCCGCAACGGGTGGCCTATCTGGCCCTGGCGCTGCTGATGCTCTCGAGCTGGGCCGTCGCGCTCGGCTGCTGGTGGCTGCTGCACAGCGCCGGGATCTATCCGGGCCCACCCGGCGACCTGCTGCTGCGGGTGAGCCTGATCGCCGCGATCGTCGGCTGGCTGGCGCTGGCGGCGTACCAGAACCACTGGCGCAACCGCCAGCTCGCGGTGCGCGCGAAGCAGGCCGAGCTGGCCGCGCTGCAGGCGCGGGTCCGCCCGCACTTCCTGTTCAACACGCTCAATACGGCGGCGACGCTGGTGCACCTGCGCCCGGACGAAGCCGAACACCTGCTGCTGGATCTGGCCGACCTGTTCCGGGCCGCGCTGTCCGGCCCGCGGGAGATCCCGCTGGAGGAAGAGCTGGCGCTGGTGAGGCGCTATCTGGAGATCGAATCACTGCGCTTCGGTCCACGCCTGCGCACCCGCTGGATGCTTCCGGACACGCTGCCGCAGATCGTGGTGCCTGCCCTGTCTCTGCAGCCCCTGGCCGAAAACGCGGTCCGTCACGGCATCGAACGCCTGCCCGAGGGCGGTGAAGTCACCATCGCGGTCAGGCAGGACGCCGGGGATGTCGAGATCCTCGTGCGCAATCCGGTCTCGCCCTCCACCGAGGGCCAGGCGACGGGCCACAACATCGGCCTGCCCGCATCGACCGCCCGCATCGAGTCCTACACCGAAGGGCGCGGCAGCGTCCGCGCGGAACGCGGCGCCGACACGTTCACCGTCACCGTGCGTCTGCCCGAGGTGGAAGCCTCGGTGGACTGAACGCGCACCGCCCTCCCCGCCCGCATCGCCGGCCCCATGTGCGGAGAGCGGCCGGCACCATTGCCCTGCCGCCCTCCCTGTGACCGCGTGCCCGCGCGCGTGCATACATGCTCCGCCTCCGCGTGCACACCACAGGCACGGCCAGGCGTGAGGCGCGGGCGCGCGTCGAACGCGCCCGCGCGAGGCCTCAGGCCCGCACCTCGTAGCAGGGCCGATAGGCGCCCGAGATCTTCATGCGACGCTGTTCGACGAACGCGCGCAGCAGGCCGTCCAGGGATTCCATCATGTCGGCGTCGCCGCTGATCTGGAACGGCCCGAACTCCTCGATCCGGCG
>ERZ1066121.366-NODE-366-length-41862-cov-9.201665_pt1 | contig 41862 bp, 39 predicted proteins | sample MGYA00382768_ERZ1066121 | MGnify/ENA primary metagenome ERZ1066121 (study PRJEB33369, sample SAMEA5778351) | biofilm metagenome | biome: Industrial cooling water; feature: Water cooling tower basin; material: Biofilm | place: United Arab Emirates | collected...
CCTGTGCCGGGTTGGCATAACCTGTCGTGTCGGACAGGCTGAATTCCTGCGCGCCGGCTTCGGCGGCGGCGGCGGCGAGGCGCACAACCCGATCCTGCGGCACCGCGCCTTCCATCGTGCAGCCGAACGCCGTTGAAAGCCCGACGGCGAAATGCACGCCCGCTTGCGTGGCGATGCGCGCCACTTCGGCAATCTCGGCCAGCATCTCGGGATGCGACTTGCGGACATTCTTCAGGCTGTGCGTCTCGCTCATCGAGAAGGGGATCGACATGCCGTGCACACCGGCCGCCACCGCCCGCGCCGCACCCTTTGCATTGGGCACCAGCGCGACGACGTTGAGGCCCGGTATGGTGCGCGCGAAGGCGACCAGGTCCGCCGTGTCGGCCATCTGCGGCAGCAGGGCAGGGGGCACGAAGCTGCCCACCTCGATCTCCTTCACGCCGGCGGCGGCCTCGGCGGCGATCCACGCCTTCTTGGCGTCCAGCGGCATGATGCGGCTGATCGATTGCAGGCCATCACGCGGGCCGACTTCGGAAACGAGGATCATGATGAGGCCCCTCCACCGCCTTCGGCGGTCCCTCTCCCCAAACAAGTTTGGGGAGGAACGGACAAGTCCTCCCCAATCTCTGATTGGGGAGGGGGACCATGCGCAGCATGGTGGAGGGGCACTTCACCCTTTGCCGCTCCAACAATGGTTTCCACCGCGCGGCCCAGATCGTTCAGCACATATTCCGCCGGCAGCCGCAACGTGCCAATCCCCTGCGCCGCCAGCCAGGCATCCCGCGCGTCATCTTGGTTGCCCCGCGCGTTGTGCGATTGGCCGTCTATTTCCACGCACAGCCGTGCCGATGGGCAATAGAAATCCAGGATATAGGCCCCCGCCGGGTGCTGGCGGCGGAATTTCAGGCCGTCAGGGCGGGCGCGAAGGGCTTGCCAGAGCTGGGCTTCGGGAAGGCTGAGCGTGCGGCGCAGGGTGCGGGCGCGGGCAACGGTGCGGGCGGGCTTTCCTGGTGGGCGAGGGGCCCCTCCGCCGCCTTCGGCGGTCCCCCTCCCCAAACAAGTTTGGGGAGGAACATGAAGATCCTCCCCAATCTGTGATTGAGAAGGTGGCGCCGAAGGCGACGGAGGGGCCAGATACACCCATGGCCGCTGCACCCGGTCCGCCGCCTCCCAGGCATCGATTTCGGCCCCTGATTTCAGGGTCAGCGCGATCGCGTCGAGCCCTTCCAGCAGCATGATCTTGGCTTCCGGGTCGATGGCGAAGGCTTGCCCGTTCACTGTCTGCGCTGCCAGATCGATCGCCACCGGCTGCCAGGCGAAATCCGCGGCAGGCAGTTCCACCGGCAGCAGGCCATTCCTGAGGCAATTGGCCTTGAAGATCGGCGCGAAGCTGGGGGCGATGATGGCGCGGATGCCCCATTCGGCCAGCGCCCACACCGCATGTTCCCGGCTGGAGCCGCAGCCGAAATTGGCGCCGCCCAGCATTACCTGCGCCCCGGTTGCGCGGGGATCGTTGAGCGGGAAGGCCGGATCGGGCCGCCGGGCATCGACATCAAGATAGCGCCAGGGCGCGAACAGGCCATCGGCAAGGCCGCTGCGCCCCGTCGAGCGCATTTCCCGGCTGGGGATGATGGCATCGGTGTCGATATTGTCGCGCAGCAACGGGATGGCAACGGAGCTGAGGCGGGTGAAGGGGATCATGCGGCCAGCGCCCTCGGATCGGCGATCACGCCCGCCAGCGCGCTGGCCACCACGGTTTCCGGGCTGGCGATATGGGTGCGGATGCCGGGGCCCTGGCGGCCTTCGAAATTGCGGTTGGTGCTGCTGATCGTCCTCGCGCCTGCTGGGAAGCCTTCGCCGCCGGCATAGAAGCACAGCGAACAGCCGCTTTCGCGCCACTCGAAGCCGGCGGCCTCGAACAGATGGTGCAGCCCCTCGGCCTCGGCCGCGCGCTTGACGGCGCTGGAACCGGGCACCACCAGTGCCTTCCTGATCGAGGGCGCGATGCGGCGCCCCTGCAGCAGCGCGGCGGCACGCCTGAGATCGGACAGGCGGCTGTTGGTGCAACTGCCAATGAACGCCGCATCGATGGGTGTGCCGGCAATGGCAGTGCCTGGAGCCAGCCCGATGTAATCATGGGCGCGCGCCGGCCCGTGCGGGATGGCGGCATCGATGGCGATGCTGTGTTCCGGGCTGGTGCCCCAGCTCACCATCGGCGGAACGCCGGCGGCATCGTGCGACAGTTCGGCATCGGAGGCGGCATCGGCATCGCTGACCAGCGACTGCCAGTAAGGCGAATCAAAGGCTTGGGGGGCATAGCGGCGACCGGCAAGGAAGGCGAAGGCGGCTTCATCGGGTGCGATGATGCCGGTGAAGGCAGCGAATTCGGTGGCCATGTTGCACAGCGTCATGCGCGCTTCCATGTCCATCGCGGCGACAGCGCTGCCGGCATATTCCACCGCATGGCCGGCGCCGCCGCCGGCGCCGAAGCGGGCAAGCAGGGCCAGCGCCAGATCCTTGGCGGTGACGCCGGGCACCAGCCGGCCATCAAGGCGGATGCGCATGGTCCTGGGGCGTGACAGGCGCAGCGTGCCCGTCACCATGGCATGTTCGGCCTCGCTGCTGCCAATGCCCCAGGCCAGCGCCCCGAAGGCGCCCTGCGTGCAGCTGTGACTGTCAGGCGCCACCAGCGTGATACCGGGCAGCACGATGCCCAGTTCCGGCGAGATGACGTGGACAATGCCCTGATCACGGTCGTTCACATCGAAGACGCGCACGCCGGCGGCGCGGGCGGCGGCGCGGGTTTCGCTGATGAAGCCCTGGCCGCCGGGCATCAGCGTCTGGTCCGTGCGGCCGGGGCGGGTGTCGACGATGTGATCCATGCCCACGAACACGCGCGCGGGATCGCGCACGCGGCGCCCGGCGGCGGCCATGGACTTCAGCGCCGCCGCGCCGGTGCGTTCGTGCAGGAAGATGCGATCGATGGCGACGAGATCCGTGCCGCCGGGCGTGGTGGCCACCCGGTTCTGGTTCCAGATCTTTTCGACCAGCGTTGGCATCAGCCTTCCAGGCTCTTCCAGTCCTTCGTCACCAGCACTTCCTGGATGGCGGTGCGGGTTTCAAGCTGGCCGCCCCGGATCCAGTGCCAGGTGCGGCAGCGCTTCGTCCCGCAATCGGACAGCTGGATCATCTCATAGAGATAGAGCGTCGGATCGCCGGTGCGCTCCCAGAACAGCATCACCGAGCGGTTGTGATCATCCTGCCCCACTTCCCAGGCGCTGCCCTTGATCAGTTCATTGTCCCACCATACCCGCTTGTCGCGATAAGCAGCAGGAAAATCGCGGATTTCGGTGCGGCCATCGGGCCAGGTGTAATGATTGGTCTGGTGATAGGGGTGGGGGCTGTCGTCGCCCAGGAAGCGGCAGAACAGGCGGCTCCGGTGCTCGTCCTCCTTCTCGCCGGCGGCATTGTAATAGCTGTAGGTGCCATCCCACACACCTTCGTGGCGGGCGAGCAGCGGCATGTCTTCACGAATTCCCATCATGGGCTCCCAGGGCTGAGTGATAGGCGCGGGCGCTGCGGGCTTGCAGCAGCGCCAGATGTTCGGCGGCCAGCCGCGCCGGCGAGGGCGGCGCGAACGGGATGGCGGTCGCGGCGCTGGCGATATGCCAGGGGCGGAAGAAATGCGCGGCGCGCACGGCGCTCCATGCCCGCAGGAGGTGACTGCCGAAGCGATCCGGGGTCAGATCAGGATAGAGCAGGGCGGGATCGCCGGGCACCGGTGCTTCCACCGCAAGGCCGGCAAAGCCGCACTGGTGCCGCACCTCGGCAAGCACCGCGTCCCACGCCGCGCGGTTGCTGTCGCCCTGCCAGTCGTCGGAGAGGCCGTGGCCTGGCGGATCGATGCCGGCGCCATCGAACAGGCTGATGGCACGGCCGGGAGCGGCAACGGTGGCGGTGTCACCGGGGTGGCCGCGCCAGTGCACAAGGCCTGTGAAGCTGCTGGTGGAAATGCCTGCAAAGCCTTCGTCTTTCGCTTCACGCAAGGGCGCCTCCGGCACCAGGGGCAGGGCCAGCAGCCAATCAAGGCTGATCCGCTGGTGATCGGCCGGCGTTGCCACCTTTTCGGCCCGCCAGCCGGCCGGCAGTGGCCCCAGCCGGTCGATATGGGCCTGCAGCGGATCGCCATCATAGGCCGAAATCAGCACAGGCGGCACATCAGCGTCGGCCGGCGGTATATCCCGGGGCGCCCGCAGCACGGCACCATAGCCGGCGCGATAGGCATCGCCGGCCTCCAGCATCTCGCGCACCGCTTGGTCAACGCGCGCCACATCGTCATGGGCGCCCGGCAGGCGAGCCTGTTCGCGGACATCGAACCAGGGGAAGAACCAGCTCTGTTCGAGCATGCGGTTCCACAGCCAGGTGAGATGTTCGCCATAAGCGCTTGGCTGGAAAGGCGGGAGATAGGCGCTGCTGAAGATCGCCATCTCCTGCGGCGTCCAGATCGCATAGCCGCCGACCGCCATGCCGGTGAAGCGATGGGGCGCGCGTTTCAGCGCGGTGACGAGGATGATGCCGCCGCTGTGAAAGCCATAGGCCGGGCAGCGATCGAGGCCGAGGGCGTCCAAGAGGGCAACAAGGCCATCGGCGAAATCGGCGATCTCCGGCGAACCCGGCAGTGGCTGAGATTGGCCAAAACCCGGCGTGTCGGGCGCAATGCAGGTGAAATGCGCGCCCCACTGACGCATCAGCCCCTCATATTCGGCGCTGGAACGCGGTGACTGGTGCACCATCAGCAGGGGCTGGCCTTGCCCGCAGCGGCGATAGTGCACGCGCCGCACGCCGCCTGCCGGCAATGGCACGTCGATGAAATGGCGGGTGATGGCCGGCATGATCGTCAATTTGTCCGGACAAATTCCACTCGACAAGCTTTTTCTGCTTGGCCAAGGTTGCCCCCACGGGAATCGGGAGGGCAGGATGGCGCTCAAGGGCACGCGCATGGTCAGCGATGGTCGCACCGCGCGCCAGATCTTCGAAGAGGTGATGGCCAATCCGGCCCGGCGCAAGTTCGGCCTTGGCCAGAAGCTCGCCATCGTGAATGTGGATTTCCAGCGCGCCTACACCGACATTGAGGCCTTTGCGACCGCCTATGAGACGGATCCGCGCCAGATCGAGCATGTCAACCGTATCAGTGCGCTGGCACGAGCGAAGTCCATGCCGGTGATCTGGACACGCGTCGCCTACAAGGCGGATGCCGGCGATGCCGGGGTGTGGGGCACGCGCACCAACACGCCCGACAGCCTGCAGAACATCAAGTATCACAGCGAGCGCCACGCCTATGATCCGCGCGTGGTGATCGGGCCTGACGACCTCCAATATACCAAGCGCATGCCATCCGCCTTCTTCGAGACGCCGCTGGCCAGCTATCTCGTCTGGCACAAGGTGGATACGGTGGTGGTGACCGGCGGCTCCACCTCGGGCTGCGTGCGGGCAACCGCAGTCGATGCGCTGTCGCATGGCTATCGCACCATCGTGCCGATCGAGACCTGCGCCGACAAGCACGAGAGCTATCATTTTGCCAATCTCACCGATCTGCAGCTCAAATATGCCGATGTCGAACCCGTGCAGACGGTGATCGACTGGCTGGAGGCGCGGAGATGCTGATCCTCCCCAAACTTGTTTGGGGAGGGGGACCGCCGGAACGGCGGTGGAGGGGTGCGTGCGGCAAGAACCCCTCCACCAGCCTGCGGCTGGTCCCCCTCCCCATTCAAAGAATGGGGAGGACCTGCTTGTGATCGAAGATGCACCCGATCCTGGCCTCTATGATCCGGCGCCGCAGCGCCAGCGCTTCACCTGGCCGGGCGGCAAGACTGTGGCGGTGTGGGTGGCGCCGAACCTCGAATATTACGAGATTGATCCGCCGCCGCACCCGCGCCGCAAGGCCTGGGGCCGGCCGCATCCCGACGTGTTGGGCTTTTCGCACCGCGATCATTCCAACCGCGTCTCGCACTGGCGCATGGCCGATGTGATGACGAAGCACGGCTTTCCCGGGTCCGTCAGCCTGTCGGTCGCCTTGTGCCAGCATCACCCCGAGGTGGTGGAGGACGCGCGGGCAAGGGGCTGGGAATTCTTCAGCCACGGCATCTACAACACCCGCTATGCCTATGACATGTCAGAGGAACAGGAGCGCGCGATCATCGCGGATTCGATTGCCACGGTGCGCGCCGCAACCGGCCAGACCATCCGGGGCTGGCTGGCCCCGGCGCTCACCCACACGCCGCGCACGCTCGATCTGATTGCCGAACATGGCCTCGATTACACCTGTGATCTCTATCACGACGATCAGGTGATGCCGGTGCAGACAAAGAGCGGCCGCCTTGTCTCCATCCCCTACAGCCTGGAAGTGAACGATCACTATGGCTTCTTCGTCTACAACATGTCTGGCCGCGATTATGCCGACACGCTGATCCGCCAGTTCGAACGGCTGGCGCTGGAGCCCGGCAGTGTGATGTGCATTCCCCTGCACGCCTATCTGATCGGCCAGCCGCACCGCATTGGCCCCTTCGAGCAGGCGCTGCGCCACATCGCCGCCGATGGCCGGGCCTGGATCGCGCGGGCCGGCGAGATCGTCGATGCGTGGAAGGGGATGCAGCGGTGAGCGGCGTTGCTCTTGTTCCTCCCTATCCGAAGGATGGGGAGGGGGACCATGCGAAGCATGGTGGAGGGGTGCGTGGCAATAGCTTTGGCAACAAGCGCCCCTCCACCACGCTTCGCGCGGTTCCCCTCCCCATCGTGCCAATGGGGAGGAACTGCTGATGGCGCTTGATCCGGCCTATCTGGCCTATCCTCGCCGCCGCTTTGGCTACGACCATGATCTCTATGACTGGTCGGCGCTGCACGAACGCCCGCCGCTGCAATGGCCGCAGGGCAGCGTCGCGGTGTGGATCTGCGTGTCCCTCGAGTTTTTCCCGGTCACGCCCACCGACACGCCGTTCCGCGCGCCGGGGCACATGCAGACCGCCTATCCCGATTTCCGTCACTACACGGCGCGCGATTATGGCAATCGGCTGGGCGCGTGGCGCTTTCTCGATGCGCTCGGCGCGGCCGGGGCGACCGCCAGCTTTGCCACCAATGCCGCCGTGGCCGAACGCCAGCCCGATCTGCTGGCGGCGGTGCGCGCCGGCGGCCACGAGGTGGTCGCCCATTCCACCGACATGAACGGCACCATTGATTCCACGCTGCCGATCGAGGCCGAACGCGCGCTGATTGCCGAAACGCGGGACCGTCTGGCGGCGTGCGGGGTGGCGCCCGACGGCTGGCTGTCCATCGCGCGCAGCCAGAGCTGGCATACGCCCGATTTGCTGCGCGAGGCCGGCTTTCGTTATGCTTGCGACTGGGTGAACGATGAACTGCCCTACAGGTTCCGCAATGGCCTCATCAACTTGCCCTTGAACCACGAACTGTCAGACCGGCAGATCATCGCCGTGCAGCAGCAATCGGCAGACAGCTGGGCGCAGAGCCTGGAAGACGCCTTCGACTGGCTGGCAGCAGAAGCGGCAGCCAGCGGGGCGGCGCGCCTGCTGCCGATCCATGTCACGCCCTACATCATGGGCCTGCCCTATCGCATTGCCGCCTTCGAACGGCTGCTCGCCCGGCTGAAGGCGCGGCCGGAATGCTGGTTTGCGCCGGGCAGCACCATCGTCGATGCCTTCGTGGCGCAGGAGGCAGCATGAAGGTCCGCAATCCCCGCACCGGGGCGCATGACTACAGCATCGCGCCGGCAGGCGACGCCGAGGTGCGGGCCATCGCTGGCCGCCTGCGCGCCGCCCAGCCGGCATGGGCGGCGCTGGGGCCGGAAGGGCGCGCGACGGTGCTGGAGCGGTTTGCCCAGGCTGTCGAGCGCCATGCTGAGGCCATCATCGCGGCGCTGACCATCGACACCGGTCGCCACGCCGTGTCGCGCATCGAAGTGGAAGGCCTGCCGCGCACCATCAGGCGCTGGGCCGCACGCGGCCAGCAATTGATGGCCGGGCTGGATGCGGGCGAGACGCCGAGCGCCATGCCGGGTATCGTGCTGAAGGGCCGTTCCATCCCCTATCCGTTGTTCGGGGCGATCGCGCCGTGGAACTTCCCGGTGGTGCTGTCGCACATCGATGCCATTCCCGCACTGATGGCCGGCTGCGCCGCACTGGTGAAGCCATCGGAGGTGACGCCGCGCTTTGTCGCGCCGATGCAGGCGGCCCTTGCCGAGGTGCCGGAACTGGCCGCGGTGTTTGCCTATGTGCTGGGCGGCGCCGAAACCGGGCAGGCGCTGATCGGCGCGGTGGACTATGTCTGCTTCACCGGCTCGACTGTCACGGGCCGCAAGGTGGCCGAGGCTGCCGCCCGCGCGCTGATCCCGGCCAATCTGGAACTGGGCGGCAAGGACCCGATGATCATCCTGCCCGGTGCCGATCCGGTGGCAGCGGCGCGCATTGCGCTGCGCGCCAGCGTGGTGGCCACCGGCCAGGCCTGCCAGTCGATCGAGCGTGTCTATGTGCCGCGTGAGGTTGCCGAGCCGTTCCTGGCCGAGCTGGTGGCGCGTGCCGCCGAAGTGCGGCCCAACTGGCCGGATATCGAGGTGGGCGAGATCGGCCCGTTCATCTTCGCCGATCAGGCCGCCAAGGTGGCAGCGCAGATCGATGATGCACTGGCGCGCGGCGCCCGGCTGCTGGCCGGCGGCAAGCCCGAACAGCTGGGCGGTGGCTGGTACATGCGGCCTACCGTGCTGGCGGACGTGACGCCGGACATGGCGGTGATGGCCGAAGAGACGTTCGGTCCGGTCATCCCGGTGACGCTCTATGACGATGTCGATGCGGCGGTGCGCCTGGCCAACGACAGCATCTATGGCCTGTCGGCGGCCGTTGTCGGTCCGCGAGCGGACGCCGAGGCGGTGGCGGCGCGGCTGGAGGCGGGCGCCGTTTCGATCAACGATGGCGCGCTCACTTCGATGGTGTGGGATGCCACCAATTCATCGCAGAAACTCTCGGGACTGGGGCCGAGCCGCATGGGCGATGAAGGCCTGCTGCGCTTCTTCCGGCGCCAGGCGTTGATCATCCAGACCGGGCAGCCGCTGCCGCTGGCGGCTTATGCCGAGCGCTCGTCAGCGAGCGGTGCCGAGCGCTCGTCAGCGAGCGGTGCCGAGCGCTCGTCAGCGAGCGGTGCTGAGCGCTCGTCAGCGAGCGGTGCGGACCAGGGGCGCTGATGGGCAACCGGGCCGCGCTGATGGCCGCCATGCCGGCGATGCTGCTGCACGAAGGCCAGTGGCAGGGCTGGTATCGCGATGTCTCCACCGATGGCCTGTTGCTGGATGCACGGCGGGTGAAGACCTGGTGCGAGTTCCCCGACGATGGCCCCTTCCATTATGTCCAGCACAACTGGCTGGAATGGGATGATGGCCGTCGCGCCACCTATGAATTTGGCGCCACGCTGGTGGGGGATCGCCTGTTCTGGGAAGCCGAGCGCTTCGCCGGGTTCGGCTGGCAGACTGCAGACGATGTGCTGATGCTGCGGCTCGACCGGCGTGACGTGGCGGATGCCTACTATATCGAGATGATCGCCCTGGCCGCCGACCGCCGCACCCGGGCGCGCACCTGGCAGTGGTTCCAGGGCGGCCTGCCGTGGAAATGGACCCTGTGCAACGAGGAGAGGCCCTGATGCTGGCAGCCGTGATGATGTTGGCGCAAGCTGCAGGAGCTTCGGGGGCTGCGCTGCCGGCCGAGCGGTGTGACGCGCCGGTGATCATGATCGTTTCCGGCCCCACCCATGATCGGGCGCGCATGCTGGCCTATGGCAAGGCGATTGCCGACAGCGGCCTCTATCAGAAGCTGGGCGGCTATTATGTCAATCTCGCCTTCCCGCAGGCGATCTTCGAGGGCGATGCGCCAAAGGGTTATGTCAACCTGATCGTGCGCTTTCCCTGCATGGCCAATGCGCGCGCCTTCTGGTTTTCAAAGGAATATCAGGAAAAGATCAAGCCGCTGCGGCTCAACCCTTCGGCCGGCGATTATATTGTCACAGTCTATCCCGAAGCGCCGTTGCGGGATGACATGAAGGGCAAGGTGGGCGACAACGCCTATCGCACCAGCTTTGATCGCGCCGGGATCGCACAGGTGGAGGGGGCCAGACCATGAGCGTTGAACTTCAGCATCCGATGAACCCGCAGAAAACGCCGGACGAGGCGGCGCGCGGGCGCTTCGTGTCGGGAATCCGCAGCCTGATTCTCAACGATCTCGCCGCCGACATGAAGGCCGCCTATGACCGCCGCGCCGCGCCGGCCTACGAACGCGCCCATGGCCGCCCCCCGCAGACCAGCGCCGAGGCCCACAAGGCGCTGCGCGGCGATCCGGCCTTCAACATCTATTCCGCCATGCGGGTGCAGGCCCAGAAGATGGTGTGGGCCAGCGTCGCCGACAGTGTGGAGCGCGAGGCCGGGCGTCTGAACGCAGCGGCGCAGGCGGCCGGCGGCAAGGTGCAGCTCAACCCGGCGCTGGCGGTGCCGAAGAATGTCGGCGCCATCGAGGTGCACCTGATGCCCGGCAGCTACACGCGCGGCGGTGACAGCCTGGAGGCGGGTGCCGTCTATGATCGCGGGCTGGCGGTATTCTCGATGGGGCTGATGGGCGCCAATCTGGATGACATCGGCCTGTCGATGAGCCGCTACATCGCCCTGCGCTATCCCGATTTCCGCCCGCAGCGCATCCTCGATACCGGCACCACCATCGGCCACAACACGCTGCCCTGGAAGCAGACCTACCCTGAGGCCGAGGTCATCGCCATCGATGCGGCGCCAGGCGGGCTGGTTTATGGCGCGGCGCGGGCGGCGATGCAGGGGCAGGAAGTGACGTTCATGCAGATGTGCGCGGACCGGCTCGACTATCCCGATGCCAGCTTCGATCTCGTCTGGTCCTCAATGTTCCTGCATGAATTGTCGAAAAAGCAACGCGCCTCCGCGCTGGCCGAGGCCTGGCGCGTGCTGAGGCCGGGTGGCCTCATGCTGCACATGGAACTGCCGCCCAATGCCGAGATGAGCGCCTTCGACGGCTTCTACCTCGATTGGGATTCCTGGTATAACGAGGAGCCCTATTACAAGGGCTATCGCGATGAAATTCCCCTGGAAAATTGCGTGAAGGCGGGCTTCGCCGCGGCCGATTGCTTCCAGTTCGTGGTGCCCTCCATCGGCATCTACGGCGAACAGGCGATTGCCGACATGGTGGCCAGCGATGCCGCCGAAGCGGTGGGGCAGGCGACCACCGGCCGGCTGGCGGAGGGCGTGATGTGGTTCGGCTTCGGCGCTTGGAAGCGGTGAAAGCGAAGCGATGAGTGAGGTTCCGCGCCCCGACGATACCCCGCCCGGCCTCTATGACGAGGCCGGCAACGCCCGCTTCTTCGCCGATCCGGCGATGGACCGCTTTGTCGCCGTGGTGATGAACATGGCGCAGGAAATGTGGGTGCAGGAAGAACGGCTGCTGGCGCTGGAGGAAGCGCGTGGCGCAGCGCCCGTCGATCGCGAGGCGAAGCTGAAGGCGTTTCTGGACCGCGTGTTCGCACCGATCAGGGGCGCCTAAACGCCCGCCGCCACCGGGTTGAAGCCCATCAGTTCCTGGTTGCCCATCGGCGCGCTGGCCGGCACCAGCGCGTCGGGGTCCATCGCCTGGGTGACCTCGCCCTGCCGGCGTGACATCGCCTGCATCGTCTCGCAGCGCACCCGGCGCGCGGCTTCATAGCGGGCGAGGGCGGCTGGAATGTCGCTTTCGAGCGCCAGGCAGCGGGCCAGCGCCCAGCCGTCCTCGATCGCCATCGCCGCGCCCATGCCCAGGAAGGGCAGCATGGCGTGGGCGGCGTCGCCCAGCAGCGTCACCCGGCCGGCGCTCCAGCACGGCAGCGGCGTGCGGTCATAAAGGCCCCACTTGATGATCGAACGGGCCTGCCGGATCAGGCCGGTCACGTCCGGATGCCAGTCAGGAAAGGCGGCGCTCACCTCCGCGATGCTGGCGGGCAGGGACCAGCCTTCGGGCACTTCCTCCCCGGTTTCGGCCAGACCAGCGCAATTGACCACCGCGCCGCCCTGCATCGTGTAGCGGTTGAAGGTGCGCTTCGGCCCGATGAAGATGGCGCTGCGGCCCTGGCCCATGAAGGGAGCGGCCGCAGCGGCGGGCACCAGGAAGCGATAGGCGACATGGCCGGTGAAGCGCGGGGCGTCGCCTGGATGCAGCAGGGTCCGCACCGCCGAACGCACGCCATCGGCGCCCACCAGCAGCGTGCCGCTGGCCGTGCTGCCATCGGCAAACTGCGCGGTGACCCCGCGCTTGTCCTGCTCCAGCCCCACCAGCCGCCGACCGGTGAACAGCGGCACGCGCAGCCGCGCGGCAGCCGCGAGCAGCACCGCCTGCAGATCGGCGCGATACATGTGCCGCACGATATCGGCCGCGCCATCGTCGGGCGTGCCGTCGCCGGGATCGGGCGCACCCATCAGCAGGCGGGCGGTGCGGTAATGGAGGAAGGGCAGGGCGCCGGCCGGGCAGGCGCGCGCTGCCACATCGGCCTGAAGCCCCAGATCGCGGAACACATGCTGGGCGCCGCGCCCCAGCGTGAGGCCGGCGCCGGTTTCCTTGAGTTCGCTGGCCGCTTCGAACAGCTGCACCGGCAGCCCGGCGCGGGCCAGCGCAATGGCAGTCACCAGCCCGCCCAGCCCCGCGCCAATGATCAGGATCATCGTTCGAGTTCAATCAGTTCGTAGCGGTTCATCATATAGCCGTCGATGCTGCCATAGACGAGGATGCAATCATCGTCGGCGGTGACGAAGATGTCGTAATCGGGGTGGGTCTTGCCGCCCATGCCGTCGGCGCTGTCGTCCACGAAGCGGAAATGGCGACATCTGAAGGTGCCGGCGGCCACCGTCTTCTCGGTCTCGCCGACATATTCGAGAGTGATCTTCACCTCGGCGATCAGCGGCGGGGTGGCGCCGCGGTGATCGGGCGAGGGCAGGAACACCCGCATCAGCCGGCGATGCGGTCCCCTGGACACATCCATGGCGCGAGCCAGATAGCCATCGCCCACCACTGGGTGGGTGCCGAAGGCATCGAACGCGCCTTCCGCCGGGCGGCTCTGGGAGATGCGGCCCAGCGACGGGCTCTCGCTTTCGCATTCCAGGGTGCCGGTGGCCGGATCGTGGCGCATCCAGCCCGAACCCATATAGGCATCGCCCACGGTGAGATGCACGTGCAGGTTCAGCGGCACCATGCCGGGGCCAAGGTGATAGATCACGTCGCGCAGTACGGTGGGATCGGGTTCCTCGATCTCGCAGCTGGCGCGCAGGATCACGCTGCCATCGCCGTGATGGGTAAACTTGAAGCGCTCCCGCCCGCGTTCCATGCCCTCCATGCCCGGCTTCATGCTGGTGTAGCGGATGGTGCCAGCGACCGTGCGATGCTTCATATCACGCCTGCCTTCGCCAGTTTTTCAATGACATCGCGCTGCATCTTCACGAACATTTCGCGATCCGGCACACGCGGCTTGCCGTCCGCGCCCAGCATCAGGTTGCCGGCCTGGAACTGGGCGGCGGCCTCCCCATAGGCCGGCGCGAACAGGCCGGGGCGCTGGCGGGCGAGGCTGTTGACCATGGCTGGCTGACGCCGCTGCTCGCGGCTGTGCTCGATGTCGATCTCGGCAAAGGCGGTGAAGGTCTCGCCACTGCCGGATTGTGCCAGCAGCTTGCCCGATGGCGCCACCACCTGGCTGTTGCCATCGGCGCTCATCAGCGGCATCGCCGTGCCCTCGATCCCGGCGGTGTTGGCCGACACCACCCAGGCCATGTTCTCGAAGGCGCGGGCGCGCTTGGCGATGTCCTTGGCGGTGGCGAGCGGCGAGCCGATTTCCGAGCTGGAATGGCAGAAGAGCTCGGCACCCTTGAAGGCCAGCACGCGGGCGATTTCGGGATAGAGGATTTCCTCGGAGGCAATCGCCGCCAGCCGGCCGATCGCCGTGTCCGCCACCGGGAACAGCGCATCAGGGCCATGCGCATCGATATAGCGATCGAGCACATCGTGCGGCGAGGGTGCGAACATCGACAGCAGGCGGCGATAGCGCAGGACCACGTCGCCGGATGGCGCCACGATGAAGCTGGTCTGGAAATAGAAATCGGGGAACGCTCTGTCGGTCTCATAGGCGTTGCCGGCGATGAACAGGCCGAGCCGCTGGGCGATGCCGCCCAATGCCGCATATTCCGGGCCATCGGCGGCAAAGCCGGCGCGCGCGGCGAAATCGGGGATGGAGATGCGCCCGGGATAGGAGGTGAAGAGATATTCCGGCAGCACCACCAGCTTCACCGGTGAACCGCCATATTGTTCGATGAAGATCCGCGCGGAACGGATCTTGCCTTCCAGCGCGGCGATCTGGCCCGCGATCTGGGCGCGGGCAGCGGCCACGTCGCTGGCCCGCTCGATGCTCTGGGCGGTGAGTTGCAGGGCAACGGCGGTGTAGGGGGCTATCGCCATGTCAGTCCCCTCCCAGGCCCAGCACGCCGGGGTTCATCAGGCCATCGGGATCAAGCTCCCGCTTCAGCGCGCCCAGCAGCTGCCACAGCGCCGGATCGTGGCTGGCCTTGAGCGGATAGGTGCGGGCGATCTGCAGGTGAATGGCGCCCAGCGCCTGGAAGGCGACGATGATCTCGCCGCGCAGCTTGTGCACCAGCGCCGTCGCGTCCGGGTTGGCGCCGAAGCCCTTGAGTTTCGCCAGATGGGCCGGCTCCACGGCGTGCCGGTGCAGCGGATTGAGCGCTTCGGGCCAGAAGAACACCGGCTCGATCAGGCAGGCCTGCGGGCTGACCGCGGCGAGCATGGCGCCGGCCTCCACCCCCAGCCGGGCCATCGCATCGGCGTGGGCGGCATAGATGGCCTGCACGGCGTTCCAGCCCTCGATCAGCCGGGAGTGTGGCAGGAAGCCGTGCACCGGCACCCAGCGCTCGCCATTGGGCCCAACCATCGAGTTGACCGGCGGGAAGGGATTGGCGCGCAATATCTTGGGGATGGAGTTTTCCACCGCCGTGCCGCCGGCGGCCGCCACGATGCGGTTGATTTCGGCGATGTCAGCCTCCGCCTCGGCCTCGCGGCGGCGTTCGGCGATGCAGTGCAGCGAGAAGGGCACGCCTTCAAGGAAGCCACGCCCGGCCAGCGCCACCCTGGCGCCTTCCTTCAGCCCCTTCAGCAGCGAGCCCTGCGCCTTCATCATGGTGACCAGCGATTTCGCATCGCTGGCCAGGCTTTCGCGCTTCATACGCTGGGATTGCAGGAAGGGATCGAAGCCGAAATTCTCGGTCGCCAGGCCTTCGCGGGCGATGCCGGCCATGGCGGCGAGGATCTGGTCTGCCGTGTCGAAGGCATAGCTGCCATAGGCGCAGCGACCTTCCTTCACCAGCCGCAGCGTGACGCGGGCCTTCACGCCGAAGGCGCCGCAATCGGCGGCGAACAGCCCGGTGACGTCCGGGCCATAGGGGCGGAAGAACGGGCTGCCGGTGGAGACGATGCGGCCATCGGCGAGCACGACATCGAAGCTGAGTGCCGAATCGACCACGGTGCCGGCGCCGGCCCCCCAGAACACACCATTCTGGCTCATGCCGCCGCCCACCGTGGCGTTGATGCCCGACAGCGTGCCCCAGCAGCGCACGCGATAGCCCCTCGGCTGCAGGAAACGGCGCAGCGCATCCCAGCTGATACCGGCTTCCACCGTCACCGTCATGTCGGCTTCATTGAGCGCGATCACGCGGTTCAGCCCGGCGGTGTCGATCAGGATGAAGCGCGGGGTGGGGGAGAGATAGCCGCCGGTATAGCTCATGCCGCCGCCGCGCGGCACGATGGCAATGCCCTCTGCCGTGGCCGCCGCGATGCCGGCCGCCAGTTCCTCCACCGTGTCAGGCCGGAACACCGTCAGCGGCTCCGGCCCGGCGGCATAGACATCATGGGCGAACAGCGTGCGCGCCTGCGCATCGCGGATCAGCGTGTGGGCCGGCACTGAGGCATCGAGGCCGCTGCGGGTGAGGGTGGCGGCGGTCATGCACTGGCCTCCTTCGCGGTGAAGACAGGATAGCGGCCGAGCGTGAGCAGCAGCAGCGCGCCGGCCACGAACAATATGGTGGCGGCCATCAGCATCTGGTCATAGCTGCCGGTGGTGTCGCGGATGCGGCCATAGAGCACCGGCGAGATGGCCGAGAAGATGCCGAACGGCATGTAGAGCATGCCGTAGATCTTGCCATAATGCGCCATGCCGAAATAGCGGCTGGCCAGATAGGCGATTAGATCGGATTCGGCGCCGGCCGCAAAGCCGAGCAGGAAGGCCGAGGCCCAGACCATCGGCTCGCTGGTGCTGCTGCCCATCAGCCAGAAACAGGCCAGCGCCGGGATGGACAGGATCGGCAGGCACACCAGCGGCGCCCATATGCGATCGAGCAACCAGCCGGTAACGATGCGGCCCGACAGCAGGGCGATACCGATCATGCCCATGATGCCGGCGCCCTCCTTGGCGGTGAGGCCATGCTGCTTGATGATTTCGGGCATGTGGATATGCGCGCCGCCATAGGCCAGTGCGACCAGCGCGATGGAGAGCCAGATCGTCCAGAAGCGGCGGTCCTTCGCAGCCTCGGCGAAGCTGACGCCAACCAGGCCGCCGCCGGCACTGATCTCGGCCGGAATCTCGTCGGCCCGTGGCTCGCGGAACCAGGCCAGCCCGAGTGGCAGCGCCAGCAGCAGCGGGAACAGCGCCACCACCGGATACATGCCGCGCCAGGTGAAGGTCTCGATCGCCCACACCGCAACCTTGGGCACGATCAGCGCAGCGAGGCTGGTGCCCACCAGCAGCAGGCCCAGCGCCAGGCCGCGGCTGCGATAGAACCACATGTTGATCGCCCGGCTCCAGGTGACAGGCGTCGAGCCCATGCCGACCAGCCCGACGAGGAACCACATGCCGAACCAGGCGAACAGCGATCCGGGGATGAGGCCGATGCCGGCAAACACCAGCGCAAAGGCCAGCAGCGAGGCCAGCGCGATGCGGCGCACACCAAACCTGTCTGCCAGCGCGCCGATCACCGGCGCCAGGAGGCCGGCGGTGATGCCGAAAACCGTCACGCCGGCGGAGATGGTGGCAAAGCTCCAGCCGAACTCCTCGTGCAATGGCCCCAGCACGAAGCCGATGGTGTTGAACGGCAGGGGCGAGGCCCCGCACATCACCCCCAGCATGCCGGCGGTGAGCACCTTCCAGCCGGCCCGGAATTCGGACTTTTGAGCGCTCACAGCGGCCCCCCGATCAGTTCCTCAAGCTGGAACAGCCCGTCCATGTAACCGGCAACCTCGCCCTTCACATAGAGAAAGTCGCCATCGGCGCTGATCCACATGCGATAGGGCGGGTGATTGTTGGTCATGCCCTGGAACGACAGGCAATGGCAGTCAAACGTGCCGGCCGGCACCGTCACCGCCTCGCGCGCTTCATAGCGCAGGCCCGAGGTGGAACTGACCAGCATCGGCCCGGTGGCACCGAAATGGTGCAGGCTGTGCAGCAGGCTGGGGCCCCAGAAATGGGTATGCCCCGGTCCCTTCTCGAACGGAAAGCTCGCCGCCAGCCAGCCATCGCCGATCAGCGCATGGATGCCGAAGCCGCGCATCGGCCTGGTGATGGCCCGGCGCTGGGACAGCCGGCCTTCAGCCTGTGTGGCGGTTTCGGCCTCGGCCTCGGCTTCAGTGAAGCGGAACCAGCCGCTGCCCGTTGGTCGGCCCTGGTTGAGGATGCGGACATGCGCTTCGACCGGCTGGAACCGGGCGTCCACCGCCAGCGTGGTGTAGCGCACCACCTCTTCGCTGCCATGGCGCATCTCGCACTGCACCATCAGGGTGCGGCCACCATCGACATCACGGCTGATGGTGAAATCCTCGATGCCCCACAGCGCGCCGGTGCTGGCGCTGCGATAGGCGATGCGGCCGCTGCGGCGGGGCAGGGGGGTGAAGGCCGGCTCAGCGTGCATGGTAGAATTCGGTGAGATTGCCATCGGGATCGGCCACGGCGAACAGATCGACCCTGCCGAGGCCGGGGATGTTGACCGCAGAGGCGGCCTGCACCGGCGTGGCACCCCGGGTTGCCAGCGCAGCGCGATAGCCAGCAAGATCGCGCACCGGATAGCGCACTGACAAGATGCCCAGATTGGGCGCGCGGGCGCGGCTGCCCTGGGGAATGCCGGCAAACTCGGTGATCTGCATCACTTCCACGCGCCCGGTCTCGCCCGGCACCGGGTTCAGCGCCGCCGCCGCCCGCAGGGCTTTCATCGTGTAATTCAGCGGAATGCCGAAGTTGGATGGTTCCGGCCGGTCGCCGATCGCATTGGTGCCGTCCCCGTCGAACACCAGGCCGAAGCCCAGCGTGCTGGCATAGAAATCGCGCGCCGCCGCCTTGCTGGCGACCATGCGCATGGCATTGAAGCCCTGGCTGATCGGTCCCAGCGGGAAGGCGGTGAAGGGTGGCGAGAGCCGTTCATAGACCGCGAAGTTGATCCCGTGCGGGCCGGTGAGCACCACGTTCCTGAGATCGGAGCCGCCGAACTGGAAGCGGATCACCGGGCTTTCCGCCCACCAGCCAGCGTTGATCGCCTTGTCGAACAGGCCGGGCAGATCATCACTGCGCATCATGATCGAATAGATGCCGCCCGGATCCCAGGCCCGCGCCGCCAGCCGGATCGGCTGTTGTTCGACGCCCTGGAAGCGGATGAAGCGGATGCAGCCCGTGTCTGCCTGCGGGGCGCACCAGCGTTCGAAGCGGGCACTGGCGGTGGGCGGCAGCTGCCAATAGGCGATTTCGGCAGCCGAAACCGTGCCCCGGCCCACCCGGCGCCAGCCGCCGATCTCGCCCAGCAGGCGGGCGAACGGCGCCACGTCGGTCACGCTGATCACCGCCTCTGTCCACGGCGCCACGCCATGATCGGCCGCCACCCCGGCCAGCGCGGGGCTGGCCAGGGTGGCGGTGATCAGGAGGGCGCCGAGTGGGCGCCGCATCAGAAGTTGAAGCGCGCGCGGACCGCCCAGGTGCGCGGCGGGTTGAGGTAGCTGTGGTTGGCCAGGCTCGATTCCACGGCTTCCTCGTCGAAGCAGTTGCGGCACTCCGCCACGATCTGCCAGCCGCCTTCGCTGCGCAGGGTCAGGCTGGCGTTGGCGATCCAGCGTGCCTGGCTGAACGAACCGAGGATGAAATCACCCTGATAGCCGGTGTTGGAAGGATAGGTGACGCCGCCGGCGCTGGTGAAGCCCTGGCGGAAGAAGGAGACACTGCTCGTGCCCACCTCGCTCGACGAGCGCCAGTTGGCGTTGACGGATGGCACCAGCGCCAGCCCGCCGCCCAGCTTCGCCTCATAGGTGGCGCCGACGCTGACCGTCCAGGCCGGGGTGCGCACCGGCGTCGCAATCTGGCCATTGGGAGCGACGATGCCGACACCGCAGGCTGTGGCCAGTTCGGCGGTGGCGCCCAGGGCGACACGGCCGGCGGCCAGTTGCTGGAGGCAGAGCGCCTGCTGTCCGGCGACCGACTGGAAATTATACTCGTCGAAGGCCGGGGCGTTGGCGGGCAGCTGATATTTGTCGTCCTGATAGCCCAGCGAGCCGAACAGGGTGAGTGCATCGGTGGGCCGGGCGGTGAACTCGGCTTCGATGCCCTTGTTCAGATAATCGGCGAAGTTGCGGGTGAGGAAGGCGATGCTGCCGTTGGGGCGCACGAAGGCGGACGGCGTCTGCAGCCCGGACACGTCGAGCAGGAAGGCGGTGAGGTTGAAACGCAGCCGGCGGTTGAAGAAATCCGCCTTGAAGCCGGTTTCATAGCTCCACGCCTGTTCCGGGCCGAACGGCAGCAGTTCCGACGCCGCGGTGCCGCGGGCATTCCAGCCGCCCGACTTGAAGCCGTTGGTGGCGCTGGCGAACAGCAGGAAATCCTGGTTGGGCTGCCAGCTCAGCGCAAAGCGCGGGGTCCACAGCCGCGCCGTCTGGCTGCGTGGGATGGCAACGCCGTTGGGCGCCCGCAGGTTGGGATTGCTGATGCAGCCCGCCTCGATCGAGCCATCGTTGCAGCTGAAGCGATTGTCGTTGACGCTGAAGGTCTTGCGCTCATCGGTGTAGCGGATGCCGGCGGTGAGGGTGACCGTCTCGATCGGCTTGATATCGACCTGGCCATAGCCGGCCCAGGCCTCGGTGGTGTTGCGCAGCGTGCGGTCTGCCAGCACCAGCGGGAAGCCGAGCGGCGGCGGCGCCAGGCCCAGCACGAAGATGTCACCAAAGTCGGTGTTGTTGGTTTCCTTGAAATAATAGACGCCGGTGACGACGTTGACGAGGCCGTCGAACAGGCTGCCGGCCAGCTTCACTTCCTGGGTGAACTGGCGGTGGCGACCATCGTTGACGATGGTGAAACCGCCCAGGCGGTAGCCAAGGGCCGGCGGCGTCGGGTTGGCCAGGCTGGGCAGGGCGCGGCCATCGGCGAAATCCAGCGCGAACTTCTGCGACAGGTCGAGCCAGCCGGTGATCACGGCCAGGTTGAGATTGTCGGTCAGCTCCACCCCGAAGTTGGAGGTGAGCAGCGTCATCCGCGCCTTGTTGCCATTGCCGAAATCATCCTTGGCGCCGGTGAGGCGCCCGCCGAAATCGTTGCGGATCCGAAGGCCGGTCGTGGCGAAGCGGCCGTTGCACTGGGCCGGATTGGCCGGATTGCAATCGAAGTTCAGCACGTTGGTGGCATCGGCGAAGGTGTGGGTGAAGCTGCCGTTCCAGGTAACGCTTTCGGACAGCTTGGCGCGGGCGCCCACGCGCAGGCCCCAGCCATTGTTGTTGTTCAGCCGTTCGTTGGTCAGCGTGTTGCGGACATAGCCATCATCGGCCTGCCAATAGCCCGACACCTTGAGGGCGAAGCTGTCGCTGACCGGCAGATCGATGCCGGCCCGCAGCATCTTGGCGTCATAGGCGCCATAGCCGGCCTCGACATAGCCGCCGAGCTTTTCGCCGGGCTCGCGCATGTGCACGGTGATGGCACCGCCGGTGGTGTTGCGGCCGAACAATATGCCCTGCGGACCGCGCAGCACTTCCACGCGCTCCACATCGAACAGGTTGAAGTTGTTGGCATTCTGCCGGCTGATGTAGATATCGTCGACATAGGTGCCAACCGGCGGATCGAAGGTGGCGATCGATTCGGTGTTGCCGACGCCGCGCAGATAATAGGCGTTGGCGGTGCCCAGACCGGTGTTGTTGAGGCCCACGAGGTTGGGCACGAATTGGGTGAGATCGAGCGCATTCTGCACGCCGCGCGCCTGCAGTGTTTCGGCGGTGAAGGCGGTGATGGCGATCGGCACGTCCTGCACGCGTTCGCGGCGACGCTGTGCCGTCACCACGATATCCTCCACGGCGCCGCTGTCCTGCGCCACGGTTTCGTTCGCCGCCTGCGCCATGGCCGGTGCTGCGGCCAGTGCGGCCACGGTGACTGCCATTCCCGACACAGCCATCCACAAGCTGGTCCTGACCCGATCTGCTGCCATGCTGTGTCCCTCTCCCGCGATCCCCACGCGCTGTTCCCGCAGCGCGGCTTGACCTGTCGTCAAAGCGACGCAAAGTTGTCCGGACATATTTGGGCTTGTCAAGCCAACGGGTGGCGATAAGTGCGGGCATTCGACGTATGGCCGGCACGCTTTGTGTGCCGGCGTGTTATCGCGGCAACAGGTTGGTGATTGGCACTGACATCCGGCACGTGCGCCGGGGCTGATGTGGATGGGGGCAGAACGATGAACGAGGCGATTGGCGGGCTGCTCTATCCCAGCCTGGTCTATGTCCACCTGCTGCTGTTCGTGCTCTGGCTGGGGGCGGATGTCGGCGTGTTCCTGCTGGGGCAGCATTTTCGCAAGCGGCATGATTATACGCTGGATCAGCGCCTTGCGCTCCTGAAACTGCTGGTGCTGGTGGACATGACGCCGCGCACCGCCTGGGCGCTGATGGTGCCGCTGTCGCTCACCGTCTCGTTCGTGGGGGGCTGGTGGGACCTGCCGCTGGCCATCGTGGCGGCGGGCTGGCTGATCGGCGGGGTCTGGCTGTGGCTGGTGTGGGATGCGCACTGGCATGACCAGACGCCGCGGGCCGCGCGCAATCGCCGCATCGAAGGCTGGATCCGCTGGCTGCTGGCGGCCGGCTATCTGTTTCTTGGCGCCGAATCGCTGATCACCGGCCATCCCATCGGACCCGCCTGGCTGGCGTGGAAGGCGCTGCTGTTCGGGCTGATCTTCGTGGCGGCGATCATGATCGATTTCAGCTTCAAGCCGGTGGGGCCGCAACTGATGGCGCTGATCGCGCAGGGCTCCAGCGATGCCACCGAAGTGCCGCTGCGCACCACCATGGACAAGACCCGGCGCTGGGTGACGCTGACCTATCTTCTGCTGGTTGCCACCAGCTGGCTGGGCGTGGTCAAGCCCTTCGCCTGACAGCGTGGCTTCCACGCCACAGCGGCGATGATTTGTCCGGACAAGTTGGTCTCCGGCGGCAGATTTGTCTGGACAAATTGTCGCTGTCGATGATTGTTTCGCCGCAACCAATGGCTGCCGGGGGGCAGCGCGATGCGGGGAGATGCAATGATGACGTTCGGGATGCGCGGCCTGCTGCTGGCTGCCACACTGCTGACGCCGGCCGCCGCCATGGCCCAGGCCCAGGTGGCTGCGGCCGACGAGGGCGGGATCGAGGAGATCACTGTCACCGCCCGCAAGGTCGAGGAAAAACTGTCGTCCGCGCCGATCGCGGTCAGCGCGGTGTCCGACAAGAGCATCGCCAATCTTGGTCTCAACTCGATCGACGACATTGCCCGCCAGGCATCCGGCATCAGCTTCTCACAGGCCTTTGGCCGTTCGTCTGACCGGCCGGTGATCCGCGGCCAGTCCAACGTGCTGGCCAATGTGCAGTTCGGTGTGGAAACCGGCGCTGCCTATTTCGTCGACGGCGTCTACTGGCAGGGTGACCTGCAGAGCTTCGATCCCGAGCAGCTGGCACGGGTGGAAATCGTCAAGGGCCCGCAGTCGGCGCTCTATGGCCGCAACACCTATGCCGGCGCCATCAACTTCGTCACCAAGGATCCGACCGATCAGCTCAGCGGCAGCTTCCGCGGTTCGGTCGCCGAATATGGCGAGTATATCGCATCGGCCTCGCTGTCTGGCCCGATCATCGGCGATCGGCTCACCTTCCGGGTGGGTGGCCGCATCCAGGAATATGGCGGCCAGTTCACCAACCAGCTGACCGGCAACAAGGTTGGCCAGGAAAGCACGCGCGTCGGCTATGCGATGATCCTTGCCAGGCCGACCGATGATCTGAAAATCCGCCTGCGCGGCGAATATTCGGAGCAGAACGACGGCCCGCTGGCGCTGTTCCTGCAGGGTTCGGCCGACAACAACTGCCGGCCAGGTTTCCGCTCCAACTTCTATCGCCAGGCCGGCGTGCCCTTCTTCGGTAACGTGCCGGCGACGCTGGGCAGCACTCCCGGTGCGCAGAACCAGAACCAGTATTTCTGTGGACCGATCCGCGCCCAGCCGAACAATGTGCGCCTGCACACCGATCCGGTGCAGACGCCGTTTGGCGTGCGGGACGGCACCGCGTTCGATGGCGTGCAGAACAAGCAGTTCAATGCCCAGGCGATCATCGACTGGGATGTGGCGGGTTCGGGCTGGGTGATCTCCTCGATGACCGGCTATCGCGACCTGTTGAACCGTTTTGGCACCGATTCCGATCACAGCGATGCCTTTTTCTTCCTGGCGCCCGGCCCGACGCCGGCGGCCACGGTGGAGCCGGCGTTTGCCAATACCAACCGCAAGAACTTCAAGGACTTCAGCCAGGAAATCCGCATTGCCTCGCCGCAGGATCAGCCGGTCAGGGTGATGGTGGGCGGCTATTACTACAGCCAGAAGTTCAACCAGCGCGACATCACCTTCACCTCGGGCGCGGCCGGTGACGCGCTGGGCACCAACGCCAGCCAATATGCCACGATCGAGAACAAGGCGATCTTCGGCCTCGCTGCCTGGGACATCACCGAGCGGCTGACCCTGCAGGGCGAGGTGCGCTACCAGGAGGAAACCAAGACGCTGATGGACCGCGCCAGCGCCACCAGCATCTTCTGCGCCGGCGAGCAGGGCCGGGCAACCCAATTCGGCTTTGGCGGCACCTGCGTGGCCGAGGGCAAGTGGACCGGCACTGATCCCCGCATCACGCTGAACTACACCACGGCCGGTGGCACGCTGATCTATGCCGTCTATGGCCAGGGCCGCAAGCCGGGCGGCTTCAACGGTACGGCCGGCCTGCTGGTCAATTCGCCGGTGTATGAGGAGGAAATCGTCAAGGGCGGCGAAATCGGCATCAAGTGGACCTCGCCTGACCGCAAGCTGAGCGTCAACGCTGCCGCCTATCTCAATGAACTGTCGGCGGTGCAGCTCACCAACGCCATTCCGTCTGGCACGGCGATCAACTCAATCGTGGTGAACACCGGCGATGCCCGCACCAAGGGCTTCGAACTCGATATCGTTGCCGCCCCGCACCGCGACATCACTGCCAGCCTCAACATGTCCTATGTCGATGCCCGATTCACCAACGGCTGCGATGCGGACTTCTTCCAGCTCAACTCGGGTGGCCTGCGTGTCAACTTCGACACCCGCAATCCGCCGGCGGCGGCGCTGCCCTTCTGCGACATCACCGGCAAGCGGCTGCCGCTGGGCAGCAGTGTGCAGGTCAACGGCTCGTTCAGCTGGGAACCCGATCTCAGCGACACGGTGAAACTCACCACGAACCTCAACTTCAGTTATGAAGACAAGAAGTTCGTGCAGACTGACAATCTGGCCTATGTGCCCGAAGCGTTCATCCTGAATGCCCGTGTCGGCGTGCGCTTCAAGGGCATCCAGGTGGTGGCCTTCGTGCGCAACCTCACCGACGAGGATGCGCCGCCGCTGGCCACGCGCTGGTTCGATTTCCGCTATGGCGCCACCGGGCGCGGCCTGCCCACCGGGCAGACCTTCCTGGGCCAGCCGGCGCAGATCGAAACCGGCGGCCCGCGCGCCTTCTTCACGGCACTGCGCCGCGGCCGCACCTTCGGCGTGGAGACCGTGATGCGTTTCTGACGCTAGACCCAAATGCATTCTGATGGGATCAGAATGCGGGTCTAGCTGTTTGTTCTCGTGCATCTTGATGCGGAAAACCGGTGCCCACTTTTCCGCGATGCACTCTAGCACCGGCTGAACGGGAAGGGGCGCCGGCATCGCTGCCGGCGCCCCCTTCCTTTTGCTGTTGCTGCCTCAGTGCTGCGGGCTGGCCGCTTTCGCCGGCGCCTTGGCGTCCAGCCACTTCTTGAACACCGTCCAGCTCGTCTCGTTGGGCCGCGTGTCGGTGACCGGCGGCGGAGCGGTGTAGATGGGATAGTTGGCGGCAATCTCGGTCTTCAGCACCGCCGGCAGTTCTTCGAAGCTTTTCAGCTTGTTGCCCATGGCGTTGAACACCAGCTGGCCCTGGCGACCGCGCATCTTCATCCACGGCAGGAAGTCCGAGATCCGCACCCAGCTGACCGTCGGATAGGCAGTGGGGTTCTTCGTATCGAGCATCTCGCCTGCGTCGAAGGCGAAATCGAAGATCTCCATGGCGTGATACTTGCCGCCCACCCAGTCCTGATAGGGGCCCTGCAGCGGGTTGTTGTAGAACAGCGGCGCTTCGAACGGCATGAAGAACCAGCGGCCCTCGCGGCGCAGGGTGGGGATGGCATAGGGGGCGCCGCTGGCCGTCTTGGGGAACTGGGCGCCCTGGTTCACCGGATCATTGGCGATGTGCAGCACGTCCACATCCTCGCCGGTCCATGGATTGTTCCAGCGCTTCAGCACCTCGCCTGTCTTGGGATCGAGATAGAGCAGCAGTTCGCGGGAGACGAGGCGCCAGCCCTTGCCGCGCGCCGGATCGTCCACCGTCGTGCAGGTGCGGATGTTCATGCCTTCGGCCTTGAACAGCAGGCGGTCCGGCTCGCCGGCCACCCGGCTGTAGACCTTGCCCGACCAGTGATAGACCGCCGGCTTGCCATCGGCTTCACCGCACTGCACCCGCTTCGAAATTTCCAGCGCGTCGGCGGCCACGGCGGGATCGAGGATGCGGGCCTTTCCCTTTGGTGCAGCGCCCTGCGCCAACGCCGGCCCGGCGGCCAGGGCGATGATGGCGGTGGCGCACATGGTCGTCGTGCGGATCGTGCGTGTCATATTGTCCTCTCCCCGGGAAAGCCGTCCTGCTTTCGGCTTGACAATAGAGTTGTCCGGACAAATTGTGAAGCCGCAATCGGGTGGGGCTGGCCGTGATTCAGGCGTATTGCCCTTGCCATACAGGAGTTTCCCCGGACCAGTGTTCACCGCGCAAAGCCTGTTGTTCGTGCCGGGCCATCGTGCCGACCGTTTCGGCAAGGCCCGGGCGGCGGGCGCCGGCGTGACGGTGATCGATCTTGAGGACGCAGTGCCGGCAGCCGACAAGGCGGCAGCGCGCGCGGCGGCGCTGGCCTGTTTCGGCGAGGCCTTCGAGCAGGGTGCGCTTTCGGGCTGGGCGCTGCGCATCAACGCGATCACAACGGCGGCAGGCGTGGCCGATCTGACGGCGCTGACTGAGGCTGCCGTGCTGCCGCCACTGCTGCTCCTGCCGATGGTGGAAAGCCCGGTGGAGCTGCGTATATTGGCCGGCGCGCTGGGGCCGCGCTGCCCCGGAATCATCCCGTTGATCGAAACGCCGGCGGGCCTGCGCCAGGCGCATGCCATCGGGCAGGCGCCGCAGGTCGCCGCGATGATGTTCGGCGGCGGTGATTTTTCTGCCGAGCTGGGCGTGGCCCTGGCCTGGGAGCCACTGCTGGCGGCGCGCGGTGCCTTCATGCTGGCAGCAGCCGAAGCTCGGGTGCCGGCGATCGACGTGCCGTTCATCGATCTGGAGGACGCCGACGGGCTGGCCACCGAGGCGCGGCGGGCGCGGGCGCTGGGCTTTGCCGCCAAGGCCGCCATTCATCCGGCGCAGGTGGCCGCGATTCACGCGGCCTTCGCGCCCACCCCGGCGGACGTGGCAGAGGCGCACGAAGCGCTGGCCGCCTATGCGCAGGGTGGCGGGCAGGCGATCCGCTTCCGTGGCCGCATGCTGGAGGCGCCGATCATCCGCCGCTATCAGGCCGTGCTGGCCGCAAGCGCAATCGGGAAGGACGAGAAGCAACATGCGTGACGGTGTGAAGGAAGTGGCGCCCGGGCGCTTTCGAGAAGTGTTCGGCCGCGCCTTCGAGGATTTCGTGGTGGGCCATGTCTATGAACATCGCCCCGGCCGCACCATCACCGATACCGACAATGTGTGGTTCACGCTGCTGACCATGAACACCCATCCAGCGCATTTCGATTACGAGTTCGCCAAGAAGACCGAATTTGGCAAGCCGCTGGTCTGCTCGCCGCTCACCGTGGCCTTGATGGTGGGGATGAGCGTTTCCGACATCAGCCAGAAGGCGGTGGCCAACCTGGGCTGGGACAATATCCGGCTCACCCACCCGCTGTTCTGCGGTGACACGCTCTATGCCGAGAGCGAGGTGCTGGAGAAGCGGGAATCGAGCAGCCGGCCAGAGCAGGGCATCGTGACGGTGAAGACGATTGGCCGCAACCAGCATGGCGACGTGGTGTGCACCTTCAACCGCACCATGCTGGTGTGGAAGAAGGGCTTCGGCCCGGTGGACGATTGAGGAGAACAGCGATGGCAACCGCCCCCAAGCTTGAGCTGATGGCCGATCAGGGCCGCACCATCGATCCGGCCGAGGAAGCTGCCTTCCTGGATGCCATCGATCGCTGGCTGGAACGCCGGGTGATTCCGGTGGTGATGCACCATGATCACAACGATATCTGGCCGGCTGAACTGGTGGCAGAGATGGCCGAGATGGGCCTGTTTGGCGCCACCATCGGGCAGCAATATGGCGGGCTGGGCCTGCCGGCGACCACCTATGCCAAGATCGTGATGAAGATCTCCAGCCACTGGATGGCGATCACCGGCATCTTCAATTCGCACCTGATCATGGCAGCGGCGGTGGAGCGCTTCGGCACGCCCGAGCAGAAGGCGAAATGGCTGCCGCGCTTTGCCACCGGCGAGATCAGGGGCGGGCTGGCCCTGACGGAACCCAACGCCGGCACCGATCTGCAGGCCATCCGAACCGTGGCGCGCCGCGATGGCGACGACTATGTGATCAACGGCACCAAGACCTGGATTTCCAATGCGCTGAACGGCAGCTGCTTTGCCCTTCTGGTGAAGACCGACCCAGAGGCCAACCCGCGCTACAAGGGGATGAGCCTGTTCATTGCCGACAAGCGGGAGGGATTCACCACCGGCAAGAAGTTCGACAAGCTGGGCTACAAGTCGATCGACAGTGCCGAGCTGATCTTCCAGGATTATCGCATTCCGGCCGACCAGCTGATCGGCGGCGTTGAAGGCCAGGGCTTCTTCCAGGCAACAGGTGGCCTGGAGCTTGGCCGCATCAACGTGGCAGCGCGCGGCGTCGGGCTGGCGGAAGGCAGCCTCAGGCTCGCCACCGAATATGCCCAACAGCGCCAGACGATGGGCAAGCCGATCGCCGAGCACCAGGCCATCCAGCTGAAGCTGGGCGAGATGGTGACCCGCGCCCGTGCCGCCCGGCTGCTGACCATGGATGCCGCCGAAGCCTATGACCGCGGTGACCGCTGCGACATGGAAGCCGGGATGGCCAAATATTTCGCCAGCGAGGCGGCCGTGGAGAACAGCCAGGAAGCCATGCGCATCTTTGGTGGCTACAGCTATTCCAAGGAATATCCGATCGAGCGCTATTATCGCGATTCCATGCTGATGTGCATTGGCGAGGGCACCAACGAGATGCAGCGCATGATCATCGCGCGTCAGTGGCTGAAGGCGAATCCTGCGTGAGCGCGGCCAGCGCAATTGGCGCAGCCAAGTGCGCGGACTCGCGCACGCTCGGCCAGCGGGGCGGGCGGCGCGCCTGCCGCCCGAACCCGTCTGACGTCAGCCGCGGCTTTGCCGTGGCGCCCTGCGGATGCGCGCCTTGAGCCACCTTCCGCTCTCCGGCTTTCGGGTGATCAGCGCCGAACAATATGGCGCTGGCCCCTATGGCACGATGTTCCTGGCCCAGCTGGGTGCCGATGTGATCAAGATCGAGCCGCCGGGGCCGCCGGGGAAAGGGGGGGACACGGCGCGCGCTGTTGGCCCGCATTTTCTGCGCGAGGGCGAGAGCCTCTATTTCCAGGCGTTCAACCTCAACAAGCGCAGCCTGACGCTGGATCTCAATGCGCCCGAAGGCCAGGCCGTGTTCCGCCGCCTCGCTGGCACCGCTCATGCCGTTGCCAACAACATGCGCGGCGATCTGCCGGACCGGCTGGGCCTCACCTATGCCGCGCTGCAGGACATCAACCCGGCCATCGTCTGCGCTCATCTTTCGGCCTATGGCCGCGACAACGAGCGGGCGCGCTGGCCGGGCTATGATTATCTGATGCAGGCCGAGGCCGGCTATTGCCTGCTGACCGGCGATCCCGGCGGCGAGCCGCAGCGCATGGGCCTTTCCATGGTGGATTTCATCACCGGCACCATCCACGCCATCGGCCTGCTGGCGGCGCTGGTCGATGCGCAGCGCACGGGTGTGGGCCGCGATGTCGACACCGATCTGTTGTCGGCCGCCGTGCACCAGACCAGCTATCCGGCGCTCTGGTACATGAACGAGGGCGACGTGACCGAGCGTACGCCGCGCAGCGCCCATCCCACCGCCACACCCAGCCAGATGTTCCGCTGTGCCGATGGCTGGATGTTCGTGATGTGCCAGCTGCCCAAGTTCTGGACGATCCTGCTGCAGCGGATGGGGCAGGAGGCCGGTGTTGCCGAACTGGCCGCCGATCCGCGCTTTGCCAGCAACGCCAGCCGGCTCGCCAACCGCGCGGCGCTCACCACTGCGCTCGATGCCATCTTCACGCAGCGGCCCATGGCGCACTGGCAGGCGCTGCTGGCCGGGCATGTGCCGGTGGCGCCGGTCTATGGGCTCGATCAGGCGCTCGACAATCCCTGGCTGCGCACCACCGGCATGCGCGAAGCGGTCGATCATCCCGATCGGGCGCAGATGCAGATCCTCGCCAATCCGATCCGCATCGATGGCCAGCGGCTGCCCAACCGCGCCGCCCCGCTGCTGGGCGCCGACACCGATGCCATTCTCGCCGAACTGGGGCTGGCGGCAGACGAGGTGGCCGATCTCAAACGGGCCGGGATTGTCTGATCCCATGGGCAAGCTGGCTGGCATCCGGGTGATCGATCTGTCGATGTTCCTGCCCGGCCCGATGCTCACCCTGATGATGGCCGATCAGGGCGCCGAGGTGATCAAGGTGGAACCGGCGGCTGGCGATCCGGCGCGCGTGCAGGCGCCCTTTGCTGCCGGCCACAGCCTCTGGTTTGCCAACCTCAATCGCGGCAAGCGCAGCCTTGTGCTCGATCTCAAGAGCGAGGCCGGCAAGGCGGCGCTCACCGATCTGGTGCGCGATGCCGACGTGTTCGTGGAAGGCTTCCGGCCCGGCGTGATGGCGCGGCTGGGCTTTGGCTGGGAACAGGTGCGCGCGCTCAATCCGCGCATCGTCTATTGCTCCATCTCGGCCTTTGGGCAGACCGGCGCGCTCGCTCATCATCCAGCGCACGACATGGCGGTGCAGGCGATGGCCGGTTTCCTCAGCGTCAACGATGGCGGCGATGGCCAGCCGGTGGTGCCAGGCGTGCCGTCGGCCGATCTGGCCGCCGGATTGACCGGGCTTTCGGCGGTGCTGATGGCGCTGATCGGGCGGGAACGCACGGGCCAGGGCGATTATATCGACATGGCGATGTTCGACAGCCTGCTGCCCTGGTGCGCGCACATTGCCGGCAATGCGCTGGCCGGTGGGCCGCCGCCGCGATCAAGCAGCCAGCGCTCGCTGGGCGGGGCGGCCTTCTACAATGTCTATGCCTGCGCTGATGGCCGCCACATCGTGCTGGGCGGTCGCGAGCTGAAATTCGCTACCAGCCTGCTCACTGCGCTGGGCCGGCCCGATCTGATCGCGCTGGCGCAAGCCGAGGCCGGCCCGGCGCAGGCGCCGCTGATCGCCTTCCTGCGCGAGACCTTCGCCACCCGGCCCCGCGACGAATGGCTGGCGTTCATGGCCGATCTTGATGTCGCCTTTGCGCCAGTGCTGGATTTTGCCGAAGCGCTGGCCCAGCCGCACATCACCGAACGCGGCCTGCTGGCAAGCCGCGATGGCCTGCCGCAGATCGCGCCGGCCATTCGTTTTGCTTCTGATGCACCCTGGCAGCCCGGTCCGGTGCCCGAACTGGGGCAGGGCTGATGGCTTCAGCTGTCGAGATCGATGTGCATCGAATAGGCGAAGCGGTCGCCCGGGTGGTGGCTCACGGAGATTTCGAACAGCCGGCCGCGGGCATCGAGATAGCAGCGGGTGATGCGCAACACCGCCGTGCCGCGCTTCAGGCCCAGCGCGCGGGCGACCTCGGCACTGGCCGGCACCGCCTGGATATCCTGTGTCACCTGCCCCACGCTCACCCCGGCCAGGGCCTCGATCTGGCTGAACAGGGTGCCGGCGCCCAGATCGAGCCGGTCCACCACATCGCCGAGCAGTTCGTGGAACCAGGCGGTGGTGGCGGCGATCGGCAGATCGGCCTCGGCCTGGCGGCGCACGCCCTCCACACTGGCCCAGCGCCCGCCGGTATCCCGGCCGATGCTGTCGGCCAGCCAGCGAGGCAGCGGCCCGCTGCCCGTCCGGCTGTAGACCACGCGGGTGTCGCGGGCATATTGCAGGATCTCGCCGACGTTCGAGAGCGGCTGGTGCAGCGTGCCGCCGCGCGCCGCCGCTGGCTGCACCACCGTGCCAGAGCCGCGCCGGCGGGCGATCAGCCCCTCGTTCTGCAGCCGGCGCAGCGCCTCCCGCACGGTGAAGCGCGACACGCCGTGGGCAAGGCACAACTCGCTTTCGGTGGGGAAGGGGTGCTGGGCATCATAGCGCCCGGCAAGGATCGCGGCGCGCAACTCCCCGGCCAGCTTGAGATAGCGCGGCGCGGCGTCCTGTCTTGTGCCGCCTGCTGGCTTCGCCGTGGCCGTTTGAGTCAATCTCTGCTCCTGCCCGAACCGGGGGCGGCAGCATGACCGACACACTGCTCACCCGACTTGTCCGGACATTAGCGCGCGAGGTTCCGGATGGCGAGCAAAAGCGCGCCCGGCGGCATCTTGTCGACTGGCTCGCCTGTGTGGCGGGCGCGCGCGGCACCCCGGCGGCGCAGGCTGCCCGCCGCGCCGGGCCAGATGTGCTGGAGCGGGCGGCCTGTCTGGGCAATGTGCTGGAGATGGACGATGTCCACCGCCAGGCGCTGCTGCATCCCGGCCCGGTGATCTGGCCGGCGGCGCTCAGCGCGGCGCGTGAAACCAGCTGTTCGATGGCCGCCATGCTGGCCGGCGCGGTGCGCGGCTATGAGGCGATGATTGCCGCCGGCATGATGCTCGATGCCCATCATTACAGCCTGTGGCATCCCACCAGCACGGCCGGCGGCATTGGCGCGGCAGCGGCGGCGGCCAGCATCTTCGGCCTTGGCGAGCGCGACACGGTGAGCGCGCTCGGCCATGCCGCTTCGATGGCGGGCGGGCTGTGGCACATGCGCCATGATGACGTGATGACCAAGCAGCTGCACGTGGCGCGTGCCGCGCTGGAAGGCCTTTGGTGCGCGCGGGCGGCGCGGGCCGGCTTCACCGGGCCGGCGGCGGTGCTGGAAGGACCGCAGGGACTGTTCGCGGCAATGACGCACGCGCCGCGCCCGCTGCCCGATGCGGCTGGCTGGCTGATCGGCGCGGTGAGCTTCAAGCCCTGGGCGGCCTGTCGCCATGCCCATCCGGTGATCGATTGCGCCCTGCAACTGCGGGCAGCAGGCCGGCTGCAGCCGCCCTTGGTGGTGGAAAGCTACGCCGATGCGCTGCGCTTTTGTGACCGGCCTGACCCGCTGACCGAAGTGGACGCCAAGTTCAGCCTGCAGCATGCGGTGGCGGTGATTGCCGATGGCCGCAGCGCGACGCCGGCCGATTTCACGCTTGAGGCCATTGCCACCCTGGCGCCGTTGCGGGCGCAGGTTCAGGTGCGCGAGGCGGCGGACATCACGGCGCGGTATCCAGCGCATTTCGGGGCGCGGGTGAACGGGCTGGAGCTGGTCGACACGCTGGGTGATCCGGAACGGCCGCTCGATGATGCCGGTCTGCTGGCCAAGCTGGCCATGCTGGCAGAGTGGGGCGGGCTGCCGCCGGGCGAGGCGCAGCGGGCCGCCGCGCTGGCCCTGGACGGCGATGATCCCCAGGCCATTGTGGCGCTGCTGGCGGACTGGCTGTCATGAGCACGCGCGACGCCCTGCTGGATTTTGCCGGCGCCGGCCACCGGCTGCCCGGCCCGGTGACGGTCGCTGCCGAGCAATTCCTCGCCGACACGCTGGCTGTCGGTGCCGCCGGCCACGCCGCGCCGGGTGCCGATGCCATCCTGGCTGCCGCGCGCCGCATGGGACAGGGCGACGAGGCAAGGCTGCTGGGCACGCCAGAGCGCCTGCCGGCGCCGGGCGCGGCCTTCGTCAATGGCTATCGCATCCATTGCCTGGAGTGGGATGCGGTGCACGAGCCGGCGGTTGTCCATGCCATGAGCGTGGTGACGGCGGCACTGGGTGCCGCCATCGATCGGCGCGGCGGCGTGGATGCAGACACGGCGCTCACGGCGCTGGCCATCGGTGTCGAGGTGGCCGCCGGCCTTGGCGTGGCCGCTGCCAGCCCGTTGCGCTTCTTCCGCCCGGCCACCGCGGGCCTTATGGGCGCGGCGCTGGCAGTGGCGCGGATCGATGGCGCGCCACTGGCCCATGCGCTCGGCCTGGCTCATGCCAGCATCGCCGGTACCATGCAGGCGCATGTGGAGGGCAGCATTGCGCTGCCCTTCCAGATTGCCAACGCCGCCCGCGCCGCCGTGCTGGCCAGTGATCTGGCGGGGGCAGGCTTCACCGCGCCGGCCGATGTGCTGGATGGCCCGTTCGGCTATTTCCGGCTGTTCGATGAAGGGGACAGCGCTGCGCTGCTTGATGGGCTTGGCGCGCGCTGGCGCATCACCGAACTGTCAGTGAAACCCTTTCCCTCGGGCCGCGCCAGCCATGCCGCGCTGGGCGTGCTCGCCGATTTCGCCGGGCAGGACGTGGTATCGGTCGAACTGGCCTGCCCGCCGCTCATTCACCGTCTGGTGGGTCGCGCCATGGCACCGGAGATGACTCCGGCCTGGGCGCGGCTGTGCCTGCCCTTTCTGGCGGCGCTGATGCTGCGCGATGGCCGCATCGATCCGCGCTGCTTCACGCAAGAGCAATTTGCGGATCCGGCGCTGGCCGCGCTGGCGGCACGGGTGCGGCTGGTGGCCGACGGCAACCCTGATCCCAATGCGCTGTTCCCGCAGGCCATCACCATCGGCCTTGCCAATGGCCGCGAGCAGCGCATCGCCATCCCGGCCACGCTGGGCAGCCCCGAGGCACCGCTGTTGCCGGCGCAGACAGCGGCCAAACTGGGCCTCGCTCGCGAACTGGCGGGGCCGGGCTGCAATCCGCGCATCTTCACCGATCCCCTTGGCTATTTCACGGACCCGATATGAGCCAGCGCAGCTATTTCGAGTGCTTGGACATCAAGCAGTTGCTTGAAGCCTATCCGGTGGGCGACGATTTCACCCGCCGTTATCGCAGCATCAGCCGTGACGAATTGCGCAGCCTGCAGGAAACGCAGTTCACCCGCCTGATGGCGCGCGGCTGGCAGATCCCCTTCTATCAGCGGCTGTGGGGTGCGAAGGGCATCGAGCCGGGCGACATCCGCAGTCTCGACGACATCACCAAGCTGCCGGTCTATGACAAGTCCGATCTGATGGCCTCGGTCAACGCGCATCCGCCCTATGGTGATTTTGACGGCCGGGGCAGTGATCCGGTGGTGTTCCACACCACCAGCGGCACCACCGGCCGACCGCAGCCGCTGATGTTCGGCCCCAAGGGCCGCGAGGTGACCAATCTCCTGGTGGGCCGCATGTATCGCTGGATGGGGCTGCGGCCCGATGATGTCGTGCAGTCGGTCTATGGCCATGGCATGATCAACGGCGGCCACTATATCCGCGAGGCGGTGACGCATTTCACCAATGCGCTGTTCCTCTCGGCCGGGACGGGCATCGAGACGCGCTCGGTGAACCAGGTCAACCTCATGGCCGATTTCGGTGTGACGGTGATGGTCGGCTTTGTCGATTATGTCCGCAAGCTGGCCGAGGTGGCCGAAGCCGAGAAGCTGTTTGACCGCATCAAGCTCAGGATGATCATCGGCCATCTCGGCACCGAGGATCGCGCCGCCACCGAAGCCGCCTGGCACGGCGCCAGGGCCTATGACTGGTATGGCGTGGGTGACACCGGCACCATTGCGGGCGAGGGGCCGGACCGCAATGGCCTCTACGTGTGGGAAGACGCGCAATATCTGGAACTTCTGGATGTCGAGACCGGCCAGCCGGTGGGCTTCGGCGAGACCGGGGACATGGTGGTGACCTGCCTGTTCAAGGACGATATCGCCCCCTGCATCCGCTTCAACACCCACGACATCACCCATGAACTGGGCGGGCAGGGCGAGATCGCCTTCCGCCGCATCGCCGGCTTCAAGGGCCGCAGCGACAACATGGTGAAGCTGCGCGGCATCAACATCTTCCCGCATGCCATCGCCGCGCTGATCGAGAACCGCGCCGATCTGACCGGCGAATATGTCTGCACGCTGGTGCGCGACAGCGCCGGGCGTGACGAGATGCTGGTGACGATCGAGAGCCGTGGCGGCACCGATCTGAACGGCTTGTCCGAACTGCTGCGGCGGGGCCTGGGCGTGGAGGTGACGGTCGCACTCTGCCCGCCCGGCGGCACGGCGGAGGCCACCCAGATCGATGTGCGCCAGAAGCCGATCCGGCTGATCGACCGGAGGGGGCTGTGAGCCACGATCGCTGGAACGCCATCACTGATCTCGCACCCGATCCCGGCGGCGGTGGTGGCCCGCTCGCCGGCGTGCGCGTGGGCGTGAAATCCAATATCGCGGTCGCTGGCCTGCCGCACACCGGCGGCATGGCGCATCTGGCCGGCAACATAGCGCCGCGCGATGCGGAGGTGGTGGCACGGCTGCGGGGCGCCGGTGCCAGCATCATCGGCACCCTCAACATGCATGAGGCGGCGCTGGGCGCCACGACCGACAACGCTTTCTATGGCCGCACCCACAATCCGCACCACCATGGCTATACGCCGGGCGGCTCGTCGGGCGGCAGCGGCGCGGCCGTGGCGGCCGGCCTTGTCGATCTGGCGCTGGGCACCGACACGCTGGGCAGCGTGCGCATTCCGGCGGCTTACTGCGGGGTCTATGGCCTGAAGCCCACCCATGGTGCCGTCTCCAGCGATGGCCTGATCTTCCTCGATGCGCGGTTTGATTGCATCGGGCCACTGGCCCGCGATCTGGCCATGATCGAACGGGCCTGGGACGTGATCGGCAACGGGGGTGCCGTTGGCCCGCTGCCGCGCCTGATCGTGCTTGATGATCTGGCTGGCGTGCGCTGCGAGCCGGCGGTGATGGCGGGCTATGTCGCAGCGCTGCTGGCGCTCGGCGAACCGCAGGCGGTGCTGAAACTGCCGGCGGGCACCACCGATATCAGGATGGCGGCACTTGCCGGCACGGTGCGGGCGCTGATCCATGACCTGGGGCCGCACCGGGCACAAGCCTCCGAGGAACTTCGCTTCATCCTGTCGGCACTGGAGAATATACCCGAAAACCATGGCCTGCTGGCCGAGGTGAAGGCCGGTCTGGAAGATGCATTGCGTGATGACGGCGTGCTGTTGATGCCCACTGCCCCGCAGGCGGCCTTCCCGCATGGTGGTCGCGCGCCGGCCAGCCAGGCCGATTTCACCGGGCTGGCCAACATCGCCGGGCTGCCCGCCATCGCGCTGCCATCGGGCTGGACGGCTGATGGCCTGCCGGTTTCTGTGCAGCTGGTCGGCCCGGCCGGATCGGAGCGCCGCCTGATCGCCCTTGCGCGCCGGCTTGACGGAGCGCTCAATCAATATCGTCCGCCCAAGGGGGAGTAGAGGTCATGCGCATCATCTGCCTGTTCAATCTGAAGCCCGGTGCCAGCCGCGAGGCCTATGAGGCCTGGGCGCGCGGCACCGATATTCCCGGTGTCAATGCGCTGGCATCGGTGAACAGCTTCACCGTGCATCGTGCCACCGGCCTGTTCGGATCGGATGCGCCGCCGCCCTATGACTATATCGAAGTCATCGATATCAAGGGGATGGATGGCTTTGTTGCCGATGTCTCGAACCCGGAGTTCCAGAAAGTGGCAGCAGGCTTCGGCCAGTTCACCGACAATCCCACCTTCATCCTGACGGAAGACCTGTGATGCGCTTTGCCGGCAAGACCATCGTCGTGACGGGCTCGGGCAAGCAGAAGGGCCTGGGCCAGGGCATCTTGCGGCGCTTTGCCGATGAAGGCGCCAATTGCGTGGTGTCCGACGTGACCATCGATGCCGAGGCCGAAGCTGTGGCCGCCGATCTTGCGGCGCGCGGCGTGCTGGTGGCGACGATCGCCTGCGACGTGTCCGATGCCATGCAGTGCCAGGCGCTGGTGGACCGGGCGGTGGCGGCGATGGGCAGTGTCGACATCTTCGTCAACAATGCCGGCATCGGCTTCATGATGAAGCCCATGCTGGAAGTGCAGCCGGAAGACTGGGCGAAGGTGATCGCGGTCAACCTGTCGGGCGCCTTCTATTGCACGCAGGCGGCGGCGAAAGCGATGATCGCAGCGGGCAAGGGCGGCCGCATCATCAACATCGCCAGCCAGGCAGCGAAATCGGGCTTTCCCCACCTGCCGGCCTATGTCAGCTCCAAGCATGGCATGATTGGGCTGACGCGGGCGACGGCGGTGGAGCTGGGCGCGCATGGCATCACGGTGAACGCCGTCTGCCCCAACCATGTCACCACTGGCCTGGGCGCGATGCAGAACGACTATTTCTCGAAGCTGCTCGGCTTTCCCAGCGTGGAGGCCTATCTGGCCAACATGGCAGCGAAGAACCCGATGGGCCGGCCCGGCCTGCCCGGCGACACGGCAGGCGCCTGCGCCTTTCTGGCCAGTGACGACGCCTTCTACATCACCGGCGAGGCACTGAACGTGTCGGGCGGGGAGGAGATGCATTAGGTTCCTCCCCATCGGCACGATGGGGAGGGGGACCATGCGCAGCATGGTGGAGGGGTGGGCGCTGGTGGGGAGAACCCCTCCACCGCCCTGCGGGCGGTGCCCCTCCCCATCGCTGCGCGACAGGGAGGAACTGTTGTGAAGGAAGAACGCATCGATTGGCCGGGCGGCGCAAGAATGGCGCTGTCGGTCGTCGTCAATGTCGAGGAAGGCTCCGAGCAATCGGTGGCGCGCGGCGACAAGGGCATGGAGCCGGTGGACGAGCTGGGCATCTTCATCAAGGCGCCGATCCGCAACTATGGCAATGAAAGCAACTATCTCTATGGCATCAAGGCCGGCGCGCCGCGGGTGGTGAAGCTCTTGAAGGCCTTCGACATAAAGGCCAGCTGGACGGTGGCGGCGATGAGCCTGGAAAACCATCCGGCGCTGGCCGAGGCGATCGTGGAACTGGGCCATGAACCGGTGAGCCATGGCTGGCGCTGGGTGCACCAGTTCAAGCTGGACGAGGAGGCCGAGCGCGCGTTCATCGCACGCGCGGTGGAGTCCATTCAGCGCACATGCGGGGTGCGGCCCTATGGCTGGCTGTCGCGCTATTTCCACACCGACAACACGCGCCGCCTGCTGATCGAGGCGGGGTTCGATTATCACATGGACGATTATTCCGGGGACGTGCCCTTCTGGGACAGGGCAACGGTGCCGGAAAAGCCCATCGTCATCGTGCCCTACCAGCTCGACAACAATGACATGAAGATGTGGACTGACCCGGCCATGGGCCCGGAGCAGTGGCTGGCTTATGCGAAGCGCAACTTTGACCAGGTCTATCGCGAAGGCGTGGAGGGCGCGCCGAAGATGATGAGCCTGGGCCTGCACCTGCGCATCATCGGCCGGCCGGGCCGCATCTGGGCGCTGGAGGAATTCTTCCGGCACGTGCGCGCCCATGAAGGCGTGTGGGTGGCCACCCGTCACGAGATCGCCCGCCATTTTGCCAGCGTGGAGCCAGTATGACGGGCTTGGGATCAGGTCCTCCCCAAACTTGTTTGGGGAGGGGGGCCGCCGCAGGCGGTGGAGGGGTAGCGGAGGACGGCGCTCGCAGCACCCGCCCCTCCACCATGCTGCGCATGGTTCCCCTCCCCATTCAAAGAATGGGGAGGACCTGTTTGTGAGTCTGCGCCTTGAAACCGCTGGGCCCGTCGCCCGGCTGCTGATCGACCGGGCTGCCAAGCGCAACGCCTTCACGCAAGCCATGTGGAGCGCGCTGCCCGGGCTGCTGGAACAGGCGGCGGCCGAACCGGCGGTGAAGCTGCTGATGGTGCAGGCCGCGCAGCCCGGCGGTGCCTTCTGTGCGGGGGCAGACATCGCCGAGTTGCTCGCCAACAAGGACGATGCGGATTGGCGCGCCGCCAACCAGGCGGCGATCAATCGCGCCCAGCATGATCTGGCGCGCTTTCCCTTGCCCACCATCGCCTTTGTGGAGGGCGATGCGGTGGGGGGCGGCTGCGGGCTGGCGATGGCCTGCGATCTGCGGGTGGCGACACCGGCGGCGCGACTGGGCATCACGCCGGCCAAGCTGGGCCTTGTCTATCCGCTGCACGATGTGAAGCTGCTCACCGATCTGGTGGGGCCGGGGCAGGCGAAGCGGCTGCTGTTCACTGGCAGCCTGATCGATGCCGAGGAGGCGCTGCGCATCGGTCTGGTGGAGGCGGTGGCGGCGACGCCAGAGGCTTTCGTGCAGGCCATCATTGCCGCCTCCCGCCATTCGACCCGGGCCATCAAGCAGTTCGTGCGCCGGGTGCTCGATGGCCAGGTGGCCGACGATGCAGAAACGCTGGCGATCTTCGCCGCTGCTTTCACCGGGCCGGATTTCGCCGAAGGCACAGCCGCCTTCGTCGCCAGGCGCACACCGGAGTTCAAGGCATGAGCATCGCGCATGGCAGCATCATGGGCGGGCTTTCGGTGGTGCCCGACATGGCCGCCGGCATCGCTGCCTATCAGGGCACGCTGCAGATGCAGCTGATCGAGCAGGGCCCGCTGCCCGCCGATCTGGCGGCGAGCTGGGGCTGCCCGGCCAGCGCCGGCCGGCCACACGCGGTTCTGCGTCCGCGGAGCGGCGCGCCCTGCTGGTTCCGCCTGGTCGAGCAGCCACCCGTGCCGCAGTTCCGGCCCACCACCAGCTTCGGCTGGGGCGCCTTCGAGCTGACCGTGGAGGACGTGTTCGGCTGGCCGGGCCGCCTTGCCGGCAGCGGCTTCAGCATCGTTGGCGAACCCAGGCCGCTCCCCGGCATGGATGCGTTCGTGCCGATGCAGGCGCTGGGGCCAGGGCAGGAGATGATCTACCTGAACCAGGTGTTCGGCAATATGGAGGGGATTGATCTGCCCAAGGCGAACTCGATCACCGATCACATCTTCATCGTGATTCTCGCCACGCCTGATCGGGCCGGTACCTGCGCCTGGTATCAAGGCCGGCTCGGCCTCGATCTGGGGCCCACCTTTGAACTGCCCTATGCGATGATCAACACCGCCTTCGGCCTGCCCGACACCCATGTCAGCGCGCTGACCATGGTGCAGGCCGGGCGGATGCCGATCGTGGAGGTGGATGATTATCCGGCACAGGCGACGGTGCGGCCGCGCCATGCCGGCATGCTGCCGCCGGGCAATGCGCTGGTCAGCCTTGCCATGCGCGATCTCGATGCCTGCGATGTGGCGTGGATCGTCCCGCCGATGCGGCGCGAAGGCCCATTGTATGAAGGGCGGCGCGCCGGCTGCGTGATCGGCCCCGCCGGCGAGCTGCTGGAACTGGTGGAGGTGGGCTGATGCCGCTGTTTGCCGTGCGCTGCATCGATGCGGAAGGCTCTGCGCCGCTACGGCAGCAGCATCTCGCCGCGCATCTGGCGCATGTGGAGGCCAACATGGCGCGCTATCGCATCGCCGGGCCGCTCTCGCCCACAGGCTCGCTGCTGGTGATCGAGGCGGCGGATGCGGATGACGCCCGCGCCTTCATCATGGCCGATCCCTATGGCCTGGCCGGCGTTTGGCGGGACGTGATCATCGAGGGCTTCATGGCCGCAGCTGGCACTTGGGTGGGTGGCGCGGCCTGGAAGGCGCCGCGATAACGGCTGCATGCGCGCTGCCGTCTGTTCCGCCCTGTCGCCTGATCTGTCGGTCCTTGCACTGTTAGACGACTGGCCGGAACCACCCGCGCCCGGCCCCGGCGAGGTGCTGGTGGCGGTGAGCCATGCCAGCCTCAACTTCCCCGATTTCCTGATGCTGCAGGGCGGATACCAGTACAAGCCCGATCTGCCTTTCATCCCCGGCACGGAGGGCAGCGGGACGGTGATTGCCGCCGGCGCCGGCGCCGAACAATGGCTGGGCAAGGCGGTGATGTTGGGTGACCGCAGCGGCCTGATGGCCGAGCGCATCAGCTTGCCCGCACGCGGCCTGCGGCCGGTGCCAGCTGGGCTGACGATGGCCGAAGCCGCGGCCTTCACGGTGGGCGCGCTCACCGCCTGGGTGGGGCTGGTG